>ENA-UPSA01000308-UPSA01000308.1-bioreactor-metagenome-genome-assembly--contig:-NODE-308-length-75473-cov-9.908855_pt1 | contig 75473 bp, 65 predicted proteins | sample MGYA00238183_ERZ773288 | MGnify/ENA primary metagenome ERZ773288 (study PRJEB29028, sample SAMN07631243) | bioreactor metagenome | isolation source: Switchgrass digestor | place: USA: Dartmouth... | reverse complement strand
TAATGCAAGAAAGCAGTCTGTAGCGTATCGACTACAGACTGCTTTCTTTGTTTCCAAACAGCCATGGCCACCATCACCTGAACGTGATGGTGGCCATAGGCATTGCTCTTCTTGTGGCGGAGGAATCAGCATTCCAAGGGTCTCTGTGCTTGGCAGCACCGCTGCCCTGATGTCATACTTTATTTAAAACAGCTATTCCGTCCATTTTTTCTGATGTTCCAGAATACCGCTAAATCCGTGAAAGAACAAAATGCTGACCGTTTCGGAGATTTCTTCAATGGACTGGCGACGGTTTGAATTAAACCACTGCTGATAAACGGCTAGCATACCGGTAATGGCATACTCCAAAACGATGTCAGCGGTCGTCTCGTCCATTTCAATTTGTGCACGAAGGGTTTCTATGGTTTTCGTTTTCAGCATGGTAACAATTTTGCTCACCAAACTCACATTCCCGCGCATGGACAAAAGAAACCCGTAAAAATCCAAATCGGTATTAATGATGGCTGTCAACCTTTCAAAGATACGATAGGGATTTTTTAAATCCCGCTTAAGATCCACTTCACCCAGAACCGATTCATAAGCCACAACAATTTCATTTTCTATTTCATCTACGATTTGATAAATGCCCGAATAATAGTTGTAAAAGGTCTTGCGGTTGATATCGGCTAAATCTGAGATGTCCCGCACAGTAATTTCATTGATATCCTTTTGAGAAAGCAGCTGCGCAAAAGCAAGCCGGATTGCTTTTTTAGTTTTTCTTGTCCGCCGATCCATCTTTTCCTTTTCTTCCATATCCTGAACCTCTACTTTGAACCGTAAATGTTACTTTTGCCACACTTGGTGTTAAAGTGTGGCATTTGCCACATTTCAAGGTTTCTTCGACCATTGTTGCTTTAACCACAATTCAGTATAATACACATGCGTGGCATAAGTCAAATAGTTGATTGAAATTCGAATATGGAAGAAACAGATTTTTGCCAATCGATGGGATGATTTCTTCTGTGCCTCCGGAAAGGTGTGGGGTTATTGCCTGTAGTATTTGATACGCGGCAGGAATACCGTCGCTTATGGGGGTGAGGCAGCTTTCAATCGACGGATAACTGATTTTCGCTGACCATTTTAGCAGATCAGCGGTAAGATTCACATTCTGCAACATGACAAATCCCTTTCAGGGCGGGCAGTGCAACGAAAACCCCTTCCCTCTTTTGGAGATGATGGTCAGCGCGGTCCGCACTTTCCTACTGTATGGAAGGGACGATCACCGGCGACCGCCACGGCAACCGTGGAGTTTGGCAGTATGCGGCTGACCGGCAACCGGATCAAAGACGCACCTTTCGATTTACACGGCGATTTTGGATATAAGAGGAGTGTTTTATTTGATCGAAAAAATAGCTTACCAGATAACGCGAAAACCAAAACTGGTTGTATTGATTGCCCTGCTGCTGCTGATTCCCAGCTTCATCGGCTATATTGCCACCCGCGTCAACTACGATATTCTCTCCTACCTTCCCGGAGATTTGGATTCTGTAAAAGGCTCGAAAATTTTGGAGGAGCCTTTCCAAATGGCGGCCACCACGATGCTTGTCATTGAAGATATGCCGCCTGCTTACGCTGACCGTCTGCAAAATGAAATCGAAGATATTCCCGGCGTCAACAGCGTTACATGGTTGTCCGGCATCGTCGGCATTCAGGTGCCAACGGATATGCTTCCGGAGGATATTCGAGATATCTTTTATTCGGACAACGCCACCATGATGATCGTTCAATACGATATGCCCGGCGGATCCAATGAAACGATGAACGCCATTGACCAAATTCGATCCATCTGCAACAAACATTGTTTTTTGGCGGGGCTTTCCACCGTTACCAAGGATATTAAAGAACTGATCCTGTCCGAATTTCCCATCTATGTTTTGTTGGCGGTAGTGGCCACGTATGTGGCCATGACTCTGACCATATCCTCCTGGATATTGCCGTTTGCGATTCTGGCCGGTATCGGGCTGGCAGTCATTTACAATTTTGGCACAAACATTATTCTGGGCGAGGTTTCCTATGTCACACAGGCCATAGCGGCGGTGCTTCAGTTAGGCGTGACCATGGACTACTCCATCTTTCTGTACCACCGGTACGAGGAGGAATGCAAGCGCTATGCCGATAAACGTGACGCTATGGCAAAGGCTGTTGTTGCGGCATATACCGCTGTGTTCTCCAGTTCCTTCACAACCGTGGCCGGATTCCTCGCGCTTTGCTTTATGCGCCTGTTGCTGGGCAGGGATATCGGCCTTGTGATGGCAAAGGGCGTCGTTCTCGGCCTTGTGGTGGTTGTTCTTGTGCTGCCGGCGATTCTGTTGCTGTCCGACAATCTCATTCATAAATATCAACACCGAACCATTCGTCTTGACCTGTCTCGTCCAAATGCCTTTATCGCCAAACACAGCAAGCTGTTTGTAGTGTTGTTTCTCCTGCTGCTGGTTCCCGCGTATTATGCGCAAAAGCATGCGGAGGTCTATTACAAGCTGGACCAAACCCTTCCGCGGGATCTTCCCTCCATCGTTGCCAACCAAAAGCTGAAAGACGAATTCGGAATGACAAGCGTTCACTTCATTGTGATGAAGGACGGCCTCCCCTACAATCAAATGCACCAACTGGATAACCAACTGGAGAATGTGACCGGAGTCACCTCTGTGGTATCTTACAGCAAGCTGGCCGGACATGGTATCCCCGATTTCTTTATTCCCGACGACCTGCGAAAGATGCTCAAGCAGGAGGGCATGCAGCTGATCATGGTAAACTCCAAATATTCTGCAGCCACCGACGATGCAAAAAACCAGTTGGAGGAGATAAAGAAAATCGTCAAGTCATATGACCCACAAGCCTGCGTAACCGGTGAAATTGCAATGACTGCCGACCTTGTGGATCTGACCGCCATCGATATTCAGGTCACCAATGTGACCTCCATGATTGCGGTCCTGATCATCATCGCGGTCTCCTTCAAATCCTTGAGTATTCCATTGCTGTTGGTGGCAGCCATCGAATTGGCGGTCTTTTTGAATCAGGGCACACAGTTTTTCCTGGAGGAAGCCATGCCCTTTGTGGCCCCCACCGTCATCGGCTGCGTACAGCTGGGCGCGACGGTGGACTATTCCATCTTGCTGGCCACCAGATTTCAGGAGGAAATACGGAACGGGCATGATCGGAAAGAGGCAATCTTAATCGCGGCCAATACATCCGATACGTCTATTATCACCAGCTCCCTGGTCCTTCTCTGCTCCACCCTCAGCGTTGGACTTATCTCGTCCATCGGCATCATCAGCAGCCTATGCAACATGCTGGCGCGGGGCTCCGTGATCTCCGCTGTCATCAGCATGTTTATCACACCGGCCGTTCTTGTCACCTTTGAGCCGGTCATCGCAAAAACCACCCTGTGGTGGCGAAACGCAAAGCCGCAGAAACAAAGTCAAAAACAGCTACCGGCACCATCAGCCGTGGCAGAAGCCGTCACGGAGAGTGCTCCCTTCGGAAGGAAGCTATTTCAACGACTTAACCTCTCCCCCAAAGCAAAAATACTGCGGCATCGCAAGCGCCGGCATACAGAACGGATTGCGAAAAAGAATGCGCAGGTTGAGGTAGCCGCAAGAGAAGAATCCCGGAATCATTTTGATTCGTAATGGAGGAGCCGATCCATCATGAAAAAGCGTTTTAATATACATAAAAATATAGTTGCATACAATCTGGCATTGGTTCTCGCCGTCGGTTCCGTCACACCGGCTTTTGCCGCCGAGAAATCGCCAAATCCATCGGTTTCGCCAGCCTATACCTATGACGAGGCGTTTTACGCCACGTTGGACTACTATGGCGGCGTCAGAAACAGCAGTGTGGTAAAAAGCTATGCGTTGCATGGGAACACGTCCATTGTAGACTATGGGACCTACCAGGAAGTGAATAACCTGACGGATGAACGCAGGGCTTGCATGGAAAATGGCACCGTAGTGTTCGATTTTAACGAGGATTCCCCCGATTATTTCTATTTTGAAGGGGTAACCGATGAGCCCCTGAAAAAGTTTCCCTGGAACATCGAGATTTCTTACAAGCTCAACGGCGTGTATTGTCCGGCGGAAAAACTGGCCGGCGAAAAGGGCGTTGTAGAAATTCTATTGGATGTGGTTCCCAATCCATCCGCCAGCGAGTACATGCGGAATAATCTAATTTTAAGCGCCGTTTCCCTGTTTGACGGCGATGAAATTCTGTCGCTGGAGGCGCCGGGCGCCCAGATTCAATTGCTGGGCAATAAGCGTACGGTGCTCTTCCTGGTCCTGCCGGGGGAGGAACGTCATTTCTCCATCCGCGTTGGCACCGAGGATTTTTCTTATGGAGGCATGACCTTCGCCGCATTTCCCGCTACGTTGGCGCAGCTGGAGGATATTAAGGAACTGCGGGAAGACAAGGAAAAGATGGAGGACTCTTACAACGCCATCAACGAAAGCCTGGATGTGATTCTGGACACCCTCGACGGCATGAGCGAGAGTTTGAACACCGTCGCCAATGGTCTGGATGATTTGAATGACGCCCGCGCCACCATCTACGCTGGCAAAGACGAAGTTTATGACCGTACGGACAACGCATTGGATGATCTGGACATTGTGGCAGACGCGCTGGAACGGTTTGCCCACCATATGAAGTCCACCACCGAGGCGTTGACCGAAGTCACAGACAATTTAAGCGACCTGACGAAAAACGCTGTGGAACTGCAGCCTGAGCTGAAAGAACTCCGCGATACCATCAGGAGCATTCAAAGCACCAACGACTCTCTGAAGGAACTGGCGGACGGTATGGACATAGTCCGCGACAGCGCCGAGGGCCTCACAGACAAAAACTACAAGAATCTGGAGGAGTTGGGCGTCAGCTTAAACGCGATGACCGAAGCGCTGACCAATCTCAATCCAATTGCCCGCATGGAGCCTATCAGCATTGGCAATATGACCTCTTCCTCCGAGGTCAAGGAAGCCGTTCTGCAGGCGCGGGCTGCCTACCAGCAGTACCAAGACTATCTGGCTGCAAACGATCTGACTTCTGAACAGCTATCCTTTGAGTCCTATTTACAAGCTGGTGGAAAAAGTGAGGCGGAGGCGTCGGCCATTGCACAGCTGCTTGCCAAATCTCAACAGGATGACTTTAACAGCCTGCTGGAGTTGATGGACAAAACCAACGCCATGCTTCCTGCCATCAACGGAAAAATCGATGAAATCAACGCACTCATCGCCTCCATCGCCGTTCCCACCGCTCAACTGACCAATAATATGCAGCAACTGTGCGGTACCTTGGAGGAACAAGGCCGTAATGCAGACCTCCAACAACTGAATCGACTCATCAACGCTGTGCTGAACGGTTTGGAGGAGCACGAGGGCGAAGTTCAGAGCATCCTATCCGACATAAACGAGCTGGGTGATTTCATCATTTCGGTCAGCAACAATGCGGACGACATGCTGGATATTCTCGATTCGCTGCATGATACGCTGGACACATATGAGTCGGACGCAAAAGCCGCGCTAAACGATGCCAAGATCATCTCCAGAACCACTGCCAACGCCGTCCGCAGCGCCCACCAAGCCATCAGCACCGTTCAGAAACTGCTCAAGGCCAGCGACGACAAGTTGAATTCCGGCACACAGGCTACTCTGTCCGGCCTTGCCGACACCCTGCGGAAATCCACCGCGGGTCTTGCGCAAACCGACACGATTCGCGCCGCCAAAGAGACCATTACCAACCTGATTGACGACGAATGGAATAAGTTCACCGGCGAGAGCAATAATCTGCTGTTGATGGATGCGACTGCAAAGCCGACCTCGCTGACTTCGGAACAAAACCCTTCCCCATCCAGCATTCAGTTTATCATGCGGACGCAGGAAATCAAAGCGTCAGACAATGACGCGGAAACATCCCACAAGACGCAAAAGGAAAAGGTGGGAGTATGGGGGAAAGTCCAAGAAATGTTTCGGGATTTCTGGGCCTTCCTTACGGGGCTGTTCTCCTGATTACATATTGGGAACCATCCGATAGCTAAGAGCACAGCAGCATAAAGTTGCGGCTTGCAAATCCGATGGTCCAACCATTTTAAGCATAAAAACACCGAGCGGAAGCTAAGGCTCCACTCGGTGTTTTTGTTTTATGGCAGGTTATTTTATTCCACCGTCACGGATTTGGCAAGATTTTTGGGTTTATCAATATCGCAGTCGTTTTCCTTGGCGACGTAATAGGCCAGCAACTGCAGAGGCACCACCGCCAGCGCGGGAGAAAAGATGGGCTCGATGTGGGGGATGGAGATGATGTCGTCCGCTTGGGCAATGACCCGGCGCTCCCCTTGGAAGGCGACGGCTATCACCTTGGCGCCGCGGGCCTTCATCTCCAGGATATTGCTGACGGTTTTGTCCAACAGCCGCTCGTTGCAGCACACGGCGATAACGCTCTGCCCCTCATCGATAAGGGCGATGGTACCGTGCTTGAGCTCTCCCGCAGCGTAGGATTCCGCGTGGATGTAGGATATTTCCTTCATTTTCAACGCTGCTTCCAGTGCCACCGCCCAGTCGGTGTTGCGACCGATAAAGAACAGGGAGTGGAACGTGTGAATCTTCTTTGCCAGGGCGGGCAGGGCATGGTTTTTGTCTATGGCCTGCTGCATCTTTTGGGGCAGAGACAACACTTCATCCAACAGGGCCTCGTAAGTAGAATCCTCCAGCCGCCCCAGTTTGCGGGCCGCATACAATGCGAACAGGTACAGAACCGCCAGCTGGGTGGTGTAGCCTTTGGTGGTGGCGACAGCGATTTCCGGGCCCGCCCAGGTATAAAGGGTATGGTCGGCCAGTTTGGCAATGGTGCTACCCACCACGTTCACAATGGCAACGCTCTTTGCGCCCAGCCGCTGACACTCCTTCAGCGCGGCGATGGTGTCCGCCGTCTCGCCGGACTGGGATACCACAATCAGCAGCGTGTGTTCATCAATAATCGGGTTGCCATAGCGGAGCTCGCTGGCCAGCTCCACCGAAACCGGAATGCGGCAGAACTCCTCGATGGCGTACTTTCCGGCGCACCCGGCATAATAGGCGGAGCCGCAGGCGGTAATGACAATCTTGTTGATGTTGCGCAGTTCCTCCGCCGTCAATTCAAAGTCGTCCAGCACAATGTCCTTGCCCCGAATGCGGGGAGTCAGGGCAGCCTGAACCGCCTGGGGCTGCTCCATAATTTCCTTGAGCATGAAGTGGTCGTACCCGCCCTTTTCGGCAGCTTCCACGTCCCATGTGATGCGGCTGACCGGCTTTTCCACCTCCCGGCCACGGCAGTCGTAGACGGTGATTCCCTGCGGGGTCAACTCGGCGATTTCGCCGTCGTCCATATAGATGGCGTTTTTGGTGTAGGAAACAAGAGCGGTCACGTCGGAGGCAAAGTAGTTCTCCCCTACCCCAACCCCAAGAATCAAGGGGCTGTGCTCCCGGGCGACAAACAGAGTATCGGGCTGGTCGGTGCAAAGAATGCCAAGAGCATAGGAGCCTTCCAGACGGGAAACAGTCTTCAGCACGGCGGATTTCAGGTCTCCGTCGTAAAACATCTCCACCAGATGCACCACAACTTCGGTGTCGGTTTCGCTGAGGAACCGGTACCCCTTTGCCTTCAGTTCCTCCCGAAGGACTGCGTAGTTCTCAATGATGCCGTTATGCACCACGGCAAAGCGCCCGTCGTTGGAAAGGTGGGGATGGGCGTTGAGGTCCGTCGGCGCGCCGTGGGTGGCCCAGCGTGTGTGTCCGATGCCCGTCGTGCCGAGAACGGCCTTTCCGTTGTCCGTTTTTTCGCAGAGATTGTCAATTCTGCCGCTGACCTTCTCCACCGTAATGCCGGCATCTCCAATCACAGCGATTCCGGCCGAGTCATATCCCCGGTATTCCAGACGTTTGAGTCCCTCCAGCAGCAGCGGGGCTGCCTGTTGTTTTCCGGTAAATCCAACGATTCCGCACATAGCACTCATCCCTTCTTCGTAGTCATTCGCGCTCGCGCTAACGGAACTGACGCGGTTTGCAAACGGCGTCTCGCGGGCTTTTTGCCTCCGGCAGCTCTTTCCAGCGGCAAGACCGGAAATATCCCTTATCATTCTATGATTGGTTTTGCGTTGTCAGGCACGGAGGGAAAAGAAAAAATTGTCTTTTGCACTGACTACAAGGGTAGCCGACCTGTCAACTTTTGTCAAGGTAAGTTTTTTCCAAAACTTTCAGTTCGTTGATTGGTGCAGAATCGTTGGACAAACCCTCCCAAAATTGGGAAACTTTTATTTTCCGCTGCTTCCGTAGTTGGAAAGCACCCGGGCGGAAGGGTCGTTGACGTTGCAGCCCTCCCACTCTTTGTTGGGCATCCAGAAGTCCTTAATCATTTCGGCTTGTCCCGGATAATATTTTTCAAAGATTTCCCGATACAGCAGGGATTCCTTGGTAAAGGGCTGGGCGAAGGTGTACTTGCGCCGCTTTTCCTCGTATTCCTCATCGGTGTAGAACTTTTCGGCGTAGGCTTTGAGATGGTCCACCATGGAATGGCCCACTGCATCGGAAAAAGCCGCCTTTTCCCGCCACAGAATTTCATCCGGCAGGTAGTCGCCTTCAAAGGCGCGGCGCAGCAGGTATTTGCCCTTGCCGTATTTGTTCATCTTCATCTCCGGGTCGATGGACATGACGTAGCTGACAAAGTCAAGGTCGCCGAAAGGCACCCGGGCTTCCAGCGAGTTGACCGAAATGCACCGGTCGGCCCGCAGCACATCGTACATATACAGCTCGCTAACCCGCTTGACCGCTTCCTTTTGGAATTCCTCCGCCGACGGGGCAAAGTCGGTGTATTTGTAGCCGAACAGTTCGTCGGAAATCTCCCCCGTCAGGATGACGCGGATATCGGTTTGCTCGTGGATGGCTTTGCAGACCAGGTACATTCCGATGGAGGCGCGAATGGTGGTGATGTCGTAGGTGCCCAGCAGAGCGATAACTCTTTCCAGAGATGCGATAACGTCCTCTTTGGAGATGATGACCTCGGTGTGCTCGCTGCCGATGTAGTCGGCCACAATTCTGGCGTATTTTAAATCGATGGCGTCCACGTCCATGCCGATGGCAAAAGTCTTGATTGTTTCCCTGCTTTCCTTTGCCGCAATGGCGCACACCAGGGAGGAATCCAAACCGCCGGAAAGCAGAAATCCCACTTTGGCGTCGGCTACCAGCCGCTTTTTGACCCCCGCAGTCAGCTTTTCCCGAATGTTGCGGCAGACGGTGTCCATATCATCGTGGCAAACGCTGTCCACCCGCCAAATTTCCCGATAGGGGATGAATTCTCCCCTCTTCCAGTAACATCCGGGCGGGAAGGGCATAATTTTTTGGCAGATGCCGACCAGGTTTTTGGCTTCGCTGGCAAAGAGAATGCTGCCCTTTTCGTCATAGCCATAGAACAGCGGGCGAATGCCGATGGGGTCTCTGGCGGCGATGAATTCTTGGGTCCTGCCGTCGTAAATGATGCAGGCAAACTCCGCATCCAGCATGGAGAACATATCGGTGCCGTGCTCAAAGTAAAGGGGCAGCAAAATCTCGCAGTCGGAATGGGAGCGGAAGGTATACCCTTTTTGCATCAGGTGTTCCCTCATCGCCTCAAAGCCATAAATTTCCCCGTTGCACACCACGTAGCTGCCGTCCAGCTCAAAGGGCTGCATTCCCTCCGGCGTCAGGCCCATGATGGCAAGGCGGTGAAACCCCAGCAAACCAGAGCCGGTGTCTATGATGCGGCTATCGTCGGGGCCGCGGGATATGGTCCGTTCAAACCCCTTTTGAAAAATAGCAAAGGCAGCATCGCTGCTGCAATAACCCATAATCGAACACATAATCAAATCCTCCGGATTAAAATTCAGCATTCGATAGGGCAAGTGCTGTGCTCGCGGTGCCACCTATCTTTGTACTCTTTTCGGCTTCTAACAAAGCCTTGCCCTTTTAACGCCGGGCTCGCGGCGCACCTACTGCGGAACGCTCCGGTTCGGATTGCAGCTCGAAAAGTGTTTTTCCCGCAGGCTCTGCTGTGTGCCTCCCACCAACGCACACTCGCTGGAAGCGATTTCCTGCGCTACTCCTCTTTTCTCAAACGCTTTTGGCCATATTCAGTTTTTATGATGGAAAGGCGTCGTACTCCGTCACAGGTACGAAATTTATAGTAACCTTCCTTTGTGTCTTACATATTGTGGTTAGTATACTCCAAACAGCAACTCGCTGTATGTGGGGTAAGGCCAGTATTTTTTGGCAGTCACCGTTTCGGCTTCGTCGCACACGGCCCGCAGCTCCGCCATTTTGGGAAGAATCTCGTCCCGAATGAGGAAGGCTTCCGCCGTGGCGTTTTCCGCGTCGTGCAGGGAAATTAGAATCTGCTGCAGCTCGTCGGTTTTCTTGCGGATGGAATCGACCAGGTTGGAGAGCCGAGTCACCAGGGAAATTTCGTATTCGCAACTTAAGTTGGGAATCAGGCTCTTCTTGGCGGCGGCACAGGCAGCCGTATCCGCCGCGTAGGCTTCCACCGCGGGGAGAATGCCTTTGGTCACCATATCCACCATGGTGTTGGCTTCGATGCGCAGGGTCTTGCAGTAGTTTTCCATCATAATCTCATAGCGGGAACGGAGCTCGGAGACGGTAAACACCTTCATGCCGGTGAGCATATCCATGTTTTTCTTCTCCAGCATGGCGGGGATGCAGTCCGGCGTGGTGCGCAGATTGAGCAGCCCCCGCTTTTCGGTGGCTTCCTTAATCCATGCGTCGTCGTAGCCGTTGCCGTTGAAGATAATCCGCTTGTGGGCGGTGATGGTTTTCTGAATCAGTTTCTGCAGCGCCCCGTTGAAATCCTCCGCCCCTTCCAGTTCGTCGGCAAAGATGCGCAGGGTGTCCGCCACGGCGGCATTGAGAATGGTGTTGGGACACGCAATGGAATTGGAGGAGCCCAGCATCCGGAATTCAAACTTGTTGCCGGTAAAGGCAAAGGGAGATGTGCGGTTGCGGTCGGTGGTGTCTCGGGTGAAGCGAGGCAGCGCGTGCACGCCCAGCTTCATCACCACTTTTTCCTTCCCGTTGTAGGGGACCTCTTTCTCAATGGATTCCAAAATGCCGGTCAGCTCATCGCCAAGGAAGATGGAAACCACGGCGGGAGGCGCTTCGTTGGCGCCCAGCCGGTGGTCGTTGCCGGCAGTGGCCACGCTCATGCGCAGCAGGTCCTGATAATCGTCCACCGCCTTAATGACCGCCACCAGGAACAGCAGGAACTGGGCGTTTTCGTGGGGGGTCTCTCCCGGGGAGAGAAGATTGATGCCTGTGTTGGTGGAAATGGACCAGTTGTTGTGCTTGCCGGAACCGTTGACGCCGGCAAAGGGCTTTTCGTGGAACAGGCAGACCAGTCCGTGCTTTGCCGCCACCTTCTGCATGATTTCCATGGTGAGCTGGTTGTGGTCGGTGGCGATGTTGGCGGTGGAATAGATGGGCGCCAGCTCATGCTGTGCGGGAGCCACTTCGTTGTGTTCGGTCTTGGCCAGGATGCCCAGCTTCCACAGTTCTTCGTTCAAATCGTCCATAAAGGCCTGGACTCTGGGCTTGATGGAGGCAAAGTAGTGGTCCTCCATCTCCTGCCCTTTGGGAGGCTTTGCGCCGAACAGAGTCCGCCCGGTGAAGATCAAATCCGGCCGCTTTTCGTACAATTTGCGGTCCACCAAAAAGTACTCCTGCTCAGGTCCCACCGACGCCGTCACCTGGGTGACGTCGTTGTGTCCGAAGAGCTTCAGAATCCGGATAGCCTGTTTGTTCAGCGCCTCCATGGAGCGGAGCAACGGGGTTTTCAGGTCCAACGCTTCCCCGCTGTAGGAGCAGAAGGCGGTGGGAATGCACAGCGTCTTGCCTTTAATGAATGCGAAGGAGGTGGGGTCCCAGGCGGTGTAGCCTCTGGCCTCAAAGGTGGCGCGCAGGCCGCCGGAGGGGAAACTGGAGGCGTCCGGCTCACCCTTAATCAGTTCCTTGCCGGAAAAGTCCATGATCACGCCGCCGTCGGGGGAGGGGGAAATAAAGCTGTCGTGCTTTTCGGCTGTAATTCCTGTCATCGGCTGGAACCAGTGGGTGAAGTGGGTCGCGCCTTTTTCGACCGCCCAGTCCCGCATCGCGGTAGCCACGGCGTTGGCCACCGAAAGGTCCAGCGATTTTCCCTGACGAATGGTTTGCTTCAGGGAATAGTAAATATTGCCCGGAAGCCTTGCCTTCATCACTCTCTCGTCAAATACCAGACTTCCAAATAATTCAGAAACGGTCGACATTATGCAACACCCTCTCCAATGAATAAAAAAAGAGACAACGACGTTGGAGGAAAAACCTCCGAGACATCGTTGTCTCAATGATAGGTTAGTATATTCCGAAACGAGCAAATTGTCAAGTACCCGGCTGGTCCTTTTTGAAAAAAATCTATTGACAAGAAATGCAACCTGTTGTATGCTCAAATTCAATGAACAAAGGCGTTCATTTGGGAAAGCTATGCTTTCCCGAATGAGCGCTTTTTTATTTGCCTGAAGGGGGAATCCATATGAGCAAACTGGAGGGGCAAATTCGCATACCGTCCGGCTGCGCCATATCCGCCGTGATTTCAAAAACCGGTGAAAAAATGACGGGGGAAAAGATTATCGAAAGCATGATCCCCATGCATGAGCGCTCCAACGGTCTCGGCGGAGGCTTTGCCGGTTACGGCATCTATCCGGAGTACAAGGATTTTTTCGCGCTGCACATCTTCTTTCGGGACGCTCTTTCCCGCAAGGAATGTGAGGAGTATTTAAAAGACAAGGTGGAAATCGTCAAACAGGAATCCATTCACGTGCGCAAGACGCCCGGCATCAAGGACGCGCCCCTGATTCGCAGATACTTTGTGGCGCCCATGCCCTGCGCCCTGGCGGCATCACAGTTGGATGAAAATGAATATATTATGCGTATAGTCATTCAAATCAACACCGATATCGCGGGCGCCTACGTGTTTTCCAGCGGCAAGAACATGGGCATCTTCAAAGCCGTTGGGTATCCGGAGGATGTAGGCCGCTTTTACCGGCTGGACGAATACGAGGCCTACTGCTGGACCGCCCACGGACGTTATCCCACCAACACGCCGGGATGGTGGGGCGGCGCCCATCCCTTTGGACTGCTGGACTACTCCATCGTCCACAACGGGGAAATTTCCTCCTACGACGCCAACCGCCGATTCATTGAAATGTTTGGGTACCGCTGCACCCTGCAAACGGATACGGAAGTCATCACCTACATCGCCGACTTTTTGCTGCGGAAACAAAAGCTCACCCTGCAAGAGATGGCTTCCGTCATCGCGGCGCCCTTCTGGTCCGAGATTGAAAGGAAAACCGACGCCGAAAAGGAGATTCTTGCCTATTTTCGGACGGTATACTCCAGTCTGCTGGTGACGGGGCCTTTCTCCATCATTCTCGGCTTTACCGGCGGACTGATGGCGCTCAACGACCGCCTGAAGCTTCGGAGCATGGTCACGGCGGAAAAAGGCGACAAGGTGTTGATTGCCAGCGAAGAAGCCGCTATTCGGGCGATGGAACCGGACGCCGAGAACATTGCCTATCCGGCCGGCGGAGAACCGGTGATTGTCCGGCTGAAAGAAGGTGCGTACTGATGAAGATCAACTACCTTTCTCCCGAATTTGAAGTGATCCGCAACGAGGACCGCTGCATCAAATGCCGTCTGTGCGTCAAGCAGTGCGCCAACGGCGTCTACACCTACGATGAAAATAAGCAGACCATTGTCATTGACGAGACCAACTGCGTCAACTGCCAGCGCTGTGTGGCCTTATGCCCCACCAGAGCGCTGAAAGTGAGGAAAAACGACTGCGGCTTGCGGGAAAACGGCAACTGGAGCGAAAACACCATCCGGGAGATTTTCAAGCAGGCCGGCAGCGGCGGCATCCTGTTGTCCTCCATGGGGAACCCGGAAAAATACCCGGTTTACTGGGATAAAATACTCATCAACGCTTCCCAGGTCACCAACCCTTCCATCGACCCTCTGCGGGAGCCTATGGAAACCCGGGTATTCCTGGGGAAAAAACCGCCCTCCATGGTGCGAAAGGAAGACGGCAGCATCGACTGCTCCCTTCCCCCGCAGCTGAAACTGGATGTGCCCGTCATGTTCGCCGCCATGAGTTACGGCTCGGTCAGCTACAACGTCCACAAAAGCCTTGCCAAAGCGGCTCAGGTTCTGGGAACCTACTATAATTCCGGCGAAGGCGGACTCCACGAGGACTTTTACTGTTACGGCGAAAACACCGTCGTTCAGGTGGCCTCGGGGCGGTTTGGGGTTCACAAGAACTATCTGGAAGCCGGCGCGGCCATCGAAATCAAAATGGGCCAGGGGGCTAAGCCCGGTATTGGCGGGCATCTTCCCGGCGTCAAGGTTGGCCCTGATGTATCCAGAACCCGCATGATTCCCGAGGGGACCGACGCCATCTCCCCCGCCCCCCACCACGACATCTATTCCATCGAAGACCTTCGGCAGCTGGTTATCTCTTTAAAGGAAGCCACCGGATACAAAAAGCCCATCATTGTCAAGGTGGCGGCGGTTCACAACATTGCCGCCATTGCCAGCGGCATTGCCAGAAGCGGCGCCGACATCATCGCTATCGACGGCTTCCGGGGCGGAACCGGCGCAGCCCCCACCAGAATCCGGGACAACGTGGGAATTCCCATCGAGTTGGCGCTTGCGTCGGTGGACCGTCAGCTTCGGGATGAGGGCATCCGCACCAACGTATCCCTCATCGCCGGGGGAAGCATCCGCTCTTCCGCCGACGTTATCAAAGCCATCGCCCTTGGCGCGGACGCCTGCTATATCGGAACGGCGGCGCTGATTGCCCTGGGGTGCCACCTGTGCCGAAGCTGTCAAAAGGGCAAATGCAACTGGGGCATCGCCACTCAGGTGCCAGAACTGGTGGAGCGGCTGGACCCCGAGGTTGGATACCAACGGCTGGTCAACCTCATCACCGCATGGAAACGGGAAATCAAGGAGATGATGGGCGGCATGGGCATCAACTCCATCGAAGCGCTGCGGGGCAACCGGCTAATGCTCCGGGGCGTCGGGTTAACCCAGAAAGAACTGGATATTCTGGGCATCAAACATGCGGGAGAATAATATAGAAATACGGCAAGAGGTGTGCTATGATGAATACAATCAATGCCAGTGGAGCTGACAGCACCGAAATCAACCAACGACTTTCCCAGGAGGATGGAGAGTTTTTCATCGAAGGCTGCCTTGGCCAGCGCTTTCTGGGCGCCGGCATGGGCAGCGGTAAGCATATCCGCATTTCCGGCATTCCCGGGAACGCTTTGGGCGCCTATCTGAACGGAGCCGAAATTGAAACGCAAGGAAACGCCCAGGACGCTGTGGGGGATACCATGAACGCCGGCAGAATTATCATTCACGGCAACGTGGGGGATACGGCGGGGTATGCCATGCGGGGCGGCAAAATTTTCATTCGGGGAAACGCCGGCTACCGCACCGGCGTCCACATGAAGGAATACCAGCGCCACATCCCGGTGATTGTCATCGGCGGGAGAGCCGGCAGCTTTCTCGGCGAATACCAGGCGGGAGGGCTGATCATCGTATTGGGCCTCCATGACGACGGGAAGCCTATTGTAGGGGGCTTTCCCTGCACCGGCATGTACGGCGGAAAAGTCTTTTTGCGGGGAGATGCCAGCCATGTTTCCTTCCCGCCGCAGGTCACCTTGCGCCCGGCGGAACAAGGCGACATGGACGAAATCAGCGGGCACTTAAACGATTATTGCCGCGTGTTCGGACTGGATAGTGCGCGGATTTTAGCATCTCCCTTTACGGTGATTACACCCAACAGTAAAAATCCGTATAAGCAGATGTATGTCACCAACTGAGGAGGAGGTTTCCCGTGAAATACACCAAGGAAGAGGTCATGCAATTTGTGCAGGAGGAAGATGTAAAGTTTATACGCCTTGCCTTCTGCGATGTGTTTGGAACCCAAAAAAACATCGCCATTTTCCCCACGGAATTAAGGCGCGCTTTTGAATACGGCATCCCCTTTGATGCCTCCGCCATCGCCGGCTTTGGCGGAGAAGTGCGTTCCGACCTGTTCCTCCACCCCGACCCCACCACCTTAACTTCCCTGCCGTGGCGCAGCGAAAACGGGCGGGTGGTTCGCATGTTCTGCACCATCAAGCATCCCGACGGCACCGTGCTGGAAAGCGACTCCCGGGCCATTCTCCAACGGGCGGTGGCCGACGCCGCCGAAATGGGGCTTTCCTTTGCTTTTGGCGCCGAGATGGAGTTTTACCTGTTTAAAACCGACGAGAACGGGCTGCCCACCAAGGTGCCTTACGACCATGCGGGATATATGGATATTGCGCCGGACGACAAGTGCGAAAATATCCGCCGGGAAATCTGCCTGACCTTGTCCCAGATGGGCATACAGCCGGAAACCTCCCACCACGAGGAGGGGCCCGGGCAGAACGAAATTGACTTCCGCTATTCCGACCCCATCACCGCGGCGGACAACGCCATCACCTTCCGGACGGTGGTCAAGACCATTGCGGCACGAAACGGGCTGGTGGCCGACTTTTCCCCCAAGCCTTTGGCGGATAAAGCCGGCAGCGGCCTGCATATCAATATTTCGGTCAAACATCGCAGCGGAGAGGATTTGCTGCCCTATGTCATCTCCGGCATCATGGAAAAAATACGGGATATCACCGTGTTCCTCAATCCCTGCGAGGACTCCTATATCCGGCTGGGCAATAACAAGGCTCCCGGCTACATCAGCTGGTCTCGGGAAAACCGTTCCCAGCTCATCCGCATTCCCGCCGCCCCCCACGATTCTCGCCGGGTGGAACTGCGCTCCCCCGACCCGACCGCCAATCCTTACCTTGCCTTCGCCCTGCTGATTTACGCCGGCATGTACGGCATTCAAAACAAGCTGCCTCTGCCCGAAAGCGCGGATTTCAACCTGTTTAACGCACCGATGGAAATCACCTCCCGCTATGCCCGCCTCCCCGCCTCCCTGACTGAGGCGAAGGAGCTCGCCGGCAACAGCGAGTTTGTCAAAGCGCATCTGCCCGCCTCCATCATCGCCGCCTATTGCCGCCGTTAACGCCACCGCATTTTTCATTTGAGAGGAAGGAGGAGCTGCATGGTTTTTCGAGACCGCACCTACGCTGTGCTCATTGCTTCATCCGTCGAAAAATTCAACGACACCATTACTGCTCTTCTTCCTTCCACCGATTTCTACCCCATATCGACGGTGAGCAGCGCGGGAGAAGCACGGCGAATGCTGCAGGACCGGACCTACGACCTGGTCCTCATCAACACGCCGCTGCCCGATGAGTTCGGCAACCGGCTTGCCATGGATATCTGTTCCTCCAGCGGCGCCGGTGTTCTGCTGTTTGTCAAACACGAGCTGTACGACGACGTGTACGCCAAGGTGATGGAAGCGGGTGTCATGGTGATATCCAAGCCCACGTCTTCCCAAATGATTACCCAAACCCTGCGAATTGTGTGCGCCGCCCGGGAACGGCTAAGAAACATGGAGAAAAAGCAGGCCACCGTGGAAGACAAAATTCAGGAAATTCGGATGGTGAACCGGGCCAAATGGCTGCTCATCGAATGCCTGAACATGACCGAGGCCGACGCCCACAAGTACATCACCAAACAGGCCATGGATATGCGGATTTCCAAGCGGGAAGTGGCGGAAAATATTATCAAAGCCTATTCTTAATTTTGTATTGACAAGTACCTCGCCGGTAGGATAAGATAGGTTGAGTGAACAAAGGCGTTCATCTGGGATTGGTGTCTCCGGATGGGCGCTTTTTCTATTTTGGCGGGAGGTAAGGCAACATGACGAAATATATTTTTGTGACCGGCGGCGTTGTGTCGGGACTTGGCAAGGGAATTACGGCGGCATCTCTGGGAAGGCTGTTAAAAATGCGGGGGCTGAAGGTGGCGGCTCAGAAGCTGGACCCATACATCAATGTGGACCCTGGCACCATGAGCCCCTATCAGCACGGCGAAGTGTTTGTGACGGAGGACGGCGCCGAAACCGACCTGGATTTGGGCCATTACGAGCGCTTTATCGACGAAGATTTGAACAAATATTCCAACCTCACCACCGGTAAGGTCTACTGGAACGTGCTGAACAAAGAGCGCCGGGGAGAATATCTTGGCTCCACGGTGCAGGTGATTCCCCACATCACCAATGAGATTAAGGAATTTATTTACCGTGTGGGCAAACAGTCGGGGGCGGACATCGTCATCACCGAAATTGGCGGCACCATTGGTGACATCGAAAGCCAGCCCTTCATCGAGGCGGTTCGTCAAATCTCCCTGGAGGTTGGGAAGGAAAACAGCCTTTTCATTCACGTCACCCTTGTCCCCTACCTGAAAGGCTCCCACGAGCACAAATCTAAACCCACCCAGCACTCGGTCAAGGAGCTGCAGGGCATGGGAATTGCCCCGGACATCATTGTGCTGCGCAGCGACGAACCCATCACCGATGAGAGCATCTTCCGAAAAATTGCGCTCTTCTGCAACGTCAAGCCGGACTGCGTCATCGAAAACCGCACCGTCTCCTGCCTTTACGAGGCACCGCTGATGCTGGAGCAATCCAACTTTTCGGGGGTGGTTTGCAGAGAGCTGAACCTGGACGCGCCAAAGCCGGATTTAACCGAATGGGAAGCCATGGTTCAACAGATTAAAAGCGCCGACGTAACCGTTACCATCGGGCTGGTGGGCAAGTACACCCAGCTGCACGACGCCTATCTGTCGGTGGCGGAGGCCCTGCGCCACGCCGGATATGCCCATCACGCCAAGGTGGAAATTCAGTGGATTGACTCGGAAACGCTGACCCCGGAAAACGTAGGGGAAATTTTGTCCCGTCTGGACGGCATTCTGGTGCCGGGAGGGTTCGGCAACCGAGGCATCGAAGGAATGGTTCTGGCGGCTCAATATGCCAGAGAGCATCACGTACCCTACTTCGGCATCTGTTTGGGAATGCAGATTGCGGTCATCGAATTTGCCCGCCATGTGGCAGGAATTCCGGACGCCAACTCCGGAGAGTTCGACGAGCTCTGTCAAAACAAAGTCATCGACTTTATGCCGGGACAAAGCGACTCCATCGACAAGGGGGGCACCCTTCGTCTGGGCGCATACCGCTGCGACATTCAAAAGGGCACCACCATGGAAAAATGCTACGGCACCGACCACATCCTGGAACGCCACCGTCACCGCTACGAATTTAACAACCAGTACAGGGAAAAATTGTCCGCGGCGGGGCTTACCATCAGCGGGCTTTCTCCGGACAGAAAGCTGGTGGAAACCGTGGAGCTGACCGACCGGCCGTTTTTTGTGGGGGTTCAATTCCATCCGGAATTTAAATCCCGCCCCAACAAGCCCCATCCGCTGTTCAAAGGCTTTATTGGAGCTTCTTTAATGTTTCGGGAGGGCAAACATTCACCATTCTAACCGGCAAAGTTATAAGGGGAAGGAGTACACACCGTGAGAGACTACGCGCAAGAATTTGAAAACAGGGTACAATTCATCAAAGACCTGCTGCGGGAAAGCGGCGCGGCCGGCATTGTCTACGGCAACAGCGGCGGAAAGGATTCGGCGCTGGTGGGAATTCTCTGCAAGGCGGCCTGCGAGAATACTGTCGGCGTCATTATGCCCTGCAGTTCCAAGCGCAACTACGGCATCGATATGCAGGACGCCAACACCGTCGCCTACCAGTACCAAATTGAAACCCGCACCGTAGACCTTTCCCCGGTGAAGGAGGCGGCCATTGCGCAGCTTAGCTCCGTCATTTCGTTAAACCAGCAGGCACTTTCCAACCTGGCGCCGCGGCTGCGGATGCTGACCCTCTACGCCATCGCCGCCGCAGAAAACCGTCTGGTGGCGGGTACCGGCAACCGCAGCGAAGCCTATGTGGGTTACTTTACCAAGTGGGGCGACGGGGCCCACGATTTCAACCCCATCGCCGATTTGACGGTGACGGAAATTTACGAGTTTCTCCGCTTTTTAAAAGCTCCCGAATGTATCCTGAACAAAGCCCCTTCGGCTGCTTTGTATGACGGGCAAACCGACGAAGGGGAAATGGGACTTACCTATCGGGAACTGGACCATTACCTTTTGACAGGCGAAGGAGACAGCCAAACCATTGCCGCCATCGAGCGCCTTCACAGTTTAAGCCAACACAAGCGCAGCGGCAGCATTGTTTTTCAAAAAGTGTAACGTGCCGGAATTTCTAAAAAGCTTCCATAAATGCTTTTCCTTGTGTTTGTCCCCTGGATGGCGTATACTAAAGCTTAAGAGGTGATAAACATGGAATTTCAGGAAAAGCCCGGGCATATTTTCCTCGCCGATAATTCCGGAAAGCTGCTGGCGGAAGTTACCTTTCCCGCATCCGGCGACGGGTTTGCTGTCATCAATCACACCTTTGTAGACCCTTCGCTGCGCGGACAGGGCGTTGCAGACAAGCTGCTTTCCGCTGCGGTTAAACAAATCCGCTCCAACAACCTCAAAGCTCGTCCAACCTGCTCTTACGCCGTTCAATGGTTTCAACGCCATCCGGAACATGCCGATTTGCTTTAACGCCTCCTTCGGGAGGCTTTTTATTTTCTGCCGAATAAAACCCGCTTTTGGAATTATGCTAATGGCGAGGTGATGACTGTGGACCCCAAAAACAAAAAAATTCCCCGCGACGGGGACTTGGACCGGCCCATTCCCGAAGACATTTACCCGGTAATCGACACGGATTTAGGAAGAGACAATGTGGAAAACGACATCCCCGCCGCCGATTTGCAGGACTTGTAAGGCTCAGCCGTCGAAATTCGACGGCTATTTTATTTTCTTACCGGGAAAGGATAATGCAAACTGGTCAAAGCGCCCAACCATACGGTATGTGGGCGCTTTGTTCTATTGGAAAGACCAACAAAAGGGAAAAGAGAGAAAAGAAAAATATTAACAAGGAATTATGATTATATGCTAAATTCAAACAAGATTTTTTGTTGCAGTTTCTTCAAGATTATTGCAAACCAGATAAAAAAGTTAAAATGTAGCGGCGGCAAATTAGACCAGTTATAATGTAGATAAATTAACAGTATCTTACCATTGAAAAATGAAAGGAGTTCATACCGTTATGTTCCAGAAGAATATATCCATAATTATTGCCCTGTGCCTGCTTGTCAGCTTCATCCTCACCGCTTGCAATCAACAGAATTCTGCTCCTGCTTCTCAATCCGCATCCCAGGCTCCTTCTGTGTCCGAAGCCCAGCCTGAGAGTCAGGCTGCCGAGGAATCCACCGACAGCAACAGTTCCGCAGTCTTTAACAAAGTATGCGAAGGTCCCTTTCTCGTAACCTCCGTTGGACAGAGCGCCGACGCTGCCATGGTGGAAGCCATGCTGAAAAAACTGGGGGCAGACTTTACCTTCAACGCCGCAGCCACCGCCGACGATGTTGCCGCCGCCGGCACCGTCATCGTTGCCGCCGGAGCCAGCAGTAAGGGACTGGGCGCAGCCGGCATCTCCGTCGAGCAAGAACTGGCACGCGCTGACGAAATGCTCAATGCCGCCAAGGAAAACGGGGCTGTCATCATTGCCATGCACATCGGCGGTTCTGCCCGCCGCGGTGAGCTTTCCGACCAGTTTAGCGACAAAGTGTTTGCGTACGCCGACTACATCATTATGGTGGAGGATGGAGACCAGGACGGGAAATACTCCACCTTTGCCCAGGAGAACAACATTCCACTGACCTTTGTAAAATCGGCTGCCGAAGCCACTAATCCTCTGAAGGATGCTCTTGGTTTATAATTGACTTAGCACCTTTACTAAACAAGACAAGCAAACTTGTTTTTCTGAAAGAGGAAATGGAGGAACGGCCTTTGCAGATCGAGTTGATTGTGCTGCTGGTGATGATAGGGTCTTTTTTGATCGCAAATATGCTGCTTAAACTTCCAGTCAGCCTTTCCATGATGTTGGGGGCGGTGTTGGGCACATTGGTGGGCGGCGAAGGGATTCCCCTTCGCCACCTCTTTGAAGGCGCTTTTGTCTACCTGGACACCATGATGATTATTGCCACCGCCATGATCTTTATGAACGTCATTGAAAAGTCCGGCACCATCGAGGCGTTGGGAGCAGCGATTGTCAGGCGATTCTATAAAGTACCAGCAGTGATGTTGATTCTGTTGATGTTGATTATTATGTTTCCCGGCATGATTACCGGCTCTTCCACCGCCGCTGTGCTCAGCGCAGGCGCCATTGTTGCGCCCATCCTGATGCTGATGGGGATTCCCGCCTCCAAAACCGGCGCCATGCTGGCCATCGGCGCCATTTTGGGAATGGCGGCGCCTCCCGTCAACATCCCCGCCATGCTGATTACCGGCGGCGTAGACATGCCCTATATCGGATTTGCCCTTCCCCTGCTGGCACTGACATTGCCTTGTGCCGTATTTACCGCTTTGTTGTTAGGTCTTCCCTATTGCAAAAACTTAGATTACGAAAAAGTTAAGACCGGCCTGAATCTCGAGGTTGGTTCCCGCCACGGTTTTAAACTGTACTTGCCCATTGTCACCCTCTTTTTACTGATGATACTCACTCGAGCATTTGCCGCCTACATACCCAACCTCGGAATGCCGCTGATATTCCTCATTTCCAGTGTCGTCGGTTTCTTCACTGGCGAAAAGCTGGATGTTGTCAAGACCGTGGAAACAAGCATCTCCACGTCGGTTCCGGTCCTTGCCAAGTTGGTAGGAGTTGGAATGTTCATTCAGATTATGACCCTTACCGGTGCCCGAGGTTTCATCGTCATCAACTGCCTGGGCCTTGGGATCGTTATGCTTTGGATTTTCAGCATCACCATTTTGCCCGCTTTCGGCGCGGTATCCTCCTTTGGAGGAGCTTCGGTGTTGGGTGTTCCCTTCATGCTCTCCATGCTGTCCGGCAATCACACCATCACCGCTGCTGCCCTGGCTTTCCTGGCCTGCATGGGAGACTTGATGCCCCCCACCGCCTTGGCCGGCAACTACGCTGCCAAAATTGTGGAACAGCGGTATGCCAAAGTGCTCCCCCGCTGCCTGATTCCCCTGGCTTTCTGTCTGCTCCTTGGGCTGCTCTTTTTGATTTTCTCCAAGAACCTGGGGTTCCTGGTCCTGTAGGAGGTCATCGATCATGATGATGTATATTTACCTCGGTATCCTGCTGCTGATTCTGGTATTCGTTATACGATACCTGTTCACTGAAAATAAACTTCTATCCCAAATTGATGCGGCACTTGTGTTGATTCCCATGCTGCTGCGGCTCTTTTTGATTAAGTAAGGGGTGATAGAATGAAATTTCAACCCGATCAGCTCAAAGGCAATCGGATTACGGCCATTGCCGTATGCACCGTTGCACTTCTCTGTCTGGTTGTGTTGGCTCGGGAATTTCTGAGTATGCGCAAGGCGGAGCCCATCTATCCGGGTCCCGGTGTTACCCGCACCGCCATGCTCAGCGACTATTTTGAGGGAATCAAAGGCACTGCGGGGGACACGGAAATCTATATTCTGGAAGGAAAAAAGCCGGGAGCCTCGATTCTAGTGTTGGGCGGCACCCACGCCAACGAACCTTCCGGACTGCTGAGTGCGGTGCTTTTGATTGAAAACGCCGTGGTGGAGGAAGGCACGCTGTACGTCATTCCGCACACCAACAACAGCGGCTTTACCTGCACCGACCCTCAGGAAGCGGCGCCAATGCGGTTTACCATCGACACTCCCACAGGTCCCCGCACGTTCCGATACGGCTCCCGGAGCACCAACCCGGTGCATCAATGGCCCGACCCCGAACTTTATCTCCATGTTTCTTCCGGACAGAGCCTTTCCGGCGCGGAAACCCGCAACATCAACCGCACTTACCCGGGACGGCCCAATGGAAACTTCACCGAAAAAGTCAGTTATGCTGTGACCACCCTCATCCGTCAGGAAGGAATTGACGTCACCATCGACCTTCACGAGGCTGCGCCGGAATACCCCACCATCAACGCCCTGGTCGCGCACGAAAACGCTATGCCTCTCGCCTCTATGGCCATGTTCAACCTTGCCATGGAAGGAATGGAAATCAGCCTGGAGCCCTCTCCCCAAAACCTTCACGGTTTGACCCACCGGGAATTGGGCGACCACACCAACACCTGGGCCACGTTGATGGAAACCGCCAACCCCGCACAGGGACGGCTGAGAGGCAAAACCGACGAGCGGCTGGTGGTAACCGGACAGGATAAGTTCTACCAGATGGCCGCCAAATACGGGAATCTGTATGTTCCCTTTGATGAGAGGGGACATCCGATCAGCGGACGTGTTTCCCGCCATGTCACTGGTATTATGCAACTGGCTCAGGCCTATAACGATCTTGATTTGGGAAAGCGCATTGTCATTACCAATGTTCCCACCTATGAAGAAATGAATCAGGACATCGGCCGATATTTGGCCACCCCTCACTAATCCACAGATACACCCGGTCCGTCTTGCGGGCCGGGTGTATTGGCAAAAAGGTGGTTATTGAAATGATGAACCGGAAAACGGCAGTGCTGATGTGCATCCTGCTTTTGTGGTTCAGTGGCTGTACTCCAGCCCAAAACGTAATCCCTTCCCCGGAAGAAAGCAGGGTATCTTCCATGGAACTATCGTCTTCCCCTTCCGCAAAACCGGAACAGGAAGTTGACAGTCATTCTTCTGAGCCACAGCAGTCCCCTACTCCCAGCGGCGCAGCATCCAGCGAGTCCCCCACCTCTGAACCGGAACAGGGGACAGACCGTGAATCTGCGTCGCCGGAGCCATCTTCTCCCCCAGGCCCGGCGGAACCCAGAGAGTGGTCCACCTATCGGTTGTTGGAGGGCACCGAGTTGGAACTGGAAGTGGCTGTATTGACAACGGAAATCCCAGGCCCTACACTGTTTGTAGTGGCGGGAATCCACGGTGACGAAATAGCCGGTTGGATGGCTGCCCAGCGTCTGCTGGAGGAAAGTAAGCCCACCCGAGGCACTTTATATGTTCTCTCCCCCGCCAACCGGCCGGGGGCCTCGGCGCAGGAGCGGTACTGCTACGACGATGAAGACCTCAACCGCCTGTTTCCGGGAAACGCCAACGGCACCCGCAGCCAGAGGGTGGCGGACGCCATCTACCGGGATGTGCGGGATAAAAATCCCGATCTGGTGCTGGACCTTCACGAGGCTATCGTTCAGCGCCCCAATCGGGACTTTTTGGGCAATTCCTTTATCTACACCTCTTTGGAGGGAATGGAAGACTTGTTTTTTGAGCTGTTGCTGGCCACCGAATCGGGCGAAATTTGCAGCCAGCCCTTCCACTATTTTGCGCCGGGTGTGGCGGGTAGCATCAACAACGCCGTTTCCACCGGGCTGAAGATACCGATTATCACTGTGGAAACCTTCCGAAAAGACGATTTGGAAGTGCGGATTCAAAATCACTTGGATGTTGTTCATTTTATCATGGGATACTTGAAGATGGAGTGAGAGTCTTGGCTTGGATGCTGGGGATTCTTAGCGCCCTGTATCTGGCTCTTCTGGTGAAGGAAGCCCGAAAAGCCAAACAAAATCGAGCGGCTCTGTGCCATGTCATTCACGTAAACGGCACGCGGGGCAAATCCTCGGTCACCCGCCTCATTGACAGCGGGCTGCGGGGTGGCGGACTGCGGTGTTTTTGCAAAACCACCGGTACTTTGCCGCGGATTATTGACTGCAGCGGCACGGAGCGGGACCTTCCCCGCAGGGGGCGCCCCAACATTCGGGAACAACTTAAGGTACTGGAGATGGCGGCAAAGGACAAGGCCCAGGTATTGGTGGTGGAGTGTATGGCCGTCAACCCTCAACTCCAATGGATTTCGCAACACCGGATACTTCAGGCGGACTGCGGGGTCATCACCAACGTGCGCTCCGACCACCTGGACGTTATGGGGAAAACGCTGGAGGAAATTGCCCTTTCGATGTCTTCCACCATTCCGAAAAAAGGGCTCTTTTTTACCGCCGACCAGAGGTTTTTCCCTTTCTTCACCCGGCAGTGCAAACAGTTGGACACCGTACCTGCCCTCGTCCTGCCCACAGGCCAAGAGCCGGAACTGGATTTTGGGGAAAACATCGCCCTTGCCCTGGCGGTTTGTAAGTCTTTGGGCGTGGACGAATCGTCGGCCCTTGCCGGCATGCGTCAGCACTACAAACGGGACCCCTATGCCCTTTCCTTTTATGAGCTGGATTCCGGAGCAGTTGCCATCGGGGGATTTTCCATCAACGACCCGGATTCCACTGCATCGGTATACGAAAAGCTAACCAAACGGGATGAATTTGCCGGACACCGGTTGACGCTTCTCATCAACAACCGGCCGGACCGTAGCTTTCGCACCCGGCAGCACGCCCAACTGGCAGCGAAGTTGCAACCAGACCGGGTGTGGGTAGTCGGCGCCGGACGCCGCACCATGGGGCGAAGGATTGCCCGCGCGCTTCCCTCGGCGCAAATCGAAGCTTTCGGCTCGGCTCGGTCCATCCCCCTGGATCGACTGGGAAAAGAAGATTGCCTGTACTGTATCGGCAATCTTGCCAGGGAAGGACTTGCGGTGATGCAACGTTTGGAAAAGGAGGGCAAGCGGCTTGTATTATGAAATTATCGTATTGGGCGTGATGGTGAGCATCCTGTTCAGCGAGCTGACCGATCTTTCCCCCGCCGGACTCATCGTGCCCGGCTACATAACCCTTTGTTTAAACACCCCCGGGCGGATTGGCTATACTCTGGCCGTGGCGCTGGTCGCATGTTTGCTGGGACGGTTGTTGGACCAGGTGGTTGTGCTCTACGGACGGCGCCGCTTTGCGGTGATGATTTTGCTCGCTTTTGGCATTGACGCGGCGATGATGGCGACGCGGCTCTTCTTTACCCCTCCCAGCCTGATCGGTGTTTTGGTGCCCGGCATCATTGCGCTGGAATTTGACAAGCAAGGGGTTGCCCGCTCTCTGTTGGCTTTGAGCTGCACGGTGGGTATCCTTTGCCTGCTGCTTTTTGCCTCCGGCTATTCGGTGTGGAAACTATGAGAGTGATATCTTATCATCCTTTGCACCTTCGGTGGAGTACAAGGGATTGGCTGCTGCTGTTCACCGCCCTGCTCCTGGCCGCGTTCATCTACGGGATTGGACGGCAAGCGGTGGTTGTGCCGGATTCTTTGTACGACGCAAAATTATCCGCCGCCCGCTCCATGGAACAGTGCATGGAAGCTGTACGAATGCAAAAGGAAGCGCTGGGGCTGGAAATAGACCCCATGGACTATCACAAAACCGGCATGTTGGGGCAGGACTACAGCCCCATCACCACCACTCTCGGCGCTCCCGAAGCTAAACGGACCAGTTCCCATCCAGACATGGCCGCCTTGGTTCTGGACCTTCTGGTACGGGCGGGAGTAGGCCCGGGGGACCGCGTGGGAGCCGTCTTTTCCGGCTCCTTCCCTTCACTGAATCTGGCGGTGCTTGCCGCCTGCCAGGAGCTGAAAGCCGACTGTTACTTTATCGCCTCCATCGGCTCCTCCACCTACGGTGCCAACCAGCCGGAATTTACGTTTCCCGACATGGTGGCGTACCTCATGGAGAATGGGCTGGTTAACGGGCATTGTTTGGCCGTTACCCCCGGTGGCGACCAGGACGTGGGGCTGGAAATGGACCCGCAAGTGTTGGACGGCATTCTTCGGCGAATGGAAGAATACGGTTTTCCCGTCATGCTGCAGCCGGATTACAGCGCCAACTTAAAGATGCGGATGGAGCTGTTGGAAGAAGGGGGCCCTTTGGACTGTTTTGTGAACGTTGGCGGCAACCTGACCTCCATGGGGCGGGGAGACAGCGCCTATTATCTGGGCCAGGGGCTGCTGGCGAGCAAACCCGCTGCCATCTGCCAAAACAGCGGCTTGATTGAACGATATTGTGCTAAAGGCGTACCGGTCATCAACCTGCTGAATCTGAAGAAACTCACGGCCGAATACGGCTTGCCCTACGACCCCTCCACACCACCGATTCCCGGAACCACAGCCATCTACTATCAACTACAATACAACTATTTGCTTTGCTATATTGCTCTTATTTTGGCGGTGGGATTATTGCTGGTATACCGTCTGTGGGGCAAGAGAGAAAAACAGAAGTTATTGCAGCAATGGTTCCACCCGTCATGCGGTGGGTAACCGCATATCCACCTCCAGCATCGAATATCTGCTCAAGTCAAAGCCCCCTGCTGCGATAGCAGGGGGCTTTTGACAATTACATTTTCCGAATAAATGGAGGGAAATAGCGGGCTATTCCGTTTCTTCTTCCTCTTCCTTACCTTCACCCGGCAAAGCGGCATCATCGTCCGTTGGGGTTTCCGCAGAACCGGGTGCAGTAGTTTCCGGTGCGGCGCCGGCTTCATCCGCTGCGTCCGAATCGCTGTAGGAAGAAGTGATGGGTACGGCGCCATTCAGGGTGGTCAGGAAGCTTCTCGCTTGTATGGAAATAGGTACGTTGGTCCAGCTTTCCCCATCCAAGGTGCTGTGGCCCACCATGGAAATCTTCAAATTGAAGCTAATTTTTTTGGTGGTGGGAAGCTGGGGACTGGTTTTCATCACGATAAAGTAGGTGTCGCTGATCTTTTCACCGTTGTAGTAGGGCAGTTTGGCGAAGGAAAGACCTGTGATAACGCCGTTGGTATCGTCGTGAGTAACCACCATTTTGCTGGCCAAGTCCTCCACATCCGCTGGGCCGCTTCCCGACTTGAACATCAGGCGCAAATAGATATTTTCACCCGGCGTGTAGGCCAACTGAGACCAGTGAGGACCTACGTATCCTTTCTTCGCATCGTAGAAGGCCAGTTTGACGTTGGGCAGGGTATTGTCGCGAATCTTGTGGGTATACTGTCCGCCGATGGTGGATACGTTCATCAGAGGTCCTTTGGCGGCTTCCTTCAGCGCCTTTTGCAACGCGTTGGGAGTGGTGTATACAGTCTTGGAAATTTCGACGGTGCGGTCGGGAATTCCGCCGATTAAGTCGTATCCCGAGCAGGTGATCGCCAGCCGCAGCGGGAACGAGGTGTACATGGGAATATTCTCCCGCAGGGTGACGGCAAGGAACATCCGGTTCCTCAATTCCCGGGTGTCGTCGTAGGAGGTGTAGACAAACTCCACATTCTCGACAAATTCCTTGCCGGAAAGCAGCTCTACCCTGGTTCGCTTCATATCCTCCGGAGCGGTGGCGCTATATCCTGTACTGAAAGCCAGACGGAAGTACAACGTCTCACCGGGGGTTACCTCATTGAGGGGAGTTTCATACATCACATTGCCGCTGACTTCGTCGAAACGTCCCGCCTTGGGAGCGGTGATGACATTGCCCTCCAACGAACTGAAGGCTTGACCCGCCAGAGCGGACATGCGGTAATACTTGCCCTTGGAAGCTTCCAGCAGGGCTTTTTCCAACCCATCCGCACGGGTCAGCAGCGCCAGTGGGATTTGAACGGTGCGGTTTTCCTGCCCACCCAGCCGATTGTAGCCGGTGCAGGATACCAAGACCGTGACGGGCACCGTCATATTGAGCGGAGTGTCCTTCTTCAGGGTCAGGGCAATAAACACCCGTTCATCCAGCTCCTGCTCTTCCAATTCATCCTTCTCTTTCATGGTGTCGTAAGGCATCAGAGCGAACCGGAGAGACTCCACATATTCCGAGCCGTTGGCAAGGTCCAAGCGGAACCCCGCGTTGAATTTCTCCAAATCGTAAGAGCTGAAGCCGGAACGCTGGGACAATCTGAAGTACAAAGTCTCACCGGGAGTCACCGACTCGATAGGTGTCTCGAGAACGACCATTTTCCTGTTCTTGTCATAGCGTCCCGCTTTGGGGGGATTGGACAGCACATCATTGGTAAGGGATGACAGGCCCTGGTACCCAATGGAGGTCACGTGGATATACTGCCCTTTGGCTCCTTCGATGAGGGCCCGCTCCAGAGAATTGGGGTCGGCGGTCAGCTCCAGAGGAATCACCACCGAACGGTCGGCCTGATTGCCGATTTGATGGGATTGAGAGCTGGTCAACTTGATTTTCGTCGAAAGCTTGGCGCCTTCCGGAATGTTTTCCTTTGTTTCCATATAGATAAAGATGCGGTGCTGTAAGGTGGCGCCGTCGTTATAGGGTAACTGGTCAAATCCAATCCGCTTTATGTACTCTTTCCCCGACAGCAGCTCCAGCGAATAATTGACCATCTCCTCCAGATTTCGGGCGGAATGGCCGTCTTCGAAGGATAGCCGCAGCCGCAGGGTCTCACCGGGAGTAAAGGTGCTGGACGCATTCTCCCGCAGAACAAATCCGCTCTCTGCGTGGAATGGGGCAAAGAGAAGCTCATCTTTGACCGTATCGCCCTTCATATTGCGCACATCGGCATAGCCCACCCGTATGACATTGACGATGCGGTTGGGGTCCACTGCTGGATTGATGGGAATCAGGTATTCCATGGGATCCAGGGAGCAATCGCTGATGACATAGCGCTCCAATTTCCGAACCTGGAAGACAAAGGCTTGCAGCTCACGGTCGTAGGCATTTTTTATCTCCACCAGACCGTCGTCTCCCTTGTCGACATAGATAAAGGGGCCACCGGGAAAGTCTTCCTGCGGCGTATAGGGGATGGTCATGGTTACAGCCCTTCTAAAGGTGCTGCGCGCCCCTGCATCCTGGAAAAGCACCAGCTTCGCGTGAGGATATTTGGCCAAAAGAGTGGAGCTGCTGTCGGTATAGTAAATAATCATCTCCTTTTGGCCGCTCATATCGCCAAATATGGTGATATCTTCATCCAATACAAGGGTTACATCCTTGGCCTCATCGGCAAAGGTGACATGCCGGGTATCGCCAATTTCGTAGGAATTATAGCTTTCCACCAGCTCCGAGCGGGCGTATTCCCCTGTCATCTCAACGTAAATTTTGGTCCAGGTGTTTTCTTTGCCTCCGATGCGGTGGCCGTTTCTGGAAGCAAGGGTCACCGTCAGCTGGAATTGCTCCGGCTCCACGTTGCCGATGTTGGCGGTTCGAACCACCAGAAAGACAGCCCATGGACCGCTGGAGGTTCTTCTGGCCCGCACAAACTCAACGCCGGTGACCAGCTTGCGATTTCCCTTTACCTGGTAGTTCTGGATGACGTAATTTTTCTCGATGGCGTCGATGTCGGTGGGGGTATAGTATTCGCCGCCTTCAAAGTCCATTGCAAAATACAGGGAATACCCAGGTTCGAAAGGCACTTCATCCACCGACCGATTGACCCCCGCCGACTGCGTTGAGCTGGTATAGACACCGTAAGTGGTGGGATACACCGTCTCTTTGGGAATCACAGGAGACAATCCCACGGCACGCAGACTCATCACCCTGTCCTTTTTGGCATCAGTGGGAGGCGTGGCAGTAATGGAGAAGGTAGCAAGTACAGTCACGGTTCGGTTTGCCGATATCGTTCCCAACTGGCCCCCGGTTTTGGAAGTAATCTGGAATCTCAGATTGACCGCCGCAGGAACTTCGACATCCGGTTTGACTTTAAAGACGAGGAAACTGCGCTGAGCGATGGTGGTGTTATTGGGGTCCGAATATACTTTGTAAAGCCTTCGGTCAAAGCGGTCGAATTCAAGATATTCGTTCCCCTGGATGATCCCTACATCAAAGCTAGAGGCCAGAGTTTCCGGTTCTACCCCGGTAGTGGAACCGTCTATCATCGCGCGGACATACAGTTCGTCGCCGGGATGCACATCGGTAAGAATTCCGTCCTTCTCATTGAGGACATGCCCCAATCCTGCGTCGTATTTGGCAAGCCGCACATTTTCGACCTGGGAAGCGTTGTCAATGGTGCGGTAACCCAGGGAAGTAATAATTATCGTTTTGCGGTTGGTAATTACCGTTACAGAGGTTTGGCCGGCAGTTCCCAAAGCGGCTCCCGTTCCCGGTTTGCAGACGATATCAAAATCCAGGTTGAAATCCTCCGGTATGCGGGCATCCTGCAGAACTTCAAACTCCATTAAATTTCGATTTTCCGCTGTTCCCGCCGGCTTGTACAGGCTGTAAACGAAGCGGTTGAATTTAACAAAGGGCGTGCTGCTGGGATGGACGTTGACCTGGAAGCGGTCGTCCAACATATTGGGGTTAGACAAAAATGGAGTGCTGGCGTATTCGTCCACCACCAAGCGAACATAGATCTTTTCCCCGGCTTTTAGGTTAAAAGCAGACCCCACCGCCGCTTCCGTTTGAATATAGCCATTGACCGGGTCATACCGAGCTACCCGCACATTTTCCACCCGCTCCGACGTGCCGATGGTGACATTGCCCAAAGAGCGAATGGTAAGGGTTTCTTTTGGGGTTGTTCGCTCGAGGACGTTTATCATTTTTTGGCTGGAGGAGGGATTGCCAAACTGCACCGTGACATCCCCGCTGTGGTTGCCCAGCTTGCCTCCCTTATCCGCCAGCGCAGTAATGTTTAAGGTAAACTGATGCGTTCCAGCTTCGGCATCATCCTTAACCTTTAACCGGATAAAGTTGTGTTTGGCGCTGGTGGCGGCAAAATCCATCCACGCGAAGCCTACAAACTCCAACCCGCTGAACCCTTCTGCACTGGTGATTTCTACCAGAAAACGCTCGGCCAACTCCTCGGAATAATCAGCGGTATTATCGCCGGCCAAGGTAAGGCGAACATAGACGTACTCACCCTGCTCGATATCCAAGGTTGTGAGGGCGTCTTCCTGGACAACCATGCTTCCCCCTTGCCGCTTGGCGACTGCCATGCGGAAATTGTTCTTCATGGTGTCGTTGTTGATGCTTTGATAGCCCACGTGGGTGATTTGAAGCAACATCGGCTTGATTTGCAGGGATACCGGGCCGAGGGCAAGCTCCACATTTCCGGGGTGGTCACCCAATAGACCTTGATTGGCAGAATTGCAGGACAAGGTAAAGGAAAATTCAACCGTGCTGTCAGGGGTTGCGCTGCCGAGCACCTCAAATACCATGAAGTTTTGCTTGTTTCCAGCAGTCTCATAATCCAGACAGGCAAACCCTTTAAACGCAACATCGGAATGACTGAGCGCAGAAACGGAATAGCGAGTGGAAAGCTTGGTCAGGTCCGCTTCCGGGCCGCCGTCGAGCTCCAGCCGCAGATAGATCGAATCACCGGCGGAAACTGCTGCCGGCGCGTCGGATTCGGTGCCCACCACCAAGTTGTCCTGGTTCCAAACCGCTACTTTGAGCTGGTCGAGAAAAGTGTTCTCGCCAATGGTTTGGCCGCCCACCGACAGGACCTTGATAGGTGCCGGGCCCGACAGTACCGCTTGAATGGGCAAATAGACGGCCCTGGTCTTCCAAAAAAGCTCGTCGCTCTGGCTATACCCAAACCGCTGATCGAAAACCGATTCCAGGACGATGGTGGCGGTTTGTGTGCCGCTTACGCCTTCTTTGGTGTTCACTTTGATGAAGGCGCGGGCAGTTTCTCCGTCCCGGGAGCCCCGTTCAAATTCAACGGATTCAATCCAGTTGTCGCCGCCCGATACGGAAACGGTGTAGTTTTCGTTCATATCCGCTATGGTGCTGCTGTTGTTCGGGCCATATCCCGTTCCGAAACCGAGATGATAATACAAGCTCAATCCCGCTTCCACTGAGGACACTGCGGTGCCAGCCAACGGGTAATAGCCACTCGTTCCCGTATTGGTTCGCTCCCCTGTCGCCACATAAAAATCGGTGAGGGTTGTTTTTAGAGTTAACGCTTTCTCCGTGTCTGGCGTTAATTCTGTTGAGCCATCAAGATTTTCCATGTTAAAGTTGGCGGCAGTCACCTGTTTGCTATGTATGCTTGTGATGCGCACATGCTTGCTTGGCCCCGTCACATCTGCCGCCAGCATGACAGGCTGCTTCGCGGGGGGAGCAGCAATTTTGCAGCCGCATGCGCAACCTTCCTCGCATTGGCAAGCGCCCCCGGAGCAGGGACATGGGTTGTCCTGTTCAGGCGAGGGGTTCTTGGGGAGATCGTTCCCGGTGGAGCCGGTGTCCCCTTGCGAGGGATTTTGCTCCGTGGGGGAAGCGCCCTCTTGAGATGGGTCGCTTTCCGGTGAGGAGACATCCCCCTGCGAAGGAACTTGCTCACTGGATGGGGTATCGCCCTGAGAGGGATTTTGCTCCGAAGAATCACCCTCCTCCGGTGAAATTGTTTCCGGAGAGGTGGTGTTGTCCCCCACGAGGCTACTGTTCTCCACCATGCCGCTTTCGTATGTACTGGAATTTTGAGGGTCTGTCCACATGGCTTCTGCAAGTATGGGGGGCCACACACTCAGTAGCATGCAGACGGTTAATAGCAGTGATGTGACTTTTTTCAATGCCTATCCCTCCCGATGGACTCAGTCTTCTATGTGATACCTCGCTACTATTATACCTGCCGATTTGCCACAGTCCTCGTTATTATCATATTTATCTTATTTATATTTATATAGATAATAATATTTAGGGATAATTTACAAGATTTCCAATCTACATTATAGGGAAAAAAGAAGGCAGCGGCAATCAATGCCGCTGCTCCTTCTATTAAGCAATTTTTCCCAACGCCTTGTTCAGAGAGATTTTATTCAGAGCTGCGGGAGAATTCAGGCCGAGCCGCTTGGCCACAGCTTCGTATTTACTTGTGTCGCCGGAAGTGTAAATCATCAGTTTGCCTTGTTCCTGAGAGTTGAGCAGATCGTGCTGCTGCAGATATTGTATCAGGGTTTCAGCCTGTGCCAGAGCCGGGTTTAAGTACGCCACATGGGGGAAGCAGCTTTCAAAGCTGTCCTTTACAATGGGATAGTGGGTGCAACCCAAAATGACATGTTCTAAGAGCTGCACGGAAAGAAGCGCCCCTAACTCTTTGCGGATTTCTTCTCTTACGCTGTCCTGGTCATACTGCCCTTGGTCCACCAATGCTGCCAGATTGGGACTTGCCTTTTCATATACCTCGATGTTGGGGTTGTATTTCCGGATGGTGCGATGATAGATTCTGGTGGAAACGGTAAATGCGGTGGCAAACACACCTACCTTTTCGATGCCGGAACGGGCTACCATCTGAGCAATGGGCGACACAATATCAATAATCTCCAGATCTTGGTCCTCCGAAAGCTCATCCACCAGAGCAGATATGGTATTACAGGCAATCGCCACGGCTTTGACCTGTTTTTCCTTTAAAAACTCGATCATCTGGCGGGAAAGATCCAAAATTTCATCCCGACTGCGGTTTCCGTAGGGGCAATTGGCGCTGTCCCCAAAGTAAACAATATCCTCCCCGGGGCAGAGCCTGTTCAACTCGCGCACCAGAGTCAGCCCTCCCACGCCGGAATCCATTACACCGATGGAATACTTCTTATTCACTGCATGACACCTTCCTTATGAGTGTCCGCGCGGCGTTTTGTCAAAGGGCAGCATGCTGGCCGAAAACATACTTGCTCCAAACAATGAAGGGTACGTTTCTGCCTCTATTATAGTCAGACCCCATCGGATAATCTAATACAAATATCCGCATAAGCTCTATAGATGAAAGCCTATAATACCTCCTTCCATACCAAATACAACCGAATTTGACGGGAAAGCAAGAAATAAAAAGGCCTGTCCCCGTTTAGGGGACAGGTCTTCTCATCCGTTTCCCTGCTGCATGGCAATGGACATAAACTCCTCCATAGCGCGGGTGACATATTTGTTGTGGCGGTAATAAAAGTGGACGTTTCGCTGCACATTGGGTCCTTCCAACTTGTAGTAGGCCACCTCTTTGCTGGGCTTGATTTCCCGAGCAAGGGAATCGCTGATAACGGTGGCTCCCATGCCGCAACAAGATACATGAAACGTGGTAGCCAGTTGGTCAAGCTCCAAAACAATGCGAGGGGTAATGCCGCTTTTGGCGAAAATGAGGTTTGCTCTTCGTCGGGTGTCGTTTCCTGGACGCAGCAACACAAAAGGCACTTCCTGAAACAAAGAAAGGGGTACCGCCGAAAAATCCGGGTTCAAATGCCGTTCGGCCAGAATATCCTCCAGACTGAGCCGGTACGGTTCCGCTTCGCCGTTGACCGGAAAGCTGGCGGGGACAGCCAGCAGAAGACGTTCACTGTAAAAGTACCGCTTTTCATAGACGCCTTCTTCAAAGTCAAAGTTGTCCACAATCAAATCCAGGGTGCCGGCTTCCAGCTGGCGTTCCAGATGGTAGGTATCCGCCTCCACCAGGTTAATTTTGACTAAAGGATGCTTTTTCTGAAAGGCGGTAATGATGGGCGGCAAAATAAAGGATGTAAAAAAGTTGCTGGCCCCGATGGAAAGAGTGCCTGTTTTGAGGTCGATGAAATCTCCCAAATATCGCTCAAAGCCGCTTTGAATGTCCATAATTTTCTCCACGGCTTTGATGTATTCTTTGCCGCACTCGGTGAGGCTGATGGGAGTGGTGCTCCGGTCAAAAATCGGCGAGCCGATACGTTCCTCAATTTTCTTAATGGCGGCGCTTAGCGACGGCTGGGTAATATACAGGTTTTCCGCCGCCTTGGAAAAACTTCTTTCCTTATAGACCTCATAAGCGTACAGCATATTGTGGAACATCAAACAGCTCCTCCATCCTCCCTCCGCCCGCAACACGGGCGGCTAGTGGCGTTTGTAGCGGTATTTTTGCTTGGGGCGGCCCTGTTTTCCATATTCCGAGCGGACCTCCGCCGTGCCCTGCGCCACCATGTGGGTCAGATAGCGGTAAGTGGTCTGATAGGCCAGTCCGCATTGTTTTGAAATATCCTCGATGGTCAAAAAGGTATCCTGATATTTCAGAAAGCTTTCCACAATGGTAAGGGTTTGATTGTTAATCCCCTTAACGTATTCCTCCTGCTTTGGAAAAGCCGCAACGTTCCCCGCGTTGAGATGCACCCGGATACGGGAAATCAAATCCACCGGCTTGATGGGTTTGAGGGCAAAATCGTTGGCCCCCGCCGCCAGAAAGCGATTGGCAATTTTCCGGCTTTCCTCCACCGTCAATACCAGGATGGGGGTGTCGCTGTCGATTCTTCGAATGTTCTTGACTACCTCCAGACCGTTGACCGATGGCATATGATAATCCACCAATATCAGGTTGGGCCTGTGTTCCCGTATCAGGGCACAGACTTCTTCTCCGTATGTTGTGGTAACGGTTTTCCATTCTTCCAAATCGCAGATGGCAGAAATGGCAAACAAAATATCCGGGGAGTCGTCGACCGCCAGAATGGTCACCTGGTCTGCCATTACAGAACCTCCTTTATTTGTATGGTAACGGTAGTTCCTTTTCCCTCCTGGCTACTGATGGCAATAGTGCCGTCGGAATTTTCCACAATGCTTTTTACAAAGCTCAGCCCAATACCAGTAGAGCCTTTATCCGAAAATCCAATGTCCCATATTTTACTTAACGTATCCTCCCCCATGCCTTTGCCGTTATCCGACACCGTAAACAGCACACAGCCCCCTTCACGGTCCGTTTGAAGCACAATCTGCCCGTTATCCTTATCCAACGCAGCTTGCGCATTGTCGATGAGATTGATGAGAGCGCGGGAAAACAATACTTTGTTGACGCTAATTTGGGCATCCGGCACCTTATCGTGGATGGCAAGCACCCCCCTAGTCTCGGGAGACACAATCTGAAACCGGATATAATCCAACAGTTCCGCAACTGTGATGACAACCTTTTGATCTTCATACAGTATCTGCGAAATCATCTGGCTGACCGAATCCACCGAGCTTTCAATGCGGGCGGCGTAGTCTCGCGTCTTTTCCTCCCGCGAGACGATGGCAATCACACCGGCCAGCCCCTGGATGGCGGTAAGAGGTGTTTTGAGGTCATGCACCAGGCTGCGGATTTCGGCGTTTCGCCTGGCCTCCAGCGAATGCAGTTTGGCGTCCGATAACTGCTTGGCCGTAATCAGCAGCTTGTGCTGATCCCGAAGCAGCACGCTTAGCAACAGCGCCATGAACAAAAACACCGTCATGATGGCCACGGAAAAGATGGTAAGCACATTGTGGTGGTCGATTAGGGACGCAGCGGTTTTAATGTCCATCGAAACAATACCCCGGCCAAAGCCATAGGGAGTCAGAGCCGGAAACATGTCCAAAAACTGCGCCCCGATGAGTGCAAAAATCAAAACCACTGCATGCTTTATGATGGTGACGTTGTACAGATTAAACCCATCCAGCAAATAGATGATGAGTATCACCAAAACCGACGGGTAGCTGAAGTCGTAGCGAATTTCGTAAAGGTGTGAGATGAGAAAATAGGCTGTGGCAATCAATACCGGCACCGTCAGGCGGAAATACAGCTTGCGGCGAAAGAGGCTGGAACAAATCAAAAAGGTCCCTACATAAATTGGCAACGCCCGCAAGCTGTTGAGCAGCACTAGAAAAAAAGCAGCTATCACCAGCATGCCGCTGTCGTTGGACATAACGCTTACCGCAATAAACTGGTAAATCCCAAAGGTGTCCACCGTCAACACCGAGGGCAGAGCCAGTCCAATCATCCACAGCAGGCTACCCGCAACAAACCGGCCATTGAGAGATTTCCATTCCAACCCCAAGACGTCACCACCTTTCCTCTGTAAAATTAATATAGCATAATTTTGATATGTTTTTTACTCTTTATAGAAGGGAATAAAGAAAAATAAGGTAGAAACTATTGCCCCCGATTCCCGCTTGCTATAATGAGATTACACAAACTACATGCAAATTTGCTTGAAATTTTGTAAATTTAAGAAGCAAGGTGATTGTTCCATGGGTTTCTCTCCGCAAGCAAAACTCCTGGCATTGCTGTTGATGTTGGCTTTGATGTTGACAAGCTGTTCGCCGGCAACGCCAGCAAATAGTGTATCCTCTTCTGAGCCAGCCCCAGTTTCTCCCGCAGAGGAAAAGCCAGAAGAGAACCAAGCGCCGGCAACGGAACAAAACGACTCCCCATCTGCAGAACGAAGAGACGCCACCGGCAGCAACGGAGTCGTCAGCAGTGCGCATCCACTGGCTTCTCAAATCGGTTTAGAAGTGCTGAAAGCGGGGGGCAACGCCATTGACGCTGCGGTGGCCGTTTCCTTTGCGTTGGGCCTGGTAGAGCCCAACGCTTCAGGCATTGGAGGATGCGGTTATTTGCTGTACGCTCCTGCCAACGGGGAGCCGGTATTTCTGGATTATCGCTCCACAGCTCCGGCCGGCTTGGACTGCGACGCCTTTATGAAGCTTTCCGTCACTGAGCGGAAGGATACCATTTTGGGCGCCGGAGTGCCCGGCGCGGTGGCAGGATGGCTCACCGCCTTGGAAGAATACGGCACCATGTCTCTGGAAGAACTGCTGGAGCCCATCATCGCCTTAGCCGAAGAAGGCTTTGAAGTAACGGAGCACTTCGAAGGCATGATTGTGGAAAACTACTCCAAGCTGGCGGCCGATGATACCTGTTCTGCGCTTTACCTCAACGAAGGAATCCCCTATATGGCGGGGGAAGTCATTAAAAATCCCGATTATGCCCAAACCCTGCGGATTCTGCAAAAAGAGGGACGGGACGGTTTTTATAAAGGAGAAATCGCCCAATCCATCGTGGAATCCGTACAAGCCAAGGGTGGAGTTATCACCCTGGAGGATTTAGCCAACTACACGGTGCGCCGCGCGAAACCCGTCAAAACTACATACCGCGGTTACACCATTTTATCTTCTGCTCCCAGCAGCAGCGGCGGCACGGCCATCGCCCTTTGCCTCAATCTGCTGGAGCGCTACGATTTGGCCAGCATGGGACAAAACACCCCCGAAACCCTTCACCTGCTGGCCGAAGCCTTTAAAATCACCAACGTCGACCGGTATCAGTATTTGGGAGACCCAGAGTTTGTCGACATCCCTCTGGATGTGCTGCTCTCCAAGGAATACGCCGACCAACGAGCAGCTCTTATCTCCCCCGACAAGATTTTGGAAGACTTAAACCCGGGCGTTATTCCCTATGAATCCCCCAGCACCACTCATATTTCCATTGTGGACAAGGATGGAAACCTGGTGGCGGTCACCAACACATTGGGAACATTCTTCGGTTGCGGCATCGGCGTAGCCGGACGAGGCTTTTTGTTGGACAATCAGATGTACGACTTTTCCGTTGAGGACTGGGAGGCCAACTTCCCCCGTCCCGGCAAGCGTCCCCGCAGCTCTATGAGCCCCACCATCATCTACACTCCGGACGGCGAACCTTACGCCGCTTTGGGCAGCCCCGGCGGCGAAGCCATTGTCACCACCATGGTGCAGATTATCTCCAATATTCTGGACCACGGCATGTCGGTGCAAGACGCCATTGACGCTCCCCGCATCTACCAAAACTATTCCGGCAATCTTGTGGTGGAGGGCCACCTAAATGACGATGTGTCCGCCGAACTGGAAAACATGGGGCACCCGATGGAGCAAAAAAACGCCTACAACTCCTTCTTTGGAGGGGTACAGGGCATTATCAAAAACCAGGATGGCAGTTGGACTGGCGGAGCCGACCCCCGCCGCGACGGAAAAGCGTTAGCTTATTAATTCCCGCGCCTACACCTAAATGAGGAGGGGTACCATGCGGAAAGTCAACCGTTTTACCTGTACTTTGCTGTCTTTGCTGTTGGCATTGGCTATCACTCTGAGCGGGTGCACCTGGCGGCAGAATCAGGCTGTCCCCGTTGCTGTCGATGCCCCGGTCGAGTCTTCTCAAGCTCCGGCAGGCGATGTGCCCGACTCACCGGAGGAACCTGCCCCAGAATATCCCGAAGGGTACATCACTCTGACAGAGGAAGAACTGGACCTTTCGGTCCGCGACGCCAAGGGCACCGGCGGCGTTGTGTCCAGTGCCAACCCCTACGCTTCCAAGGTGGGAGTGGAAATCCTCAAAAAAGGCGGCAACGCAGTGGACGCCGCCATTGCAGTGGCCTATGTGCTGGGGATGGTGGAACCCAACGCCTCTGGCATCGGGGGTGACGGCTTTATGCTGGTTTATGAAGCCGATACTGGCAAAACCACCTTTTTGGATTACAAAGGCGCGGCTCCCGCAAAACTGACGGCGGCGGAACTGGCCAGCCACGTGCAAATGGACCGGTTTACCGGCAAAACCGTTCTGGTGCCGGGTATGGTAGCGGGCATGGCCAAAGCCCACGAAATGTTCGGCACCCTGCCCATGCAGGAACTGCTCCAGCCGGCCATCGATTACGCCCAATATGGCATTGTGGTCACCCCCCGCATGGCGCAGGTATACATGGACAGCTACGAAATCCTGAATTTCCACAAAGAATCCGCTCGCATTTTCCTCAACGACGGGTTTCCGTATGTAGTAGGGGATATCTTTAAGAATCCCGACTATGCGCAGACATTGAGGCTAATTGTGGAGCAGGGTCCCGATGTGTTTTACACCGGTGAAATTGCCCGGGATTTGGTGGAGTCGGTGCAGGAAGCCGACGGATTCCTCACCATGGAGGATATGGCCGCTTACCGCGTGTCCGTGCGGGAACCGGTTTCCACCACCTACCGGGGCTACACGGTGGTGACGGCCCCTCCCAGCAGCGGCGGAGTCATCGTACTGGAAAGTCTCAATATGGCGGAGCATTTTGATATGCAAGCCTTAGGCCACAACACCCCCGAATCCATCCACGTCTGGTCGGAAATCTTTAAGCGCTCGTTGGCCGACCGCAGCCCTTACATCGGAGACCCTGATTTCGTGGACCCCACTTTGGCGCTGAATTTAACGCTCAAAAGCTATGCCAGAGACCGGGTGAAAGAAATCGATATGGATACCGTATCCCTCGGTGCGTTGAAAGGGCAGCCGGCGGGTTACGAGGGACAGCACACCACTCATGTTTCCATTATCGACCGGTACGGCAATATGGTGGCCATGACCAACACCCTCAGCGAGTACTTTGGCTGCACCGTCACCGTCAAAGGCAGGGGGTTTGTGCTCAACAATCTGGCTAGCAACTTCTCCTCAACCGCAACCGCCATCAACGCGCCGGCACCCAATAAAAAGGTGCGGAGCACCATCAGCCCCATCTTCCTGTTCGACCTGCACGGCAAGCCCATTGCCACCATGGGCACTCCGGGCGCCTCCCGCATCATCACCACCATGTCCCAGTTGGTGAGCAATATCGTCGATTTTCATATGGATATCCAAACCGCCATCAATCAACCGCGCATCTACCAGAATTACGACGGCCCGTTAAAAATCGAAGGGGGTATCGACATTTCCGTTGTCAACGCCCTGGAACGCAAAGGCCACATTGTGGAGTACTACGGTAAGAACGACGCCTATTTTGGCGGAGCCCATGCGGTAATGATTCTGCCGGATGGAACCTACCACGGCGCGGCGGACCCCCGTCGGGACGGCAAGGCTCTGGCCTACGACTTGGATGAGGCTGCTTGACGCCGAAGAAGATACTTGTTAAGATGGTTCCAGAAGGGAGGCGAGCAATACGCGACGTATATGGTTATTCTGCCTCATGGTATGCTGTACCTTGGCCTGCGCCTGCGCTCCTGCACCGGATATCCCCATCGAGAGTTCGATAGAATCAACTCCAACCTCTGTCTTAGAATCTTCTCGAACGCCATTATCCCAACCTTCCGATGCGGTGGAAACGGATTTTACTCTAGCGCAACCGGTGTTGATTACCTCTTTGGGGCAAAGCGCCGATCTGCTGATGTTAACGGCAATCATCCATCGCCTGGATATTTCGTACATATCCAGCGCCACGGCCCTCCCTTGGGAACTGGGGGAAGCGAAAACGGTCATTTTAGTGGCCGGAGTCAGCCCCAAAGGCTTGACCGCCAGTGGAATCACCTTGGCGGATGAGCAGCTCAGAGCGGAGGAATGGGCAACCGCCTTGGAAGAACAGAGTGACTGCCAGGTTCTGGTGGCCCATTTGGGGGGCAACGCCCGGCGGGATAATTCCACCATGTCTCTGGCGGAGTGCGTTTTGCCGGCGGCGGACGCCCTGCTGGTGGTTACCGATGGAGACGCGGACGGCTACTTTGCCAACTATGCCGCCGATGCCGGCATCCCCTATTTCTCAGCGCCGTCGGTATCCGAGCTACAGGCTCCGTTGTCTCGCCTCTTTACCGACAAAGAGTAACAGCATTCATTGACTGCTCCTAAAGAGAAGATTGGACCTCCCTACCCGTCAGGGCGGGAGTGGTGTACACCACTCCCGCCCTGACGTTTTTTCATCCATGGGGATATGTTCTTCCGGCAATTGAAATCATCCGCTAGAAATATACAAAATTCTATTTTTTCTTAAGCTATGATATGGATGTACATATTGTCCCAAATCGAAAAAACAGCGGCATTGCTTGATGAAATAAAAAGCAGAAAGGAAACCGGGTATGGCAAAGATGGTGAAAGCAGCGGTACTGGTGGAACCGGGCAGAATCGAAATTCAGGAATTTCCCATGCCCAAATTGGGCAAAGGAGCCGCCATCGGCCGAATGGTCATGGCCGGTGTTTGCGGCACCGACAAGCACACCTACAAAGGCGAAAGCGTGCAAAACAAGGGCACCAAAAATGAAATTCAAATTCCATATCCCATTATTCAGGGACATGAAAACGTGCTGATTATCGAGGAAATTGACCGGGAAGGCTCCCTCAACCTGGAGTACGACGGAAACATCCTCAAACCCGGCGACCGGGTGACCATGTGTCCCGACGTGGTGTGCGGCAAGTGCTGGTACTGCAAAAACATGCCAAGCTATCCCTGGTGCGAAAAGCTGCAGTTCAGCTACGGCAATATGCGTTCCTGTCTGGACGGCAACCACCTTTACGGCGGCTTTGCCGAGTACATCTATATCGAGCCGGGCACCCGCCTTTACAAAATCCCCGACGCCCTGCCCGACAAGGTGGCGGTGCTGACCGAAGTGCTGTGTGTCACTTGGACCCTGGACAAAGCCAAGGAGTTCAACGCCTTTTCCCTGGAAGGCTTTAACTTTAACGACACGGTGGTTGTGCAGGGAGTAGGGCCTTTGGGGCTTGCCCATGTCATCAAAGCGCGGATGATGGGGGCCGGGAAAATTATCGTCACCGATATTTCCGATTACCGTCTCAACCTGGCCAGGGAATTTGGGGCGGATATCGCCATCAATGTCAAAAACACCACCGAGGAAGAGCGCATCGAACTGGTGATGCAGGAAACCCGCGGCCGCGGAGCGGACATTGTGGTGGAATGTGCGGGCATTCCCTCGGTGGTGCCGGAAGGGCTGCGGATGCTCCGCAAGGCGGGCATGTATCTGGAGCCGGGCAACTTTGTGGACACCGGCGGCGTCATGCTCAACATCCACGAAATTTGCGCCAAGAACCTGCGCATCGTCGGCATGTGCAACCACACTCACAACTCCTATCAGGCGTGTATGGAGATGATGGTGCGTTCTCTGGACTGGTTCCCCTGGGATAAATTTGTCAGCCATGTCTATCCCCTCGCCCAAGCGGAAGAAGCCATTCGGAAAGGGATGGCGGAGGACAGCATGAAAGTCGTGATAGCACCCAACGGGTAAGCCGGTAGGAGATGTGTATTTGGAAAGGAGGAAACTTCGATTGGGCAACGAGGATGTCATTCTGCGCTTTGAGCATGTCTCCAAGATGTTTCCCGGCGTGAAAGCCCTGGACGATGTCTCCTTTGACATTCGCCGCGGAGAAGTTCACGTGCTGCTGGGGGAAAACGGCGCGGGCAAATCGACGCTCATCAAAATTCTAACCGGGGTGTATACCGCCGACGAGGGCAGGATTCTGTTAAACGGGCAAGAAATTAGGCCCACCAACATTCTGGAATCCCGCAAGCTCGGCATCGGCACGGTGTTTCAGGAAAACAGCCTGGTGCCCCATTTGACGGTGGCGGAAAACATCTTCCTCTCCCGGGAAATCAAAAACTCCGCCAACCTCATTGACTGGAAGGAAACCAACGCCCAAGCCCAGTACTGGATACGGGAAATGGGCATCGACATCGACCCCCGCACCCAGGTTCGTCGGCTTTCGGTGGCGGAGCAGCAGATTGTGGAAATTGCAAAGATTCTCTCTCAGCAGCCGTCCATCATCATACTGGACGAGCCGACCTCCGCCCTTTCGGACAACGAAATCGACAACCTCTTTAACACCGTCAACAAGCTCAAGGAAGAAAAGGGCATCACCTTTATTTACATCTCCCACCGGATGGAGGAAATCAAGTACATAGGCGACCGGGCCACCGTTCTGCGGGACGGAAAGTTTATCGGTCAGCTGCCCAATTTGGAAGAGGCCAAGCTGGACGACATCATCAACATGATTGTGGGCAGAACGCTGGAAGAAAAATTCCCCAAGCGCCAGGTGGAAATTGGCGACGTAATGTTTGAGGTGGAACATTTAACGGTTCCCAAAACCATCTACGACGTCTCCTTTCAGGTGCGCAGCGGCGAAGTGGTGGGGCTATCCGGCTTGGTGGGCTCCGGCCGAACCTCCACCGCCAAGGCCATCATCGGAATGCTGCCCAAGGAGAAAGGAGTCATCAAGCTCAATGGCAAGCCGGCTGTCATCAACACCCCTCACGACGCCATCAAAATCGGCATCGGCTACCTGCCGGAAGATCGCAAGCGGGAGGGACTGCTGCTGGACAAACCCATGTACGAAAATGTCACCCTGCCCGCCCTCCACAAATTTAAGAAATTCGGCGTGCTGAGCAAGGCGTTGGAGCATCAAACGGCGGAAGAATACCGGGAAAAGCTTTCCATCAAGACACCATCCGTGGAGCGGGAAACCAAGTTTCTTTCCGGCGGCAACCAGCAGAAGGTTGTCTTTTCCAAATGGCTGTGCGCCCAAACCAAGGTGTATATCTTTGACGAACCGACCCGCGGCATCGACGTGGGCTCCAAAAGCGAAATATATCGAATCATCAACGACCTTGCAGCCCAGGGAGCGGCCATCATTGTCATCTCCTCCGAGCTGCCGGAGATTCTCGGCGTGTGCGACCGAATCGTCGTGATGTGCGAGGGCCGGGTCACCGGAGAGCTGAGCCGCGAAGAGGCAACGCAGGAAAAGATTATGAAATACGCAATTGGAGGAGCTGGCAGTTATGGAAAAGTTGAAGCTACCCATTAAGGATCGAAAGACTACATCCTTTACCAACAAGCCCTGGTTTTCGGCGGTGCTGCCGCTGATTGTGCTGTTTGTGTTAATGTCCCTCATCAAGCCGGACACCTTTTTGACCACCTCCAACTTAATGAACATCCTACGGCAGGCGTCCACCTACGCCATCATGGCGGTTGGGATGACCTTCCCCATCATTACCGGCGGCATTGACCTTTCCCAGGGCTCCCTGCTGGCCGTGGTCGCCATTGTGGCCGGCATGATTATCCGGGACACCGAAAGCATTTTGCTGGCCGTCTTGGCGGGGCTGGTCATTGGGGCGGTCATCGGCTTCCTCAACGGAACGGTGATTGCTTATTTGGAAATGCCCCCTTTCATCATGACTCTGGGCACCATGCGGGCGTTGCGGGGGGTGGCGCTACTGCTGACTAAAGGCTCCCCCATCGACATCAAGCTGGAGGCCTACCGCTTTATGGGAACCCAGTCTTTTCTGGGCATTCCCCTCCCCGCCTATATGTTCATATTGGTGGCTATTGCCGGGCAATTTATCCTTTCCAAAACGGCAACGGGGCGGTATATCTTCGCCTTGGGCTCCAATGTGGAGGCGGCGAAGATTTCTGGCGTCAAAATCGTGCGAAACCGCATTAAGGCGTATATGATTTCCGGCGTTTGCGTGGCCATTGCTTCTCTTTTGTACATCTCCCGTCTGGGTTCCGCCCAACCCATCGCCGGCGAAGGTTACGAAATGGAAGCGGTTGCTGCCACCGTCATCGGCGGCACTTCCATCGTGGGCGGTGAAGGCAGCGCCATGGGCAGCATCATCGGCGCCGTGGTGGTGGCCCTCATCCGAAACGCCATGGTGCTGCTGCAAATCTCCACCTACTGGCAGTCCATTGTCATTGGGCTGGTGATTGTGGTGTCGGTCAGCATCGACATCATCCGCAAGCGCATCGAAGCCCGCCGGGTGGGCTAATTCCATGAGATTTCGGCTTGGCCGAATCAAATAAAGGAGGATAACTATGAAAAAGTTTACAGCACTTTTATTGGTAGTGTGCCTCTCATTCCTGATGGCGGCATGCAATTCCACCACAGCGCCAGCTTCGTCGCAGTCCAGTCAGGCGCCCGCTCCGGCATCGTCCAGCCAGGCGCCCGCCCCGCCGGCATCCAGCGCAGCTCCCGAAAGCAGCGCCCCGGAACAGAAAGAGCTGGTATTCGCCCTGCTACCCAAAACTCTGACCAATCCTTACTTTGTGGCAATGCAGGAGTTTGCCGAAGCGGAAGCCGCCAAGCTGGGGATCAAGCTCGAATGCATCGCCCCTCCCGATGAAACCAAGGTGGAAGAGCAGATTGCCATGTTCGAGACCATGCTGGAAAAGAATGTGGACGCCATCCTGGTGGTACCCTGCGGCACTACCGAAATCGTGGCTTCCATTGAGAAGGCCAATGCCCAGGGAATCCCCGTCCTCTGCCTGGACACCAACGCCAGCGGCGGCGAGATTGCCTCCTTCATCGGCACCAACAACTATGCCGGCGGAAAACTGGCCGGTGAATGGGTGAGCGACACCATCGGCAGCGGAAAAATCTCCATCATCACCGGCACTCCCGGCAACAAGACCCATGAGGACCGGGTCAACGGCTTCCTGGATGGCATCAAAGGCAATCCCAACCTCGTCATTGCCGGCGATGTGGTTCCGGCCTATTCCGACCGCGCCCAAGGCATGGCGCAGGCCGAAAACCTGATTACCGCCAACCCCGACATCAAGGTCATCTACTGCACCAACGACGAGATGGCCATGGGCGCCGGCGAAGCGGTGAAAGCCCGAGGCCTTTCCGACCAAATCACCGTCATCGGCTTTGACGGCGCACCGACTTCGGCCCAGGGCATTTTGGACGGCATCATGGATGCTTCCGTGGCCCAAGCTCCCGGCAGAATGGCGCAGATGGGTGTGCAGGTGGCCTACGAGCTGCTTGTCAACGGCGTCCAACCCGAGGCGGAAGTGGACACTGGCTGCACCATCGTCACCATCGAGAATGCGCAGGAGTATCTGAGCTGGCATTAATATTCCATTCGTTTTAGTGAAATAACTTGTTGAAATTGAAAGAAGTCCTGCGGAATTTTCCGCAGGACTTCTTTGGTGTTCCTGCTATCAGAATCAAACCAGGCATCATTTCACAACGCCCATAAAATGATAAAAGCAGCCCGTAGTCTATGTGCTGCGGACTGCTTTCCTATGTTTGCCTTACTCGTTGGGTAGGCAATAGTCAAAGCAAGCATTGCGTCTTTCCGTATGTAATAATTCTTAAGGCAATTACATAGCGGCCCATCCGCCGTCCACGCCAATTACTTGTCCACTGATAAAAGAAGAATCGTCGCTGGCAAGGAAAAGAGCACAATTTGCAATATCAATGGATTCACCGGTGGCCGGCATCAGGGCATGGACACCCTTAATTCTGCTGTAGCCATCCAGGTCAGGTTGTCCCATGGCGGTGCCAATTTCCGTATTGATTCCGCCAGGCGCAATCACATTGCTGCGGATGCGTTCTTTGGCGTAAGTAAAAGCCGTATGCAATGCAAGAGCATTGACGGCCGCTTTCGATGCGCCATAGATGGCGCCAGCAGCCTGATGATATGCGCCAAAGGAAGATACCGTAATGATATTTCCTCCGTTGCCCTGTTTCAAAAATACATTGACAGCCTTGCGCATTGCCGCCAGAGGACCGTACACGTTAATACCCATGACGTATTCATATTTTTCGTCCGTGCAGTTGGCGACAGTGGCCATATTATCCATAACGCCGGCATTGTTTACAAGGACATCCAGCTTGCCGAATTGCTTGACGCATTCGTCGATCATCGCTTCACAGTCCTCGCGTTTGGATACGTCGCCGGTAAAAGGAATGCACTTCCCGGCTTCTCCTTTAAGGGACTCCGCCAGAGATGCGAGCCTTTCGGCTCTTCTTGCAACAGCAATGACATTAGCTCCTTCTTTTACAAACAGTTCCACAATCGCTTTTCCCATGCCGGAAGAAGCGCCGGTTACAACAATTGCCTTGTTCTTAAGTTTCATCCTATGAATCTCCTTTGTTAAACGCGTGCTTTTGCATTGTACTATTTTTAACAATCAAAATCAAGATTGTATTATAAAGTTACTTTCCGAATTGTTTTGTACTGGAACAATGCCATCCACTGTTGAATGTATTTGCGACAATATTTCTACAAGGGAGCTGGAAAAAATAAAATTTAATATTGAGCAAGTTTATTTGAATTCAACAATCTTCTCCCATATAATGGATGATGGTTTTCCCTCACAGTAAATCATGTGAATGAAGGAAGGTAAGGAAGTGGGAATAAAATGGGCAAACAATTTCGAAGAACTTATAAACAACATTTCTGACACACTAAAGAAATACGATGGGCAGCTCATCGGAATCGATCGGCTCTTTACTGCTGAATTCATGAGTCAACACACAGGTTTTGCGGATTTTGATGCATGGATTGCTGCCGGAGGCTTTCAATGTGAAACCCAAGAAGATTTTGATGGGTTACCAAAAGATGAATTAGACTCCTACGTGGCTCAAAGTACTGACTTTAACTCATGGCAGGAGATGCTTGACGCTTCTGGAGCAAAATGGCTTCAAAATCAATTAGGATGGTAAATTTCTATCGGTATTTTACTGCGCAGTGTATATTACGCAAAAATCAAAACCGCTTAAACGTGATGTTTAAGCGGTTTTTGGCGGAGAAGGCGGGACTCGAACCCGCGCGCCGGTTGCCCGACCTACGCCCTTAGCAGGGGCGCCTCGTCACCAACTTGAGTACTTCTCCAAGTTGCTGGCTTGCTTTATAACCTATTGAGTTGGCACCTATTTCATGGTGGCGGAGAGGGTGGGATTCGAACCCACGGTCCCTTGCGGGATCACTGGTTTTCAAGACCAGCTCCTTAAACCTCTCGGACACCTCTCCTTAGGCGCTCGGAACGTTTCCTATTATATCACGAACCACCCAAGCTGTCAATGAAAAGTCCCGCAAATTTTCGGAGCGTTCCTACCTCTATAGTTCCTCCGCCTTTACCTTTTGTGCATGCTCCAGCAGCTCCCGAGCGTTTTCCAGAGCCGTCGAGGTAATATTGTCTCCGCTGATAATGCGGGACAACTCCTCCACCCGCTCCTCCTGACTGAGCTCCCGGACGCGGGTGTAGGTGCGACCGTCTTCCACCTGCTTTTGAATCAACAGGTGGTTGTCGGCAAAAGCGGCTACCTGCGCCAGATGGGTAACGCAAATGACCTGCCGCCCCTTGGAGACCTGGGCCAGCTTTCGGCCGATTTTCTGAGCAGCCCGCCCGGAAACGCCGGTGTCCACCTCGTCAAAAATCAGGGTATCGATATCGTCCCGGTCGGCCAGCACGTTTTTCATGGAGAGCATCATACGGGCAATTTCGCCCCCGGAGGCAATTTTATGTAGGGGCTTTGCCTCCTCCCCCACGTTGGTGGACACATACAGGGTAATGCTGTCCGCCCCGTCGGGGGAAAGGGGTTTTTCTTCCCGCTGCGCAAAGAGCCGGACCCCTCCCATATCCAAAAAGGCCAGCTCTTCCTCCACCCGTTGAATAAATTCCTCCGCAGCCTGCTGCCGCCGGGCCGTCAGCTCCGCCGCCAATTTCTTTACCTGCTTCAGCGCTTCTTCCCGTTTGGCATTGAGCTGAGCCAACCGCTCCTCGCCGGTGGTGATTTGCTCCAGCTCTTCCCGGGCTTTTTGGCAAAACTCCAAAATGGCCGGAATGTTGGGGCCGTACTTGCGCTTGAGCTTGTACAGCTGATCCAGCCGATACTCAATATCACTCAGTTCTTTCGGGTCAAATTCAAAATTGTCCAGCGTATCCCGCAGTTCGGCGGCAAACTCCTCCAGCTCATAGCCCATTTCTTCCAGACGGGCAGCCATGGGAGCCAGAGAGGGCAAGTACTCCTCTGCGATGCCCACTCCCGACGTCAGCTGGTCAAAGAGGACGTCGATTCCCTCCCGCTCCTCGTCTCCTTTGAGGGCGGAATAGGCTGCCGACAAAGCCTCCAGCACCTTTTCGCTGGAGCTAATCAGCTTTTTGCGGGCCAGCAGCTCGTCTTCTTCGTTGGGGTCGTCCAGCTCCGCCGCTTCAATCTCCTTGATCTGGAAGGTGAGCAGGTCAATCCGCTGCGCCTTTTGCTGGTCGTCCATCGCCAACCGCTGGATTTCCGCCTCCAAATCCCGCAACCGCTGATAGGCGACCCGGTACTCCGCCAGCAGCGGCTCCAGGCGGCCGTAGGAGTCAATCATCTCGATATGGCGCTCGGGAGAAAGAAGCTGGGTGCCGTCCCGCTGACCGTGAATGTGAATCAGCAACGAGGAAATCTGCTTGAGGATGGATGCGGTGGCAGGCATGCCGTTGATTTTGCAGACACTCTTGCCGGAAGCGGTCAGCTCCCGGGTGATGAGCACGCCGCCTTCGTCCTCGTCGTAGCCCAGTTCCCGCAAGGTTTCCAGGGCTCTGGGAGATATGTTCTCAAAATAGGCCGACACCATTGCCTTTTCTTCCCCGGTGCGAATCATGTCCCGAGCGGCGCGCTCCCCCAACACCGCGTCAATGGCGGAAATGAGGATGGTTTTGCCCGCGCCGGTTTCACCGGTAAAGACGTTGAGCCCCGGATTGAGCTGAATTTCGGCCTTGCGGATGACCGCTACGTTTTGAATGTAAAGACGGGTCAGCATACTACTTGTTGTTGAGCAGCTTGGTCAGCTGCTGGGACATCTTGACGGCGCTCTGCTTGTCTCGCATCACGCACAGGATGGTGTCGTCTCCTGCGATGGTTCCCACCAGATTCTTCCATGGAACACTGTCCAAAGCGGCACAGGCGGCGTTGGCCATGCCCACAAAGCACTTAATCACCACAATGTTTTCGGCATAGTCGATGCTCAGCACCGATTCGGAGAAAATGGCATGGAATTTAAAAGACATATCCATGTTTTCCTTGGAGACGCTGGTGGCGTACTTGTAGCCTGTGCCGGCCTGCACCTTAACCAACCGCAATTCTTTGATATCCCGGGAAACGGTGGCCTGGGTCACCTTAAACCCATTTTCGTTGAGCCTGCGCAAAAGCTCTTCCTGCGTATCGATTTCGTACTCAGAAACAAGTTCTAGGATTTTGGCGTGGCGTTTGCTTTTCATGTTGGTCGTGCTCCATTCCTTTCCATGTTAGACGTTCGCTGAATGAAAAGATTGCTTACCGTCAGTTCAGGCGGCCTCCCAGAGTCAGCTTTTTGTCCACGCAGCTGAAAAAATCACGAAGACGCAAGTCAATGAAGGCAGCGGTCTGCTGTGATTTTTTCACCAGAACATGGCTGTCCGGCATCAGCTGTGCCACCCGCTCTCCATCTACCGTCACGTGCAAACCAAACCGATTGTTTCCCGGCAGCTCCCGCACCTTATATACCTGCTCCGGAGACAGAATAATGGAATGACTGAAATGGGAATGACTGCAAATCGCCGTCATCTGAATCAGGTGCAGGGATGGGTCCACAATGGAACCCCCGGCCGCCAAATTGTAGGCGGTGGAGCCGGTGGGGGTGGAAAAAATTATGCCATCCGCCCGATGCCGCGCAATGGACTTTCCCTGACAGCTGATGTCAATTTCCACCAGCCGGTCCGAATCCCCGCGGGTAATCACCAAATCGTTAAGGGCACAGTAGTGATTTTCCTCCCTGCCGCCCCGCACAATAACAACTTCCAGCATCATCCGGTGCAGAAGGCCGTAGTTGCCTTCCCGCAAAAGCACCAGATGATCCAATTCGCCAACTTCCAACTGAGTCAAAAATCCCAATCGTCCTGTGTTGATGCCAAGCAGCGGTTTTCCCGAATGGATAGAAGCCTGCACCGCGCGCAGGATGGTGCCGTCTCCCCCAATGGTGAGGATTAAATCGCACTCCTCCAACAGCTCTGCAAAGTGGCCCAGAATACAACCGTCCTCTGGCGTTGTTAGCTGGGCAAACTCCTCATCCAACATGGGAACCATGCCGAATTCCCTGATTTTCTTGATGGTTTGCCGGGTGCATTCGGCACTGCCCGGCTTGTCCAGATTGGGACGCAATAGAATTTTCATGGGTACCCCCAAACAAGTAATAACCGCATTTCAGAAACGTTGCGGTGTCAGCTCATCCCTGAGCCAAAGTAAGATGGGCTTTCTCTACCATTTCCCGTATCAGCTGGTCGGAAAGCCGCTCTCCCCCTGGCGCATAAACCAGGTGCAACAGGTATTCGATGTTTCCCTTCGGTCCGGTGATGGGAGAAAAGTCCAGCCCTTGAGGGGAAAGCCCCAGCTCCAACCCAAAGTCCGCAACCTTTCGAATCACCTCCCGATGCACCGACTGGTCCCGAACCACACCGTTTTTCCCTACCTTATCCCGCCCCGCTTCAAACTGGGGTTTGATGAGGCAGACAAGGTCCGCCTGCTCCTTCATCAGCGCCGGAAGGACAGGGAGCAGCAACGTAAGGGAAATGAAACTGGCATCGATGGTCACCAGCCCCAACGGCTCCGGAATTTGCTCCCGGGTCAGATATCGGGCGTTGGTGCGCTCCAGCACCACTACCCTTGGGTCGCTGCGCAGCCGCCAGTCCAGCTGGCCATAGCCCACATCCACCGCGTAGACCCGGGCAGCCCCGTTTTGCAGCATGCAGTCGGTAAAGCCTCCCGTGGACGCGCCGATATCCGCGCAGATTTTGTTTGCAATGGAAAAGGAAAAGCTTTTGACCGCCTTTTCCAGCTTAAGGCCTCCTCTGCTGACATAGGGCAAGGGTTCTCCCCTCACCTCAAGCACAGCATCGGCGGGTATTTCTTCCCCCGCTTTGGTTACTTTTTCCCCGTTAACATACACCTGGCCGGCCATAATCAGCGCCTTGGCTTTGTCCCGCCCCGAAACGTGGCCCTGCTCCACCAAGGCGACGTCCAGCCTTATTTTACCCTTCACAGGATTCACCTTTTTTACCAGAATCAATAACCATTTTCACAATGGCGGTGGCATTTAGGCCCACCATTTCCAACTGCTCCTCCACCGTCCCCTGGGGGACAAACCGGTTGTCGATGGCCCGAATGAACACTCTGCCCCGATAGCCTCGCTCCATCAGCGCCAAAGCAAAGTGCTCCCCAATGCCTCCCCAGCGGATTCCCTCCTCCAGGAAGAACACCCGGTCAAAGCCCCCGGCAATTTCCACCGCCTCTGCTTCCAACGGCCAGATCCGGGTCAGTTTCAGCAGGGAGATTTCCTCCCCCTGCTGCGTCAAAGCCTTGTGGGCCTGGGATACTTCCCGGTACAGGCGGCCGTAGGTCACCAAGAGGGTTTTGCCCTGCCGAGGCCCCAAAAGATGCAAATCGATACCGTCGGCTTGATAGGCCGGCTCCAACGCGGGCTGCGCTCCTCTGGGATAGCGAACCGCGCAAAGTCCCTTCCGGCGGTAGAGAGCCTCCTCCAGGCAAAGCTGCAGCTCCCCGTAGGTGGCGGGAGCATAGATGCTGGTGCCGGGAATGGAGGACAAATAAGCGCAGTCGAAGATGCCCTGGTGGGTTTCCCCGTCCTCCCCCACCAGGCCGGCCCGGTCGATGGCCAGCACCACATGCTGGGGATAAATGGAACAGTCATGGATGAGCTGGTCATATCCCCGCTGCAAAAAGGAGGAGTAGACGGCGAAGACCGGCAAAAGCCCTTTGGAGGCAAGGCCGGCGCAGAAGGTGACGCCGTGAGCTTCCGCGATGCCCACATCGAAGAAGCGGCCCTGACCCTGAAAGCGCCGGGAAAAATGATAGAGGCCGGTGGCGTACTTCATGGCGGCTGTAACGGCGCAAATCCGGTTGTCCTGTGCCGCCAGACGGGTGAGATGGCGGCCGAACACATCGGAAAAGCTGTCGGCGCTGGGCAGGGGCGAAGTGGGGTCTTTGGGGTCGAACTTGGAAACGCCGTGGTAGGCGCCGGGATTGCTTTCCGCCTGAGGAAAGCCTTTCCCCTTGACGGTCTCCACATGGAGGAGCACCGGGCGCTGCAGCGTTTTCGCCTGCTCCAGAGCATCCCGCAGGGCATTCAAATCGTGGCCGTCCACCGGGCCCATGTAGGTGTAGCCCATATCCTCAAAAAACCCGCTTCGGTAGAACACGTCCTTCATTTGGGAGAGGACGCCGCCCGCCATCTCCACCATACCTTCCCCCATATAGGGAACCGATTTTAAAGCGGATTTGGTAATGTTTTTCAACTTATAATAAGAGCCCGTTGTCCGCAGGCGGGAAAGGTACTTGGTCAGTCCCCCTACGTTTTTGGAGATGCTCATCTTGTTGTCGTTGAGCACCACAATCACTTTGCCGTCTTTTTTGCGGGCCAGGTTGTTGAGCCCTTCGTAGGCAAGACCGCCGGTGAGAGCACCGTCCCCGATGACGGCAATGACATAGCCTTCCTCCCCCAACAGCTCCTTGCCCCTGGCAAGGCCGTCCGCCACCGAAAGGGAGGTGGAGGCGTGCCCCGCGACAAAGGCATCGTGGATGCTCTCGTCGGGCTTGGGGAATCCCGCCATGCCGCCTTTTTGGCGCAGGTGCTCCAGACCGTGCCTGCGGCCGGTGAGCAGCTTATGGGTATAGCACTGGTGCCCCACATCCCACACAATTTGGTCGGTGGGGGACTGAAACACCAAATGAAGGGCCACCGTCAGCTCCACCACCCCTAAATTGGAGGCCAGATGTCCTCCGGTGGCGGAGACGCCCTCGATCAGTTCCTCCCGCAATTCGGCGCAAAGCTGGTTTAACTGCGCATCACTCAGATAGCGCAGGCTGCGGGGGGAGTTTATTTTATCCAGAACGGCTCGCTTGCCCAACTGCATATCCCCAATCTGTATGATTGCACGGAATTGTACGGATCAGACCGGCATCAGCATGGCCACCAGAATTCCCAGCAGGCAACCGCCCAGCACCTCCATTGGAGTGTGCCCTAAAAATTCCTTGAGCTCTTTGGCAATCAGGGGCAGGCTGTTGTCATCATCCGCCGGGGCATCATTGTTTTTCGCCTCCTGGGTGGTGGAATCATTTCCTGCCTGCGGCTTTAGGTGAAAGAAGGGGAATTCAAAAATCATCTTGTTGAGCACCTTTGCCTGCTCGCCCGCCGCCCGGCGCACCCCCATGGCGTCGTACATCACGATGGCAGCAAAACAAACGGCCAGGGCAAACTCCGGCGCCGCATACCCCAATTTGCGGGCAATGGCAATGGCCAGAGAACAGGTCATGGCCGAGTGGGAACTGGGCATTCCTCCCGCTCCCACCAAACGCTCCAAATTGAGCTTCCCGGTCACAATCAGGGTAAAGATGGTTTTGAGAACCTGAGCGGAACCCCATGCCACTACGGCGATATTCAATATGGAATTGCTGGTCAGTGTGCGAATTACGTTCATGCTTCACCAATCCAATACGACGGGGCCTTTGAGCCCGCCGCACATCATTTCACTTCACTCGTCCAGAGCGGAATTTATACGGGCTGTGTCGGGAAACAGCTCATCCAACTTCAGTTTTGCCTTTTCCAGCGACTGATTGCAGAAGCGAACCAGCTCCGCCCCTTCGGAAAACAGGGCAAGGGACTCATCCAGGGGCAGGCTGCCCCCGTCCAGCTCCGCCACAATGGCTTCCAGCCGGCACATAGCCTGCTCAAAGGTCAAATTGTTTTTGGCTTGTTTGCTCATCCGCTTACCTCCCCGGCCGCCTGAGTCACCGCGGCCTTTGCGCTTCCGTCCGAAAAACGCAGCTCCACTTCATCCCCAACCTGCAGGGATTTCGCGCGGGTAACAGGAGCATCTTTTTGCAGGACCATGCAGTAGCCACGATCCAGCACCCGCAGGGGACTGAGAGAATCCAGCAGCCCCGCCTCTTTCGCCAGCTGGTGTTCCAGCCTCTGGATTAAGATTCGTTTACTATTATATAATGCTTTGTAGCAAATATCTACCTTTTCTTTGTATCGCTCCACCACCCCCCGGGGAGAGCGGAGAGCCGGGTGCGAGGCCAAGCGGGCCACCATCTGTCGGCGGAGGGCAATCTGGCTTTCCGCCGACTTTTGCAGCTTACCTTCCAGTTCCCGGACGCGGCGAAACATCTCCTGCCGGTCCGGCACCGCCATCTCGGCGGCGGCGGAAGGAGTGGGGGCTCTTGCGTCGGCGGCATAGTCGCAAAGGGTATAATCGATTTCGTGGCCCACCGCCGAAATCACCGGGGTGCGGCAGCGGTGAACCGCCAGCACCAGCTCCTCGTCGTTGAAGCACCACAGCTCTTCGGCGGAGCCCCCTCCGCGAGCCAGCAACAGGACGTCGCACCCCGCTTTGTCCAGCGTTTCCAACGCTTTTTTGAGAGAAGCCGGCGCATCCTTGCCCTGCACCTGAGCCGAGCAGAGCACCAAGGTACACAGTGGCCAACGCCGCTCGATGACGGTGCGAATATCGTGCAAAGCCGCCCCCGATTTGGAGGTAACCACCCCAATTTTCCGGGGAAATGGGGGCAGAGGCTTTTTGTTTGCCGGGTCGAAGACCCCTAAAGCCGCCAGGCGCTCTTTGCGCTGGGCCAGGGCCACCGCCAAAGCGCCCGCTCCGTCGGGCATCATCTCGGTGACGTAGAGCTGATAGGCTCCGTCCCGCTCGTAGACTCCCACCGAAGCCCGGGCCAGCACCGCCATGCCGTCGGCGGGCTCAAATTCCAAGGCCTGGACGTAACGGCTAAACATCACCGCCTTGACGCTGCCCCCCTCGTCGGCCAGCTTAAAGTAGTAATGGCCGGAGGTTCGGTGGCGGACCAACCCCGCGATTTCTCCCTTTACATAGACTTCCCGCAGGCGGGGGTCCTCCTCCAGCACCGCTTTGACGTAGCGGTTGAGCTGGCTGACGGTAATAGTCAACACGGCGCCGCCTCCCTCCGATGGGCAAGCAGAGTCAGCACCGCCGTTCCGGCGGCGTTGTCGGCGCTAAGGGCAGGGGGCGCGAAGCGGACATCGGGCAGATGGTTCTGCAGGAGTTTGCGAATGGCGCCATTGGACATCACCCCGCCGCCAAACACAAAGGGGAGACCGGGGTAAAGTTCCTGCACTTTTTGCGCCATCCGAAGCACCGTATTTCCCACGCTGTCCTGACAGAAGCGGGCTATGCGGGCAGGCGTTTCGCCTTGTTCCAGCAGGGTGCGGCACTGGTTTTCCAGTCCCGAAAAGCAGCAGTTTGCCTCTTTTAACACCGTCTTGGGACGAACACTTCCCTCCGCCTGGGCAGCCAACTGCTCCAAAGCAGGCCCCGCGGGGAAGGCAAGCCCCAGCATTTTGCCCACCCGGTCAATGACTTGCCCGGCGGAAATATCCAAAGTGCGGGCCAGCAGCGAAACGTCAAAAGGCCCCTCGGCGCCGGGGCGCACCAGGAGGCACTCGGTGGTTCCCCCCGAAAGGTGAAAGGCCAGAAAGGGCCGCTCCATCAGCTCCAAGCTGTTGGAACCCAGCAAAACGGCGGCAATATGCCCCGCCTGATGGGAAAAGAATCGGCAGGGGATTCCCAACGCGGCCGCGACGGAACGGGCCGCCATTTCCCCAGACAAAAAGCAGGGCATGTAGGAACCCTCCACATCCCGGGGGCGGATGGACACCCCGACCCCCGCAATCTGTCCAGCGGCTTTGGGCAGCAGGGATTCCAGCACCATGGGAAGTTGCTTGACATGCAAAAATACGGCGTCACTCTGGCGCAGGCCCAGTTCCCCTTCCTTCACCGGAAGGGGCAGCTTTTCCTGCATTAGGGTTTCGCCGTCGTACAAAGCGGCAGAGGTGGTGTAGTTGCTGGTGTCAATTCCAAGAAACCACATCATTCTTGCTCCAAAGAAGTCATCGGCTGGGAAGCGGCATCCTGCTTTCTCTCATCAGCTCCCAAATCCCTGCCGTACCGGCCCAAAATGCCGTTGACGTAGGCCGCTTCCTCCTCGGTGGCAAATTTTTTGCACAGCTCCACCGCCTCGTTGATGGTGGCTCCCAGGGGGATATCCTCCATCCGGGTGATTTCGCAAAGCCCCAAGCGAAGCACCGCCAACGTCACCTTGGACAGGCGGGAAACCCTCCAGGTTTCCGAGTACTGCTCGATGAGCGCATCCCACTTATCGACTTCGTTAATTGTCTTTTCCACCAGTTCCCGGGCAAAGGGGTCAGGTTCCAATCCCCGGCCGTCCATGGCGTTTTTGAGCATGGAATCCAAATCCTGTTTGTGAAAAGACCATTCAAAAATCAGACAGAACGCCGTTTCCCGCGCTTGCCTGCGACTGCTTTGTTTCATCTTTATGCCCTCTGAATTTAGAATTCTACCAACAAGAAGAAGCCTCCAAAAGCTGGGCCATGGAGGCTTCTTTTGGATTGCGTTCAATTTTCAAGGTTCTAATTTTCCTGGTTTGCTTCCTCGTCCTGTGGAAAGACGATTTTGGCCACATAGACGTTGACCTTGGATACCGCCATTCCCGTCATGGTCTGAACATTATCCTTGACCGCAGTCTGCACGGCGGTGCAAACATCGTTGATTTTTGCGCCGAATTTCAATGCCAAGCCAATGTTGATCTCGGCGAAATCGTCGGCCAACACCACATCCACCGTCTTGGGACGCCCCTTCAGAAAGGGGTTGTGGCGAAATCCCGGGGAATGCTGAGCCAGAGCCGCCACTCCCTCGACTTCCAAGGCTGCCACGCTGGCAATGGTGGCAATGACATCCTGTGAAATTTGAAGACTGCCGGTAGGCTGCTTTTCCTTGAAACGCTCCATCGAAAACCTCCTAGGCCAACCGGCCGCAGCCGGGATGATATGGTGATAAAGTTCACCGAAAACCGGTGAACGATGCTCCTGCATATTTTCCACTGTTGGCGGAACAAAATGCAAAAATATATACAGCGCCTAGGGACGCTGTATATATTATACCACAATTTTAAAGACAAACAACTGGCAGATATGAAAATAATGGCTGTCCTTCGCCAAAATCAATTAATTTCCACAATGGAGATGTTCTCCGGGGCGATTTGGGTTTCCTTGAGAATAATGTCTTTGATTTGAGCCACTTCATTGGCCAACAGTCCGCTGGTCTTGATAATCACGTCGGCCCGCTGGGTGTCGTAGTAGACCATTACATCTGTAAAGCCTTTCGCCTTGATGAGGTTTTCGATTTTGCCTTCCTTTTCAATAGATTCGGCCAAATCGGCGGCCCGCATGGCCAGTTCCGCCTTCTGCTCGCTGTCCAAATTGGCGTCGGCCAGCATGGCGGCCAGAGTTTCCGCGGCCTCATCCCGCGCTTTTTGACGGCTCAGCTTGGCTTCCACAAAAAAGGTCTCGCCGTTGGTATCCTCCACATCTCCCTGAGGGGAATCCACATACTGGGCTTCGCCGTAATTGGTGGTGCCCTGTTCGATGGCGTCGGTGATGGGAAGTTCCACCGCCACCTGAGAATACTGCCAGTTAAGATAGACTGCAATACCCAGCCCCAACACCAGGGCCGCCAGAATAATTTGCCGCTTGCCAATGATCATGTTCATTGCGCTTCCTCCCGCTCGCTATGTAATATGCAGTTATTGTTGACTTATCTTTACAACGCAAACCCTGTTGGATGGAATGCCCAGGGCGGTTGTTACAACAGAAGTAACCTTTTCCTGCACCCGAATGTCGTCGGCGCCCTCGCAGACCACCACAACCCCTTGAATCTTTGGCTGTTTCTGGGTGAGAACCAGAGCCTCGCGCTTGCCGTACTCCGTTTCCACCAGGATGTAGGTTTGCTCCACGTTCTCCTTTTGATTGACCAGAATGGCGTCGTCTTCGCCCGGCTCTCTGGTGGTGTCTGTGTTGCGCTTCTGTTCTTGGGCATAGACGTATTCCACACCGCTTTCCAGAGTAATCATCACTTCCGCCCGGCCCACCCCGTCAATGCCGGACACCAGCTTCTGGAGCTTACTCTCCAGAGACGCGATATATTCCTCCGACGTAAAAGAGGCCGTCGCCTCGTTGGGAGGTTTTTGAGGTGCCGCCGCACCCCGGCTGAGAAATTGGGAAATCAAAATCATCAGCATGCCGATAAGGCCCAGCAGCACAATAATTTTCAGTCGAATATCCTTGGAAAAGAAATCCTTCCATGCCTGAACCCATTTTGACCTATCCATGCGGCTTCTCCTTCCCTGCATTTACTGGTAGCGGATGATGACTTCCGCTCCCAGTTCCCTGCCCAGCTCCGAAGCCAGGCCGTCGTGCCCCTGCTGCTCGGCAGCGTCCAGCACCAGTTCCACCGACTCCAGCGTCATGTCATTTTGTCCTTGTGTTACCATGTTTATGGTAACAGCATGGACGATTATTCCCCTTTGCGCTAATTTCTCTTCCACCAGCTTTTTCAGACTTTCCCTCGCCAGTTCCAAGCTCTGGCGCCGGGTAAGCTCCATGACTTTTTCGCTGCGGGCCGCCAGCTCCTCCCGGCTTTCCAGTTCAATTTCCACCAGCAGGGATGGAAATTTCAGCACGGCGGGAGACAGCAGGCAGCAGAGAAAAAAGACGCTTAGCACCATCCGCAGAATCTTTTCCAGGTTGCTTTTGGGCAGCAGCATCCGCAAAAGCCCCGCCGCCACCATGGCGGCGCAGAGGGAAAAGGCCCATTCCTTAACCGCAGACATATTCTTTTCCCCTCCTGTACGATGATTACCCTGCCCCCAGCCCGGCAATCATCACCACGCTGGTGGAGATAATGATGAGCAGCGCAAAGCAAAAGATGGCGGCAATCAGCAGCCCCAACACGTTGGAGCAAGCTTTGAGGATACCGGACACCCGCTCGGCTCCCACAACATCCCCCGCCAGGGCGACCACCCGGGTGATGAGGTACCACACCGCCACATACAAAAAGGTGGGCAAAAAAGTGAACAAGGCCACCACAATGCCGTAGGCTCCCACCGTGGTTTTTACCAGGCGCAAGGCCCCCTGGGCGGCCATATAGGCGTCGGAAAGGATGCTGCCCACCGCCGGCACCAAACTGTTGATGAGGAATTTGGCGGCTTTGACCCCCACGCCGTCCGCTCCGTGAGAGAGCATGCTCTGAATGGAGAGGAGGGCGACAAATATGGTCAGCAGCAGCCCCATCGCCCAGCTGACCATGCTCCGAATGCCGGAGGCGACGGAAGCCACATTCAATTCGGGCACAAAGGACCCGCAGATGCAAAAGGCCAGGTAGACGGCCATCATGGGAATAAAGGTTTGAGCCACCACCTGGGACACCACCTGACAGGCCGTGAGCAAAAACAGGTTGTAGGCGGCTCCCGTGGCCGGCTGGCCGGCGCTTATCATGGCAGCCGAAAACATGGGAATAAAGCTGAGCATAAAAAAGGCCGCCTGTTGGATGGTGTTGGTGGTGCGGACAATGCAGTCCAGAATGGGGGTGGCCACCGCCGTCAGAATACACAGGACGCTCACCGTCTGAAAGGCGCCCGAAAGAGCCGGCTCGCTCACCGTATCCCGCAAGGATTCCAGCAGGGCGCAGAGAAGAATGACCGCCAGCATGGCGGCCAGCGTCCTAGACGGCCTTTTTACCGTGTTCCAGAACATCCGCCCCAACGCCGGAAAGAACTTGCCCGGGGTCAGCTCCATTAATTTTTTCAGGTCAATGTCGAACAAATCCGCTTCCTGCAGGTATTCCCGGGCTTCCTCCGGCACATGGCGAAGGAGCTCGTCTGCCCCCAACGCGTCCAGCTGCTCCTCCATCTGCTCTTCCAGGTTCAGCTCCGAATCTTCCGCCCGAACCGGCATGGGAAACAGGAGCAGAAGGAGCATCAGCGCTACCATCAGCCTTCTCATACCAGCAGCCCTCGCACAATGGTCAGCACCTGCACAAATAGGGGCAGGCTGATCACCAACACCGCCACCTTGCCCGCCAGCTCCACTTTGGCGCCGATGGCGCCTTCCCCCGCATCCCGGCAGGCGTCGCAGGCAATTTGGGTGAGAAAGCAGATGCCCAGGGCCTTAAACAGCACCTGCAGATAGGCTGCGGGCATCTGGGTGGACTGAAAGATGGTTTGCACCTGTTCCACCACCGGCAGAATCCCCCGTACCACTCCAATCAAAATGACAACGCCGGCGACCAGGGAAACCAGCAGGGCAAATTCCGGCCGGTACTGGCGCAAAGTCACCGCCATAATCATTGCCACAAGGCCCACACCAACCAGGGTAAATAATTGAGATACTTCCATCGGCTTCACGTCCTAAGGAGAAATTGAGGACCACAGTCGCAATCAGCCCGCTAATACAGTCCAAATACGCTTTTGACCGTTTCAAACAGGTGGTTGATTTCGGCTATCATCATCAGCAGCACCGCGATGACCCCCGCCAGGGTGGTCATGGTGGCAATTTCCGGGCGGTCTGCCCGTCGGAGCACCTGGTCCAGCACCGCTACAATAATTCCAATGGCCGCAATACGAAAGATTAAATCGATTTCCATCTGCCCATCCCCTTTAATACCTTGATTTCACTTCCAAGCCGCGCTTTAAATCAACAGGATAACGAGAGCCGCTCCGCAAAGCACTCCCATGGTTCGGTAAAGGCCGCTTTTTTTCTCCGCCTGCTCCCGCAGGCCGGCGCACCGGTCCGCCAACAAATTCCGCACGCCCGCCAGGGCATCCAACTGGCTTTCCAAGTCGGTACGGCCCAAGACATCGGCCAGCCCCGCCAGCAGCTCGCATTCTTCCCGGCCTAAAATGTTTTCTTCCTTTAAGGCTGTTCGCCAAGCCTGTTCCACGCTGTCGCCTTCCAGAACCAGAGCTCTGCAGCGGTGCAGAAAGGTCAGTTGGCCGAACCGCTCCTGCCCGCAGAGAGAGCCAATCAAAGCTCCCGTGGTGGGGGTGAGATACCGCATCCGGTGAATCATCTCCCCCAACAAAGCGTCGCATTCCTCAAGTCTGCGAATCCGGTCCCACAACTTCGAGGCCATGTAGATTCCCGTCATGGAACAGGATAGGGCGATGAGCAACAAACCGGCCATTTTCATAGCGCAAATCCTCCACGCGAACCATTTCCTCCACCCGGCCGGGTTGGTCGGTTCCTCCCAACATCACAATCCGGGAAAAGGCTCCTTCCAGCAGCAGGCGGGTAATCTGTCGTTTGCCCAGCAGCTCATCCAGGCTTCCCGCATGGGCCGAAACCACCATCCGCACGCCGCAGCGCAGACCGTCCAGCATGGAGTTTACCTCCTCGCTGCTGCCGATTTCGTCGCAGATGATGACCTGCGGGGATAGGGTGCGCACCGCCATCAGAATCCCCTCACCCTTAGGGTAGCCGCTTAAAATATCGCAGCAGGGCCCCAAATCGTTTTGGGGAATACCTTCAAACACTGCTCCCAGCTCGCCCCGCTCGTCGATGACCGCCACCCGAAGGTACCGCCCCGTCTTGCCGTTGGAAAGCTGCCGGGCCAAATCCCGCAGAATGGTGGTCTTTCCGCTGGCGGGCGGCCCTGCAATCAGCACGCCGTTCCAGGGATTTTGAAAGGCGCGGTTGAGCACCTCGTCGGCGGCTCCGGGGATATCCCTCGCAATGCGAAGGTTGATGCTGGTAATATCCCGCAGGGCGGTGAGTTTGCCGTCGTTGATTACCGCAGTGCCGCAGATGCCGGCGCGGTGTCCGCCCTTGAGGGAGATAAAACCGTTTTTCATTTCATTTTCATGGCTATGTACCGAGTAGGCGCACATGGCAACCACCGCATCGGCAATATCCTGCGGGGTGACGCACAGACAGCCTCTCGGTATATTGCTCAACCGGGAGGAGGCGTCCACAAACCAGTTCTGCCCCGGGCAGGTGATCGTCAACGGCTGGTCCACCCGCAGCCGCACCTCGCTGGCGTTGTTCTTGACCGAATCGGGCAGCGCCCGCAGCACATCGCGAATTCGTTGGGGAAAGCTGGAGATTGCCTGTTCAAACCGAAACACACCGCTTTGGACATCCATGCCGTTCACCTCATTCGTTATTTGTATCAGGATATGACCCTTTGTCCAACTTTAGACCGATTTTTTTCGGACAAGACCCCTCAATTTTTATTTTCAACCTACCGGAGCAGTTTGGGGTTGTTCTCCAGAACCTGCACCAGTTTTTCCAGCCGCTCCACGGTGGCGGGGGTCAGGCAGTGCTCCACCAGCTCCGTTTCCTGCAGGGTATCTCCATTGGGATGCAGCAGTTGGAAAAAACGCCGCACCACCTCGTGGCGGCGAATGAGATAGGCGCCCGCTTCCCGGCCCGCTGCGGTCAAACGGATCACCCCGTAGCGCTCGTATTGCACAAAGCCCAGCGCGCCCAGCTTCTGCACCATTTTGCTGGCGGAGGAAGCCCCCACCCCCAACCGCTGGGCAACCTCCCCCAGCCGGGCAAAGCCCACTCCCCGCTCCAGGCGGTACACCATCTCCAGGTAATCCTCCAAAGACTGGGTTAAGCGGTTGGTGCTTTTCATCTGATATCCCTTGACGGTGCGCATGGTATCGTCTTTCATTCATTCCACCCCCATTTCTACATCTTTATTCGGAACCCGCCCAAGATATCCTGCATAAGTTGGGATATGGAAACTCTCTTTCCCAATCCCAACAAGAAAGGACCAGGAAACATGAATCGCACGCTCACTCTCAATCAACTTCCCATCGGTTCTCAGGCTCGCGTCAGCGGGCTGTTATCGCAAGGCAGAATGCGCCGGCGGCTATTGGATTTGGGCCTTGTGGACGGGACTTTGGTCAAAAGCATCTACGCAAGCCCTTCCGGCGACCCGGTAGCCTACGAAATTCGCGGCGCCTTAATTGCTTTGCGGGACGAGGATTCCGCCCAAATTCTGGTCGAGGCATAGGAGGTTCGCAGCATGGGTATGACAACCGCCTCCATTCGGGCAAGCGCCAGGCCGGATGTGGCCGTCATTGAAAAGGCCCATCCCCGGGAAAAGCTCATTGCTTTGGCCGGAAACCCCAACGTGGGGAAAAGTACGGTGTTCAACGCGTTGACCGGATTGCGCCAGCATACCGGCAACTGGCCGGGCAAAACGGTGACCAACGCCCAAGGAGTTTACCGCAAGGGCAATACCGACTACCGCATTGTGGACCTGCCCGGCACCTACTCCCTCCTTTCCAACTCCATTGAGGAGGAAATTGCCCGGGATTTTCTCTGCTTTGGAGGAGCGGACGCCACCGTGGTGGTGGCCGACGCCACCTGCCTGGAGCGAAATCTCAATCTGGTGTTGCAGACATTGGAAATCACCCCCAAAGTGGTGCTCTGCGTCAACTTAATGGACGAAGCCAAACGGGTGGGCATTTCCGTTGACTTGAAAAAACTGTCCCAAAAGCTGGGAATTCCGGTGGTGGGAACCAGCGCCCGAAAAGGCCACGGCCTTGAGGAACTGATGACGGCGGTGGAATCCCTCACCGAGGAGCAGGCGGAATATCATCCGGTTTCGGTGCGGTACACCCGGGTAATCGAACAGGCCATTCAATCGCTCCAACCGCTGCTGGAACGGTACTTGGAGGGGAAATTGCCCTCCCGCTGGGCCGCCCTACGCCTCATCGAAGGGGAGGAAACTCTGGCCCGCCGCATTTTAGCGGTTGCCGATTTAAATGAGGAAGAAACGGCTGCTTTGCTTGAGCAGGTGGCCGCCGCTCGCCGGACCATTTTGGACAGCGGCGTGGAGGAGTCAAAACTGGGGGATGTAATGGTGCGGTGCATTGTTCTGATGGCGGAAACCATTGCCGCGGAAGTGTGCACCATCCCCTGTCGCTGCCGGGAGCGGGACCGCAAGCTGGACCGGCTGCTGACCGGGCGGCTGTTGGGCGTTCCTCTGATGATTCTGCTGCTGTTTGGCGCGCTGTGGATCAGCATTGCCGGAGCCAACATTCCCTCTCAGGGCCTTGCATTCCTCTTTAACCAATTGGAAGAAGCCCTAACACGCCTGTTTACATATCTCCATGCGCCACGCTGGCTTCACGGCCTGCTGGTGGAAGGAATGGTTCGCTCTCTGGGATGGGTGGTCAGCGTCATGTTGCCTCCCATGGCCATCTTTTTCCCGCTGTTCACTCTGCTGGAGGATGTGGGCTATCTGCCTCGCATAGCCTTTAATCTGGACCACAGCTTTAAAAAGGCGGGGGCCTGCGGCAAACAGGCGCTGACCCTTTGCATGGGCTTTGGCTGCAACGCCGCCGGAGTGACCGGATGCCGCATCATCGATTCCCCTCGGGAGCGGCTGATTGCCATCCTCACCAACTCACTGGTTCCCTGTAACGGCCGCTTTCCTATGCTGATTACCCTCATCGGCATCATGGTGGCCGGCTATGTGTCCCAGGGCGCAGGTTCCGTGTTATCCGCCCTTCTGCTGGCAGGGTTTCTGGTGCTGGGAGTGGTCGCCACCTTGCTTGTCTCCCGCTTTCTTTCCAAAACGCTGCTGCGGGGCGTCCCCTCCTCCTTTACCTTGGAAATGCCTCCCTACCGCAAGCCCCAGGTGGGCCAAATTATTGTCCGCTCCCTGCTGGACCGCACCCTTTTTGTGCTGGGGCGGGCGGTGGCGGTGGCTGCTCCGGCGGGGATGTTCCTTTGGGTGATGGCAAACGTGACGGTAGGAGACCGCAGCCTGCTGGCCATTTCGGCCGGTTTCCTGGACCCCTTTGGAAGATTTCTGGGGATGGACGGCATCATCCTCATGGCTTTCATTCTGGGGATTCCCGCCAACGAAATTGTGTTGCCCATCATCGTCATGGGGTATGTTTCGGGCGGGGCCCTGGTGGAGGTGGGGGGAATTGCCCAGCTTCACGCCCTCTTTGCCGCCAACGGCTGGACCTGGGTGACGGCGCTGTGTACCGCCATTTTCTGCCTTTTCCACTTTCCCTGCTCCACCACCCTGCTCACCATCAAAAAGGAAACCGGCAGCATGAAATGGACTTTGGCGGCGTTTGGCATTCCGGTGTTGATTGGCATGGCTCTCTGCGCCTTTGTCGCCACTGTAGGCAAGCTCATTTAGTCGGCTTATTTTCATAAGATGAAAGAATCCCCCAAGGCACCATGACGGTACCTTGGGGGATTCTCTTTGTCCCGGATTCTTTTCTTTCTGCTAGTTTTGCCACCAGCCATCAATGAGGAACAGCAGGTCACATGATAAGTTATTTAATACATGCGCCATCATTTTGTAATCGGAGTTGTACAGACGGTCGGTTGCAAGGAGCAGGCGGAACGCATCCCATTTTAGTTGCACTTCACCGAACGAAAAACACACCCCAAAAGGGAGGAAAAGGACACTGAACAAGCTGATTCAAATGCATTATTGCAGACAATTATGTAAAATCCTAGGATAGTGCCCCTAAAAAGCCCGTGCTATAATCATGCCATAAGATGGCAGAAGAATACCTTAGGGAGGAAAAGCCCTATGAAAAGCAGGCAATATCTCATTGACCACCCGGCCTATGCTCTGGATAAAGCCAAAGGGGCGTTGTGTGGATTGGCCATTGGCGATTCCTTAGGCGATGCCGGCCGACAGGCAGATGTACAAAACAACTACGGCATATCCCTGGATTTTTCCAGCCAAGACGCTTGGAGCACCGATGACACGGAATTCGCTCTGCTCACCGCCCAAGCCCTCATTCAAAGTCAGGGCAAGTTAGACAGTAATAGAATTGCCAATCTATGGATGGAACATGTGGTATCGGAAACAAATCTCAAGCGCGGAGGATTGGGTTCTACCGAAGCCGCTTGGAATCTGCGCCGGGGGTTGCGCCCTCCCGACAGCGGCCGCTTTACCGCTCACGGTTATTCTGATGGCGCCGCCATGCGCTGCTGCCCTATCGGCATCATCTGTGCGGGGGAACCTCAGCGTGCTGCCCGTCTGGCAGAGATCGATGCCTGTGTCAGTCACAGCAGAGACGGCATATGGGGGGCACAGGCTGTTGCAGTGGCGATCTCCATGGCTATGGTGGATGCAGAAATGGACCAGATCATGACAGAAGTCTACAAGGTAATCCCTCCAAACTCCTGGTTTGCAGAAACCATGCGCCGAGCCGACAACATTCTTAAGAAAGCGGATTACGACCCATTTAAAGCCTGGGTACCTTTACACGACCAGCTCTTTTGCACCTATAAATCTGCGGTGCCGGAGGCTATTACCGCAGCCTTCGCTATTGTGCGCATGGAGCATCACAGCTTTACCAAGGGCATGATGCTGGGCTGCAACTATGGCCGGGATGCCGATACCATCGGCGCTGTCACCGGAGCCATACTGGGGGCCAAACTGGGGGCCAAGGCCATTCCCGCGCCGTGGATGGAAAAAATCCGGTATCCCAGCGGCACCTGTCTGCCCTTTACCAAAGGAATGGATTTGTTTAAAGTTTCCGAAGATTTGGCCGCTCTCATCACGGCCCATGACGAAGAGGATGATTCCCTTATGATTCAAGCGACAGCGAACTGACCGCCGCAAAGCAACCGAAGGTGGAAACAAAAAACGAAAATCACGCCAGAAAATTGGGCCCCAGTCAAAAGCTCAAAAAAGGAAGGATGAGATAAGATGGTTTCAGAAATGCAGGTGCAGGTTTCGGCGCAGCCTCCGTCGAACCTGCCTCAATCCCGTCCTTATTCCCGGTGGCGGAAGTATAAAAACATAGTGCGCAATGCAATTTCCAACCCGTATAATCTCATGGTGCTGGCAGCTATCGTGTTGCTTACATATTTTATTGCAGTGCCGCTGATGGAAATGATCCGCACCACCTTTAGCCTAGCCAAGGCTGACGTCCGCAGGCTGGGGGGAGATGCGCAGGTGGGGCAGTTTACCCTTTACTATTGGAAGCAGATTCTCACCAGCAGCATTGCCAAAAAGATGCTGTATCAGCCACTGTTTAATTCCTTTCTCATCGCTGTTTCCACCTCTGCCATCGGCGTGAGCCTGGGAGCCATTATTGCGTGGCTGTTGGTCCGCACCGACTTGCCCTTTAAGCGTTTTTTCTCCCTGGCAGTCATTATGCCCTATATGTTGCCCTCCTGGTGCAAATCCATGGCGTGGATTACCGTCTTTAAAAATGAACGCATCGGCGGCACTCAGGGTTTTCTCAATTACCTGGGGATTCAGACTCCTGACTGGCTGGCTTATGGACCGGTGGCTATTGTGGCGGTACTCTGCATCCATTACTACGCCTATGCCTATTTGTTGGTTTCGGCAGCCTTGCGCTCGGTCAACTCGGAACTGGAGGAAATGGGAGAAATTTTGGGAGCCAGCAAGCCCCTCATCCTTAAGAGCATCACTTTTCCGCTGGTACTCCCTGCCATTTTGTCCTCGGTAATCCTTACTTTTTCCAAATCCATGGGCACCTTTGGAGTTCCGTCGTTTTTGGGTCTTAAGGTAAACTATTACACCATATCCACCATGCTCCACAGCACCATTAAAAATCAGCAAACCAATCTGGGCTTTACCATTAGTTTAATTCTGATTGTCATTGCATCCATCAATATTTTTATCAACCAAAAGCTGATTGGAACCCGAAAATCCTATGCCACCATCGGGGGGAAGGGAGGACACAGCGCCCTCTTGCAGCTGGGAAAGTGGAAGGTGCCTATCACCGTTCTGCTGTTGCTGTTTATTGTATTTGCCGTCTTTCTTCCACTGGTTATTTTGCTCTATCAAACCTTTATGCTGCGGGTGGGGGATTACGGGCTTTCCAACTTTACCCTCCATTACTGGATTGGCAAGTCCGACCCCATGATTTACGATGGGCTGCCCGGCATTTTTAACAACGTAAAGTTCTGGCATTACGTGCGCAACACCCTCAAACTGGTGATTGTGACTTCGCTGATTGCCACCATCTGCGGTCAGTTGCTGGGCTATATCAATTCCCGCGGCCGGCATCTGCGCTCGGGCCGGCTGGTGGAGCAGCTGGTATTTATCCCCTACCTGATTCCCTCCATCGCCTTTGGTGCCATGTATCTTTCCATGTTTGCCTCCAGCACCACGGTGGATATTCTGGGATACCGCATCACCTTAATTCCGGCCCTGTACGGTACCTTTACCGTGCTGGTACTGGTGAGCATTGTAAAACATCTTCCCTTTGCTTCCCGGGCGGGCACCGCCAACATGATTCAGATTTCGGTGGAACTGGAAGAGGCGGCGCAAATTGCCGGCGCGGGATTTCCCACCCGGTTTGCCAAAATCATTTTTCCTCTTTCCAAAAACGGGTTTATGAGCGGCTTTATGTTGATTTTTATCAGCATCATGAAAGAGCTGGACCTGATTGTAATTTTAATGACTCCCGACCAAACCACTCTGCCTTACATGGCTTACACTTATTCGGCGGAAGGTGTTACGCAACTTTCCAACTGTGTGGCCATCGTTATGTTTTTGATTGTCTTCTTAGTGTATTGGGTTGCAAACAAATTCTTTAACGCCAACATTGCAGGTGGATTGGGAGGTTAATGTCATATGAGCAGAATTGTGTTGAGCGAAATCAATAAATACTACGGCTCCAATCATGTTCTCAAAAACCTGAACCTGGTGGTGGAGGACGGAGACTTTATGACCCTGCTGGGACCTTCCGGCTGTGGAAAGACCACCACTCTGCGGGTGATTGCAGGACTGGAAAAGCCGCAAACCGGCAACATTTTTATGGACGAGAGGGAAGTAGTCAACGCCAAAGAGCGCTTTTATGAAGACCCCGCCAAGCGCGGCCTGAATCTGGTGTTTCAGAGTTATGCCCTTTGGCCCCACATGACGGTATTTGACAATGTAGCCTTTGGTCTCAAGGTTGAAAAGGTGCCAAAAGCGTGAGCTGGATGAATTGATGCGGGAATTTTCCGTGGATCTGGATTTATTGCAGGCAGTAACCCAGGGAAATAGTCGGCCGGCCGGCATCAAGCTGGAAAAGGCGGTCCAGCAACAACCCATTCCCTGTTACTACTTTTTGACCGATCTCAACGGGCAGATGATACACAGCAATTTGCTGGAGGAGAACCTGGACTACTGCAAGAGCAGCCCCAGCTTTAACCGAAGTATGGAACAGTTGCAAAAAAGCCCCAGCTCGGTAATTTGCGCTGCTGATGACGTGTTGTTTGGCGGTGGTCAGAGCACCATCTGCCATTTTGCAGTGGCGGTGCGCCAGCAGAACAGGGCGGCGGGTTTTTTGTTTTTTTGCATCGGCGAAAGTGCTGTGGAAAAGATGCTCTGGCAGGAACCGGTAGACGGCGTAGTGGTAGTGGATGCTCAAAACCGGGTGATTGCCTCCACCCTTCACGGCGTGGCAAGGGATATGCAGTGGCGGCCCGACGTCTTTGCTTCCCGCCATGTGACAGAAGGGATCCTGGAATTGAACAGCAAACCCTTTTACGTCACCCGCTCCGCCGCCGGATTTGGGTTGGAGGTATATACCTTCAGCAATATTTCCACCCGCGCCGTTTCCACCTATGCGGCAATCACTGCCACGGGAGCCCTTACCCTGCTGGCTCTTTTGGTTATCTTTTTTACCGCTAAAAAGACCATTTATAAAAACCAGCAGGCCATGCAAAATCTGCTTACCGCCGTCAGCGAATGTCAAAAAGGTAACATCTCCTACCGGATTCCAACGGATACTTTTACGGAATTCCAACAGCTTTACGATGCCTTTAACGAGATGATGAACCAAATGCAAGGCCTGATCGAAAAAAACGTGGAGCTGGCCGAACGGCGCAGGGTAATGGAGATTACCCATCTGGAGGGTCAATTCAACCCCCACTTTCTCTTTAATCTTTTGGAAAATTTAAAGTACGTTATCCTCATGGATCCAAAGGAAGCCAGCCGTATCGTGGTAGGGCTTTCCAAACTGATGCGCTATTCCATCAACTACGGCCGGGTAGAGGTCGAGCTGAGCACAGACCTTGAGTATATCGAAACCTATCTGATGCTGCAAAAGAGCCGTTACGGCTCCCGGCTGGAATGCTCGGTGGAGGTGGAGCCGGAGCTTCTCCATTGCAAAGTCCCCAAGCTTCTGTTGCAGCCACTGATTGAAAACAGCATTGTCCACAACGCGGAAAAAACCGAGTACATGTATGTGCAGCTGCGGGGATTTCGGCTGGATGATAAAATCTGCTTTACCATTGTGGACAACGGGCAGGGAGTAGGCCCCGGGCAGCTGTACGAACTACAGCAGATGCTGCAGCATAACAGCGCAACGCCCGAGCATATCGGCCTTTACAACGTGCACCGCACCATCCAGTTGATGTATGGGGAAGAATACGGTATTACACTGCAAAGCGTTTACAATCACGGTATGAAAATCCAGGTGGTGATACCTTATCGGGGAGGAGATAAGGATGTATAAGGTGCTGGTGGTAGAAGACGAAGAAAGAATCCGCAAGGGACTGGTGTATCTTGTGGACTGGATGGCTTTGCGCTGTATTGTAGTCGGCGAGGCCGCCAACGGACGGGAAGGCGCCGCTTTAATCAGAAGCCTGCAGCCGGATATCGTGGTAACCGACGTGCGGATGCCCTTTGCCAGCGGGATCGAAATGCTGGAACAATCCCGGGGATCCTGGGATGGTGAAGTAATCATCATGTCGGGCTATGATGAGTTTGAATATGCCAAAAAGGCAATTTCCCTGGGGGTAGCAGAATACTTTCTCAAGCCTCTGGATCCGGATGAGTTGGCACAGGCGGTGCGCAAAATCGCCGGCCGGCTGGAAGTAAAGCGCACCCTGAAAAAGCTGGAGGGACTGCAGCGGCCCAACACAGACATGCTTCCATTGGATGGCATGAGCATCCGTCCTCCCAAAAACCGACATGTTGCCGCCATGATAGAGCATGTGCAGGCTCACTATGCCGACAAGCTCTCCATCACCGACCTGAGCGAATCTTTGGGAGCCAGCGTTTCCTACCTGAATGCAAAGTTTAAGGAGGAGACAGGTTACACCTTCAACGATTTTGTCAACCGATACCGCATCCGCAAGTCCCTGAGCCTGCTTGGGAACACAAATATGAAGGTGTACGAGGTGGCGGAAGCTGTCGGTTTTCAGGACTACAAGTATTTTATTCAGGTATTTAAAAAATACATCGGCACCTCCCCTATGAAGTTTCTCAACGCTCAGTCATAGGACAGGCAGACCGGCGGGGCAGTTACTCCCGCCTCAACCTGCCTTATTCTAGAACCCTTGAAGTTGTAATACACAATATTGAACTGCCCCCTGCTTATGGACCTGAAAGAAACAACATAAAATGCCTTGAAGAAAACTTTCATGATTTTTGAAGGTTTTCTTTTTGTTTTTGAGCGCTTTTCAAGATGGGACAAGGGAAAACAAAAATCGAAAAAGTCTGATTATCATCAGGTTTTTTCACAACACAGAGGGTTTTCCATACAATAATAATGATACCATCGCCTAAGTGTGCAAAACCAGGGAAGAGGTGATATCATTCCATGTCGTTTAACGATCGAGAGCTGTTGGCTCGCCTGATCATGTGCGAAGCAGGTGGTGAACCGTTTGGGATGGTTGAACACAACCATGGATAAAAAATTACTTGAAAAATACCTGCACCCCGTCCTCCCGCTTGTCGCCGACCAGGATAAAGTCAATGAGAGTTCTCGCGATGCGCTTTTTCGTATCCAGTTCTAATGTTTGCCAGTTGTGAAGGATAAAATTGACGTCCACGTTTGGATGAAAAGTTTGGTTCTTTATATTTCTTGCGCTTTGCAGCTCGGCAAGTTTCGCACAACACTCATCCAACTGCATTTGCAACGCAGCTTGCTTTTGCCGCCATCTGGCTTGGATGGAATCCGAAGTTGCCAACAAAATTTCATGTTCAATTTTATCCATTTGCTCTTCTATTTTTATAATTTGAGTTCGGAGTTCAGATACCCCTTGTGACTCGGGTAAATCGATTTCTATGGGTGAAACGGTTTTTAATTGATGCAGTCGATGGAACAATTGAAGTTCGGCTGCGCTCTCTATCTCATCCAACCTCCATGGGTAGGACCTTCCCCGGCATTGGTGTTTTTTCCTTCCATAGCAGTTGATATAGTTTCTTCCCCGATTGTTGTTGACCACCGTAACACCTAAACGGCAATTGGCGCATTTCATCAGTCCCGACATCCAGGTGTGCCTGCCTCTTTGAACACACGGCACCTGCCTGTTGCGGTCCAATTTGTCCTGGCAGGCGAGCCAGATGCCGGCAGGCACAATGCCCTCGTGGGGCGCAATAATCACTTGCGCATTCGATAAATTCGAAAACTTTCTGCCGCTCTTTTTCTTTTTTGCTTCCTTCGAATAGGGTTGTTGAGGCGCGTATAAGTAGCATCCGTTGA
>ENA-UPSA01000306-UPSA01000306.1-bioreactor-metagenome-genome-assembly--contig:-NODE-306-length-75935-cov-9.214760_pt1 | contig 75935 bp, 71 predicted proteins | sample MGYA00238183_ERZ773288 | MGnify/ENA primary metagenome ERZ773288 (study PRJEB29028, sample SAMN07631243) | bioreactor metagenome | isolation source: Switchgrass digestor | place: USA: Dartmouth... | reverse complement strand
TCGGCAAAAGCCTCTTTTGAACCACTCGCCTAGCGAGTGGTTTTACTAGACAAAAGGCCCGGACCAGTGGTCCGGGCCTTGCTGCGTTTACAGTGGGCGATTAAGCATAGAAAAAAGACCACGGATTGCGACAACCACATGGTCTTTTGGAACCTCTTACCTTATTCCTGGGGTTTGGGAGCCTCCACAGGGCAAACACCGGCGCAGGCGCCGCAGTCGATGCAGGTAGCAGCATCAATCACAAATTTGCCGTCCCCCTCGGAAATCGCGTTGACAGGGCATTCCGCCTCGCAAGCGCCACAGCTGATGCACTCATCGGTAATATGGTATGCCATAACGTTATATCCTCCTTAACAGTTTCGCGTGAGCCTCAACATTTTCACGCGCTAAAACTATTGTAACACAACATCCTAAAAAATCAAGACTGATTTGCGCAGGCCCCCAACTCCGTCAGCAGGGGGCGCAGGTAGCTGGCCAAATACAGGGAACCGCAGACCAGCAGCACATCCTCGGGGCCGCAACGGGCAAGGGCCGCCCGCACTCCTTCGGCAGGGTCCTGCCAGACCTCCACCCGGGGACAGAGGGGGCGGGCTATTTCCGCCAGCTTCTCCGCCGGCAGGGAAAGGGGGTTTCCCACCACAGGTACCGCGCAAAGGCTTTTGCAGTAAGGGAGGATAAATTGCAGGGAACCGCTCACATCCTTGTTGCCCAGCATCCCCATCACCGCGTGGATGTTGCGCCCTTCCAGCAGCTTGAGCGCCTCTCCCAACACCTGGGCTCCCGACGGGTTGTGGGCGCCGTCCAGCACGATATAGGGCTTGCGGCCCAGCACCTCCAGCCGGGCGGGAAAACTCACCTGCCCAATTCCGGACACAATATCCTCGTCGGCGACGGGAAGCCCCCGCTTGCCCGCGGCCCGAAGGGTTTCGATGGCCACCGAAGCGTTGAGCACCTGATGGACTCCCACAAGGGGAACGGTCAGCTCCAAACCGTCGTAAACCATCCGGGTGCCGAAAAAGTCCATGCTCAGCACCTGTGCCTGCTTGGGTAGAATCAGGAGGTTGTTTTCTTCGGCGCAGCGGCGGCGCACCACCTCCAACGCCTTGGGGTCCTGCCTGGGATAACAGACGGTGACGCCGCCTGGCTTGATAATGCCGCACTTTTCCATGGCGATTTGCTGGATGGTGTCGCCCAAATACTCGGTGTGGTCGAGGCCCAGGCTGGTGATGACCGACACCACCGGCGTTTGAATGACGTTGGTGGCGTCAAAACGGCCCCCCATTCCCACCTCCAGCACCACCACGTCCACCCGGCGGCGCTGAAAGTAGTCCATAGCCACCGCCAGCAGGGTTTCAAACTCGGAGGGAGGTTCCCCTTCCGCGTTCAACGCATCCCAGTGGGACTTTACCAGGGCGGTGCTTTGGACAAGGTCCTGGGGGGCAATCATCTCCCCGTCCACCTGGATGCGCTCCCGGAAATCCAACACAAAGGGGGAAATATAAAGGCCGGTGCGGTAACCCGCCCGGGCGAGTACCCGACTGACCATGGCGCAGGTGGAGCCTTTACCGTTGGTGCCGGCCACGTGGATAAACCGCAGCGTATCCTGGGGATTGCCCATCCGCTCCAGCAGCCGCCGAATCCGCCGCAGGCCGGGCTTTTTGCCAAAGCGGGGGATGCCGTGTAGAAAATCCAGTGCTTCCTGATAGGTCAAGCTCATTCTCTCCTGTCCGAAACAGCGGCTACGCCCACCCCTTTATCCTCCTGGGTTGTGCTGGCGGGTAACACCGTTCCCAACTTGTCCCGAATGGCCTTTTCCAAACCGGGCAGGTTGTAATTGTTTACTTTAAGGTAGGGAATTTTGGCGGCATCCAACACCTGGAGCCCCCAATCGCTTTTGTAGTCCGCCGTCAAGACAGCCAGCGCCGGCTTTCCGCTGGGAATCTGAAACAGCAGAAAGGGGACGGTTTCCTTCAGCGCCTTTTTGCGGAAAGCGTATCTGCGTTTTTCCTCCTGCGGTTGCACCGCCACGGAAAGGGAGGCCCTGGCGGTCACCTGGAGATTAAACTTCTGGCAAACGGTGTGCAGGTCGTTGTAGAGGGTAATCTCCTTCTTATTCAATAAGGCGCAAGTCTCCAAAGGGGGAATGGGTTTGCTGTCCCGGTCCTGGACCGCCACCACAATCATGGCGAAGATACAACCTAAGATACCCGCTATCAGAAAAAACATAATGGCTGGCAAGGGCTTCACTCCTGTGTCTAAGTTGTGGGCGGAAAAGACATGTTTTGTCGGACATCCGCATATTGTTGTACTGTATGGCGCGAATATTTTTGGTGAGGTGTTGTTATGATAAAGCGTCTATTGGCAGTAGGGCTGTGTTTGCTGCTGGTGCTGGCTCAGAGCGCAACCGCCTTGGCGGACGAAATTGACGTGGACCTCAAACTGGACGAGGGTCTGCCAGAAGCGGTACAGGTCATTACGCTGGCGGAGGATTCCATTCCAGCCAAATCCGCCATTTTGATGGATCAGCAGTCGGGGCGGGTGCTGTTTGAGCAAAACGCCGACGAACCGGTGGCCCCCGCTTCCATTACCAAAATTATGACCTTGCTGCTGGTCATTGAAGCTTTGGAAGAGGGGAAAATCTCCCTGGAAGACAAAGTGGTTACCTCGGAACTTGCCGCTTCCATGGGGGGCTCCCAAATTTGGCTGGAGCCGGGGGAGGAGATGACCGTCGACGAGCTGCTGCGTGCCGTGGCCATTGCCAGTGCCAACGACGCATCGGTGGCGCTGGCCGAACATGTGGCCGGCAGCGAGCCTGCCTTTATTGAACGGATGAACAAGCGGGCGGCTCAACTGGGGATGCAGAACACCCGCTTTTTAAACTGCACCGGACTGGACGAGGAAGGCCACGTCACCACCGCCCGGGATGTGGCGATTGTCTCCCGGGAACTGATTTCCCACCCCATGATCATTGAATACTCCACCATCTGGATGGATGAGCTGCGAAACGGCGAAACCCAACTGGTCAACACCAACAAGCTGGTGCGGTTTTATCCCGGCGCCACCGGGCTGAAAACCGGAACCACCAGCATTGCCGGCAGTTGCCTGTCCGCCACCGCCACCCGGGACGGCCTTTCCCTGGTGGCCGTGGTAATGGGGGCGCCCAACTCCGACAGCCGCTTTGCCGCCGCCAGGGGGCTTTTGGATTACGGGTTTGCCAACTACGTGTCGGTGACGCCTCCCTCCATCGCCGACCGGCTCACCCCCGTCAAGGTGCTTCACGGCGTGAAGGACAGCGTCATGCCGGTGTATACGTCCCCCGGCAGCATTGTGGTGGAAAAAGAGCTGGAAGATAAAATCGAGCAGGTCATCACTCTGGCGGAAGACGTGCAGGCCCCCGTCTCCATGGGACAGGTGCTGGGCACCGTGGAAATCATGGTGGACGGCGCGGTGGTGGGCTCCTACCCTCTCAAAGCCGGGGAGGAAATTGAGCGAATGACCTTCCCCAGGGCTTTTGCCATCCTGCTGAAGTCCGTGCTGCAACTGCACCATTAACAAACGCAAAATAAGGCGCAATACACCATACACCGCCGGCTGGTCTCCCTTTGCAGGGAGACCGGCCCCTTTTTGCGTGGAATCCTGCGTACTCGGTGGATTTTCTTTTATTTTTCCAGTTTATAGTGGTATAATAGGAATAAAGCCATAAAGAGGATGGAACACCAATTTATGGAACCAAGTCAAGGAAAGAGCCGGAATTCACCCATTTACAGAGTGAAAATTCCCGGCGCCCATCACCAGAATATTATACAGCCTGCAAAGGACTAAATCAAGAATCACCAAGGAGATGTTACTATGGAACGGGCGTGCGCGATGGAAACGGTGGTGCAGGAGATTGCCCGGATGCTTTCTCCCCGCACCATCTACCTTTACAATCAAAAGCGCAATCCCAAGGGGGAGCAAACTTCCTTTAAACTCTGTGTGATTGCCGACGTCGCCGACAAGGGGCAGGCGGAGAGGGATATCTACCGGCAGGTGGATTGCCCCATCCCCTTTGACGTGCTGCTCTACACCCCCCGGGAGTGGGAGCAGCTGACGGCGGATACCTCCACCTTTGCTTCCCGCATCCTACAGGAAGGGACGATTGTATATGGCTAGGCACTATCCCAACCGGGACTCTCGCCGCTATTACGATTGGCTGGACCGAGCGGGGGAAGACATCCTCTGCGCCGGCATGCTGGTGCAGAACGACAATTGCTACAATTCCGCCGCCTTTCATTGTCAGCAGACCATTGAAAAGGCGCTGAAAGCATACATACTGCTGAAGAGCGACGTGCTGCCGGACGGCCACAACCTGCCCTGGTTATGCAAGCGCGCCATGCGGTATGACAGTACTTTTGGCGAATGGCTGGACGAGAGCGCCACCCTCAACCGGTGCTACATCGAGACCCGCTACCCGGCCGACTTGCCCTTGAATTTGGACTTTAGTCAAGTGATGAAGTATTACGAAATGGCCAAAGCCATGTACCTGTTTATCTGCGAAGAGGTGGACCGAACCCTGGCGCTGAACCGGGCCCATCCTTCGCAAACGTCTTAACTTACTCTTGTTGTGGACAAACTCTAAACAGACAGAGGTTGGTTATGGGAAAATACCTGTTTCGCTATCTCATTTTCTGGCTGCCCGCCGCGGTGGCTGCCTACTTCTTTTCCGGCGGGAGCTCAACAGCCACCCTTGCCTTTCAGTGGTTCGGGGCTTTTTTTATGGTGCTGGGCTGGAGCGTCAACACCGGCATGATGGCCTACCACCATCCCCGTCAGGGACTGGCGCTGTTGCTGGCGTGGCTGGGAGTCAACATCCTCATCATCACCGCCCTGTACCGCACCTCCTATCAATCCTCTCTCCACTGGTTTCTCCTCAACGTGGGGGGAGTGCTGAGCTTTAAGCCTTTGGATATCTTTATCGTGGCTTTGCTGGATTTCCCTTTCCAGCATGAGTTGATTGTCACCTGTACCCTTGCCGCCTGCTGCTTTGTCGGCTGGATTTGCGGCACCCTCTACCGGCGGATTCGGCCCAACCCTTACCGTCCCAAAATCTACCGGATTGGCTAAGACGTAAAAAGACAGGAAGAAAGGCACTCCTTTTCTTTTGGTGCTTGTTTTTCCGGCGCAGAAGGAGTTTTTATGCCCATGACAAAAGACCTGCGGTACCGCAAAGCGTTTTGGTTGGCCCTTGGCATGGCGTTTCTGATATTTTTGCCCTTTATCATCTACGACGGGGGCTACTTTATTTACTACGGGGACTTTAACGTCCAGCAGATTCCCTTTTACAAGCTGGCCCACGAGTCGGTACGCAGCGGCAATATTTTCTGGAGCTTTTACACCGACCTGGGAGCCAACTTTATTGGTTCCTACAGCTTTTACCTGCTCTTTTCCCCCTTCTTTTGGCTCACCCTGCCCTTTCCCACCTCCTGGCTGCCTTTTCTGATGGCGCCCTTGCTGATGCTCAAAACCGCCTGCGCCGCTTTGACCGCCTACCTGTACCTGGAGCGGTTTGTCCGGGACCGGGACTTTGCCCTGTTGGGCTCCATCCTGTATGCCTTTTCGGGGTGGATGTTCTTCAACATCTTCTTCAACCACTTTCACGACGTGGCGGTGTTCTTCCCCCTCCTTCTGCTGGGAGTGGAAAAGCTGGTCACCGAACACAAACGGGGCTTTTTCACCCTGATGGTGGCCCTCAACGCCATGGTCAACTACTGGTTTTTTGTGGGCGAAGTGGTGTTTGTGGTGCTCTACGTCTTTGTGCGGATGACCGACAAGGACTGGGGCATGACCCTGAAAACCTTTTGCCGCCTTGCGTTGGAAGCGGTCATGGGCGTGGGCCTTGTGGCGGCGGTGCTGCTGCCCTCGGTGCTGGCGCTGCTGGGCAATCCCCGCACCGGCGTGGACGACCTTCTCACCGGATGGAACTTTTGGATTTACTGGCAGGACCAAAACCGGGAAGCCATTTTGCAAAGCATCTTCTTCCCTCCCGAATGGCCTGCCCGGCTCAACTTCTTCCCCGATTCGGGCGGCGCCTGGTCCTCCCGCTCCGCCTGGCTTCCGCTGGTGGGGGCATCGGGGGCTTTGGCCTACTGCTTTTCCCGCAAAAACGACTGGCTGAAGAAGATGCTGGGCATCTCCCTGCTGATGGCGTTGGTGCCGGGGCTTAACAGCCTGTTTATTCTGCTCAACCACAGCTATTATGCCCGCTGGTTCTACATGCCCATCCTGCTGATGGCGTTGGCCACAGCAAGGGCTTTGGAGGAAAGCGCCGCCGACAACTCCTACATGATGCGGGGGCTTAAGTGGAGCCTCATCATCTCGGTGACCTTTATTGTGATGTGCGGACTCACCCCTCAGGTCAAAGACGGCAAGTTGGTGTTCGGGCTGGAAAGCAACCCGAAGATGCTTTGGATTTACGCCGTCATCGTCCTCACCTGCCTTTTGTATATGACCCTGCTCATCTCCCGGCTGCGCGGCCACCAGAAGTTTAAAAAGCTGCTGCTGGCGGGAGTGTGCGTGGTCTGCCTTTCCTTTGGCGTCTTTTATCTGGCCAACGGCAAAAACGGCCGGACCCAAAGCCAGTTTATCATCAACAACGCCATCAACGGCCGGGAGGTCATCTCCCTACCCGACGACGGGGTCAGCTTTTCCCGCATTGACTTTTACGACAGCCTGGACAACATGGGGATGTACTGGCATCGGCCCACCATTCAGGCTTTCCACAGCATTGTGCCGCCCTCCATCATGGAGTTTTACCCCACCGTGGGGGTCAAGCGGGACGTAGGTTCCCGCCCGGAAGCGGACTACTTTGCCCTGCGTCCCCTGCTTTCGGTGCGGTGGCTCTTTATCGAGTCCGGCAAAGAAAATCAGAACCCCATGCCGGGCTATACCTTCCACTCGGAACAGTTGGGTTACAACGTGTACGAAAACCAGCACTTCCTGCCCATGGGCTTTGCCTACAGCGAATACATCCTCCGGGACCAACTGGAGGATATCAGCGAAAAGCAGCGGTCCAACGTCATGCTGCGCTATCTGGTGCTGGAGGATGAGGAAGCCGCCGCCCGCTATTCCGACATCATGAGCCAGGGGGAACCCACCTTTCCCATCGACGCTTCCTACGACGCCATGGCCAACGACGCGGCGGACCGCCGGGAGATGTGCTGCTACGACTTTACCCACGACAATCGGGGCTTTACCGCCCGTTCCAATCTCCAGCAGGACACCCTCATGTTCTTCTCCGTCCCCTACGACGCCGGCTGGACCGCCACCGTCAACGGCAACCCCGTCCGGATTGAAAAGGTCAACGTGGGCTTTATGGGGGTACGGGTTCCCGCCGGAGAAGCAGTCATCCGCTTTGACTACTTCACCCCCGGCCTGCGGGAGGGACTGTGGATCAGCGGCGGCTTTTTGGTGCTCTTTGGACTGTACCTTTTGTGGTGCCGCAAGGAGGCGCGGGAAACTTCCCGGGCGCTGGACATTCAGCGGTCCCTCTTTTTGGGGGAGGCGGTGCATCTGACCTGGGAGGAGTATCTCAAGCTGTACCGCAACAAGGAATCCCGCCAGAACGCTTTGCAGAAAGCCCTGGAACAGGCTGGCCTTACTCAGGAGGAATTCCGCTTCACCCCGGAAGATTCCCCACCCGAAACGGCGGAAAACCCTCCCGACCACCAATCTTAACGAGACAAAGCGGATGCCCGCGCCCTTTAAAGGCGGCAGGCGTCCGCTAATTTTTTTGTCACCGGAGCAGTTGACAATGGGGGGCCGATATAGTATACTTTTGACAATTTGAATGGAAATAAAAGTTAATAGAAGGGAGCAAAACCATGCCGTATCAGCGTGATATCCTGAACATCAGCGACTTTGATAAGGCAGATTTTGACTATATCCTCTCGGTAGCAGGTAGCATTGCCGAAAACCCAAGCCGGTACAGCGAGGTGGCAAAAGGCAAGCTATTGGCTACTTTATTTTTTGAACCGAGCACACGGACCCGCCTTTCTTTCGAAAGTGCCATGCTTCGCATGGGGGGTCAGGTGCTCGGTTTTTCTGAAGCTGGGGTTTCTTCCACCGCCAAAGGGGAAACGCCGGAGGATACGGCCAGAACGGTGTCAGGCTACTGCGACATTATGGTGGTGCGCCACCCCACTCCCCTAGTCCCCCACCGGATGGCGGAAGTGTCCAGCGTGCCGGTGATCAACGCGGGGGACGGCGCCAACGAGCACCCCACCCAGACCCTTACCGACCTGGTGACCATCCACCGGCGGTTTGGCCGGCTGGATCATCTGACCATCGGCCTGTGCGGGGACCTCAAACACGGCCGCACCGTCCACTCCCTCATCAAAGCCTTGAGCCTCTATCCCGGCAATCGCTTTCTGCTCATTGCTCCCGACGCCCTTCAAATGCCCGGGGATGTGCTGGAATTGCTGGATGAGCGGCAGGTAAGTTACGCCCTCACCGACCAGCTGGAATCCTCCATCAGTCAGGTGGATATTCTCTACATGACCCGAATTCAGCGGGAGCGGTTTCAGAACCCCACCGAATACCGCCGCCTCAAGGGAGTTTACATTCTGGATGCCGAAAAGATGAAATCCGCCAAAGAGGACATGATTGTGATGCACCCCCTGCCCAGGGTGGACGAAATCAGCCCCGAGGTGGACGCCGACCCCCGCGCCTGGTACTTCATCCAGACCCAGTGCGGCGTGCTGGCCCGCATGGCCCTCATCATCAAGCTGCTCAAGCTCAACGATTTCATGGGGGACAGTTTGCGCACGGTCCACGCCTGCGCCACCACCCACCATAGCGCATAAACAGGCTGCCGAAACGACGAAAACAGGAGGAGAATATTGTTGCCGAACATCATTGACAAATTGTACGCCGCTGTGGAGCAAAAAGGGCATGTGTGTTTGGGGCTGGATACCGACCTTTCCTACCTGCCCCCCGATTTTGCCGAAAGTAACTTAAGCCTTCGGGAAAAAATCGTTCACTTCAACCGGCAAATCATCGACGCTACCCTGGATGTGGCCGCCGTTTACAAAGTGCAGATTGCCTACTACGAAGCCTTGGGCATTGACGGGCTTTTGGCCTATGCCCAAACCCTTCAGTACCTGCGGGAAAAGGGGGCGCTGGTCATTGCCGACGTCAAGCGGGGGGACATTGCCAAAACCGCCGAAATGTACGCCAAAGCCCATTTTGAAGGAATGCTGGAGGCCGACTTCATCACTGTCAACCCCTTTATGGGAATGGACACCCTGCAACCCTACTACCCTTACCTAAAAACCGGGGACAAAGGCATCTTTGCCCTGGTAGCCACCTCCAACCCGGGGGCGGGGGATATTCAGGGCATTGTCGCCGCCGACGGGGAAAGCGTTTCCGAGAAGCTGGGCCGCATGCTGGAGCGGGAAGGGGAACAGTTCCTGGGAGAGTGCGGCTACAGCGCCATCGGAGCGGTGGTGGGCTGCACCAACCGGCAACAGACGGTGCGAATTCGCCAGCGCCTTCCCCACACCTTCTTCCTCATCCCAGGCTACGGGGCTCAGGGAGGCAAGGCGGAGGATTTGAAGGACTACTTCCAAGACGGCAACGGCGGAGTGGTCAACTCCTCCCGGGGCATCCTGCTTGCCTATCGAAAATCGGAATACGCCGGCCTGCCCTTTGGCCAGGCGGCTCGGGCCGAAGCAATCCGAATGAGGGATGAGATTAGAAATGCCATCTGAAATTGTCAGCGTCCTTTCCAATCAACCGGTGGGGGAAGATGTCTTCGCCATGGAGCTGCCCGCATTACATACCCCAAAGCCGGGGCAGTTTTATATGCTGCGGCGGGAGGGCAGCGCCCTTTTGCTGCCTCGGGCCATCAGCCTTTGCCGGCAGGAGGGGGACACCCTTACCCTTCTCTACAAAATAGTGGGCAAGGGCACCGCCGAGCTTGCCGCCATGAAACCGAAAGACAAGCTGCGCCTTACCGGGCCTTTGGGCAACGGCTGGCCCTTGGAAGAGCTTTCCGGCAAGGTGCTTCTGGTGGGGGGAGGCATCGGCATCGCCCCCCTGCTTTCCGCCGCCAAAGCCCTTCACCATCAAGGCAACCCACCCGACTGCTGTTTGGGATTTCCCCATCAGCCCTTTTACCACGAGCCTTTTCAACCCTATTGCCGCGCTCTGCAAATCGCCACCGAAAGCGGCGTGGCGGGGCAAAAAGGGCTAGTGACCCAACTGTTCGACCCCGGGCAGTACGACGCGGTCCTTTGCTGCGGCCCCACCCCCATGATGAAGGCGGTGGTGGACCTGTGCAAAGCAGCCGGCACCCCCGTGTGGGTGAGCCTGGAAAACCGCATGGCCTGCGGCGTGGGAGCCTGCCTGGTCTGCACCTGCACCGACCATCAAGGCAAAAACCGGCGCACCTGCAAGGAGGGCCCGGTCTTTCGAGGGGAGGAAATCAACTTTGACCCTTGAGACAACTCTGTTGGGCGTTCCCTTAAAAAACCCGGTGATTATGGCGTCCGGCACCTTTGGTTTTGGGGAGGAATACGCCTCCTTTCTGGATGTGTCCCGGCTGGGGGGCATCTGCTCCAAAGGGCTGACCCTTTATCCCCGAGAGGGCAACTACGGCCCCCGCATGTGGGAAACTCCCGCCGGCATGCTCAACTCGGTGGGGCTGCAAAATCCCGGGGTGGAGCACTTTATCCGGCACGAGCTGCCCGCTATGCGAAAACTGGGCCCCGCCGTCATCGCCAATTTGGGGGGCGGTACCATCGAGGAGTATGTGGAAGGGGCCCGGCTGCTTAACAGCGCCGACATCGATATGCTGGAGCTGAACATTTCCTGCCCCAACGTCAAGGAGGGGGGCGCCAACTTTGGGCTGAAACCCGCCATAGCCGTTCAAGTAGTGTCGGCGGTGCGAAAGGTATTTTCGGGGCCTATTTTAGTCAAACTTTCCCCCAACGCCGAAAACATTGTGGAAATGGCAAAAGCTTGTCGTCGGGCCGGCGCCGACGGAATATCCCTCATCAACACTCTGCTGGGGATGGCCATTGACATTGAAAAGCGCCAGCCGGTTTTTCGGAACATCGTGGCCGGGCTTTCGGGGCCTGCGGTGCGGCCGGTGGCGCTGCGGATGGTGTACGACGTGGCCCGTGCGGTGGACTGTCCGGTGGTGGGCCTGGGCGGCATCGCCACCTGGCAGGACGCGGTGGAGTTTCTGCTGGCGGGAGCTTCCGCCATTCAGGTGGGGACCGCCGTCTTCCAGAACCCTCAGGCGCCGCTGGAAATCATCGACGGCATCCGAACCTATATGGAGCGCCACGGCTTTGAGCACGTTTCGGAGATTCGTTTGCGCTAGATTTTGTCCCGAGAAAACATACTTCATAGGAGAGATGGAATATGGAAAACAAAGCCGTCTTAGACCTGCTGCGGGAATGCGGCAGCTTGCTGGAAGGGCATTTTCTGCTTACCAGCGGCAAGCACAGCGACCGCTACTGCCAGTGCGCCAAGCTGCTCCAGTACCCGGATAAAGCGGCTCAGGTGGTGGAACTGGTCGCCCAGCAGGTTGGGGAGCTGGGAGCAACCGTCGTGGTGGGGCCCGCCATGGGAGGCATTGTGGTGGCCTATGAACTGGCCCGCCAGTTGGGGGTACGGGGCATCTTCACCGAGCGGGTGGAGGAGCAAATGTCCCTGCGCCGGGGTTTTGCCCTCACTCCCCAGGACCGGGTGCTCATCAGCGAGGATGTGGTGACCACCGGGAAATCCACTATGGAAGTGGTAAAACTGGTGGAGTCCTTTGGAGCGCAGGTCGTCGGGCTTTGCTGCCTGGTGGACCGAAGGATGCCCGGCATCCAATTGCCCTTACCCCTTTACAGCGCCACCACCCTGCAGGTTCAAACCTTCGAGCCCGCCGACTGCCCCCTTTGCCGGCAAGCCCTGCCGCTGGAAAAACCGGGCAGCCGCAAAATGTTGCAATAATACCAATATATAAACGGCACTGCTTCGGCATACAACCGAAACGGTGCCGTGTTGTTATCCCAGGAAAAGGGCGGTGCCATTGGCTTCCGCGCAGAAAAAGGTGGGGACCGCCTCATCTGCCCAGTTGCGGCCCCGGTGGGAGAGCCGGACCTCACCGAGGTCTGCTTTCTCCCGTACTACAATATATGCGCGGCAGCCTGTCTGTAGTACTTAACTGAGAATGGAAAATTGATAAGTGGTGGTGGAAGTGTATTCCTCCCCGGCGGCAAAGACTGAGGACGGGAACCAGGGGGTGTTGGGAGCATTGGGGAAAAACTGGGTTTCCAGGCAGAAACCGCCGTGTTTGGGGTACTTGACCCCGTCCTTATAGGGGATTTCCCCGTTCATGTGGTTGGCGGTGTAGAACTGAACGCCTGGCAGGTCGGTGTGGACGGTCATCACCCGGCCGCTTTCCGGCTCGGTGACGGTGGCCACCTTGCGATAGCCCACCCCCCGCAGGACAAAGTTGTGGTCGTAGCCGCCAAACTGCTGCATCTGGGTCAAGGCGCTGTGAATGTCCTTGCCGATGGCCTTGGGCGCCGAACAAAAGTCAAAGGGAGTGTCCTTGACGGCAATAATCTCCCCGGTGGGAATCCCCTCGGCGTTGGCGGGGGTGTAGAAGGGGGCGTCCATCTCCAGAATATGGCCGTAGATATGGCCGCCGTCGTGGCCGGCCAGATTAAAATAGCTGTGGTTGGTAAGGTTGATGACAGTGTTTTTGTCGCACACCGCCCGGTAGTCAATCATCAGGGCGTTGTCTTCCGTCAGGGCATAGGCGATGGTGACGATTAAGTTGCCGGGAAAGCCGTCGCTGCCGTCCTCGATGGTGTGGGAAAGCAGCAGGGCGGGGAGATTGTTGAAGGTGTGGACTTCGGCGGTAAAGAGCCGGTGGGCCAGGTTGTTGGAGCCGCTGTGAAGGTTGTGGGCTCCGTTGTTGGCCTCCAGCTGGACGGTTTCCCCAAAGATGGTACAGGATGCTCCCGCAATCCGGTTGGCGTTGCGCCCCACCACGCAGCCCAGATGGCCCTTGTTTTCCAGGTATTGCTCGAATCCGGCATGGCCCAGCACCACATCGGCGATGCGGCCGTTGCGGTCGGGAACGTATAAATTTTTGATGATACCGCCGTAATTTAAAATTTCCACCTTCATGGATTTATTTTCCAAAGTGTAGGAATAAACTTCTCTTCCATCCGGCAGGGTGCCGTAAACCTCGGCCGAAATTTTCATAACATATCCCCTTACACGTATTTTCTATTTATCAGTATATCGACCCGTCCCAAGCGAATAAAGCGATTTTTGCCGAATCCCACGGATTTTTCCTATCACTTGCAGCAACTTTCGGGTATAGAATCCTTGTGCCTGCGGCAGACTATAGGCAGCACACTGAAAGGAGATTGATTATGGCAACCGTACTCAAACCATTGGCGGCTCTCGCCGTTGTTCTTGCGCTGCTGGCCAGTCTGGGGGTAACTGCCTTTGCCCAGGTCAGCCCGGAAGATTCCATACCGGAAGTTTCCTCTCGCCCGGACATCTCGGATATTCTGGACGACGTATCCGGAGTGGTGACAAGAACAGACACCGACAACCCCAGAACCGGTGTGCCCGCTGTGCTGCCGGTGATTCTGCTGGGATTGACGGCAGGAAGCACGGCGCTGCTCACCGCCAGGAAAAAGTAACGAAGGCAAACGCCATCTTCACCCCCGCACAAGGAACGGACCCTTCCCGGTTCGGTTCTGGTGCGGGGGTGCTTCTATAGCGAGATGAGGCCTTGTATTTCGATGATTTGTTCACATTTTATTGCCAAAGTTTTTGCAACATGGTATGATTAGGAAAAGCCTTGTCACAGAAAGAAGGCCGTTTGCATGGAATATTATATCTCCAATAAAATGAGAAATATGAAGCCCTCCGCCGTGCGGGAGATTTTTAAGTATGCCGCCGACCCTCAGGTGATATCCCTTTCCGCGGGGACTCCTGCGGTGGAGGCTCTTCCCGTCGAGGCCATCGGCCAAATCATGAACGAAATTCGGGACCATGACCTGCATTCCGCTCTGCTCTACTCCGTCAGCGAAGGGCATCCCCCCCTGCGGGAGGCGCTCAAGAAGTACCTGCGGGAGGAGCACAACAGCTTTTCCGACAACGACGACCTGCTCATCGTGTCGGGAGCACAGCAGTGCATGGATTTGACCGCCAAGGTGCTCTGCGACGAGGGGGATACCGTGCTCTGCGAAGACCCTTCCTTTGTGGGCAACCTCAACTGCATCCGCTCCTACGGGGTCAACCTGGTGGGGATTCCCATGGAGGAGGACGGCATCGACTTAAATCGGCTGGAACAAGCCCTGCAGGAACAGCCAAGGGTGCGGTTTATTTACCTTATTCCCAACTTTCAAAATCCCACCGGAAAGACCATGTCGTTGGAAAAGCGGAAAGGCTGCTATCAACTGGCAAAGAAGTACGGCGTTGTGATTTTTGAAGACGACCCTTACGGCGACCTGCGCTTTGCAGGTGAGGCGCTTCCCTCCATCAAATCCATGGACACCGAGGGGCTGGTCATCTACGCCAGGACCTTTTCCAAAATTCTTTCCGCCGGTATCCGGGTGGGCTACATGGCGCTGCCCCAGGGGTTATTCAACAAGTTTGTGGTGGCCAAACAGTGCGCCGACGTCCATACCGGCATGCTCTCGCAGCTGCTCTGCTACCGCTTCTTAACTGAGTACAACCTGCGGGAGCACATTCAAACCATCGGCCAGATTTACCGGCGCAAATGCCAGGTGATGCTGGATGCTCTCGGCCAAATTCCATCCGGTAAGCTGGAGTTTACCCGGCCTCAAGGCGGGCTCTTTGTCTGGTGCACCCTGCCCCATGTGGCGGACAGCAGCGAGTTTTGCCTGCGGCTGATTCGGGAGCACAAGGTGGCGGTAGTGCCGGGCAACGCCTTTTTGGCCAGGGAGGGCGGCTGTTCCCCCTCCTTCCGGATGACCTTTGGCGCGCCCACCGACCAGCAGATTGTAAAAGCGGTGGAAATCATCGGCAAGGCGCTGTAACATTTCGCAACCCTATGATTTTTCCTGCAAAACAGGGATAACAGGAGGATACTATGGCAGAAGCAAACAAGAAAAAGGTAATCTTTTCCGGCATACAGCCCACGGGAGTCTTTACCCTGGGCAACTATCTGGGGGCACTGCAAAACTGGGTGAAGCTGCAGGATGAGTACAACTGTGTCTACAGTGTGGTAGACCTTCACTCCCTGACCATTCGGCAGGACCCCAAGGAGCTGCGGGCCAATTCCCTGCGCGCTCTGGCGCTGCTGATGGCCTGCGGCATCGACCCCGAAAAAAGCATCCTCTTTTTGCAAAGCCACGCCCACACCCATGCGGAACTGGCCTGGGTGTTGGACTGCTACATCCCCTTTGGGGAACTGAGCCGGATGACCCAGTTCAAGGATAAGTCCCAGCGTCACCCCGACAACATCAACGCCGGGCTCTTCAACTATCCCGCCCTGATGGCGGCGGACATTCTGGCCTATAACGCCGATTTGGTGCCGGTAGGCGCCGACCAGAAGCAGCATCTGGAGCTGACCCGTAACGTGGCCATCCGCTTTAACGGCATCTACGGCGACACCTTTGTGGTGCCGGAACCCTACATCCCCAAAGAAGCGGGAAGAATCATGAGCCTGGCGGACCCCACCAGGAAGATGTCCAAGTCCGACGAAAATCCCAAGGCCTACATCTCCATTCTGGATGAGCCCAGCGTGGTGGTGAAGAAAATCAAAAGCGCCGTCACCGACTCCGAGGGCGAAGTGGCGTACCGGGAAGGCAAGGACGGCATCAACAACCTGCTGACCATCTACTCCGCATGCAGCGGCATCACCATTCCGGAAGCCGAAAAAGAATTTGCGGGCAAGGGCTACGGCGAATTTAAGCTGGCGGTGGCCGAAGCGGTCAACACCAGGCTGCAGCCGGTGCGGGAGGAATACGCCCGCCTCATTGAAGATAAAGCCTACCTGACCCAGGTTTACCAACAGGGAGCCGAGCGGGCCCTTGCCATCTCCTCCCGGGTTTTGGCCAAGGTTTATAAAAAAGTGGGCCTGGTGGCAAAATAACGGGTTCTCTTCCTTTGGTAGAGAGCAAAATCGCAAGACATTTGCCGAACGACTGCCATACTTCCCGAAACATTCTGTAAAAGCGGCTATTATTTCAGCTCTACTCGGATTTCTCACAGCGGAAAGGTTTCAGCAATGCAAAAACCGCTGTGTACAGAGTACACAGCGGTTTTTGCCGATTAGTTTGAGGTGTGTTTTGAGGAGGGTAGAGCAATACCAATTCACGTTGCGGCTCGATTCTTGGTACAGTTTTATTATAACCAATTCTTCCGGCTGTTTGTTAAGGCACTGTAAATAAACATTAACGTTTTCTGCTATAAATTGTAAATCAAATTCATCCTGGGCTGCTTTTTAGGGATGTTCACAGTCTGACAGGAGGTACGGTATGGAAAAAGTAGATCAGCGCCGGGAACGTATTTATCGCTATATCGTCGAGCGAATTGAGGAAGGTTCCGCCCCCAGTGTTCGGGAAATCTGTCAGGCCCTTTCCATCAAATCCACCTCCACCGTGCACAGCGACCTAAAGGCGCTGGCGGAAAAGGGCCTCATCCTCCTCACCGAGGGCCTCAACCGGGCGATTCGCCTGCCGGGCCGCAGCCATGTATCCGTGCCTCTGGTGGGGACGGTGGCGGCGGGGCTCCCCATCCTTGCCGTTGAAAATATCGAAGCCTATCTGCCTATCAGCAGCGAGGTTGCCCGTGGACGAGAGCTGTTCGCCCTGCGGGTTCAGGGGGAAAGCATGAAGGACGCGGCTATTCTGCCCGGTGATCTGGTGGTGGTGGAAAAGTGCGCCACCGCGGAAAACGGCCAAATTGTGGTGGCCATGGTGGAGGGGGAAGCCACCGTCAAGCGGTACTACAAGGAAAACGGCCATTTCCGCCTTCAGCCGGAAAACGACGCCTTCGACCCCCTCATTTTGGACGAAGTGGAGCTTTTGGGCCGCGTGGTTTCGGTCATTCGCTATCTGGAATGATTCGCTCGCCAAATGCCAATTCAACAGCAGGCTTTCGGGCCTGCTGTTTTTATGCCGAGATAGCTGCACCTTCCCCCGAAAAACGGTTAATCCACATCCGCTGCCACCACAATATCCTCGTTTCGGTTGCAGATTTCCTTAAGGGCAACCAGTGTAAACATCTGCTTGCTGAGCAGGGAAAGAAACACACTCAGGCATTTAAAATCGTGGGGAGACAAATTGACGTACAGATAGTTGGTAATGGCTGCAAGAATGGCGTTGAGCTCACACGGAGTCATGAAAAATCACCCTTGCTATATAAATGCGGCCAGAACGGTGCTGGCCGCATATTGGTATTTTCCTTAGCGCAACATCTCCAATTGGACACCATGCAAAACATGGGCACGGCGGAAAACGGCGGCAGCCGCCATTCCCACCTCAACCTTGCGTCAGTATTAACCTTGCTGGATGCGAATGAACATGCCGGTATGCTGGAATCTCCAAAGGGGAGAAGGCACAGCCTTAGCGTCTTCATACCCTATCCTATGCACGCAAAGCGGGCGAGTACACTTCGCCACAGGGCCACTTTTGGTCAAAAAGGGGCGAAACGGGGCTGCAGGGCGGCCAGTAACAGGATGAAACCAATGAAATTTATTTTTTTCTATTTTTTTAGCCAAAGCTCTTGACAGAAAAAGCAAAACATGGTACCGTACTAAATGTACTATTCTAAGTAATACAGTTTAGCTGTTTCCAGAGAAGGGGGGGCACAAGGCTTGATTAAGCTGGATCTGCAAAGCCGGACACCAATTTACGAGCAGCTAAAACAAAAAATATGCGAGCTTGCCGCCATCGGACAGTTGCGTCCCAACGACCAGTTGCCGTCGGTGCGCAGTTTTGCCAGAGAATTGGGGATTAACCCTAACACGGTGCAAAAAGCATACCAGGAGCTGGAGCGGGAAGGCATCATCTACTCGGTGACGGGAAAGGGAAGTTTTCTCAGTACCAAGTTGGATTTGGACGCACAGCTTCACCAGCAATATCTGCAAAAAATTGCTCAGGCGACATCCCTTGCCAAGCAATGCGGTATTCCTCTCCAACTGGTGCTGGAAACCGTGCGCAAGGTGTACGAGGAGGATCAGAACGAATGATTACTGCAACCGCTTTGACCAAAACCTTCGACGGCTTTGCCGCTTTGAACGATTTTACCGCCGAAATTCCCCGAGGCTCTATTTACGGCCTGGTGGGGACCAACGGCTCGGGAAAATCCACCCTGCTCCGCTTAATTTCCGGCATCTATCGGCCGGACGGGGGAGAAATTCTGGTGGCGGGGCAACCGCCTTTTGAAAACCCCTCCATCAAGGAGCGTATTTTCCATGTTTCTGACGATTTGTACTTTCTGCCTCAAAGCTCCATGAACGACATGGCCCGGTTTTACGCCGGCATCTACCGTTCCTTCAGCTGGGATACTTATCGGGAGATGTGCGACCGCTTTCCCATCGACCCCAAAAAGCGAATCAACACCTTTTCCAAAGGCATGAAGCGGCAGACGGCTCTCATCCTCGCCCTGTCCTGCCGGCCGGACATTCTGCTGCTGGACGAAGCCTTTGACGGTTTGGACCCGGTGATTCGCATCGGCCTGCGAAAGATTTTGGCGGACTTAATTGCCGACGGCGGCATGACGGTGGTTATCGCCTCCCACAACCTGCGGGAACTGGAGGACCTTTGCGACCACATGGGGCTGCTCCACGCCGGCAAGGTGATTTTCGCCCGCGAAATCGACCAGGTCAAGCTGGGCTTCTGCAAGGTGCAGGCGGTCTTTAAAGTGCCGCCCAAGCCGGAAAGCCTAAAGGTTCTGGATGTCATGCAGTACGAAATCAGCGGCAGCGTCATCAATTTGATTGTGCGCGGCAACGCCGACCAAGTCATGGCGGAAATTCACAAGATGGGACCCATCCTGGTGGAAACGGTTCCCCTGACTTTGGAAGAGGTATTTATTCACGAAATGGAGGCGGTAGGCTATGATTACTCCAAAATCATTTTCTAACAAGAGCAAGGGGCTGGGATTCTTCCGCTCCGCGCTGCTCAACCAGGTTTCCTTCATCATAGCCACAACCATTTTGCTGTTTATCGTCATCGTGATTCCCTATATGGTGGACGCCCCCGAACATTCCCATCTGCTTTACAGCTACAGCGGCCCCGATTTGACCGGGGCGATTCGGGATTATTATTCCAGATACTTTTACGGCATCTATCTCAGCGACGCGCAGCCCGGATTTGTGGGAGTGATACTGGCCCTTATCACCTTTGCGGCGGCTCTCTTTTCCGCCCGCTACCTCCACAGCAAAAAGATGACCGACCTCTACCACGCCCTTCCCCTGCGCCGGGAAAAGCTGCTGCTGGTCAACACGGGCGCCACCATGGTTGCCATTCTGGGACCATACCTTATCATCTATCTCTTCACCGCCATCGGGCAACAGGCGGTTTATGGGCGTTACGGCTGGGTCACCGCCGAATACTTCCGCTATGTGGCCATGGACTTGTTCACCACCATGGTGCTGGTGTGGGTTGTGTACGCTCTCACCACCTTTGTGTCGGTGAACGTGGGCACCACCTTTGACAGCCTAGCCATCTCCGGCGTTTTGATGTTTCTGCCCACCATTGTTTACGGCATCGGGGGATCCGTTTGGGAGCTGACCACCTACGGAGCCAAATTCCAGTGGGAATATGGCCTGCGCCTTTCCCCTTTCCTCTTCTTCTTTGAACGGTTCAACGCCTCCACCTACACTGCCCGAGGCACCATCTATCAATATCCCTTCATTGCCGGCGTGACGGCGGCCTGGCTGCTGATCGGGTGCCTGCTGTTTGGAGCGGCCCTGCTCTGCTACCGTCGGCGCAAAAGTGAAATCGCCGAGCAAACCCAGCCCTTCGGCATCTTCCAGATGGTGGTCAAATGCTTTGCCGTTTTGTGCGGAAGCGCCCTCTTCCTGGCGCTGTTCAATGAACGCGGTATGGCGGTCCGGCTGCTGGCTCTGGTGCTGGGGGGTGTCAGCGTGGGCCTCATCGCCGAGCTGATTCTTTCCCGCGGCACCAAAGCCCTGCTGAAAAACCTTCGGTGGCTGGCGCTGTCCGGCGGTGTGTTCTGCCTGCTGTATCTGGGACTGTCCTTTGACTTGTTCGGCTATGTCTACCGCATGCCCGACCTTTCCAACGTAGCTTCGGTGGAGGTCACCTACCGGGGGCAGTATTGGGACGACATCAGTCTGGTGGACCTTACCTCCCCCATCGACTGGGATAGCCGCTCCATCACCCGGTTGGAAGACGCCCAATGCATCGAAATTGTCCGCAACGCCCATCAGTCCCAACTGGAATACCACAGGCAAAACGCGGACTCTCGCAACTACGGCGGCAGCACCCTGCGGATTCTGTACCGGCTGAAAAACGGAAGGACCTTAAGCCGCTATTATCCCGATGTCGACCCCCAATCCTACGCCATACTGTCCCAGCTGGAGGACAAGGAAGAGTTTATCCTGCAGAACAATCCTCTCTTCGTCATGGAGGAGTATGGGCAGCTTCCCGGCAGGCAGCTGATGGTAACGGCGGCCGCGTCCTCCATCACCAACGACGAGGCCGTGCCCTTAAAGCTGAACGAGGAGCAACTGGGCCGCCTGGTTGACGCCCTGCAAGCCGATACCCTCCGCCGGCCGTTGGAGGAAATCTTAAACCCCACCCACCAGGCGAAAGGATATATCCGCCTGACCTACCGGGACCTTTCCCGTTTGGAGGACAGAGACTACACCTCCACCGCCGAATACGTCTACGACGGTTTGCCCAACGACGGCAGCTTCATTACCGAATACTGGGCGCCCATTACCGACAACTACACCCAAACCCTTGCTTTGCTGCGGGAGCTGAAGCTGGAATACCTGTTGGAGCCCAAATTGGAAGAAATCGGCGAGGTGCGGATTTCCGACTTCTACGACATCTACACCTTTTCCCATGCCAGTATGGTGCAGCGGATGATGCCCCAGGGCCGTAACTATTACGACTGGCGGATGTCGAAGGATTCTTCCGAGTTCAAGGTCTTTTCGGTCACCGACCCTGCCGAAATCGAGGGGTTAATCAACCGGGGCAAGAGCATGATGTTCCTGGATGACGATGCGGCTTCTCAGGTTTTGGCGATGCAGTATGTCGACAAAAACGGCAAGCAGATGGGGTTGCAGTTCATCCGGCTGGAGGACCTTCCCGATTCGGTCCGTCCGCAGGTGGCAAGCTATCTGGAGGAACGGCTCGCTCTCTACTCCGAAACCGACAACCCTCGCGTCACCGTGACTTACTAACAATATCCCCTCAATTGCGTTCCCATTTCCCTCGTCCGCGAAGGATTCGCCCGGTCACAGCGGGCCCCTTCGCGGACGCTTTTTAATGCTCTTGATTAGGCGAAAAAAGTCATCCTGCTTTGTCTTTCCCTTGCCAGAAAAAGCGACATCTCCTTGGTTTTTCCGCCTTGCTCCCTTGCTTTTTTCCCATGGTTGTGCTAAGATATGGTATTAAATAAAGCAAAACCCGTGGAACAGGCCCAGTAGGCCTGCCGACAACCACATCAGAGAGGTGGCGCCCTGGCTGGAAGCGCTGCTTGTGGTGGCAGTACCGAACCTTCTCCTGTGAGGGGTGGCGGTGAACGTCAAAAGACCTGTAGCCGCCAACGGATTCCACCGCCGTTATCCGGTGGTCAGAGTGTTTGCTTTGGCAAAAATGTGGGTGGTACCGCGGAGCGTCGCTTCGTCCCTGTGTGGACGAAGCGTTTTTTGTGTCATAATATAACAGATTACCCGGTTGTTGGAATCGATAAGGAGTGAAGGATATGAAAACTGCATTGGAAAATATCCGCAACCAGGCCATACAGGCTTTGGAAGCTGCATCCGATATTGCCGCTGTGGAGCAGCTGAGAGTACAGTTTCTGGGCAAAAAGGGAATGCTCACCGCCATCCTCAAGCAGATGGGTTCCCTCTCCCCCGAGGAGCGTCCGGTGATTGGCCAACTGGCCAACGAAATCAGAGCCTATATTGAAGACCTCATCGCCACCCGCAAGGAAGAATTGAGCCGGGAACTGCTGGCCAAACGGCTGGAAGCCGAAAAGGTGGACGTCACCATGCCGGGGCGGAAATCCCCCATCGGCAACCGCCACCCTCTCAACATCGTCCTTGAGGAGGTGGAGGAAATCTTCCTAGGTATGGGCTTTGAAGTGGTGGAAGGCCCCGAAGTGGAGTACGACTACTACAACTTCGAAGCGCTCAACATGCCCAAAACCCACCCCTCCCGGGATACCCAGGACACCTTTTATATCAGCGAAGACATTGTGCTGCGCACCCAGACCTCCCCGGTGCAGGTTCGCACCATGGAGCAGCGCAAACCTCCCATTCGGATTCTCTCCCCCGGCCGGGTCTATCGTTCCGACGCGGTGGACGCCACCCACTCCCCTCTCTTCCATCAAATCGAAGGCCTTGTGGTGGACAAGGGGATTACCATGGCGGACCTGAAGGGCACCCTCGCCGCCTTTACCCAAAGCCTTTACGGGCCCGAGGCCAAGGTGCGTTTTCGGCCCCACCACTTTGCCTACACCGAGCCTTCCGCCGAGATGGACTTTATGTGCTACGCCTGCAAGGGAGCCGGTTGCCGCCTCTGCAAGGGAGAAGGTTGGATTGAGCTGCTGGGCTGCGGCATGGTCCACCCCAAGGTGCTGGAAAACTGCGGCATCGACCCGACGGTCTATTCCGGCTTTGCCTTTGGCATAGGCCTGGAACGGATTGCCATGCGCCGCTTTGCCATCAACGACCTGCGGCTGTTCTACGAAAACGACCTGCGCTTCCTGCGCCAGTTCTAATTCCCTCCAGGGGATACAATCTCTTGGGCAGATTTCTAAAGTAAGGGGAGAAATAATCGATGAATCTCAGCATGAAATGGCTTTCGGATTATGTGGACCTTGACGTATCCGCAAAAGAATTTGCCGCCGCCATGACCATGAGCGGCTCCAAAGTGGAAGGTTATCAGAAGGAGGGCGGCCCCGTCACCGGCGTGGTGGTGGGCAAGGTGCTGGAAGTGACCAAGCACCCCAACGCCGATTCCCTGTATATCTGCCAGGTTGACGTAGGCGGCGAGCGCCCCCTGCAAATTGTCACCGGGGCGGACAACGTGGTGCCGGGCGCTTATGTTCCCGTCTTTACCGACGGCGCCGTCACCGCCGACGGCAAGAAAATCAAAAAGGGCAAGCTGCGGGGAGAAGTCAGCGAGGGCATGCTGGCGTCCCTGGGAGAGCTGGGCCTGACCAAGGGGGATTTCCCCTACGCCAGAGAGGACGGCATCTTCCTGCTGGGGGACGATTGCCCTGTGGACCACTTGGGCCAGGATGCTCTGGAAGTCATCGGCCTGAACGACACCACGGTGGAATTTGAAATCACCCCCAACCGCCCCGACTGCCTTTCGGTGCGGGGGTTGGCCCGGGAAGCCGCCGTCACCTTCGGAGTTCCCCTCAAGCTCCACGAGCCGGTGGTAAAGGGCTCGGGCGGCAACGTTCACGATTACCTCAAAGTGCGGGTGGAAAATCAGGAGCTGTGCCTGCGCTACTCCGCCGCCGTGGTCAAAAACGTCAAAATCGGCCCCTCCCCCCGCTGGATGCGGGAGCGGCTGAGGGCTTCCGGTGTGCGCCCCATCAACAACATCGTGGACATCACCAACTACGTGATGCTGGAATACGGCCAGCCCATGCACGCCTTTGACCTGGTTCACGTCAAGGGCAGCCAGATTGTGGTGCGCAACGCCGCCCCTGGAGAAAAAATTACCACCCTGGACGGCGTGGAGCGCGCCCTTTCCCCCGAAATGCTGGTCATCGCCGACGAAAGCTCCCCCTCCGCCGTGGCGGGGGTTATGGGTGGCGAGTTTTCCGGCGTGTACGAGACCACCCAAACCGTTGTCTTTGAGTCCGCCTGCTTCTACGGACCCAGCGTCCGGTCCACCTCCAAGAAGCTGGGGCTGCGGACCGAAAGCTCCTCCCGCTTTGAAAAGGGCCTGGACCCCGAAAACTGCATTCCCGCCCTGCGCCGCGCCTGCGAGCTGGTGGAGCTGCTGGGCGCCGGCGAAGTGGTGGACGGCGTCATCGATATCGCCGCTCCCCAAAAGTCTCTCGTCACCCTGAAACTGGACCACCAGTGGATTTGCAACTTTCTCGGAGTGGAAATCCCCCGGGAAAAGATGGAGCACTGGCTGCGGGAGCTGGGCTTTGCCATCCAGGGCGACTTGGTAACCGCCCCCAGCTGGAGAAGGGACGTCACCTGCCAGCAGGATTTGGCGGAGGAGGTTGCCCGCCTGTACGGGTACGACAACATCCCCTCCACCATTATCCGCGGGGAGGCTAAGGCTCGCCCCACCGAAAAACAGCGCTTCGTGCGGACCGTCCATCAAGCTCTGCTGGCTCAGGGGCTCAACGAAATTATCACCTACTCCTTCTTCTCCCCCAAAAACTACGATTTGATTCGGCTGACGGCCGATTCCCCCCTGCGCCGCTCGGTCACCATCCTCAACCCCCTGGGGGAGGACACCAGCGTCATGCGCACCACCGCCATCCCCTCCATGCTGGAAACCCTGGCCAGAAACTTCCGGGCTCGGAGCGAAAGCGCTCGGCTGTACGAGCTGGCCACCGAATATATCCCCACCGAGGAAGGCAAGCTCCCCCTCGAGCTGCGCAAAATCGTCATCGGCCTGTACGGCCCCGACGAGGACTTTTTCACCCTCAAAGGCATTGTGGAAGCTTTGCTGGAGCATACCAGAGTCTATGATTGGGAGGCGGAGCCGGTCACCGATCATCCCACCTTTCATCCGGGACGCTGCGCCCGCCTGCAGCTGGGAGATGTGACCCTTGGCGTCATCGGGCAGGTTCACCCCGCGGTGGCGGAAAACTACAAAGTGGATGTGCCTTTGTACGTCGCCCACTTGGATTTGGAGGCCCTGCTGCAAAACACCAGCGGTTCCCCCGTCTACAAGCCGCTGCCCCGCTTCCCCGTTTCCACCCGGGATTTGGCTTTGGTCTGCGACGAATCCGTCACCAACGCGCAGATTACCAGCACTCTGAAAAAGTCCATGGGCAAACTGCTGGCGGAATGGAAGCTCTTTGACGTTTACCGCTCGGTGGAGCGTCTGGGTGCCGGCAAAAAGAGCCTCGCCTACTCCCTCACCCTGCGGGCGGAGGACCGCACCCTCACCGACGAGGAATGCGACAAGGCCATTGCCAAAGCTCTTAAGGCTTTAGAGCAAATTGGGGTATTCCTGCGGCAGTAAAAATGTGATATAATAGCTACAAACCACCGTTATTGCGGATTTTCATTATACGTTTGCCACAAAAATTGCGGCAACGGTTTTGTCGCTCTTTCTCAACCCGGCCATAAGGAGCGGGAACAGTTTTTGGCTTATGGAAAGGGCATCTCTGTTTGTGGCAAATTGTTTTGGCGCGGAAGGTCCATCGACAGCTTCCGCGCCAACTAGTACATCCGCAAGGGCGCCATCGTCTTCAAACGAGAGAGCAACTTGGAATTTGCATACAGCGCGGCGCGGCTGCGCATCGGAAGGAGGAGGCAGGGCGTTAATGCAAAAGGCAGTAGCTATTTATCTGCGGGGAGAAAAACAGGACCATCAATTGGAACTGTGCCAGGAGTATGTCAGGCTCTATTGCAACGAGGCTGTGGAAAATTGTCTCATCTTTCAGGATGAAGGCAGCCTCTCCGACGAGCTGCCCGGTCTTCAGTCCCTGATGGCGGCTGTAAACCGGCGGGTGCTTCACACCGTGGTCTGCGCCGAGATTGGGGTAATCTGCAAAAACACCGCCGAGCTGGCGGAAATGGCGCGACGAATGGACAGCAATGGCGTCGCTTTGATTCTGGTCAAAAACGCCATTGACTTTTCCTCCGCCCTTGGGCGCAGCTTTCTGCTGGCATGTGATACTTTGCTGGAATTGGAGCGGACCAGCGTGGCCTCCAACATTCGGGACAATATGCGGATGCTGGCCCGCAGTGGACGCTGGCTGGGAGGGGTTGCCCCCACCGGTTACGTCTCGGTCCAAAAGCCGGGGAAGCAGCCCGGCGAAAAAAACTACTGCCTCCAACTGCTGCCGGACCAGGCCGAAACCGTCAAGCTCATCTACTCCCTCTTTTTGGAATGGGATTCCCTGGTAAAGGTGGCCCAGGAGCTGGAAAAGCGGGGCATCCGCACCAAAAACGGACGAGCCTACACCCGCTTTACCCTTCGTCAAATCCTAGAAAATCCCGTTTACATGCAGGCAAACTCCGACGCTTACGCCTATTTTACCCGTTTGGGCGCCGAGGTTTGTTCCCCTCCAGAAGCCTTTGACGGAAGCCGCGGCATGATGGTTTACAACAAAACCGTTCAGGCGCAGGGTGCCTCCAATCAACAGCGGGACATTTCCGAGTGGATTGTGGCGGTGGGCGAGCACCCGCCCATTATCGACGCTCTCAGCTGGATTTCGGTGCAGCAGCAGCTGGCCCGGAATAAATCGCCTCACGAGCGCCGTCCCAAAAGCGAGTACGGCCTGGTGGCGGAGATTCTCTACTGCGGCGAATGCGGCGCCCACATGCGGCCCAAACTGATGCAGCGCCTCCACCCCGACGAGGAGCCCCGCTTCTTTTACATCTGCGAGCGGAAGGAGCAGAGCCGTTCCAGCGAATGCGATATCCCCAATCTTCCGGGGCAGGCGGTGGACAACGCCATCAGCGCCATGATTGGCGCTTTGGGCCCCGACGAGCCCGACCTGTTGCCCAGCCGTCCCCGACGCCCCGCCACCCCCGAGGCGCTGGAAGCCCACAAGGCCCGCATCGCGGAGAAAAAGAGGCAGATTGCCGCCAACGAAGAGAGCATCTCCAAGCTGGTGTTTACCCTGATTAAGGCAATCGATAAAAGCGCCTACGATGAAATCATCAAACGCATCGACATCCTGCACCAGCGCAACGAAAAGCTGGCCGCCCAGATTCAAACGCTGGAATCTCTCCTGACCCCTTCCCCGTTGGAGGACCATCATCGAGACACATTGCAGGATATTTTGACCCAGTGGGAAAAGTACGCCCAAACTCTTCCCATGGCTCGCAGGCGGGCTGTCCTGCGGCTGTTAATCGATTCGGTCACTTGGAATCGGGAAGAGCTTTTGGTTCGCTTTTCGGGTGGCGCCCAGTTTTCGGTGCGCCCCGATGAATACTTGGAACTTGCCAGTCAAAGCAAAGCCTCCCAAAAAGAGAAAACCATATAAAAAGAGCCGGCCCAAAGGCCGGTTCTTTTTATATGGGGAATCATTGAATTGTTCTCATTCATTCCATCAAAAAAGCTCTCTATCTGTTCGGTAAAGAGGAGCAAATTTAACATATATTTCCAACCAGCCCGCATATACATGGAATAGCACATCGTTAGGAGGGTTGGTTTTGAAAGGGTTGCCCGAAGAGAGAGTGATTGCGTTCGCAAATTATATTGTTGAACATAACGCAACGGTACGGCAAACAGCCAAGAAATTCAATTTAAGCAAGTCCACCGTACATAAAGACGTCAGCGAAAGATTAAAGGCAATTAACGAGGATTTATACGAAAAAGTCAAGCAGGTGCTTGAGCAGAACAAGTCGGAGCGGCATATTCGGGGCGGCATGGCCACCAAGAGCAAATATGAACGCCTGCGCAACAAATAAGACGTGTTGAGGGCCACTTTCCGCGGAGAGATGGCCCTTCGATTGCAACCACCTTCCTGCACGGAACTGCGGGGTTTTCTTAAAGCTCTCGCATGGTGTTTGCCGTGCTACAAACCGTTCATTCTGCGCCGATGGATTTTGTCACAGCATGGGATGTTCAACCCCAAAACCTTCTCATCTTGCCCATAGATCAACCAAACACCATCGAAAAAGGCAGCCGAAAAACCGGCTGCCTTTTTTGGCTATTTCCCATATTTATGCATTTCTTTCATGGTAGAGCTTGGAGGGAACATAACGGCTGACAGCCGCCTGATTGACCTTCAGCTCCAAAGCCTTGCCCCACTCTTCCAGCTTGGGGAGGAAATCACTCTCGTAGCGCATTTCATGGAGCAAAGACTCCTCATACTTTTCCAAATCCGCCGGGTCTTCCAGGATATCCACCCGCTGTACCAGGAAGAAGAAGTGGTCGTCCTCCGTCAGCACGGCGTCTCCCAATGCGGTGTCAAAAGCGGCCCGAACCAAAGGCTCTCCATAGTAGGAGGACTGGGATTCGCTGACAATCATATCCAAATCGCCGGGTTTGGTGGGTTCCACCTCCGGCACCGCATCGTCGGTACCCTCCACCGATTCTTTGGCGGCTTCCTTCTCATATTCGGTGTGGAGGTCCTCAATGGCTTCGCCTGCTTTCAGGCGGGTCAGATAACCCTCGGCCTTTTGGCGCAGCGCCTGGTTCTTTTCTTCCACCTGCTTGGCGGCTTGCTCGGAATCGGCGGCTTCCTCCTCGGACAAATCAGACTCGTCCGCCTTGAGGAAGTACATCATCTTAATCTTGGAGTACTTTTCGCCGAAATAGGACTTGAGTTCTTCCTGGCTGACCTCAAACTCCCCGCCCTCTTCGTAGAGCGCGTGGAACAGCTGATGAACAGCATATTCATTTTGCAGCATCAAGGCAAGGGAACTTTCGGCAATGCCGTTTTTTCTGTAAAACTCCGGAGAGGTCTGCATCGCGCTGGCTGCGGAGGCAAGGGCGCTGTCGACATCGCTTTGTCTCAAGCTCAAGCCCAGCTCCTGCATTTTGTTCTGAACCGCGTAGTATTCCCGAACACTCTTTTCCGCCTGCTGAACCATCCAATCGGAAACAGGCATGCCGTCCAATTCCATCTTGTAGATTTTCTTGGGTTCCTGATTGGAAATGAGGTCGGCGGTGTCCACCTCGTAGTCGTCGCCCACGCTCTCCTGCAGGGCGGCGAGTTCGGCATTCTGGGCTTCCTGCAGTTTGTTGACCGCATCACCATAGGCGTTGAGCAACATGCAAATATATACCCCCGCCGGCATGGTGTTGTCCTGATAAGAATAAACCCAACTGGTGTCGGCGGTTTGGCAGCCCGCCAGCATGAAAGCAACAGCCAGAAGAACTGCCAACACTTTGGTTATCTGCTTCATAGATTCGATTCCTTTCTATGTCCTGATACATGGCCGTCATCCGACCGTTCCAAAGTAGTATTATACCGTTTCGCCTGCCGAATGTCCAGCTTTTTCAACGGATTTGGACACAAGCTGTTTTCTTCCTTGGTATTCCCGAAACGGCGCCAACCATGATTTTTCTTGACTTTATCCTATAAAAGGATTATTATACTGTTCGCTTGCTAACAATTAGGAGGTGCCTTTTTGAATCAGTTTTGTTCTCTTCCCTTTGCCATCAAGGCATTGGAAAATCATATTAAGCGCTATATGTATCAGCACGGCGACCAATTCCATCACCCGACGGAAATGCAGCAGGCGGTAATTTGGTATCTGGGGCAGCACATGGGGCAGGATATTTTCCAGCGGGATTTGGAGAAGGCGTTTCACATGCGGCGCTCCACCGCCACCGGTATCCTGCAGCTGATGGAGCGGGACCATTTGCTGGTGCGGGAGCCCGTTGCCCACGACCGGCGCCTGAAGAAACTTTGCCTGACCGAAAAGGCCCTTGCGCTCCATCAGGAAGCGGTGCTCCGGCTGACCCAAATTGAACAGCGGCTCATCGAAGGGATTGCGCCGGAGGAGCTGGCCACCTTTCACCGAGTGGTGGCCAAAATGATTGCCAATATCAGCTAAACATACTCTTTGATAAAAAGCCGCCGTTTTTCGCAAACTGATAGAGTCATACTTTTTTGCGGTCATCGGGCTGTTTCTGTCATCATCAAAATGGAGGAAACCACATGATCAAACGTCTTGCGCGATGTATCCGGGAGTACAAGCGATACGCCCTGATTACTCCCGTTCTTGTTCTGTTGGAAGTTGCCATGGACATTCTGCTGCCTATCCTGATGGCTGTGCTGATTGACGACGGCATCCAGGCCGGCAACCCGCAGATGATTGCCAAACTGTCCTTTGCCCTGCTGGGATGCACCGTTGTGGCCCTTTTGATGGGGGTGTGGTCGGGACATACGGCGGCCATCGCCTCGGCCGGCTTTGCCAAAAACGTCCGCCATGACCTCTTTCACAATCTGCAGACCTTTGCCTTCGAAAACATCGACCGGTTTTCCACCTCCAGCCTCATCACCCGGATGACCACCGACGTGGACAACCTGCAGCATGCGTTTCAAATGATCATCCGCATTACGGTGCGGGCGCCCTTCATGCTGATTTTCTCCCTTCTCATGGCCTTTCGTATCCACCGCCGCCTCTCTTTGGTGTTTTTGGCGGTGCTTCCCATTTTGGGCCTTTCCATGTACCTGGTCATGTCCCGGGCCCACCCCATCTTTGAAACGGTTTTTAAAATGTACGACAAGCTGAGCACGGTGGTGCAGGAAAATCTGCGGGGCATTCGGGTGGTCAAAAGCTACGTCCGGGAAGAGCACGAAATTCAAAAATTTAAAAGCACCTCTCAGGATATTTACGTCACCTTTTCCAAGGCCCAAAAGCTGGTCAGCTATATTTCCCCCGTCATGCAGCTGTGTATGTTTGGCTGCAGCCTACTTCTCTCCTGGTTGGGCGGCAGGCTTATCGTCTTTGGAGAGATGACCACCGGCACCCTGGTCAGTCTGCTTTCCTACTCCGCTCAGATTCTCGTCAGTCTGATGATCCTGGGCATGGTGTTTATGATGCTGGTCATCTCCAGAGCCAGCGCCGAGCGGGTGGTGGAGGTGCTGGAGGAGCAAACCGGTCTGCACAGCCCGGAAAACCCCGTGACACAGGTCAGGGACGGCTCCATCCGCTTTGAAAACGTGGGATTTTCCTACTCCCATGACAAAGAAAAGCTCGCCCTGCGGAATGTGAACCTGGCCATCCAGTCGGGGGAGACGGTGGGGATTCTTGGCGGAACCGGCTCCGCCAAAACCACGTTGGTGCAGCTGATTCCCCGCCTTTACGACGTCACCGAAGGCAGGGTGCTGGTGGGCGGCGTGGACGTGCGGGACTACGACCTGACCGCCCTGCGGCAGGAAGTGGCCATGGTGCTGCAGAAGAACGAGCTGTTTTCCGGCACCATCAAGGAAAACCTGCGGTGGGGCAACCCCGACGCCACCGACGAGGAGCTGGAGCACGCCTGTCGGCTGGCCTGCGCCCATGAGTTTATCCAATCCTTCCCCAACGGGTACGACACCTACATCGAGCAGGGCGGCACCAACGTGTCCGGCGGGCAGAAGCAACGCCTCTGCATTGCCCGGGCTCTGCTGAAAAAGCCGAAAATCCTGATTCTGGACGACTCCACCTCGGCGGTGGACACCAAAACCGACGCCCGCATCCGCCAGGCCTTCGCCCAGGAGATTCCCAACACCACCAAGCTGATCATCACCCAGCGGGCGGCGGCGGTGGAGCACGCCGATAAAATCGTGGTGCTGGACGAAGGGGAAATTGTGGACGTGGGCACCCACAGCCAGCTAATGGAGCGCTGTGACATTTACCGGGAAGTTTATCTTTCCCAACAGAAGGGAGGTGCCGCAGGTGAAGCAGTTTAAGAAAGGCACCGGCCCCATGCCGGCCGGCGGCTTTGACCGGGGCAAAAGTATGCGGGAAGCCAAACAAAACATGGTGCGCCTGCTGCGGTATATGAGCCGCTACAAATGGCATCTCCTGACGGTGGTGCTCTGCATCTTTATCAACGCCTACGCCACGGTGCAGGGCAACCTCTTTCTGGAAACGCTTATCGATCAATATATTCTGCCCCTATCGCAGGTGCAAAACCCCAACTTTTCCGGAATGCTGAAAGCCATTCTCATCATGGCGGCCATCTATTTCATCGGGGTGGTGGCTTCCTTCGCCTACAACCGCCTGATGGTGGTGGTCTCCCAGGGAACCCAAAAGCAGATTCGGGACGAACTGTTCACCCACATGCAGCGGCTGCCTTTGCGGTACTTCGACTCCCACACCCACGGGGATTTGATGAGCCGCTACACCAACGACATCGACACCTTGCGGCAGCTCCTTTCCCAGAGCATCCCCCAGTTTTTAAGCTCCGCCGTTTCCATTCTCTTTGTGTTCATCGCCATGCTCTCGGTGAGCATTCCCCTCACCGGGCTGGTGGTGGTGATGGTGTTTGTCATCACCAAAGTGGCGGGCAAGGTGGGAGGCTCCAGCGCCCGCTACTTTATCAAGCAGCAGGAAAATTTGGGTACCCTCAACGGCTACATCGAGGAGATGACCCACGGCCAAAAGGTGGTCAAGGTGTTCTGCTATGAGGAGCGGGCAAAGGAAAAGTTTGACGCCCTCAACCAGGAGCTTTGCGCCGCCGCCACCCAGGCCAACCGGCTGGCCAACTCCCTGATGCCCATGATGATGAATCTGGGCAACATCCAGTATGTTCTCATCGCCATTGTGGGCGGGTTTTTGGCCATCAACGGCATCGGAAGCCTGACGCTGGGGGGTATTGCCTCCTTCCTCCAGCTTTCCCGCTCCTTTACCGGACCCATCGGCCAGGTGAGCCAGCAGATGAACTCGGTGATTATGGCCCTGGCGGGAGCAGGCCGCATCTTCCAACTGATGGACGAAACCTCCGAGGAGGACAGCGGCACCGTCACCTTGGTCAACGCCTGCTACGACAAAGACGGCAACATAACCGAATGTAAGGAGCGCACCAACCTCTGGGCCTGGAAACAGCCTCACGAGGACGGCAGCGTCACCTACCACAAGCTGGAGGGGGACGTCCGCTTTGAGAACGTGGACTTTGCCTACGAGGAGGGCAAGCCGGTCCTCCACAACATCACCCTCTATGCAAAGCCCGGTCAGAAGGTGGCCTTTGTGGGCGCCACCGGGGCCGGCAAAACCACCATCACCAACCTCATCAACCGCTTTTACGACCTGCCCGCCGGCAGCATCTATTATGACGGCATCGACATTCGGAAAATCAAAAAGTCCGACCTGCGCCGTTCGCTGGGAATGGTGCTGCAGGATACCAACCTCTTTACCGGCACCGTGATGGAAAACATCCGCTACGGGCGCCTGGACGCCACCGACGAGGAGGTCTACGCCGCCGCCAAACTGGCGGGAGCCCACGGCTTTATCAAGCGGCTTCCCCAGGGGTACGACACCGTCATCGACGGGAGCGGCTCCGACCTTTCTCAGGGGCAGCGGCAGCTCATCGCCATTGCCAGAGCGGCGGTGGCCGACCCGCCGGTGATGATTTTGGACGAGGCCACCTCCTCCATCGACACCCGCACCGAAAGCATTGTCCAGCGGGGGATGGACTCGTTGATGACGGGGCGCACCACCTTTGTCATCGCCCACCGCCTGAGCACCGTGCGCAACGCCGACGTCATCATGGTGTTGGAGCACGGGCGGATTATCGAGCGGGGCAGCCATCGGGAACTCATCGCCCAGAAGGGGAAATACTATCAGCTCTACACCGGAGCCTTTGAACTGGAATAATGGCAAAACAATAGCACCGTCTGTTTTCGGCCGAAAGCAGGCGGTGCTTTTATTATGGGAAAGGGGATTTATTCGTAATACAGGTGCTCGCTGGGGAACACCGGCTCGCAGGTGAGGTTGAGCCCCAGGCGGCGCATGGTCTTTTCATCTCCGTCGGGAACAATGTAGCTGGCGTGGGCCTCACACCCCCGCAGCTTGGACAGTTGCGCCATGGCGTGTTCCACCGTAGGGTTGGTGGCGGCGCAGATGGAAAGACAGATGAGAACCTCCTCCAGGCTTAAAGTGAGGCTGTGAGCGCCCAGATTGACCTTTTTCAGCTTGATGATGGGCTCCAGCACCACCGGAGATATGAGGTAGATGTCGTCGGCCAACCCGGCCATCTGCTTGATAGCGTTGATGAGGGCGCTGGCGGGAGCCTTCATCAAAGCGGTTTCCCGCCCGGTGACAATGCGGCCGCCCGGAAGTTCGATGGCGGTGGCGTGGGCATCCTTTTCCTGCATCTTGGCAAGGGCGGCGGCCACCACCCGCCGGTCGTCTACCGAAATATCCAGCTGGCTCATAATCATTTCAATTTTCTTCACCGCCTGGTACTCCACCCGGCCCAGCTTATAATCCACCAAAGTCTGGTAGTAGCGGCGGATAATTTCCTGTTTGGCGGCCTCCCGACAAACCTCGTCGTTGGTGATGCAAAAGCCAGCCATGTTCACTCCCATATCGGTGGGGGATTGGTAGGTGGAGCCCACCGTGGAGGTGCGGGACAAAATGGTCTTGACAATGGGGAACACTTCAATATCCCGGTTGTAGTTGACGGTGGTTTTCCCGTAAGCCTCCAGATGGAAGGGGTCGATCATATTCACGTCGTCCAGGTCGGCGGTGGCGGCTTCGTACGCCATGTTGACCGGATGCTTTAGGGGAAGATTCCAAATGGGGAAGGTTTCAAATTTGGCGTATCCGGCTTCGATTCCCCGCTTGCGCTCGTGGTAAATTTGGGACAGACAGGTTGCCAGCTTGCCGCTGCCGGGGCCGGGAGCGGTGACCACCACCAGCGGGCAGGTGGTGGGAATATAGGGGTTGGCGCCGTAGCCTTCGTCGCTGACAATCACCGAAATTTCGGTGGGGTAGCCCTTGGTGCGGCGGTGAAGGAAAGCTTTGACCCCCCGCATCTCCAACTTTTTGCGGAAAATTTCGGCGGAAGGTTGTCCGTCGAACTGGGTAATCACCACCGAATTGATGGCAAGGTCCATCCCCCGCAGGCTGTCAATTAGCCGGAAGACGTCCATGTCGTAGGTGATGCCCAAATCGGCGCGCATTTTGTTCTTTTCAATATCCTCTGCCTTGATGCAAAGGATGATTTCCGCTTTGTCCCGCAGCTTTTGCAACAGCTTTACCTTGCCGTTGACGTCAAAGCCGGGCAGCACCCGGGCGGCGTGATAGTCATCGAACAGTTTGCCCCCAAACTCCAGGTAGAGCTTGCCCTTGGATTGCTGGATACGCTCCAGAATTTGAGCGCTCTGTTTTTGCATATAAAGATCCGAATCAAAACCGATCTCCAATGTATTTCACATCCTCATCTGTGATTCCATTACACACTCCACTATAGCATAACACAAAAAGCGGGTGTCCACCACCCCTAAAGGTCACATTTCGCCTGTTTTCGGCACACCAACTTTTCCGCACCGCTTTTCTGCTTTTTCTGTGCGATTTTACAAATCCTTACAGGGTCCGCAGCGGCAACCGGGCTATTGAATAGTATGTTCCCCGCAGAAGGGCGCATACGAAAGCATCCCTTACCAATCACAACAAGCCGCTGGGACATCCTCTCCCTCGCCGGTGCAAAAGCTCAACGAGCATTTCAAAAACGCTCCCATTTCCGCAAGCCCTGCGTGTAAAACCAAAGCGACCTCGCCCGGGCGTGCGCCGGTATGACTGACAACGCCTTTGTGGGGAGAGCATCCTCGTTTCCTATCCTTCCTTAAAAATCTGCTCAACCTGCGCCGGTTTGGGGCTTACTAACCCGAAAACAAAAAGGGACGGGAGAGGCCAGCCATCTTCCGCCCGGTCAACAGTTAAGGTTTAGTAAAAAATCAACACAACGCAAAAAGGCCGCCTAAAACATAGGCGGCCTTATATTCCTGCATTTATTGCGCGCGGGTTACCTTGTCCGAGCGCAGGCAACGGGTGCAGGCATAGATGCGGCAGGGAGTGCCATTAACCATTGCTTTGACACGCTTTACGTTGGGCTTCCAAGCGCGGTTGCTTCTCCGATGAGAGTGGGAAACCTGAATACCGAACGTAACACCTTTGCCGCAGATGTCGCATTTAGCCATAGTCTGCACCTCCTTTGTCTGATATAATTCGTTCCTTACTGGGACAACATGAGTATTTTATCAGATATTGCCTTACAATGCAAGTGGGAATTCAGAATTTATTTAAAATAGCGGTCCAACAGGCCCTTGAAGGCGCAGCCGTGACGGGCTTCGTCCTTGCACATCTCGTGAACGGTGTCGTGAATGGCATCCAGGCCCAGCTGCTTTGCCTTGGTGGCCACGCGCTTTTTGCCTTCGCAGGCGCCGTGCTCGGCTTCCACACGCATCTCCAGGTTCTTGCGGGTGTCGGCGCAAACCACTTCGCCCAGCAGTTCGGCAAACTTGGCGGCGTGCTCCGCTTCCTCAAAGGCGATGCGCTTGTAGGCTTCGGCGATTTCGGGGAAGCCTTCCCGGTCGGCCTGACGGCTCATGGCCAGGTACATGCCCACTTCGGTGCATTCGCCCGTAAAGTTGGCCCGCAGCTCGTCGATGATTTCCTGGTCCACTCCCTCGGCGACGCCGATGCGGTGCTCGTCTGCCCAAGCCACAGTCCCCTGATTCATGGGCTTAAATTTAGAAGCCGGCGCCTTGCACTGAGGGCAAAATTCCGGCGGAGTATCCCCTTCATGAACATAACCACAAACGGTGCAGATATACTTTGTCATACCAATCGTCCTCCTTCTATGTACTTTTGTTGATTGTATTATAGCACAGTCAATGTCCATTCACAATCGCAGAAAAAGAAAATTCTACTAATTTTGTATTTATTTAGAAGATTCAACAGGAAAATATATTAAAGTATTTGAATAAACTCGCAAATTGTACAGATAATATAGGTACCACGGAAGTGAGGTGAATAGGAAATGGCAAAGAATACCGATAATCGTTCCAATAACAACGCAAAAAATACCAAAGGCGGCAACATGGAAACCCAGAACAATCAGAACGCCCAGAATAAGCAGAATCAAAAGGGAGCTACCTCGAAAGAGAATAACAATCAGTACAATTAACGCTAAAAATCCACCCCGCAGCGTCGGGGTGGATTTTCTGTTGGCTAAAGTTTAATGTTCATCCATTTGCCGCCCTTAAAACGGAGATAGGTGAGCAGCAGTCGCATGTACTGGTCGGCTAAAAATCCCAGCCAGGCGCCAATCAGCCCCATTTTTGCCGGGTAGGTGAGAAGCCACGCAAGGCCGGGGCGCAAAATCATCAGGCAGACCATGGATACCACGGCGGTGTAGCGGGTGTCTCCAGCGCCCCGCAGGGAGCCCATATAAACCAGCTGTATGGCCTGACCCATGGTGGTGATGCTGATGATAACCATGATGGCTTCGCTGACCTGCACAATGGCGGGGTCATTGGAAAACAGGGAGAAAATCCAGCGACCGCGGAGCACAAAGACCAGAAAGATGATGGAGCAAAGCACCGCAGCAATGCGGCTGCACACCTTCCCGTACATTTCCGCAAGGTCCGGGCGCTTTTTCCCCAAATTCTGCCCCACCAGGGAAGAAGCGCAGACGCCAAGGCCGTCCCCGATGGAAAAGCTCATGGATACAATGTTCATTCCAATGGTGTTGGCCGCCAGCATCACCGTGCCAAGGCCCGCCACCAGTTTGCTGTAGGTAATGATGCCAATCCGCACAAACGCCTGCTCCACAAAGGCGCCGGAGGCCACCTGATACATCGGCAACAACGTCTGTTTTTCCAGCCGCCAGCCCTCTTTGGAGCGAATGGTCAAAAAACTGTCCCGACGGGCTACGCTGAACAGGGCGAGGAAGAACCCCACAACCCAGCCGATGGTGGTGGCAATAGCCGCACCTTGGGTTTCCAAGCGGGGGAATCCAAAATTTCCACCTATGAGCAGGTAGTTGAAGACAATATTCACCAGGTTGGCCACCACATTGCCCGCATGGCGATGCGGGTATTGCCGGCCCCCCGTTGGGCCGCGCAGATGGTGGCGGAAACGCAAAACGGGGGAATGCCCACCAGAATATACTCCAGATACCGGGTAGCGGGCTCGATGGTGTCGGCCTGGGCCCCCATAAACCACAGAATTTCCCGGCGGAAGTACATGGCCAGTGCGGATATTGCGAAGGAAATGATGAAACTAAGGACGATTCCCTGCCGCAGGCAGTGCCCGGCGGAAGTGGCATTGCCCTCTCCCTTGCGCCGGGCCACAATGGAGGTAACCGCCACGTTGAGGGCCAGAACGGGGGTGATAATCGCAAACCGGGGCTGGGTACACAGGGCCACCGCCGCAATGGCTTCGGTGCCCACCGAGCTGACCATGATGGTATCCACCATCGAAATCAAAGAAACCAGAAAAGCTTCGGACATGGAGGGAAGGGCAATCTGCAAGGCAGTGCGGTAGGCCTCATAGGTGCCCGGAACCTCTCCCTGCCTTTGCGAATGGGATGTCATGAATTCGGTGGAAAAGAACCGTCGCAAAAGCGCGGTCATGTCATCACTTCTTTTCTGTTTGATGTCGGAAGGGCATTCCATCTCTTGCCCAAGGAACCCAAGGCGGAAGCTTGTCCGTCCTAAAAGCACTGATGTTATATTATAGCACAGAATAGCATATCCTGCCATGCTCTTTTCTCCGAACTGGTGCTCCATACGGACGGCTCTTCCGAGCGGAGCACCAGGACTTTCAAAGCTTACAGGGTGGAGCCGCAATTTTTGCCCCTTTCCAAACAGGAGGAGTATGATATATAATATGGGTAATGGATAATGGCAGAGATGGGTAGGTTGGGTTTTCTGCTTCGGCCTACCTTCTTCTGTTCTGCCTGTGATACCATAGGTATCACCATCTTTCCTTTGGAAAGGAAGCCTTTGCATGCCCTATTATGTTGACGGCCCTCTCTGGAGCAGCGCCTTTGCTGTTCCCAGCCCCATTGTGGACCAACACCTCAAACTGTGCGGCGGCGCCGCTCTTAAGGTGCTGCTGCTGTTGCTGCGCCGCGGCGGCGACGCCGACCTTGGGGAAATCTCCTCTTTTCTGAACCTGCCCCAGGCCGACGTGCAGGATGCCATCAACTACTGGGTTCATCTGGGCGTCCTTCGCCAGACGCAGGAAAGGGAAGCTTCCCAACCCTCCGCAGCCGCCCACACGCCGGCTCCCGCCCCAGTTCTCTCCTACACCGAGGAAGAGGACAAGCCGGAAGAGCAATCTTCCTCCAAACCGGCGATGCGGGTGGAGCGCAGGCGGCTGACCACTCGGGAAATCAACGAGATGGGCAAGCAGGATCAGAACATCGCCTATCTCCTGCAGGAGGCTCAGGGAGTTCTGGGCAAACCCCTCACCCCCGTCTCCACCGACACCATTGTGGCTTTATACAGCTACTACGGCATGCAGCCGGACCTTATCCTGATGCTGCTGCAGTACTGCGTTTCCATGGGGAAAGACAACATGCGGTATGTGGAAAAGGTGGCGGCCAGCTGGATGGAAGCCGGCATCGACACCCACGAAAAGGCGGAAAATGAAATTCTCCGGGCCACCCGCCGCCAAAGCGCGGAGGAGCAGATTCGCCGGATGATGGGAATTTACGACCGCGCCCTGGTGAGCAGCGAGCGGGAATTTATCCGCGTCTGGACCGAGGAGATGAACTGTTCCATGGAGCTCATCGGCCTTGCCTACGAGCGGACCATCGAGCAAAAGGGAAAGCTGAGCTTCGCCTACATCAACGGCATCCTGCAAAACTGGCGGTCCAAGGGCATTACCACCGTCAAGCAGGCTCGGGAAGAGATGCTGCAAAACGCGGGCAAATGGAAGCGGGAAAACACGCCCCCTCCCGCCAAATCGGCGGCCTCCTACGACATGGAAGAGCTGGAGCGCCTTACATACGGTACCAAGGAGTAGCCTATGGGATATTCAAAGCAGATTTACCAGCGGGTTTGGGAAATTCTGGACGGCAGAAAGCAAGCCGCCCGGGAGCAGGCCTCCCGCCATCGGGAGGAAATTCACCAAAAGATTCCCCGCATTGCGGAGCTGGAGCGGTTGATGGCCCGGCAGGCGGCGCAAATCGCCCGCATTGTGGTAACCGGCACCCCGGACGTGGAAAAGAAAATACAGGAGCTTGCCGAAATGAACCTGGCGGTGCAGCAGGAGCGGACCGCCCTGCTGGTTGAGCACGGGTATCCCCCCGACTACCTGACCCTGCGCCACTTCTGCCCCAAATGCAAGGACACCGGCTATGTGGAGCAGACCATGTGCCAGTGCATGAAAGCCCTCCTGCGGCAGGAGGCGGCGGCCCAGCTCAGCCGGGTTTCGCCGGTGGGCAACAGCACCTTTGAAAGCTTTTCTTTGGATTATTACCCCGACGCTCCCGACGAGACGGGCATCAGCCCCCGGGCGCGGATGCGGGATGTGCTGGGCACCTGCCTTCGCTGGACCGAAACCTTTTCCCCCAACAGCGAAAGCCTGTTGCTGATTGGAAAAACCGGCCTGGGCAAAACCCATCTTTCGGTGGCCATGGCCTCCTGCATCACCCAGGCGGGTTACGGCGTGGTTTACACCTCGGTGCAGCGGATGATGGATATGCTGGAGGCGGAAAAGTTCGCTCGGGACACCTCCAAAGAGCAGTATCAGGAAACTTTGACCACCTATCTGGACTGCGACCTGCTGGTGCTGGACGACCTGGGCTCCGAATTCGTCAGCCAGTTTACGGTGGCCACCCTCTTTAACATCCTCAATTCCCGGCTGGTGGAGGAGCGCCCCACCATCATCAGCACCAACCTGGAGCTTGCGGAAATCGAAGCCCGCTACTCCCAGCGGATGCTCTCCCGCCTGGTTTGCGCCTACAAGGTGCTCCGCTTTGCCGGCAAGGATATCCGCTATCAAAAAAAGATAGGGGAAATACGTCCATCCCCCTGATTTTCTTACTTTACACGGCGCGCTCTCAGTGCAAAAGAAAAGCTTCCGACTGTCAGCCGGAAGCTTTTGTTATTTATATTCTTCCCCTTTGGAAAAGAGGCCGGTATGGGAATGCTTGTAGACGCTGAGCACCAATCCCAAACCGCAATAGAGAGCGAGCACCGAAGACCCTCCCGCCGAAAACAGGGGCAGGGTGACCCCAATCACCGGCAGAAGGCCGATGCACATGCCCAAATTGATAAAGGTCTGGCCGATGAGCATGGCGAACACTCCCACGCAGATGAGCCTTCCCACATTGTCCTTGGCGGTGCTGGAGTCGTAAAGTATTTTAAAGGCAATGGCCATGAGCAGGGCTATAATTCCAATGCAGGCCATAAATCCGCCGGACTCCCCGATAAAAGAGAAGATAAAGTCGTTGTACACCTTGGGCACCGAAACATGGTTGCCGGAAAAAATTCCGGTTCCCTGCATGCCTCCGGTGGAAAGGGCGGCGGCGCTGCGCACCTGCTGAAAGATGGTGTCGGGGTCCAACTCGGGGTTGAACAGCACCAGAAAACGCATCTTCTGATTATCGGTCATGATGAAAAACCACAGAATCGGCAGCCCCGCCATTGCCGCCACCGCTGCGGCTGCAATGTATTTCCAGGCAAGGCCGGCAAAGAAAATCATGGCCGTAAAGATGACGAGAAAAATAATGGCGGTGCCGCTGTCCTGCAGATGAATGAGCAGCACATGGGCTCCGCCGTGAAGGCAGAGCAGCAGCACATGGAACGGCTGGTTGAGATGCTCCCCCACCTTGTTGAGGTGAAGGGCAAAGGTGGTGATGAAGGAAATCTTCAAAAACTCCGAAGGCTGCAGCGAAAAGCTGCGCCCCGCCAGACGAATCGCCAGCCACGCCCGGTTTCCCCCTTCTTCCACGCCCAGGGCGGTAAAGGTGAGGAGCACCAACAGCAGGCAACAGGGCATGTAAAGCTTCCAGAGCTTCAGCAGGGTGTTGTAGTCGATGTTGGCCAGAATGAGAGCGGCCACCAGCCCCAGGAAGATGGCGATTCCCTGGGACGCCAGCTTGCTGAAGCTCATCATCCCCGCCTGGTAAATGCCCAGCAAAAACACCATGGAAATTCCAGAGGCAAACAGCCAGAACAGCAGCAGCCACCGGTCGGTGGTGCGCCAAAATTCAGCTATGGCATGCCAAACTCTTTTCATAATTCTTTCTTCTGATTTTGGGGGAAATACAGCAACGCCCTGAGTCCCCCTATCGACTCAGGGCGCATAGCCCGAATAAAAGTTGCGGTTTACTGAACAGGATAGATGCTGACCTTTTTCTTGTCGCGGCCCATCCGCTCAAAGCAAACGCGGCCGTCCACCAAAGCAAACAGGGTGTCGTCGCTGCCCTTGCCCACGTTGGTGCCGGGATGAATCTTGGTGCCGCGCTGACGCACCAGAATGTTTCCTGCCAGTACGAACTGACCGTCGGCCCGCTTGACACCCAGGCGCTTAGATTCGCTGTCCCGGCCGTTCTTGGTGGAGCCTACTCCCTTTTTATGAGCAAAATACTGCATGCTCAGTATAATCATGATCGTTACACCTCCGAAACGGTTATGTGTTGTGGAAACTCCTGCTCTAAGAGGGTGAGATGCAGGTAGAGCGCCTGCAAAAATTCTCGTGCTCCCTCTTGCGGAAAGGCGGGAAGAGTCAGGCTCACCCTGTTCTCCTCCACCGACACCGTTGCGGGAACTCCTAGAATTTCGGTAATGCCGTTGGCAGTGAGCTGCACTGCCGAAGTTACGCTGGCGCAGACAATGTCCTCCCCTTCGGGGGCATAGTCCGCGTGGCCCGTCACCTCAAAGCCTTCCAGGCCATGGGCCGACCGGGTAAAAATGGCGCGTACCACTGACGAAATTAAAGGGTGATGGACTCAACCTGCACCTTAGTATAGGGCTGGCGATGTCCCATCTTGCGTTTGGAATTCTTCTTGGGGCGGTAGGTAAAGACGGTAATCTTCTTACCCTTGCCGTTTTTCAACACTTTTGCGGTTACCTTGGCGCCTTCCACCAGGGGCTTGCCGATGACTACTCCGTCATCCTTGCCCACAGTCATAACCTTGTCGAAGGTGACGGTGGAATTCTCTTCGGCGTTCAGCTTTTCGATGTAAACGACATCGCCTTCCTGAACGCGATACTGTTTACCGCCCGTTTCAATTACTGCGTACATTTTATAGGCACCTGCCTCTTTCTAAGACTCGCTGCGCAGGGTGGCGACCTGTAAAAAGGCGCACTTCAACCCAGAACATGCGGCATTTGATATCATATCACAGCGTGCAGCCTCTTGTCAAGGGCTTATCCCGCCGTGTTTTCCCCCTGCAGGCGGAGAATGCGCCGGTTCACCTCTTCCAGATAGGCGGCGCTAGCGGCGATGTCCTCACGCAGGCTGTGCTTGACCCGCCCTTCGATGGAGATGGTGCCCTGATAGCCCATGCCCTTCAGCAGGGCGCAAACCGAGAAGAAATCGATGGCGCCAAATCCCGGGAAGTAGCGGTTGTTGTCGGACACATGAAGATTATGGTAAAGGCTCTGATGCCGGGTCAGGGCATAAGCCGTGCTTTCTTCTTCAATATTCATGTGATAGGTGTCGGGCAGAATGAAAATCTTGTTCTGCACCTGGCGGGCAAAGGCAGCGCCCTCCGCCATGGTGTTGACCAGCGTTGCTTCGTAGTGGTTGGTGGATTCCAGATAAATGGGAACCTGAATTTCGTCGTTGAGAGCCGTCACCTCGGCGAGAGATTTGAGCATCTGCTCGGTGGCCCTTGCTTTATCCTGCCCGGCTCCTCCCTTGATAAACCCGCAGATGACGCCCGCGCCGCATCCGGCGGCAAACCGCATCATCTTTGCAAGCTCTTCCACCGTCCTGTGGCGAACAGCTTCGTCGGTGGAGGAAAGGCTCAACCCGTTGCGATTGGCATAAAATCCCGTAGCCACCATGGTCAGGCGCAGCCCGTAGCGGCCCAAAAATTCCGTCAAACGCTGCGCATTGGAAAAGTCCACCAGGTTAAGCTCCACCCCATAAAATCCCAGCTTTTGCAACTGGGCAAGTGTGGCGGCAAAATCCGGGTTCTCGTAAAGGTTTGTGGGAGGGGTCAGTTGAATACACAGCGGAAATGGATAGCGGCTCATGATGGTGTCACTCCTTAATATGATATCAGAAAATACGGATATTTATATTTCCCAAGGAGGATGTTCCGCAGGCAGGTCCCAGGCATCGATTCCCGGCGGGAGATCCCATGGGTCCTTCCCGGTGGAGCCTATATACGGCTGAGATTGAAACTTTTCATCCATATAGCTATACCAATAAGCGTCCCCCCGCTCCTGGGGCTCTGCCGGGAGAGGAGTTCTGCCTTTTACCTTTGCCGCTTTGGTTTTCTTTTGCTGTTGAGGGACCGGGGCGCGCTCCCGTAGCTCTCGAAAAGGATCGTCGTTCTGCCGTTGAGGATTGCGGCCGACGTTCACACCGGCCTGCTCCGACAGCCAGTCCACAAAGCTGCCGCGCCCTTGACGCTTCCACTGCCTGGATATCGCCACTCCAAAAATCGCCGCCAGGGGAATCATTCCCGGGATAACGCATAAAATCAGTATCCCTGCAATCGCCAGCAGCACCTTCCACAGCCGCCTGTTGGACATGATGGATCCCTCATTTCATCAATACAGCTTGTAGTCACCTCTGCTCAATGCTGCGTCGTCGAGAATCACCGTGACGTCCCGTAAGCCGCGGATAAAGCCGTTCATATCTTCGCTAAAGCTTTCCACGTCGCCGGGTTTGCCCACATACTGGCCCTGGGCCAGGGTACCGCCCAGTTCCGACAGCTTGTTCATACAGGCGATGGTGTCCACTCCTTCAAAAATGGTACCGCATTGCAGTTTATCCGCCATGGATAAGATTCTTTTCACATCCTGCTGTCGCTCGGGGTCTTTGTCCAAATCCTTCATAAAGCTCTTGTGGAGCTTAAGGTAATCAATTTTCATCCCTTCCAACACCTCCAGGGACTGAACGCCCCGGTCGATGTCGCTAATGGCCAGCTTCATTCCGGTGTCGGTGAGCTTTTTGGCCTGAACTTTTGCCAGTTCGGGGTCCAACCGAATGACGTGGAGACTTACCACCACCGTCAGCAATGCGGGCTCCACCTGAAATTCTGACATACACCGGGCAAAAAAGGCGTCGATATCGGTTTTGTAAAAATCCAGTTCCCCGATGCCCACCATAATGGGGAGAGGAATATTCCCCGCTTTGCGCCATTTGTTGATGGTGCGGCAAGCCAAGTAAACCACCTTTAAGTTGGAGGCGGGCAGAAGGCTGCCGTCAAACAGTTGGGTACGGGAGGTGTCGTTGGTTTCCTCGTATCCCCAGCGGGCCATGGAATCGCAGGAGGCAATCCGCTTGCTGGCCATCAGCAGCTGGGGACGCAGGTAGAGGGTAAAGTCGTCGGCATACTGGTGCTCGTTGTAGTCTTCCAGCGCCGACTCCCCGTATAGAAAACTGCTGAGCATGGTGCTGTTGTAGACGGAATAGGTTTCGCCTTTGGCAATTTTGATGGTGTGGCGGGCGATGTTGGCCCGGCGAATGAGGGTGAAAATGTCGTAGTCGCTTGGCCGCTCGGTAATGGCCACCCCCATGCACACCTGCAGGCCGCCTTTGGAGCCGATGTCGTTGCGAAGGGTTTCTCCCGTCCTGCGCAGCCGCTCAAAAATATCCTGCAGCTGGTTTTCGTCCAGATAGACCATCAAAGCCACAAAGTGGTCGGCGGAAAGCCGGGTCATCATGGCCCCTTCCGGCAGAATCACCTTCATTTCCTGCGAGACGCGGGTGATGACGTAATCCCCCGTGGAAAATCCCCGCAGGGTATTGATAAACCGAAAACGGTTGAAGTCAAAATAAAGGAGTGCAAACTTCTGCCCGCTTTCCGCCACGCTGTGGAGAAAATTCTGGCAGTCCAGAAGGTATCCCCGCCTGATTTTAAAGTTGCTCAGGCGGTCGTACTCTTCGGCGCTTCCCTTTTTATCCGCCATCGGCGTTACTTTTTTCTTTTCCCGTTCTTCCTCCGGGTAATCGGCGAAATAATCCACCAAATCCACAAGCTGTTCCGATTGGTCCGCATTTTCCTGCTGTTCCCCCAGCAGGTCTATGGCCACGGGTTCTCCGCTATTTTCCTTCTGCCGCTTTTGAAATGTCAGTAAACCGGTGGCAAACACAGTTATCAGCACAACAATTAGGATGATAAGGATAGTTAACATCACGATTACCACACGGTACAGCCCCCTCTTAGCTGACGATTGCCGGCCGTTAAGGTCATAACCTTCACAGCTAGTATCGCTGACATCAAACCGGGCCACGTCCAGCCATTCACTCATTTTATCTTAGCAGATAGCAAGGTCAAACACAAGCACCACACTAGTTCTGCTAATTGTATTTCGTCACAGTGGGCGCCCAACTTAAATGCCTCTGGTTGGAAATATCAGAATATTTGGCAAAAACCTTTACTCTTTCTAAGCGGAAATTCTTTTCTTGTATGATTGATAAGAGAGATTATATTATGTATAATAAATGCGTGCCATAATATTTGATTATATTTTTTCGCGGGGGCCGCGCAGGCCGCGAAATAAGGCAGGTTTATACTCCATGCGCGGAGAAGGAGAGCAGCAATGGAAAAACAAAAGGTGCTGGAGCTTTCGCTGATAGCAGCAAAGATGCGCCGTCTGATCGTAGATCAGGTATATGCCGCCGCTTCGGGTCATCCCGGAGGCTCCCTGTCCATCGCCGATATTCTCACGGTGCTGTACTGGCAGGAGCTGAACATCGACCCCAACGATCCCAGAAAAGCCGATCGGGACAGAGTGGTTCTCTCAAAGGGCCACTGCTCGCCTGGTCTTTACGCTGCCCTTGCCCTGCGGGGCTACTTCCCTGTAGAGGATCTGAAGGGATTCCGCCGGATTGAAAGTTATCTTTCCGGACACCCCGACATGAACGCGGTCAAGGGCGTAGATATGAGCACTGGCTCTTTGGGCCAGGGCTTTTCGGCCGCGGTGGGCATGGCTTTGGCCGGAAAGATGGACAAGAAGGACTACAGAGTTTACGCCATCCTGGGGGACGGCGAAATTCAGGAAGGCCAGATTTGGGAAGCAGCCATGAGTGCCTCCCACTTTAAGCTGGACAATCTGGTGGCTATTCTGGACAACAACAATCTGCAAATTTCCGGCGATGTCGATAAGGTTATGAGCCCCTACCCCATCGACCAGAAGTTTGCCGCTTTTGGCTTTGAAGTCATCCACATTGACGGCAACGACATGAATCAAATCGAAGCGGCCTTCCAAAAGGCTCGCACCGTCAAGGGCAAGCCCACCCTGATTCTGGCCAAGACCGTCAAGGGCAAGGGCGTTTCCTACATGGAAAACAACTATAACTGGCACGGCGCCGCTCCCAACAAGGAGCAGTACGAGCAGGCCGTTCAGGAGCTGGACGCTGAAATCGCCCGGCTGGAAAAGGAGGTGGCCGCTCAATGAGCGAACTGAAGAAAATTGCAACCCGTCAGGCTTACGGTGAAGCCCTGAAAGAATTTGGAGCGGACCCCCGCATTGTCGCCTTGGACGCTGACCTGGGAAAATCCACCATGTCCGCCATTTTTGCCAAGGAGTATCCCGAGCGGTACATCGACATGGGTATTGCCGAAGCCAACATGGCCGGCGTCGCCGCAGGTCTTGCCACCACCGGCAAAATTGTGGTGATTCATTCCTTCGCCATGTTTGCCCCCGGCAGAATGTACGACCAGGTCCGCAACTCCATCGTATTTCCTCGCCTCAACGTCAAAATTGTGGGCTCCCACGCCGGCATCACGGTGGGACAGGACGGCCCCACCCACCAGGCTCTGGAAGACATCTCCCTGACCCGGGCGCTGCCCGGCATGGTGGTGCTCAGCCCCTGCGACGCCAATGAAACCCGTCTGGCTGTCAAGGCCATGTTGGAGCACGATGGTCCCTGCTACATGCGGACCGGACGCCTTGCCGTGGAGCAGATCACCCAGGATATTCCCGGCTACCACTTTGAGCTGGGCAAGGGCTGCACCCTGCGGGACGGCAACGACGTCACCATCGTGGCCACCGGCTATATGGTGGCGCAGGCCCTCAAAGCCGCCGATGCTCTGGCCCAGGAAGGCATTTCCGCCCGGGTCATCGACATCCACACCATCAAGCCTCTGGATGAGGAGCTGCTGGTGAAGGCCGCTCGGGAAACCGGCGCCATCGTCACCGCCGAGGAACACAACATCATTGGCGGTCTGGGCAGCGCAGTCGCCGAAGTGCTGGTGGAAAACTACCCCGTTCCCATGGAGCGGGTAGGCGTTCGGGATACCTTTGGCCATTCCGGCGAGCCGGCCGCTCTGGTGGAACATTACCACCTGACCGCCGCCGACATCGCCGCAGCCGCCAAAAAGGTCATGTCCCGCAAATAAAATTTCTCCCAACGGAAAAGACCCGTCGGCTCAGCCAATGGCTGAATCGGCGGGTTTTCTGTTTCCCACATCATTGGCAACATCCTGCTGCCAGGCATTTCATGCCCCACAACGACAGAAAGCCGAAGGCTCCCGCCCGCAGGCGAGAGCTTCGGCTATCGGAGATATCTTAATGGGCTGCTATATAGCAAACGAAACGGTTAAATGCTGCCTCTCATCTTGAGGGTCTCCACAATTCTTCTGACGGCGACCACATAAGCGGCGGTGCGCATGCTGATCTTCTTCTCCTGAGCGGTTTCCCAGACATTGCGGAAGGCATCGTTCATGATGTTTTCCAGCCGCTGGTTAACGGTTGCTTCATCCCAGTAGAACTGCTGGAGGTTCTGCACCCACTCGAAGTAAGAGACCACCACGCCGCCTGCGTTGGCCAGAATGTCGGGAATGACACAGATGCCCTTCTCTTCCAGAACGGCGTCAGCCTCTACGGTGACGGGGCCATTGGCGCCTTCCACAATCAACTTGGCGCGAATGTCGTTGACATTGTCCTTATTGATCATGTTTTCCATGGCGGCAGGCACCAGCACGTCCACATCCAGAGTAAGGAGCTGGCCGTTGGTGATGAACTGAACGTCGCCCTTATAGTCCTTCAGCTTGTTGTTCTTGTCAGCGAGGAAGTCCAGAATTTCGGGAATGTTGAGGCCGTTGGGGTTGTAGATGGCTGCGGTGGTGTTGGAAACCGCCACAATCTTGGCGCCTTCCTCATAGAGAAGCTTGGCGGAAATGCTGCCTACGTTGCCCATGCCCTGTACGGCAACGGTGGCGCCCTTCAGCTCACGTCCCAGTGCCTTGAGGGCGTTCTTCACGGAGATGGTAACGCCCCGTCCGGTGGCTTCCACCCGGCCCTGAGAGCCGCCCAGCGCGATGGGTTTGCCGGTCACTACCCCGGGAGTAAAGGCACCCTTAAGGGTCGAATAAGTATCTACAATCCAGCCCATGATTTCGGGAGTGGTGTTGACGTCGGGAGCAGGAATATCCACTTCAGGCCCGATGATGGGGGCAATGGCTTTGGTAAAGCTGCGAGTCAGATTTTGCAGCTCGGTTTTGGAGAGCTTTTTGGGGTCGACTGCCACGCCGCCCTTGCCGCCGCCGTAGGGAATTCCTGCTACGGCGCATTTAAAGGTCATCCAGGCAGCCAGAGCCGACACTTCATCCATGTTGACGTCGGGGTGGAACCGCAAACCGCCTTTGGCAGGTCCCCGAACGGTGCTGTGTTGCACCCGATAGCCTTCAAATACCTTCACGCTGCCGTCATCCATTCGAACCGGAACGGCTACCCTCAGCGTGCGCTCCGGATATTTCAGCACTTCATACTCAGAGGGCTCATAGCCCAATACTTTCGCCGCACTCTCCAAGGTAGCCAGTACGTTATCGTAGGGGTTGTAACCGGACATTTTTCACATTCCTTTCGTAACAAAGTGTGTTGCCAATCTGAAAAACAGCCATCTCGAAAGCGTAGAAGTGCAATCCTTCATTTTTTCTTGAAAAACTCATTTTTCACTGGCGAATTCATCGAATAATTATAGCGCTTTATAGTGGATTTTGCAATATTTTAATTATAAAGTTTCAATATTTTTGCTATCGATAATCGATATAGCATATTTTAAACAATATTTTATTAATATAATTCGCAAAATGAGAGATGTTGACTATAAATTTTGTATATAGTGAGTTACCTTGATTGAAATTTAAGAAAGTAGCCCTTGCAAAAAGGAGAATGGTTATACACAACGGCATAATTCTCAGTAATTATACAAAATTCAACAATTCTGCAACGAATGCTTTTGGATCTTGCTTATGTGATGAATGTGTATGTAAAACGCTGCGTCCTGCACTATTGGTAGCGGCGATATGTAAACTAGATGTCGAATACTATTTGTGATAACTGTGTCGAATTATACGCAAATATAGAGTAATTTGCCCATTTCCATTGTGCTATGGTCTTTCTGGTAATACCGGTGCACGAAAACTAATGCAGCGATAAAACACCTCTAAGCTTTACAGTCAGTTATATGGATACGCAATTCTACAACATACGACAAATTGCTGCAATAGAAAAGGCGGATTCGCATTTTTACGAATCCGCCTTTTAACAATAACGCTTGTGTCTAGGCCCAACCGCAGTCTACATAGTCTTTCCACTTTTCCCGGTAGGCGCGTTCCCTGGCCAAACGGGCAACGACATAAAACCCCACCATGACCAGAAGGGCAATGGCCGCTGCAAAAATGCCCACGGCACCCAAATCTCCCGGTTCCATGGTGGCCAGCTTTTGGCGCTGTTTGCAAAACATGTCGTTCCCCTCCCTGGCAAGAATCAGGTGTAACGCAAAAAGGCAGCACCGTATTTCCCTGAAGGATAGACGGGGCTGCCGTTGCCGGCAGAATCAAAATGGGACAGCTTAACCTGCCTGAACCTGATTGAGGCGCTTGGCCAACTGAGACTTTTTGCGCGCCGCAGTGTTCTTATGAAGAATCCCCTTGGAAACGGCCTGATCAATCTTTTTGATAGCGCTGCGCACCACTTCGGCCTTATCCTCAGTGCCATGGGTCAAAGCCAGGTCGGCTTTTTTAATAGCGGTGCGAAGGCTGGAACGATATGCCTTGTTGCGCATGGTCCGAGCAGCGATGACTTTAATCCGCTTTTTCGCAGTCTTGGTGTTTGCCATTCGATTATTCACCTCCCATTTCGGTGCTGGAAGCCTATCAAGGCGTTAAAGGCTACGTGTTATCATACCATTTTTTTAATTTGAATGCAACTGTTTCCTATGAAATTCCAGATTTTTTAGGACAATCTTTTTGCAAAATGGCCTTTATCTTTCCTCCAATCTTTACAAAAGGACGATGCCGTTTTTGGCACATGTCTCCACCATGTCGTCGGGCCATTCGCTGACCTGTACTTCTCCAATATGGGCTTTTTGCAGCAGCAGCATGCAGATGCGGCTCTGGCCCACGCCGCCGCCGGCGGTCAGAGGCAGTTTGCCCTCCAGCAGCATCTTGTGGAACATCAGTTCCCGGCGGTTCTCACAGCCGGCCATTTTTAGCTGTTCCGCCAGACTGTTTTCGTCCACCCGAATGCCCATGGAAGAAATCTCAAAGGCCTGCTCGATGACCGGGTTCCACACGATGATGTCCCCGTTGAGGTTCCAGTCGTCGTAGTCGGGGGCGCGGCCGTCGTGAGGTTTTCCGCTTTTGAGGGGCTTGCCAATCTGGCTGATAAAGACGGTGCCGTGCTCCTTGGCGATTTCGCACTCCCGCTCGAAAGGCTGCAGGTCGGGGTAACGGTCCTCCAACTCCTGGGTGGTGATGAAGGTGACGTCGTCGGTGAGGAACTCGTCCAGCTGGGGGAAGATCTGGCACAGCCGGTATTGGGTGCGAGTCAGGGCCTTGACAATTTTCTTCACCAGGGAGTAGAGAAACTCCAAGGTTCTATCCTCGCGGTTGATGACCAGTTCCCAGTCCCACTGGTCCACGTAGATGGAGTGGAGGGAATCCAGCGTCTCATCCCTGCGGATGGCGTTCATGTCGGTGTAAAGGCCGTGGCCGGGGGCGATGCCGTACCGGTAAAGGGCAAGCCGCTTCCACTTGGCCAGAGACTGAACCACCTGCACATCTTCCGGCAAGTCCTTCACGTCAAACTGAACGGGGCGCTCGACTCCGTTGAGGTTGTCGTTCAAACCCGAGGAGGGACGTACAAACAAGGGTGCCGACACGCGAATCAAATTCAGGGCGTTAGCCAGCTCCTTTTCAAAGATGTCTTTGGCGGCTTTAATCGCCAGCTGTGTTTCCACAAGATCCAGGCGAGACTGGTATCCCTGAGGGATGATAAAACGTTTTGGCATAGTTGACTCCTCCTATTATAGGCCGCAGGGGCTTACAAAATTCGACACTTGACAATAAAAGCAAACAATGGTTACAATGAAACCAGAATACATTGGGCAATCTGCCCATAAGGGAAGTGATCCGTTGCAGATCATCTGGCTGGCCCTTGGATATAATGTTCCCATTAATCCGTCCAAGAACCGGGTGTATGTCTGGCGCAAGCTCAAAGAACTGGGCGCCGGATATTTTAAGCAGGGGGTGGCCATTTTACCCAAAAGCCCCCAAAGCCTTGCACAGTTCCGCGCGTTGGCCAAGAAAATACAGGAAATGGGCGGCGAAGCCACGTTGGCCGAGCTGAAGTTTCTGGACGCGGCCGACGAACAAAAGACCATCCGTCAGTTTCGGGAGCAGAGCCGCACCGAATACATGGAGCTGATGCGGGACTGCGCCCAGGTGATGGACCACCTCAAGCAAAATCTGTGGTCCGATCCGGATGCCGACCGGGTGCGCAAGGTGCTCAAGCAATACATCAAGGTGAAGAGCCGGGACTTTTTCAAGTCCGGCCCCGGCGCCGAACTGACCGCCCTGCTGGACGAAATGGCGCAGGACATCGCCCACAGCACCGAGGAGCTTTCCAAACAGCTCCGGGCTCTTTTGGATGAAAAGCTGTAACCAACGAAATATGAGATATAGTATATGCGGAAAGGTTCGCCTTTCCGCATATTTTGTTGGCCATTGTAGAAAATTGCGTTCTGTATATTATGATCCAGATTATTGCTAGCGGTAATCCTCAAAACCGGATTCCAACGCCTCCAATAGGGCGACGGTGACGCTGTTGGAAAGGAGCATCCCCTCTCCCGTCAAGGAAATGACTTCCCCCCGGATGTGGCAGAGGTTTCGGGTGGCAAGCTCCTTTGCTTTACACAGCAAAGCGTTCCTTGCCGACGGGTCGGGAAGGGTTTTAACGTCAAAGCCTTCCTCCAACCGCAGGGCCAGCATCAGCCGCTCCTCCCAGCCGCCCCCCTCTCCCTGGTCTTCCAGCAGGTCGTAGGGGTTGTCCGCCGTCAAAAAGGCTTGCAGGTCCCTGGGAAAGGCATAGCGCCTGCCCTTGGTGCCGTCGCCCTGGGGCAGATAGGAGTGGGCGGCAGGCCCCAGCCCCAGGTATGGCTGGCAGCGCCAGTACTTGAGGTTGTGGCGGCACTGCCCTCCCGGTTTTGCAAAGTTGCTGATTTCGTACCGGGGAAAGCCTGCTTCCTCCAGCAGGCGGGAGCCGAGCAAATAGAGGTCGGCTGAGGCGTCCTCGTCGGGCAGGGAAAGATCCCGCCGCCTTTGGGCGAAGGAGGTTCCCTCTTCGATTTTCAATAAATACGCGGATATATGGTCCACCGGCAGGCCGGTGAGGAAGGAAACGCTTTGCCGGAGGCTCTCTTCCCCCTGCCCCGGGATGGCCAGCATCAAATCGGCGGAGATGTGGGCAAATCCCGCCTGGTAAGCCCACTCGATGGCCTGCCTGGCCTGCCGCGCCGTGTGGGGGCGGCCCAAAGCGGCAAGTTCGGAATCCACGCCGCTCTGCACCCCCACCGAAACCCGGGTAAAGCCGCTGCGCCGAAGGCTTTGCAGCAGCTCCGGAGTCACGCTTTCGGGGTTTGCCTCCAAGGTCACTTCACAGTCCCTAGGAAGCGCAAAAAAACGGGCGGCAGCCTCCAACAGGGCATCCAGCCTTCTGGCTCCCAGCAAGGAGGGGGTGCCGCCGCCGAAATACACCGTATCCGCCTGCATTGGGCCAAAGGGCTGGGTCGCCATAGCCTCAATCAGGGCGGCGGTGTAGGCATCAGCCAAATCTTCCCCAAAAGGGAGGGAGTAAAAGTCGCAATAAGGGCACTTTCCCCTTCGGCAAAAGGGGATGTGCAGATATAACCCAATGGGTTGTCGGTCCATTTGGAGCGCCTCCACGGGATGTAACCCTCCTGCCGGGATAGGAAGCATCCTCAATCGTCCAGCTTGAGGACGGCGGTAAAGGCTTCCTGAGGCACCTCTACGCTGCCCAGCTGGCGCATCTTCTTCTTGCCTTCCTTCTGCTTTTCCAGCAGCTTCTTTTTCCGGGTGATGTCGCCGCCGTAGCACTTGGCCAGCACGTCTTTGCGCAGAGCCTTGACCGTCTCCCGGGCGATGATTCGGCCGCCGATGGCTGCCTGAATGGGAATTTCGAACATCTGGCGGGGAATGTGTTCCTTCAGCTTTTCCACCAGCTTGCGGCCCCGGGTGTAGGCGCTGTCGGCGTGGACGATAAAGCTCAAGGCGTCCACCATTTCCCCGTTGAGGAGAATGTCCAGCTTGGTCAGTTTGGATTCCCGGTATTCGCTCAGCTCATAGTCAAAGCTGGCGTACCCCTTGGTTCGGCTTTTGAGGGCGTCAAAGAAGTCGTAAATAATCTCCGCCAGAGGCAATTTGTAACGCAGCTCCACCCGGTCGGTATCCAGATACTTGGTGTCCAGGTAAACGCCCCGGCGCTGCTGGCACAGCTCCATAATGGAGCCGATAAATTCCGCCGGCGTCATGATGTTGGCGTTGACAAAAGGCTCATAGGCACACTGGATGGTGGAGGGGTCGGGGTAGTTGGTGGGATTGTCCACCTCCACCGTTTTGCCGTTGGTCAGCTCGAATTTGTAAATGACGCTGGGGGTGGTGGTAATCAGGTCGAGGGAAAACTCCCGCTCCAGCCGTTCCAGGATGACCTCCAGATGGAGCAGGCCCAAAAAGCCGCAGCGGAAGCCAAACCCCAACGCCACCGAAGTTTCCGGCTCAAAGCTGAGGGAAGCGTCGTTGAGCTGCAGTTTTTCCAAAGCGTCCCGCAGGTCGGGGTATTTGGCGCCGTCCTGGGGATAGATGCCGCAAAACACCATGGGCATGGCCTTGCGATAGCCCGGCAGCGGCTCGGCGGCGGGGCGCTCCATGCCGGTGACGGTGTCGCCCACCTGGGTATCCTTGACATTTTTAATGCTGGCGGTAAAGTACCCCACCTCGCCGGCCCGCAGCTCCTCGCAGGGATTGAGGCGGGTGGCCCCCATGGTGCCTACCTCCACCACCTCAAATTCGGCGCCGGTTCCCATCATGCGGATGGGCATGTTCACCTTCAAGGTACCCTCCAACACACGGATATAGACAATGACGCCTTTGTAGCTGTCGTAGTAGGAGTCAAAAATCAGGGCCCGCAAAGGGGCGTCGGGGTCCGCTTTGGGGGCGGGGATGTCGGTGACAATCCGCTCCAGCACCTCTTCGATGTTGATTCCCTGCTTGGCGGAAATGCGGGGCGCATCCAGGCAGGGGATGCCGATGATGTCCTCCACCTCGTGGGCCACCCGCTCGGGGTCGGCAGCCGGCAGGTCGATTTTGTTGATGACCGGCACCACCTCGAGGCCGTGGTCGATGGCAAGGTAGGTGTTGGCCAACGTCTGGGCCTCCACCCCCTGGGAGGCGTCCACCACCAGAATGGCCCCCTCGCAGGCAGCCAGCGAGCGGGAAACTTCGTAGTTGAAGTCCACGTGGCCGGGGGTGTCGATTAAGTTAAAAATATAGGTCTGTTCATCCTTCGCCCTGTAGTTGAGGCGTACCGCGCGGGCTTTGATGGTAATCCCCCGCTCCCGCTCAATGTCCATATTATCCAGCAGCTGGCTTTCCATCTCCCGCTGGGAAACAGCCTCGGTCCGTTCCAGCAAGCGGTCGGCCAGGGTGGATTTTCCATGGTCAATATGGGCTATAATGCAGAAGTTGCGAATATTCTCGTAATACGCCATACCTACGCTCCTATTAGTGCTATCGTCAGGGGCTTATGATAGTTTGCCCAATCCATCGGGCCTGTCCACCTTTAGCCGATGGCGTCCGGTTCTCCCGCCTGGGGAAGGAGAGCTTCTTCGGGATGGCGCAGATGGTGAAGCTCCCGGAGAATGAAGGCCAACGCCAACAGCATCGCCAAAATATCGGTGACAGGCATGGCATACAAGATGCCCTTGAGTCCGAAGAAATGGGGCAAAATCAAAATGCAGGGCACCAAAATCAGCAGTTGCCGGGACATGTTCAGCATCATGGAAATAACGGGCTTGCCCACCGCCTGGAAGTAGTTGGCGGAGGGGATTTGGATACCGGCGCTGAACACGCAGCAGAGAAAAGTTCGGGTCGCCATGGCGGCAAACTCGTTAAACACGGGGTTTTGGTCCCGGAAAATGGCCACCGGAATGTCGGGGCGCAAGACAAACAACAGGTTGGCCAGCATCGACATAAAGAAGGTGGCCGCCACCTCCGTCTTGTAGATGCTCCGCACCCTGTCATAGTAGCCCGCGCCATAGTTGTAGCCCAGAAGGGGCTGTGCGCCGACGGCGATGCCCAAAATCACATTGATGAAGATGGAGTTGATTTTCATCACAATTCCCAAACCGGACAGCGCAATTTCCGCGCCGTAGGGGCTTTGGGCGCCGTAATAGGTCAGGGAGTTGTTGAGCACCACGTTGACAATGGTAAAGGAAATCTGGGTAATGAAGCTGGCGGAACCCAGCGACACCACCTTGCGGATGATGGCAGCATCCGGCCGCAGGTTGGGGAGGGAAAACCGGACATAATGAGCCTGTTTGAGAATATACAGGATACCCAGAGAAAAGGATACTACCTGGGAAAAGGCGGTGGCGATGGCGGCGCCCTTGACTCCCATATTAAAGGTAAAAATAAAGATGGGGTCTAAAACCGTGTTGAGCAGCGCCCCCGCCAGATTGACCACCATCGAATACCGTGGGCTGCCGTCAGCGCGGATGATGTTGGCAATTCCGGTGCTGACGATAACAAAGGGAAATCCCATGGCGATGTAGGTCACATAATCCACCGCATGGGGCATAATGGCTTCGGTAGCGCCCAGCATCCGCAGCAGCGGCTCCATAAAAAGAAAGACGACGGTTGTCAGCAAAAGGCCGGAGCAGCTCAGCAGCAGCACCGCGTTGCCGAGAGTCCGCTGCGCCTTATCGGCGTGTCCCCGGCCAAGCTCCAGGCTGATAAAGGCCGCGGCCCCGTTGCCAATCAGCAGCGCCAAAGCAAGGCTTACGGTCACCAGCGGAAAGGCGGCGGTGGTGGCGCCGTTTCCGATATAACCAACGCCTTTGGCGATAAAAATCTGGTCGACGATGTTGTAAAGAGCCATCACCACCATCGACACCACACTGGGTACCGCGTACTTTGCCAACAATTTGCCTACGGGCTGACTGCCTAAAAGATTGCTATCCTGGTTTTTCATCTGGTTCTGCAATTTGTTACCTGTTTCCTTTCCCATGAATCAAAAAAAGCGCTCCAAGGCGCAGCATCTTTTTCTATCGAAATCAAACGTCTCTCCGCTTGATAAAAAGCGGCGAGTGCAACAATTTGCACCCCGTAAACTTACCTTATTATAAGGGGATACAACAAGCTTTGTCAAGAATATGCAGAAGGTAACTGCAAATTTCGCGGGTAACTTGGCTTCTTGTGGTGAAACTAACTTTAAGACGCCGCCTGCCTGGTGAAGGTTATGGCAAAGCCTTTTGGCCGCATTTTTAACGGGTTCCACAGAGTTTTCAACCTTTTTCCATTTATTTCCATACCTGGGCGGCGATTTTTAACGACTGTTTTCATTCGATTTCTGCATAAATACAGTGCTGTTACAATTATGTAACATCCATTGACAGCCATTCCCAACATGAAGTAGTATTAGGGTTGCGCTCTTGACCTTCTATCTTCAGATGATTTCAAATAACGCAGCGTTGGGCCATTGGCAACGGCTGCCGTCCGCTCCCCGGTAAGGGGGAGATCTCTTCACAATGGAGGTTGTTCCTTTGAAACAAACAGGAGAAAAACCTGCGGATAAATTACTGAGTCTGCTTTTGGTCCTGGTTTTGCTGGCAGGGTTTGTGGCCTGCAGCCATCAGGGGGAAGAGGAGGAACTCTCCCCGTCCGAAAGCGACTTTGTGTTCTCCAACCCCCTTTCCGAGCCCAGCTTGCCGGAAAATCTGGGGCCGGTGTCGGAACATCTGCCCAGCCACCGGGACAAAATTGCGGAATACAAGGCCATCAACAGCGACGTGGTGGGCTGGCTGGAAATTCCCGACACCACCATCAACGACGTGGTGGTTTGGTACCCCAACGATTACAACGAATACTACCTGCGGAAAGACGTCTACAAGCGGTACAATCAGGCGGGGAGCTATTACGCCGATTTCCGCAACAAATTTGACGGCACCGCGGCGGGGCTTTCCCGCAACACGGTGATTTACGGCCACTCTCTGGACATGAACGACAACCCCGACGCCCCTTACTTCAGCCAGCTGAAAAAGTTCTTGGACCAGGACTTTGCCGAACAGCATCCCTATATCTACTTTTCGGTAGAAGGGGAGGAACTGGTGTGGGAAGTGTTTGCCGTCTTCTACTCCACCATCGCCCTGCCCTACAACGTACCCGACCAGAGCAACGAGGAGTTTACCGCCCTTATCAGCGAGGCGAACAAGCGCTCGGAATATATCTACGACGTGGACGTCACCACCGGCGACAAAATACTCACCCTTTCCACCTGTGTTTACAAGTTTACTCCCGGCGTCTATCCCAACGACTATCGGTATGTGGTGATGGCCAAACTGGTGGACCCCAGCGAGCCCTTTAAGAAAACAGCCAGCCTGGAGAAAAACCCCAATCCCAAGGAACCATAATTTTATAACCGCACGAAAACGGGGGGCCTCAACCCCCGTTTCTTGTCAAGACCCTTGGCAAACCACTCCTCTTTGCGGTATAATAGGTAAAGTGTCTTTCCCTCTTGCATACTCTGAACTTTCATCCATTCCAGCGTGTGCAAGACATTTTTCTGCTTGAGCTTTTGGCTTTCCAGCGAATAACCAGAGGTGAACAACCCATGCGCATACAAAAAAGGCGCTCCCGGCGGGGCCGCGCCTTTCTACAAGGTCTATTGGTCCTGCTGTTGACAGCAGGGGTATCTTTTGGGGGCGCCACCGTATGGCAACGCCTGCAGGATTCCCACAAAATCGAATCCAAAACAGGCATCGTGCGGTATTCCACTGGGCCCTCCCAGAGTTCGGAGCCTTCCGCCGGCACGGAAAGGGTGGAGGACGTGTCCCAGTCGGAAGGGGAAGAAAGCGCACCGGAAACGTCCCTCTCATTCGAGGCGGAGTTTCCCAGCGTGGATGACGACGCCGGGGAAGAGGAAGCAGGCTACACCATTACCGGCGCCTTCTCGGTGGAAGGTCAGGTGGCCCAATCCCCCAGGGTGGACAACAGCTATTTTGACGACGCCATCTTCTTTGGCGATTCCATCAGCACCGGAATCACCGCCTACAACATCGCCAACAACACGGCTTGTGTGGCCGCCATCGGCGTTTCCCCCAACACCGCCCTTACCACCCCCTACATCCCCACCCGGGACGGCGGGAAGGTCACCATCCTGGAGGCTGCCAAAGCCTACGGGCAGCGAAACAAAGTCTACATCATGCTGGGGGGCAACGGCCTCTGGCAGGATAAGGAAAGCTTTATTGCCGATTATCAAAAGTTTATCGATGCGGTGAAAGAGCAGTATCCCGGCGCCATCATCTACATTCAGTCCATGACGCCGGTGGCCCGGGGAGTGGAGAATAAATACCCCAGCGTCACCTACCAAAAGGTGCTGGAGTACAACCAGGCCATTGCCCAACTGGCTAAGGACAACAATCTCCCCTTTGTCAATGTCTTTGAGGCTTTGTGCGACGAGGAAGGCTATCTGCCCGAAGGGGTTTCCGCCGACGGGCTTCACCTTTCCGCCGAATACTATTTTAAATGGTTCGACTACTTAAAATCTCATACCGTGTAGCGTAGCGACAAAAAGGAAGGATTTCTCATGAAAGTAAAAGTGCTGTCTCTTTTGATGTTGTTGGTGTTTGTGGCTGCCGGCTGCGGCGGCAAGGAGAATAAAACTCTGGACGTAAGCCCCGCCGAGCTGGCCGAGGACATTCTGGAGCAGGTGGACTTTGAGGCCGATTTGGTGCCCATCGCCCCCGAAGCGGTGGAAAACTGGTACTTTTTAAACGACGCCGTCACCGAGTACACCATTTATATCAACGGAGACGTGGTTCCCGCCGAAGAGATTGCCGTTCTCAAGGCCAAAAGCGCCGACGACGCGGCTCAACTGGAAGCCATTCTGGACCAGCGGCTGGACAACCTGAAAACTGCCTTTGAAAACTATCAGCCCATGGAGCTGACCAAAATCAACAATCCCGTTCGGGTCACCAAGGGCAACGTAGCCGTTTTGGTTCTCACCGACGACCCCGACGCCCAAAAGAAAGTGGAGGACCTGCTGAAGTAATCGCAGCAGCCTTTTGGCGCAACAAAGGAGGAACCCATGGTTGGTGAAAGCATCGCCATTTTAATTGTGCTGGGTGTGGCTGCCGCCATGGCCCTGCGGTCTGGCCGCCGGGCGGTGGTTCAAATGACCCTGCCCTTCTGCACCGTCCCCCTCGCCTACCTGATTGGAGAAACCTTCCTTTCCCCATACTGGTCAAAGTTTGGCCTGCCTTTGCAGACCTTGCGAGTGGTCATCGTTTTGATTGGCGCTCTGGCGGGTATCATTCTGGCTTTTTGGGTGGCAAGGGCAATCGCCTCCTACGTCAAAAACTCCAGAAAGCTTTATACCCCCTTTGCCCTGTTGTTTGTGGTCGCCATGGCCGTCACCTACTGCATCCGGCTGATGAGGTAGAATGTCAGGGCAGGCAGCCGGGTAGTTTGTGGTTGCACAACTTGCCGAAAAGGCTGGGCGCACAAAGTGCGCCCTTGTTTTGCATGGGAGGGAATGACGTGCAGCTCACCATAGACGGACTGGTGCTCCGGAATCAATTGGTGGGGCAAAACCGGTTGCTCACCATTCTCACCGCGCAGCACGGCGTGCTCTCCGCCTATGTCAACCAGGGCGGAACCATGCGCAGCAAGCTGTCCGCTTCCACCGAGGTGCTCTGCTACTCCCGCTTCGTGCTCTTTAAGGGCAGGAGCGGCTACGTGGTGGACAAAGCCGACAGCAACCGCATCTTCTTCGGCCTGCGGCAGGATTGGGACAAACTCTGCCTGGCCTCCTATTTTGCCCAGCTTGCCTCCGAGCTCTGCCCCTTTGACGAGCCGGCCCCCGAGCCCCTGCGGCTGCTGCTCAACACCCTGCACTTTCTGGAAAAGGGCAGCCGGGACATGCGGCTGCTCAAAGCGCTGTTCGAGCTGCGGCTGCTCACCCTCACCGGCTTTATGCCCAACCTGGTGGGCTGCCGCTGCTGCTCCGCATACGAAAATCCGGAGATGCTCTTCTTCCCCGCCGAGGGGGACCTCTGCTGCGCCCAATGCGCCGGGGAAACCTCCGCCGCGGGAGGAGTGAAGCTCTCCCCCGGCGTTCTTGCCGCCATGCGGCACATCATCTACTCCGACCCCGAAAAGCTCTTCTCCTTCACCTTGGGGGAGGACAGCCTGAACGCCCTGTATCAAGTCAGCGAACAGTATCTGCTAATCCAGGTGGAAAAGAGCTTTTCCGCCCTGGAACTGTATCACTCCTGCAGGATTCCCCAGCCGTGGGAGCCTGCCAATACCGATAAAGCGAGAACCGAAGATGAACCGAAACAAACATGAAAAGACTCTGGAACTGGATAAAATTTTAGCCCTTTTGGCGGAGCACGTGGGATGCTCCGGCACCCGGGAGCTGATTGACGCCATGACGCCGGCCCCCGACATAGCCTCCGCCCGCCGGTCCCTTTCCCGCACGGTGGACGCCCATTCCCTTTCCAGCCGGTTCGGCACGCCCTCCATTTCCGGGCTGGCGCCCTGCGTTGAGCTGCTGGAGCGGGCCAAAGTGGGGGCCACCCTTTCCATGCGGGAATTGCTGGAAATTGGCGCCTTGCTGCGCACCGCCCGCAACCTCCTCGCCTGGAGAAGGCAGGCGGCGGAGGAAACGGCTCTGGACCACCTCTTTGCCCAGCTGGTCACCGACAAGGCTTTGGAGGACGACCTTTCCAACGCCATTTTGTCGGAGGAGGAGATGAGCGACCACGCCTCCCCCAACCTTTACGACATTCGCCGCAAAATCCGCAACGCCCATCAAAAGGCACGGGAAACCCTGGAAAGCATGGTGCGCTCCTCCACCTACCAAAAGTATTTGCAGGAGGCAATTATCACCATTCGGAACGGGCGGTTTGTCGTCCCCGTCCGCAAGGAATTTCAACACGAGGTGAAGGGACTTGTCCACGACACCTCCTCCAGCGGCGCCACCGTCTTTATCGAACCCATGGCGGTGGTGGAGCAGAACAACGCCATCCGGGAGCTGGAGGGGCTGGAGCGGGAGGAAATCGCAAGAATTCTTTTGGCTTTTTCCGAACGGATAGGGTCCCAGGCGGATCATCTCATCGGCAGCTATCGTGCTCTGCTGGAGCTGGACTTGTGCTTTGCCAAGGCTCGTCTGGCCGACCGGATGAAGGCCACCGTTCCCATTTTGGTGGAAGAGGGGCAAACCTACCTGAAAAAGGCCCGCCACCCCCTCATCGACCCCAAAAAGATTGTCCCCATCGACATTATGATTGGGGGAGAATTTGACACGCTGGTCATCACCGGCCCCAATACCGGCGGCAAAACGGTGGCCCTCAAGACGTTGGGCCTGCTGTCCCTGATGGCCCGCTGCGGACTGATGCTCCCGGTGGCGGACGGCAGCCGGGTGTGCTTTTACGAGAAAATCCTGGCGGATATTGGGGACGAGCAGAGCATCGAGCAGAGCCTTTCCACCTTCTCGGGCCACATGACCAACATTGTAGAGATTTTAAAGCAGGCGGACAAGCGCTCCCTGGTGCTCATCGACGAGCTGGGCGCCGGCACCGACCCGGTGGAGGGCGCCGCCTTGGCGGTGGCCATCATTGACCGGCTGCGGCAGTTGGGCGCCAAGGTGGTGGCCACCACCCACTATGCCGAAATCAAGCTCTACGCTTTGGAAACTCCGGGGGTAGAAAACGCCAGCTGCGAATTTGACGTGGCAACCCTGCGCCCCACCTACCGGCTTCTGATTGGCGTACCGGGCCGCTCCAACGCCTTTGCCATCAGCCAGCGGCTGGGCCTGCCGGAAGACATCATCGAGGCGGCCAAAAAGGAAGTCTCCCGGGAAAGCGCCCGCTTTGAGGACGTGGTCAGCAGCCTGGAGCAGACCCGCCAGGAGCTGGAACGGGAAAAAGCGCAGGTGCAGCGGTACAGACAGGAAGCCCTGGAAGCCAAGGAAAAGGCGCTCCAATTACAGAAGAATTTGGAGCAGCAATATGAACTGGAGCTGCGCAAGGCGCGGGAACAGGCAAGGAGCATCGTGGAAAATGTCCGCTTCCAATCCCGGCAGCTGCTGGAGGAGCTGGAGGCTCTGAAAAAGCAGAAGGAGCGGGAGGACTTTGCCGCCACCGTGGCGGATGTGAAGGCCACCTTTAAAAGCTACCTGCGGGATTTGGAAAATGCGGCGGATCCTATTTCCCAGAAGCCGAAAGTGCAGGAAAACTACCGGCTGCCCCGTCCCCTCAAGCCGGGGGACAACGTCCAGCTGATGGATTTGGGCAGCGAGGGCGTGGTCCTTGCCGCCGCCGACAAGGACGGAAACGTGCTGGTGCAGGCGGGCATCATGAAGACCAAGGTGCCTCAAAGCAACCTGCGACTGCTGGAAAAGCCAAAGGCCACCATGGGGGGCCACTTTGTCAACACCCGGCAGGCGGTCAAGTCCGCCAAGGAAAACGCCACCTCCTCGGTGGACCTCCGAGGCATGACGGCGGAGGAAGCCATTATGGAGCTGGACCGCTACATCGACACGGCGGTGCTGTCCGGCATCCACAGCATCACCATTGTCCACGGCAAGGGCACCGGCGCCCTCCGCAAGGCGGTGCAGCAGCATCTGCGCACCCACCGCAACGTCCGCAGCTTCCGGGCCGGCGTTTACGGAGAAGGAGACACCGGCGTCACCATCGCCGAGCTGAAATAGAAAACACCCACCTGCTATCTCTGCGGAAGGCGGCAGCAAGGGGGAGTAAACCGGCATTTTCGTTGAGAATTCCCGAATCTGCGCTGTCAAGGAATGAATCTTTACAGATTTATCCTATCAAAAACGGGGAGCCTTTTGGCTCCCCGTTTTGTTGTGTGGTATCTAGTAAGTCTTTTGCCGATGAGTAGAAATATTGACCTTCTTTGTCGGACACACAAACATAGCACGATGAATACCCCCGGCTACGCGGGGGAATTTTTTATTTTATGTATTTATTTGTCCAGCAGGCCGAATTCCTTGATAAATTCTTCCGCCGCCACCGGAATGGTCATTTTGCCGCTGTCAATTATGGAGTTGTACCGAATCATGTCCTGCTCGGTGACGCAGTCCTTCAGACAAGCCAGAGCCGTTTCAATTTCGGGATATTTGTCCAAAATATCCTGCCGCACCACCGGGCAGCAGTAATAGGCCGGGAAAAAATTCTTGTCGTCCTCCAGCACCACCACATCCAGCTGGGAAAGGAGCCCGTCGGTGGTGTAGACGTTCACCACGTCCATCAGGCCCTCCTCCATGCTTTGATATTTGAGGGCCACGTTCATCTTCACTTCTTTGGCGAATTGAAAGCCGTAGGTGGCGCACATATTTTCGTAGCCGTCCTTCCGGTCAAAGAAGCTGTGTTCGGCTCCGTAGGTCAGTTGGGGGGTATAGGGGGCTAAGTCGCTGTTGGTTTTGATGTTGTGGGCCTCCGCAAACTCGCGGGAAACGGCGTTGGCGTAGGTGTTGTTAAAACCCATGGACTCCAGCACCACCAGGTCGAACTTCTCCTTAAAGCCGGCTTTGGCTCTGTCGTAGATGGTCTGAGGGTCGGTGCCGGGCTCCACATCCTCCTGCAGATAGGCGAGAAGCATGCCGCCGGTGTATTCGGGGTAGATGTGGATGTCGCCCCGGCAGATGGACTCAAAGCAGATGGCGGAGGCCATGTCGTATTTCCGCTCCACCTTCAGGTCGGTCTTTTTCTCCAGCAACTGGGCGATGATTTCGGATGTCAGCTGAGCTTCGGTATAGCTCTTCCCCCCCACAATCACCGTTTTGTTTTTTGCGTTGCCAGCGGCGCAGCCGGACAGTATGGACAATAGGAGAGTCAGCATAAGGGAAAAACATAGCAGTTCCTTGATTTTTCTCATTCCATAACCTCCTGTCTGGTTCCAGTTGTAGGGCCTTTGCTTGGATTAACGGCGCAGCAGCTTTCTTTCCAATCGGTTGAGAAGCAAGTCGGTGGACCAGGCCATCAGGCAGATGGGAATGGCACCGGTCAACATCATCCCCATGCTTCGCATCTGAATGCCGCGGTAGACGTATCGCCCAAGACCTCCTCCTCCCACCAGCACCGCAATGGTGACGATGCCGTAGGCGGTGATGAGGGAGATGCGCAGCCCCGATACAATAACCGGAATGGCGTTGGGCAGCTCCACCCAAAAGAGCATTTGCAGGCTGCTCATTCCCATGCCCCGCCCGGCTTCCAGCAGGGAAGGCTCCAGGGCTAAAATGCCGGTGTAGGTGTTGCGGACAATGGGCAAAAGGGAGTAAAAGAAGATGGCCACCACCGCCGTTTTATTCCCCAACCCGAAGAACACCAGAAGGATGGAAAGCATGGCCAGAGAAGGAATGGTTTGCAGCACTTCGATGGCGGCAATAACGGGGCCGGCCACCTTTTGCACCCGGGTGAGCACAATGCCCACAATCACTCCCACCACGGCGGCCAGCAGCACGCCGGCTACCGAAATCATCAGGTGAACCAGGGCTCGCTGGAAAAACTCATACATGGCGCTCCCTCCTCAATCCTCTGGGAGTGGCACATTGGGCCAGTCGCCCAATCAAAAAACTGGTGACAATGGCCAACAGGCTGGCGGGAATGGCCCCCATCAACACAATGGCGTGATTGTAGCGGTCCAGGCCGGTGTAGATAAGGTCCCCCAGCCCCCCGCCTCCAATGATGGCAGCCACCGTGGCCCAGCTGATGATATACACACTGCTCAGCCGAATGCCGGTGACAATCACCGGCAAAGCCAGCGGCAGCTCCACCTGGAATAAAATCTGCAGGCTGTTCATCCCCATGCCGGTGGCAGCCTCTATGTAGCCGTCGGACACTTCGGTGATGCCGGTGTAGGTGTTCCGCAGAATGGGCAGAATGGAATAGAGGGTCAGCACCACCACGGCGGTGGGTTTTCCAATCCCCGTCAGGGGCATCAGCAAGCCGAACATCACCATGCTGGGAACGGTCTGCAACACCCCCAGCACAGCCATCACCCGTTTTGCCAGCCGAGGGGTGCGGGTCAGGGCAATGCCTAAAGGCACCGCAATCAGCACGCCGAGAGACACCGAAAAAAAAGTAATCTGCACATGGTCCCAAAAGGCTTTTAGCAGCAAGGGCCAATCCTTTTGCAGGGTGGTGAGGAATTTACTCATCATCCTCATCATCCCTCCAAACCACAGCGGCCAGGGCCTTTACGAGACTGGTTTTGCTCACCAGCCCTCTGACCCGGTTTTTGTTGTCCACCACCAGCAGGAAGGGCAGATTTTCCTTGATGAGAGTGTCAAAGGCTTCCCGAGCCTGCGCGTACATGCTGATGGTGGGTACTTGTTTCATCTCCACTTCGCCGATGTGAGAAATCGGCTTTTCCTCGGCCACCGCCCGCAGCGTCTCCACGGTGACCACCCCTTCCAGGTGGCCTTCTTCGTCCACCACCACTAAGGAGTCCACGTTGTGCTTGCGCATGAGGTCGATGGATTCCACAAAGCCCTTGTCCCGGGTGGTGGTCACCACTCTGGGATTCATAATCTCCCGCACCAAATCCACGTCGTAGTTGACTTTCAGCCGTTTCTTGCCAAGGAACTCCTTGACGTAGTCGTTGGCCGGATTGGACAGCAGGGTTTCGGGCGGCGCAGCCTGCACAATCTTGCCGTCCTTCATCAGGATAATGCGGTCGGCCAGCTTGACGGCCTCGTCGATGTCGTGGGTGACAAAGACCACGGTAATGCCCAAGTTGACCTGCAGCTTTTTGATTTCATCCTGCAGAGCCTCCCGGGTGATGGGGTCCAAGGCACCAAAGGGCTCATCCATCAAAATCAGCGGAGGAGACACGGCCAGAGCCCGCAGCACCCCGATGCGCTGCTGCTGGCCGCCGGACAGTTCCGAAGGGTAACGCCCCATGTACTGCTTGGGGTCCATCCCCACCATTTCCAACAGTTCCATCGTGCGCTCGCGGCGCTTTTCCTTGGGCCACTTTAGCAGGCGAGGCACCACTTCGATGTTCTGCTCGATGGTCATGTTGGGAAAAAGGCCAATCTGTTGTATCACATAGCCAATCTGGCGGCGCAAATCCACCGGACTGACTTTGGTAATATCCTGGCCGTCGACATAAATGGTCCCCCGGGTGGGCTCTATCAAGCGGTTGATCATTTTGAGCGTCGTGGTCTTGCCGCAACCACTGGGGCCTATGAGAACGGTAAATTGACCGCGGGGAATCTCAAGGCTCAAATCGGAAATAACGGTGTGGTTGCCGAAGCTCTTGGTCACATTGTCGAAAACAACCATATCATCCCTCCTTCTGTTCGGATTATTACAGCAAGTATAACATTTTTTGAGGGTTATGGCAATTTCTTTTCACCATATTCTTAAAATTTGTGCATTGATTTAACAACTAATATATCATTGTACCGGATGGATAGGGGCGCTTTTCAGTCGAAAATCCTCTCGGTTATATTAAAAGGTCCGTTTTTTATTTAGCGGAAGTCAAAGCCGCGTTGCATCCTGAGCACGGTTTGCCATGGAAGGTACAAAAAAGGACGCAGGGAAATATTCCCAGCGTTCTTTTCCATTGCAATCAGATGCCCATGGCATTTTTAATTTTATCAAAGAAGCTCTTGCGCTTTTCGTAATTTTTATCGCTCATCAAACTGTCGAAGTTCCTCAGGGCCTCTTTTTGCTTGTTGGTCAGGTTGCGGGGAACCTCCAGCAATACTCGGACATATTGGTCGCCCCGGCCTCTCCCGTTGATATAGGGAACACCCTTATTCCGCAGGCGGAATACCACGCCGGGCTGCGTGCCTTCGGGAACATGGTAGCTCACCTTGCCGTCTATGGTGGGGACCACAATGTCATCTCCCAAGGCAGCCTGCGCGTAGGTCAGGGGGATTTCGCACCAGATATCGAAGCCGTCCCGCTGGAAGATGGGGTCGGGCCGGACATTGACCGTCACCACGCAATCTCCGGGCGGGCCGTTGTTCAGGCCGTGGTCGCCCTCGCCCCGCAGCACAAAGCTCTGGCCGTCGTCAATGCCGGCGGGCACGCTCACTTCCAGGGTTTTGTTGACCCTTACCCTGCCCTTGCCGGAGCAGGTTTTGCAGGGATGGGTGATGATGGTGCCCTTGCCTCCGCAGCGGGAGCAGGCTCTGGTGGACTGCACCAGGCCGAAGGGGGTACGCTGGCTCACCTTGATTTGGCCGGAACCGCCGCACTCGGGGCAGGTTTCGGGGCTGGTGCCCTCGTCCGTCCCCGTGCCTCGGCAGGAGCTGCAGGTTTGCAGGCGGGAAATGGTTATGGTCTTTTTGGCACCTTTGACGGCCTCCATAAAGTCCAGGGGCATGCTAAAGCGAATATCGGCACCTTTGATGGGCGCGTTGGGGTTGCGGGTGCGGGTGGAACCGCCAAACCCGCTGCCAAAAAAGCTTTCGAAAATATCGCCCAGGTCCTCGAAACCAAAGCCTCCGGAGAACCCACCAAAGCCCGACCCTCCGGCTCCATAGCTGGGGTCAACCCCCGCATGGCCGAACTGGTCGTACCGGCTTCTCTTTTGCGGGTCGGAGAGAACCTCGTACGCCTCGCCGATTTCCTTGAACTTCGCTTCAGCCGTTTTATCGTTGGGATTCAGGTCCGGGTGGTATTGCTTTGCAAGCCTTCGGTATGCCTTTTTGATTTCGTCTTCCGACGCATTCTTCGACACACCTAGAACTTCATAATAGTCTCTCTTATCTGGCAAATTTTACCACCATCTCTCGTAGTAACTAGGCGCCGGCATCCAACCGGCACACGGGTTGCGATTGCGTCACTCTCCGGTTGCAACACAGAGGCAGGAAGAGCAAGGCTCTCATCTCCCTTCGCCCGGCAGTAACGTTAACAGGACTGCAAAAATGCGCCCCTTTTGCTGTCATCACCAATTCTATGCGGGATTGGCGAGAAGGTTTCGCACGAACCACGCCGGACAGCTTGATCTGCCCGGCGTGGCTTGTTCCATCATAAAGGGTTTTTTAGTTGTTGTCAACTTCCCTGTATTCGGCGTCTACCACTCCATCGTCGTTTCCACCGGTGCTGCCGGAGGAACCGGGATTGTCCTGAGACTGTCCGGCGCTCTGAGATTGATACAGCTTGCCGGAAACCTCGTACAGAACCTTCTGGAGTTCTTCCATGTCCTTCTTAATGCGGTCGATGTCGCTTCCCTTGAGGGATTCCTTCAGGGCGTCTTTCTTCTCGTTCAGGCGCTGCTTGTCGCCTTCGGACAGCTTGTCACCGGAATCAGCAATCAGCTTTTCCACCTGGAAGACGGCCTGGTCGGCGTTGTTGCGGGTTTCGGCAGCTTCGCGGCGCTTTTTGTCCTCGGCGGCGTACTGCTCCGCTTCCCGAACGGCCTTTTCAATTTCATCCTTGCTCATGTTGGTGGAGCTGGTGATAGTGATGTGCTGCTCTTTTCCGGTGCCCAAATCCTTGGCGGAAACGTTGACGATGCCGTTGGCGTCGATGTCGAAGGTGACTTCGATTTGCGGCACACCGCGAGGTGCGGGCGGAATGTTGTCCAGATGGAAGCGGCCCAAAGTCTTGTTGTCGGCAGCCATCTCCCGCTCACCCTGCAGCACGTGAACCTCTACCGAGGTCTGACCGTCGGCAGCCGTGGAGAAAATCTGGCTCTTCTTGGTGGGGATGGTGGTGTTGCGCTCGATAATCTTGGTAAAGACGCCGCCCAGGGTTTCGATACCCAGAGACAGAGGGGTGACGTCCAGAAGGAGCAGGCCCTTGACGTCGCCGCCCAGCACGCCGCCCTGGATAGCGGCGCCGATGGCAACGCACTCGTCGGGGTTGATGCCCTTAAAGGGCTCTTTGCCCATAAACTTCTTGACGGCTTCCTGCACGGCGGGAATACGGGTGGAACCGCCCACCAGCAGCACCTTGTGGATATCGGCGGGGGTGAGTCCGGCGTCGCTCAAAGCCTGACGAACGGGGCCCATGGTGGCGTCCACCAAATCGGCGGTCAGCTCGTTGAACTTGGCCCGAGTCAGGGTCATATCCAGATGCTTGGGGCCGGAAGCGTCGGCGGTAATGAAGGGCAGGTTGATGTTGGCGCTGGTCATGCTGGAAAGCTCAATCTTGGCTTTCTCGGCAGCCTCTTTCAGGCGCTGCATGGCCATCTTGTCGTTGCGCAGGTCGATGCCGGTATCCTTCTTAAACTCGTTGGCAAGGTAGTTGATGATGCGCTCGTCGAAGTCGTCGCCGCCCAGGCGATTGTTACCGGCGGTGGCCAGCACTTCCTGGACGCCGTCGCCCATCTCGATGATAGAAACGTCGAAGGTACCGCCGCCCAGGTCGTATACCATAATCTTTTGGTCCTGCTCTTTGTCCACACCGTAGGCCAGGGCGGCGGCGGTGGGCTCGTTGATGATCCGTTTGACGTCCAGTCCGGCGATGCGGCCCGCGTCCTTGGTGGCCTGACGCTGGGCGTCGGTGAAGTAGGCGGGGCAGGTGATCACCGCCTCGGTGACGGGCTGGCCCAGATAAGCCTCGGCATCCGCCTTGAGCTTTTGCAGAATCATGGCAGAAATCTGCTGAGGAGTAAAGCTCTTGTCGTCAATTTTCACGCGATAGTCGCTGCCCATGTGGCGCTTGATGCTGATGATGGTGCGGTCGGGGTTGGTGACAGCCTGACGCTTTGCCACCTGGCCCACCATGCGCTCACCATCTTTATTAAAAGCAACCACCGACGGAGTGGTGCGGGCACCTTCCGCGTTGGGGATTACAACAACTTCGCCGCCTTCCATCACAGCGACGCACGAGTTGGTTGTTCCAAGGTCAATGCCTATAATTTTGCCCATAACGTTTTCCTCCTGATTGAATCGAGATATGGCTCCTAAAGATTTATCGCATCAAGTAACATTCGTTGTTAACTAGTTGGCCGTTTGAACCATAGCGTAGCGCAGGATGCGGTTTCCCATGCGGTAACCCTTTTGCAGCACCTGGGCGATGACGTTTTCACCCAGGGTTTCGTCCTCAATGTGCATCACGGCGTGGTGCAGTTCCGGATTAAAGGGTTCCCCCACCTCTCCGAAAGCCTCCACGCCAAAGGAGGTGAGAACATCGGAAAAGCTCTTTTGAATCATGGCGTAGCCTTTGGCAAACTCTTCGGTATGACATTCAAAGGCGCTGGCCCGTTCAAAGTTGTCCTGTATGGGGAGTATCTTTTGCAGAGCCGCCGCAGTGGCCGCCTGGAAAATTTCGTCCTTTTCCCTTTGGGTGCGCTTTCGGTAGTTGTCATATTCGGCCAACAGCCGCAGGTATTGGTCCTGAAGCTCGTTGTATTTTTCCTGCAGCAGCTCCAGTTCACTGTTTGGTGCAGGGGTGGCCTCCTGCGCTTCCGGCGCTGCTTCCTGCTCCGCGCAAGGCTCCTGCTCCGGGGCGGTTTCTACCTCCTGACGGACGGGAGTTTCGGCCTCCTGCTCCTGTATTGGCGTTTTGTTTTCAGTATCGTTTCCCACTTGTCCTTGTCCTCTCCTGTGATATTATTGGTGTAGTTCAAAGGTTTCGGTCAGCAGGTCTCCAAGGGTCTTGGCAAAGTACTCCAGATGGGGAATAATCCTGGCGTAATCAATCCGCACCGGGCCGATGAGCCCCACGGTGCCGGCGGGCTCGCCGCCCACACGGTACTGGGTCACCACCACCGAGGAATCGGCAAGCTCCATGGAATGGTTTTCCTTGCCGATAATCACCCGGAAACCATCCCCCTGCAAGGTAAAGAGAGACTGCAAGGTATCCCGTTTTTCCAGCAGCGCCAGAAGTTCGCCCACCAGCGACTTCAGCTCGCTGTATTCCAGCAGCTTGGCTCCGCCGCTCAGGTAATACTGGCCGTCGTTGATTTCTTTGCAAAGGTCAAAAACCGCCGTCAACAAAGGGGTAAAGATTTGGGAGTATTCTCCCAGAACTACGGCGAGGGAATTGATGTAACCGGCGGAAACGGCGGCAATATTCATACCTTCCAACCGGGAGTTGGCAAACTTGTTGAAAAAGTCCACCAGCTTGTCAGTGACCTGAAAATCCAGCCGGCAAACTTTGTTGCGGATCACGCCGTTGGAGGCAATCATCACAATCACCACTGTGTTTCGCCCCGCTACAAGCATCTCCACCCGGCGGATTCTTACCGTTTTGGGAGTGATGCTGGAGGTGACAGTGGCGCAGTTGGTGTAATCGGAAAGAGCTTCGGCGGCGTCTTCCAGCAGCTTGTCGGGGTCGGGATTGCGCACATTAAAGAGCGAGTCAATTTCCCGGCGCTCCTCCTGTGTCAGAGGCTTGCAGCGCATCAGGGAGTCGATGTACTCCCGAAAACCCAAGTGGCTAGGCACTCGCCCCGCCGAAGTATGGGGCTGTTCCAAATATCCCATCTCAAACAGCCACGCCATATCGCTGCGGATGGTGGCCGGGGAAACCTGAAAATCCAGCTTGGTGGACAGCAGCTTGGAGCCCACCGGTTCCCCGGTTTCGATGTAAGTTTCCACAATGGCGGCCAAAATTGCTTTCTTTCGCTCGCTTAACTTCACTTTCACCAGCTGCTCCCCCCTTTCTGGTCAAAAGCCCGGCAGCAGGCGATTGTTAAAGGCGTTAGCACTCTTGACCTTCGAGTGCTAGGAACATTTTATACCGTTTCCCAAAGTTTGTCAAGGGCTTTCATAAATTGTTTACAAGTGGATTTCCCCCGCAGCAAAGCGGCAAACCGCCCTCCTTTTTCACCCCCGGGTTTGCCTTGAGAGGTTGCGGCGCCGGTGGTATAATAAACCGCGAAAAGCAATGGATGCTGCCGCAATCCTTTCCATTTTTGGCACTCTTTTATCAGAAGGATTGTGCGCACGAATCCATTGACTCATATTTATCATTGCCGGGCATAAAACGCACCATACCTGTCTGATTCTGTCATGATACAACGCCGGAAAATTCGGGCATCCTATCCGAAAGATACCATTGCAATTTTTGTCGCTGGAAGGAAAATTTTATGGATTACAACCTGATGCTCAAGCAAATTATTTCCAATGTGGAAAAGGTAATCGTGGACAAGCGCCGGGAGATTGAGCTGACCCTCATCACCCTGCTCTGTCGGGGGCACATCCTCATCGAGGACGTGCCCGGCGTCGGCAAAACCAGCCTTGCCTTTGCCCTTGCCAAATCCTTAAGCTGCTCCTTTAAGCGGATTCAGTTTACGCCGGACATCATGCCGGCGGATATCACCGGCTTTTCGGTGTTCAATCCCAAAACCGGGGATTTTGAGTATCGCCCCGGGGCCATTTTGAGCCAGATTGTGCTGGCGGACGAAATCAACCGCACCTCCCCCAAAACCCAAAGCTCCCTGCTGGAGGCCATGGAGGAAAAGCAGGTGACGGTGGACGGCACCACCTACCGCATCCGGGACCCCTTTATGGTGCTGGCCACCCAGAACCCGGTGGAGCATCTCGGCACCTACCCTCTGCCGGAAGCGCAGATGGACCGCTTCTTTATGCGGATATCGCTGGGATACCCAAGCCCCGCGGAGGAGGCGAGGATGGTGACCCGCTTTGGGCGGGAAAATCCTCTGCAGACTTTGACACCGGTGGCGTCTGGTTCGGATATTGTCACGGTGCAGCAGTTGGTGGAGCAGGTGCATGTGGACAGCCGGGTGGTGGACTACATTATCCGCCTGGTCCGCCACACCCGGGAAAATCCTTACGTGGCTCTGGGAGCCAGCCCCCGCGCCTCCATTGCCCTTTACAAGGCGTCCCAGGCGTGGGCCCTCTATAACCACCGGGAGTTTGTCCTGCCCGACGACGTCATCCAAATGGCGCCCTATGTGCTGTCCCACCGCATCGTCCTGCGGCAGGAGGGCAAGCTTAAGAAAATCACCCAACAGGACATTGTTTCCATGGCGCTGCGGGAGGTTTCCGCCCCGGTGCTGCCCAAGGGCTGGTGATGAAATGTTAAAGATAAAGGACTTGACCCAACCCCTGTTTGCCGGCATGGAGGTGTACCCCGGCGACCCTCCGGTGACCTTCCATACCCATGCGGGAGACGGCTACCTTATCTCTGAGTTTTCGCTGTGCGCCCACGCCGGCACCCACATCGACATGCCCCTCCACCGGGTTGCCGAAACGCCGTCGGTGGATAAGGCCCCTCTGGAGCGGTTTGTGCTGCCCTGCGCCGTGCTGGACGCCCCCGCCCTGCGGGATTTGGAAGCATCCGACCTGCTGCCTTATAAGAACCTGATTGCGTCTTACCCCGGCCTGCTGCTGCGAACCGGCTGGTCGGCCCGCTATCAAACCCCCGGCTTTTACGAGGAGCACCCCGGCATCTCTCCAAAGGCCGCCCGCTGGCTGGTGGAGCAAGGGGTCGCGTTGGTGGGGGTGGAAACGCCATCGGTTCACGCTACCCTTCATAGGGAGGTTCACGATATCTTTTTGCAGGCCGATGTGATTCTGTTGGAAACCCTCGCCGATTTGACCGGGCTGCCTACTCCGGTAACCCTCTGCGCCGCCCCCTTAAAGCTGCAGGGGCTGGAGGCCTCCCCTGTGAGGGCATTCGCCGTCTGGGAAACTTCTTTGGAAAACCAACCGACCGGGATGAAAGGTGCAACTGCATGATACAATCTCGTTTACTGTATGCCTTTTCCCTGATTCTTTCCCTGCTGTTGGCGTTGGGGTACGGCGACGGTTTCCTGGGCTTTACCCTGTGTTATTCCCTGCTGCTTTTGTTCCTTCTCGCTCTGGCCACCATCCTTTTAGTTCCCGCCTCCATTGCGGTGGACGAACGTTTGGAGCAGGACGTCATCTTTAAAGGGGAAACCGTCGCTTACACTCTGCACATTAAAAACCGGGGGTGGTTCTTTTATCCCCGGGTGATGTGCCATCTCAAAAACGGCCAACTTGCCGCCTACGGGGAAAGCCAGCTCTTCTTCCCCCTTCTGCCGCGAGGCAAACTCCAGCGGGAATACCACTTAACCTTTCCCTACCGAGGGGTTTACAGTCTGGGGGTGGAAAAGCTGGTGGTGGTGGACTTTCTCGGCCTTTTCCGCAAGACCATCCGCCCCAAGACCGCCCTTTCGGTGACGGTGTATCCCAAAAGCGATGAAACCTATCTGCTGATGCTGCAGGGCGGGCCTCAAAAAACCGCCATGTTCACCGACCCCTTTCAGGAGGATTACAGCTCGGTGGCGGACGTGCGGAAATACGTCACCTCCGACTCCCTGCGGAAGGTGCACTGGAAACTTTCCGCCAAGCGGGGGGAGCTGATGGTAAAAAACTTTAACGCCTACGAACCCGACCGGCTCATCCTGCTGCTGGACACCCGCGCCCTGCCCCTTTCCCCCATGGACGCCGCCGCGTTGGAGGACGCCATGGTGGGCTATCTGGCGGCCGCCGCCGACTACTGTGTGAGGGGC
>ENA-UPSA01000291-UPSA01000291.1-bioreactor-metagenome-genome-assembly--contig:-NODE-291-length-78655-cov-123.461501_pt1 | contig 78655 bp, 65 predicted proteins | sample MGYA00238183_ERZ773288 | MGnify/ENA primary metagenome ERZ773288 (study PRJEB29028, sample SAMN07631243) | bioreactor metagenome | isolation source: Switchgrass digestor | place: USA: Dartmouth... | reverse complement strand
GGGATAATTGTATCGTGTTAAACTTTTCGTGTCCACTGTTATATACTAACATCAGGACTATAAATAAATGTCAATATATAATTTTAAATGTCATTTTATATATTGACATTATTTTTATAATGTTATATGTTTTAAATAATATTTTATATAAATACAGAAGGTAAAATGGACTACATCACTATAAAAACCGCATCGGAGAAATGGAATCTGTCCGAGCGGCGCATTTCAATGTTATGCAGAGCGGGGCGGATTATAGGTGCGAAAAAGGTTGGCAAGCTGTGGATGATACCCGATGATGCGCCGAAGCCGCTTGATGCGAGAACTAAAGAGTATATATCACAGATGAAGTTAATGTATTCGTATATAGTTAAGCCATCCATTCCACGGTATACGGAAGAAGGCGCATGCATGAATGCGGTTCGAGCGTTTGAAAATATTTATAAACGCTCACCACAAAATACAGCGTTCACCCCGTATCGCATTTGCCCACTTGGTGCTCATTCCGACCATAACCTCGGTAAAATTACAGGTTTTGCGATTGATAAGGGCATACATATCGCATACGGCCCAAAGCAAAACGGCGTGATTGAAATACAGAGCTTGCAGTTTCCGAAAAGGGCGCAGTGGCATGTGAATTCAACACCCGAAGTGAAGCAAAACGACTGGGCTGACCATCTGAGAGGAGCTACAATTGCGCTTAATAAACGCTATCCTTTGAGAGTAGGTTTATGCGCAGTGATTGACGGGGAGCTGCCTATTGGCGGGCTTTCCTCATCTGCGGCTGTGATTTTAACTTTTCTCAGCGCTTTGTGCGCGCTGAACGGGATAAAACTGACAGAACAGGAGCTGATACAGACGGCGCTTGAAGCCGAAAACAAGTATGTCGGTGTATCGTGCGGTAAGCTTGACCAAAGTTGCGAGGTTTATTGTAAAAAGAATCACCTTTTATATATGGACATGAAGGACGACAGTTATAAGCTTATCCCGCAGAACCCGAACATGAAGCAGTGGAAAATAGCCATATTTTTCAGTGGGATTGAACGTTCACTTACCAGCAGTAAATTCAATATGCGTGTGGACGAGCTCCGTTCTGCAGCTTACGCCTTGAAAGCCTTCGCAGGAATGGAGTACGGTAAGTTTAATGAGACAAACATGCGCGATGTTCCGCGGGAAGTGTATGATCAATATAAAGATCGCTTGCCTGAAAACTGGCGACGTCGTGCGGAGCATTGGTATACTGAGTTTGAACGTGTGGTGAAGGGTGTGGAAGCCTGGAGAAAAGGCGACATTGAGGAGTTTGGAAGACTCGTCTTTGAGAGCGGCCGCAGCTCAATTTATAACTGGGAGACAGGCAGCCCCGAGCTTATAAGACTTTATGAAATTATGACGCAGACAGATGGAATATACGGCGGACGCTTCTCGGGTGCGGGGTTCAAAGGGTGCTGTATGGCATTGATTAATCCTGACTTTAAGGAAAGCATTCTTGAGAAGGTCAAGCGCGAATACCTGAGGGCATTCCCGAATCTGGAGGGGAAGTATAGCGCTCACATCTGCCATAGTGCTGATGGGGTAAAACTCGGATAAACGCTTCCGCTTTTGCTGTGAGAAGTATTTATGCAAGAAGATAGGTGACTATATGAAATGCTTGGTATTAGCCGCCGGATATGCTACACGGCTTTATCCGCTGACAGAAAACTTTCCGAAGCCGCTTCTAAAAATAGGCGACAAAACGATACTTGACTGGTTGCTTGACGATATACATACATCAGGCGCGGTAGATGAATATATCGTCGTTTCAAATCACAAATATGCCCGTCATTTTAAAGTGTGGGCAAAGACAAAGCCGTATAAAATCACGGTTGTCGACGACGGAACCGAAACAAACGAAACCCGGCTTGGTGCCGTGCGCGATATTCAGTTTGCAATTGAGAAGCTCACAATTAATGATGACATGCTTGTCATTGCCGGCGACAATGTGCTGGATTTTAGCCTTACAAAATTCATCAACTATGCCCGGCAAAAACGTACTTCATGTATCATGCGCTATTATGAGCCGTCGGAAGAGAAACTGTTGAAATGCGGCGTTGTCACAGTTGATGATAACGATTTAGTGCTTGACATGACAGAGAAATCGCCGAACCCGGCAACACATTGGTGCTGCCCGCCTTTTTATTTTTATACCCGTGAGGACGTAAAATTGGTGAAAAAAGGCATAGAATCCGGCTGCGGGACAGACGCACCGGGGAGTTTTGTCGCATGGCTTTGTAAGCAGGTTCCTGTGCACGCAATGGAGATGCCGGGCGTGCGTTATGATATCGGAAACCTTGAAAGTTATGAGAAAGTAAAGAAAGAATACAGAGGGATTATGAGATGAGCATACTTAACGCGGACAAAAAAATCCTTGTGACAGGTGCCGCCGGTTTCATCGGGTACTATCTATCAAAGCGGCTTCTTGATATGGGTTGTGAGGTTGTAGGGATTGATAACTTAAACGATTATTATGATGTCAATCTCAAATACGCCCGGCTTGACCTTTTAAAACCGTATAGTAAATTCAAATTTTATAAAACAGATTTAGCGGATAAAGCGGCGATTGATAAACTTTTTGCTGATGAAAGATTTGATATTGTAGTCAATCTCGCGGCACAAGCGGGGGTACGTTATTCAATAACAAATCCAGAAGCGTATATAAACAGCAACATCATCGGGTTTTTCAATATTCTCGAAGCCTGCCGGCATAATCCTGTCGAGCACCTGGTGTACGCTTCAAGCTCATCTGTCTATGGCACAAACAAAAAGGTTCCGTATTCCACTGACGACAAGGTTGACAATCCGGTTTCTCTTTACGCAGCGACGAAAAAGTCAAATGAGCTGATGGCACACGCTTATTCGAAGCTTTATAAGATTCCGTCAACAGGACTGCGCTTCTTTACTGTCTACGGCCCGATGGGGCGCCCTGACATGGCTTATTTCAGTTTTACAAACAAAATGGTCAGAGGTGAAAAAATCCAGATTTTCAATTACGGTGACATGAAGCGCGACTTTACCTATATCGACGATATTGGCACAGGCGTTGTTAACGTTATGGGCAAGGTGCCAAAAGAGACCGAGGATGGCGCCCCGTATAAGGTTTACAACATAGGGAACAACAAGCCTGAAAATCTACTATATTTCGTCGAGACGCTTGAAAAGTGCCTGATGAGGGAAGGGATTATCGACCGCCCTGCAGAGAAGGAACTTTTGCCTATGCAGCCGGGGGATGTATATCAGACATACGCCGACGTGGACGATTTAGTCCGTGACTTTGGTTTTAAGCCGGACACAAGCCTTGAGGAAGGGCTATCGAAATTTGCAAAATGGTATAGGGAATTTTATATTGATAAAGGCGGATGTAAAAATGAAAATTCAAAAAGATAATATTTTAATAAAAAATGTTACCGTTTGTGGTGCCATTCAGTTATAATAATAAGAGTTAACTAAAAAATCAGGATAACACAAAATCAGGAGAACTACAAAACATGCATATTAAAAAATCAGCTTATCTTTTCGCATATTTTATCGGCAACAGGCCTGAGGAAGAGCAGCTTTTTTACGCTATCAGCGAAGACGGATATAATTTCAGAAAACTCAGCGATGAGCCTGTGTTAAAATCGTATCTTGGCAAAAAATCAATGCGTGACCCGTTCATATTGCGCGGTGAGGATGGTAAGTTCTATGTCATTGCAACGGATATGAAATGCTCAGAGGGTTGGGCGTCTCAGTCGAGCATTGTTGTGTATAAATCGGATGACCTCATCAATTTTTATGAAGGCACGATTATAGAATACAAAAACTACAATGGTTTTCGCGATTGTGAGCGCGCATGGGCACCGCAGGCGATATGGTGTGAAGAAAAAAATATGTATATGGTGTATCTTGCGCTCCAAAATAAGTCGACAGCGAACACAACCGGTATTCTGATGTACAGGCAATATACGCCAGACCTGATGAATCCCTCACTTTACACTGAGCCGGAACTGATGGTTGATCCGGATGAAGTAAAGCATTGTGCAATAGACGGTGATATTATATATGACCCGTTTGGGGAGAGATATATCATGTATTACAGCGGAAAACAGATAACATCGGCAAAGAAGCTGACTGATATATTTCATCACACAGGTGATATCGTTCCGTTCCTTACTTACGACGGCGTACCGATGGACGTTGAGGGCAGCAATATTTATCAGATAATCGGCGAGAATAAATGGATTATCGCGGCAGACGGGACGCCGTTTAACGGAAGAAGATATGCGATGGCTGAAACGACAGATTTTAAGTCATACAGGGAACTTTCGCAGGGCGAGTTTTCTTTTGATTTCACGCCGCGTCACGGTTATGTCATTCATATAAGTGATGAGGAAAAAGAAAGACTCGAAAAAGCATTCTCAAAAGGAAGGTAATCAGTTTTTTAATAGATAAAAATAATAAATCAGCCCGCCGTCTGGCGGGTTTTTCGCTTTTTATAATGTTTATGCGATGATGATAGGATGAAAGCGTGCCTTATATAACGAGAAAAATAGGCAGATGAGCGCTGTTATGCTATGATTTTGCATACCCTCCACATGACTGCGAAGAATATTAAATAACAACACTTTTGAAATAAAACATGGTGGGTTATGAAGTTCATATCTGTATGCCTGACAAGCCTTTTTTCTTATTTAGCGCTCTTTATAATAACAAGGATACTTGGACACAAACAGGTGTCACAGCTTGATTCCTTTGATTACATCACCGGAATTACAATCGGGTCGATAGCTGCGGAGTTTGCAACAGAACTTGAGGAGTTCTGGAAGCCTTTTATTGCAATGGTGATATATCTGTTGGCTACAATTTTACTCGGGGTTATCTCGCGAAAATTTCCGCGGACGCGTAAATTTATCAGCGGAACGTCAATTATCATCATGGATAACGGAAAACTGTATAAAAAGAACCTCAAAAAAGCCAAGCTTGACCTCAATGAGTTTTTAATGATGTGTCGCGAAGAAGGGTATTTTGACCTTTCCGGTATTCAAAGTGCGTTTTTTGAATGTAACGGCAAATTAACGATATTGCCCGTCAGCACACGTCGTCCTGTCATACCTGAGGATATTCAGATAAAACCAGCTCAAGATACTTTATTTGCTGAGGTAATTATGGACGGGAAGATATTAGATAAAAATTTGAAGCACTTAGGGCTTGATGTAAGCTGGTTATCGAAAAAGTTATGTGAAAACGGTATCAGCTCACATAAAGATGTGTTTTTAGCCGTATGCGATAAAAATCAGAATATCCAGTTTTATAAAAAAGAAGAGGATGAATAATTATGGCGCTCATCATCAAATATGCACAAAAATGATATATATAACCATTAGCTATACAAATGTTGATTCGGTTACTTTATACAAAAAATAATGCATAAGTATTCTTCAATAAATTGACTTCTCCCTGCAATGTTATTATAATGTTAGTGGACTTATGAGCACAGGAAGGAAATGGTAATATGCGATATACAGGCGTTGTTGCAAGGGGAATTATTACACCTATATTCAAGTATGGAGATGACGTGATAGAGGGCATAACCGAAAGTTTAATGGCGGCTGCCGAAAACGAAAACATAAAATTCAATGACGGTGATATAGTCGGCGTTACGGAAGCGCTTGTTGCGAGAACGCAGGGCAATTATGCAACCTGCGAGCAGATAGCCGAAGATGTTCGCAGTAAATTCGGCGGCGAGGATATGGGTATTGTTTTCCCCATTTTAAGCCGCAACCGTTTTTCTATTTTACTTAAAGCAATTTCAATGGCGACAAAAAAGCTCTATGTGCAGCTTTCATATCCATATGATGAGGTTGGCAATCCTTTAGTAAAAGAAGAGAGCTTTGAAGAGTCCGGTGTTAATCCATATACCGACAGCTTCACCGAAGAAGAATTCAGGAAAATATTTGACAAAGAGTCAACGATACATTGCTATACGGGAATTGATTATATTGAGTATTACAAAAACATCAACTCAAATATTGAAATAATCTTTTCAAATGATCCGACATATATCTTAAAGTACACAAAAAACGTGCTCAACTGTGATATTCATACGAGAATGAGAACGCAAAGGCTTATTAAAAAAGCCGGCGCTAAAATAAGTTACAGACTTGATGAAATTATGGCGTCGCCCGTCGGTGATAGCGGTTATAATCCCCAGTACGGTCTTTTAGGTTCTAATATGGCGACCGAAGATAAGGTTAAGCTCTTCCCGAAAGATACGCAGGAGTTTGTTGACGCGCTTGCGGCAAAATTAAGGGCAAGAACAGGGAAGAATATTGAAGTTTTAATATATGGCGACGGTGGATTTAAAGATCCGGTAAGCGGTATCTGGGAGTTTGCTGACCCGGTTGTAGCTCCGGCATACACAAGCGGACTTGTCGGAACGCCTAACGAACTGAAGATTAAGTATTTTGCCGACAATGAGTTTGTGTCGCTTTCAGGGGAAGATCTGACGAAGGCTATGAAGGAGCAAATTAAGCAAAAGGAACGGAATCTCGTCGGCAATATGAAGTCACAGGGAACGACGCCGAGAAATATTACCGATTTGGTTGGCAGTCTGTGTGACCTTGTCAGCGGCAGCGGTGACAGAGGAACACCGGTTGTGTTGATTCAGAATTATTTTAAAAACTATGCAAGCGAATAATATTGTTGTACGATTCGTTTAGACTAAACTTTCACATAAAAGCGGCAGGTAGTTATTTTAAAGCTATCTGCCGTTTTTGCTTTTGAAAAAAATGTGTGAATATAATATTCACACATCGCGGGAAATATAATTAAAAGACACCATTGTGAGAATTAATACTAAAGGTGGGACATGAAAAAGAAAGAACTGCTTTTTGTCACAATTGCAACTCTAATTATCGGCACTCTCATGCATTTCCTTTATGAATGGTCGGGCGAGTCGCGTTTTATCGGTTATATATGTCCTGTGGATGAGTCCGTCTGGGAGCACATGAAGCTGATATTTTACCCGCTTTTCTTTGTGGCAATTTACATTGCAATAAGAAAAGGCGATATCGGCCGGATTTCCGGCTTTATTCTCACGTCTCTTATCGCTATGGCGCTGCAAATAAGCTTTGTTTACTTATATAAGCTGTTTACACAGCGCTCCCTCGTTGTGCTTGACATTATTTTTTATTATATTGTGATGATAGCGGCCGTTATCTTCGGCAATATTTGGAGCGGGTGCAGGAAAATACGCAACCTATGGCCGATTTTTGCCGCTGTTTCAGCTATAATGATTGTACTTTTCACCCGACTGAGTTACAGCAAACCCTCGTTTTGCCCGTTTCTTTTCATGGAGGAGTAAATATCACAATTACAACAGAAAAGAGCATAACATCATAACAAGAAAAAACGTGCCATAGTTATGGTTATGCTCTTTTAAACATATTCTGCTCTGTTGGTTTACCTGATAATTAAATGTTATTAGTCACCGTCAATTATATAGTTACTGAAACCGGAGCTTTGTGCTGTCGTACCGTCGGCGAAAATCCAGAATGCTTCAACTCCGTCGTATGCTTCGATGAAAGCTGAGCCTTCTTCATAGCTCATATTGAATACGGCTGTTGAGAGAACATCGCCGAGCGCTGAATCGTCAGTTAAGATTGAAACCGACAGATAATCATTTTCAGGCATAAGGGTATTTGGATTGATGATATGGTGGTAGCGGACGCCGTTTGACATATAATAGCGCTCATATGTTCCGCTTGTCACAAGAGACATATCTTCAAGCCCGACGCGCACGACGTAAGGCATATCAGCATTTTCGTCCGGGTTTTGAATGCCGGCAGCCCATGCACCGCCATCTTCTTTAGTTCCGATTGTGCGGACGTTGCCACCGATGTTAAGCGCATAGTTGACGACGCCACGCTCGGCAAGCGCACGCGCTGTCATTTCAGTTGCGTAACCCTTTGCTACGGAGCCGACGTCAAGCGACATTTCGGGGTCTTTGAGATAAACAGTCGAGTTTTCACGGTCGATAACAATGTCGTTTATATTGCAGTGAAGGGAAGCGGCACGAAGTTCCTCCATCGTCGGTACCGCCGGCTCGGTGCCGTTTTCCCGCGCGTCCGCTGCCGCTTCTCTGTAATCGTGCCAGATTGAAAGCACAGCGCCAAGAGCAATATTGAAAAGCCCGTTTGTTTTATAATACATATCAATCGAGTATTCAAGCAAATCAATTATTCTTTCGTCTACGACGACAGGCGCAACGCCGGCATTTTTATTTATTGTTTTAATATTGTTTATGTCAGCGTATTCATAATAAATATCGTAGAGCATGTGATACTCTCCAAGCATATCTGCGGCAAAAGCGCAGTTTTCCTCAAATTTTTGCTCGTCTGTTTCATAGCCTACGATATATGAGACGGTATCAAAAAAGTCATAATACATTTTCGACATGCGACGGGGCTTTTCTGCGCATGAGTATAAAGAGGAAAGCTGAAGCAAGAGTAAACCGCACATAGCGGTGCCTATTATAAACAGTTTTACTGTTCGGACGTGTTGACGATGTATTGGCACGGTGGGTCACATCCCCTTAAATAATATATTTATATTATAATACAGAATACAAAGAAAAGGGGAGCAGATGCTCCCCTTGACCTGCATCTTGACAGCAGGAAAATTGTTATGCTTTTTATTTCGCGTTGCCGATAGCCTTTGCGACGACTGCCTGGAATTCGCTGATGCTGATTGTGCAGGAAGCAGCAAGCGTCTCATCAGCAGGGACTTTATGACCCGCATCATTTGTAGTTGTTACTATGCTTAAGACTTCGGTTGCTGTCTTACCCTTGATATAGTTTTCAAAAGCAGCAGCCTGCTCATACCATTCCTTCTTGATAGAAGAGGAATCTTTCATGCCGTAATCATCGCCGCGCTCACGCTTTGTGAGAACTTCAGCCGTTGTGTCGGAAGTAATCTCACCGGCGGTGTTGAATTTAATCTTCGGCTGAATCATGTCTACGATGGCAACAAGTACTTTTCCATCCTTATCAACAGCAGTTGCGGAGAAGTTTGTATACATATTAGCGGAGCCATCGGCTTCTTCCGTAGCGGATGCGGATGATGAGTCAAGCGTTGTGTTGGCAGCTATGCCGAGCTTGTATTCAGAAGCTTTGAACGTGTAATTCTTTGCGTCTTCGCAAGCCTTTGTTACGGCTTTAATAAAATCGCTGATGTCGATTGTGCAGCCGGCGAGGAGAGTTTCATTTGTAGCTACTTTATGACCGGCATCATTTACCGTTGTTGTTATGCCGGCAACCTCTGTTGATGTCATGCCAATGACGAATTCTGCGAAGGCTTCAGCCTGCTCATACCACTCCTTCTTAATGGAGGAGTTGTCCTTCATCCCATATTTCTCTTTCTTTTCGCCTTTTGTCTCAAACGTCAAGGTTTCCGCAGGAAGAGTACCGTCGGTTACTGTGCATTTGTTCTGAGCAACGTCGAGTTTGCAGTCGACGATTTTACCATCCTTATCAAGAACAACAGCGGCAAATGTAGCATCAACCTGAGCTACACCTGTCTTAGAAGATGCGGTGGAAACGACAACGCCAAGACCAAGGTTATAACTTTTTTCAGCCTCTCCGCATGATACGAGACCAATAACCCCGGTAATTGCGAGTATCGCGGCAATGGCGATAGTCAGAATTTTCTTCATATTTAGCCCTTTCATTTACATAAAAAATGTAGTGCATTTGACAAAGACAATGCAGAAACCAGCAAAAATTATGTGGCGGCATATTGGTTGCCGCCTTTTATGATTTGGGGACAAACGTCACCATGTGATATTCTGCAGTGTTCGTCAATGCTTTTATTGCTGGTTGATATTATATAATAGCAGTAATATAATGTCAACGAGCAACCAGCAAAAATATGGCTAATATTAGTTTGAAATTATTAAGAAATATTATACATTACTTATATTTACTAATCTTAATTTATTAATAATTTTAAGTAGGGGAGATGGTTAATATTTTACAATGAAGGCCCGCATTGACTTATCAATACGGGCCTTGAAACTGGCTTTATGCTTTAAATTATTAAAGTATAATTATAAAAACTTCAGCTGTGTATCCTCGGGTGACGATGGCGAATCAGAGTCGCAGTTCGATGCGGGTGTGTATGGTATGCCGAGGTGTTCATAAGCCATGCGCGTGACGCAACGGCCGCGTGGAGTGCGGGCAATATACCCAATCTGCAGAAGATACGGTTCGTAAACGTCCTCGATTGTCACAGCTTCCTCACCGATAGTAGCAGAAAGCGTCTCAAGACCGACAGGGCCGCCGCCATAATAGCGTATCATGGCGGTAAGCATGCGCCGGTCGGTGTTGTCAAGCCCAAGCTCGTCTATTTCAAGCATTGAAAGAGCTTCCCGCGCGATTGTCTCGGTTATCTCACCGTTGCCCTTTACCTGTGCATAGTCGCGGACGCGCTTTAATAAACGATTTGCTATACGTGGTGTTCCGCGTGAGCGAGAGGCAATTTCATATGCGCTGTCACCGTGTATCGGTATTCCGAGAATTTTAGCGCTGCGCTTTATTATTTCCGCAAGTTCTTCTGTTGTGTAAAGCTCAAGGCGCAAAACGACGCCGAAACGGTCACGCAGTGGTGTTGTCATCTGCCCAGCGCGCGTTGTAGCACCAATCAGAGTGAAACGCGGAAGGCCGAGGTGGATGCTTCTTGCAGCGGGGCCTTTGCCAATGATAATGTCGACTGCGAAGTCCTCCATTGCGGGGTAGAGTATTTCTTCTATTTGGCGCGATAAGCGGTGTATTTCGTCGATGAAAAGAACATCTCCCTCACCGAGGTTTGTCAGCAGCGCGACAAGATCCCCCTGCTTTTCAATTGCCGGGCCGCTTGTTATGCGGAAATTAACACCAAGCTCCGCGGCGATAATTCCGGCAAGCGTCGTTTTACCGAGACCGGGCGGGCCATAGAGAAGAACGTGGTCAAGCGGCTCACCGCGTTTCTTCGCCGCGTCTATATAAATCGAAAGTTCTTCCTTTGCTTTGGCCTGACCTGTGTATTCGGAGAGTGTCTTCGGGCGCAGCGATACCTCACCTTCACGGTCACCAAGACCGCCGCCCAAATCTTCAGGTTTTAGATTTGTATCAACTATTCTGTTCTCTAAATCAAAGTCGCCGTTATACATCAGCGGTGTTTATACCTCCGGGCGCGCTTCACAAAAGATGTGAAAGCGCTGCTTTTATTAATTCTTCTGTTGATTTTTCGGCAGCGTCCGGTACAGCACGAATAGCTTTTTGCGCTTCCTGACGGCTGTAACCAAGCACGACCAGCGCATCAAGCGCTTCAGACATCGATGATGACATTGACGCGCTGCTTTGAGTGCCCACGTTTGCTCCCGTGGCAGGTGACACAATTGGCGCGAGCTTGCCGGAAAGCTCAAGCACAATCCGCTGTGCCGTTTTCATGCCAACACCGGGAGCACGCGAGATAAGCTTAACGTTTTGCGATGCGACAGCTTCCGCCAGCGCGTCCGGCGTCAGGAGTGAAAGGACGGATATTGCAACCTTCGGTCCGATGCCGGATATGTTTGTCAGCATTCGGAAAAGGTCAAGTTCTTCTTTTGTGTAGAAGCCGTAAAGGTCAAGAGCATCCTCTCTGACGGCAAGGTGTGTATAAAGGCGAACAATGTTCCCCTTACCTGTTGTGCGCGGAAGAAGAGACAGCGTTGTAGCGCTGACAGTCAGGCGAAATCCGACGCCGCCGCAGTCGATGACGGCAAGATTCTCACCGACATGAACAAGCTCTCCTGTAAGATAGTAAAACATTGATCCTCCAAAACAGTATCAGCACATAGCATAAAGTGTCAAGGCACAGCGTCAAGCGCCAGCGACAAGCGTAAAACGGCAAGTGCAGCGCTAAAGCGCACGTTAAGCGTAAACGTTATGCCTGCGCCCTTCGGTCTCAAGTCGTGTGCGGTGTTTTCGTATTATAAAGTCAGTAATGCAAACTAAAATGAATATAGCGATAAAGAACAGGGAGATTAATCTGCCGTATATCACACAATCAGGTCTGTATTCCATTGAAATCGTGTGCTTACCGGCCGATGCACGGAAGACCATGACAGCATCAAGCGCTTCGAATGTCTCGACTTCTTTACCGTCGACTTTTACGACCCAGCCCTTGTCGTACGGTATTGATGTGAAGATAAGCTCGTCGCCTTCCTTGACATCAATCGTTCCGTAGAAGCTGTCTTCGGTGTATTTTTCAATGTTGTATCCGCTCACCGAAAGCTGCGGCATATAAGTTTCAAAAACAGTTTCGTCAATATAGTAGAAGTAAGTTGATTCGGTCATCAGGTAAAGTTTGTCGTTATCCACAAGACGCAGTGAAATATTCAGCTCTTCTCCGGCTTCAAACGTGCCGAGGTCAACAACGCGATAAGTTTCGTTGCCGAAATACGTGCCGATTTTTGTATTGTTGAGGTAAAGATCACATTCGCGCAGATAGTCGCTCGGGAAGTAGCAATAAATGTTACCCGTCTTTGGCGCTTTTATTGTGAAATACACTTTACCGATTACTTCACTATCGTTTCTTGTATAAATTCTGTGTCCGGTTGTGTAAGAAATATTAACATACTGCGTATCGGTTGATTCAATATTGATCGGCACAAAGACTTCTATTTTTTCTGTACTGCCGAGCATTTTTGAAATGATTTGATTCATGCGGTCAAACGGCGAATCATCCGATTCCATATTATAGCTGAGAAGATCCTCGCTGACGCCATAAGCAATCGGGAGTGCATAGGGGTTTTTATAGGCATATAGGTTTGCATATGCTTCGCCCGGATCATACTCATATGCAAGTTCATAAAGGCTTGATACGCTGTCATCTTCTTCGGCTATGATATATTTTAGACCGAGCAGCGTGTCAAGGACGGGCGTACCGCCGAGATATTTTGACCAGTGAGACTTTGATGAAAGCCCAAGACGGTTGAGGAATTTAATCGTTGAGGAGTTAAGAGTTGACGTTGAGTTAGAAAGACCTCTGAAGCCGAGAGCCAAGGGGTCGTTTGTCTTTCTGTGGACTGTTTTCTCCATGCGGTAGAAGGAATTGTCGTTTTCTTTCACCATATCGACAACCGGCTGTAGCCGGTCGATGAAGTTGCGGTATGATGTGCGCTTTGAGTAAACAACATCATCATCAAGTGCAACAAGGTTTAAAAGGCCTGCCGTGAACATTTCAAGCACAATTATAGCGGCGATTGCAACCGACATGCCTGAGATATAGCTTGATCTTACATGGAAACGCAAAAGTATTAAATATATAGCGAAAAATGCAATTGAAAGCCAGACGGTACCGTAATCGGTGACGTTTTTGTAGTCATATTTCTGGAGAATGACAAGCACAAATACCCAGAAAAAGCAGTCGGCTATAATGACCGGGACTTGAACCTCGCGGATATAAATAAACGCGCGATATGCCATCAGCACCATGAAGAAGCAAAGCATGAAGCTGTAGCGGTAGTTTAGCCAGTTAGGCCGCTGGAATCCGTGCCAGGCAATGTCTATTGTCGAGCCTTCAAAGCAAAAAACGAAGAAAACAGTCATGAATCCCCCCGCTATTTTTTCGCGGATGGGAATCTTCTTTATCATGAAGAAAAGCGGTAGCAGCAATAGCGTTATTGTTCCGCAGTAAACGAAGGGCAACCCTTCGGGGCGGACGGTATCATATGAACCGATGAAAAGCTTTGTTACGAGATCCAAAAGATCAAACTTTGAGTTAAAAGAGTAGTTAGGATTTGAAAACGTTGTCTTGCCGAAAGTCAGGGAATAATATGCAGACCAGAGTATGACGGTCGACATACCGAGGACAAGGACGGCACAACCGCCAATGCGTAGAAGTGTTTTTACAAAGTGAGCAGATTCGAAGTTCGGGTTGCGTTCTTCCGGCTTCATCGAGAAGTAACATACGAAGAAGTAAACAAAAACGAAGATGCACATCATGTACCCGATATAGAAGTTGCTCATGACAGCCCATGTCAGGGTAATGATGAACAGTTTAAAGCGGCCGCGCTTAATAAGACGTTCCATGCCGAGGATGATAAGCGGCAGCATGATGAGGTTGTCAATCCACATCGTATTATGCTGCTGCACGACGGCATATGCCGTGAGGGCATAGAGCGTCGAGAACATCACAATAGCCGTGCGGTTAAAGGCTTTTTTCTCTGTTTTGTTATGCAGGTATATGCCGAATGTCAGCCCGGAGCAGCCTGTTTTTAATAAAAACATCAAAAGCAGGGCTTCTGTTATCATTTGCTTCGGGAACAGGCATACAAGGAAAGAGAAGGGAGAGGCGAGGTAATAGGCGTATATGCCCATAAATTCGCCGCCAAGCGCCCTGCCGAAGGTGTAAACCCAGCTTTGGTCACCTAAAACAATCTTCCGCAGCTGTTCAAAGTAGTAAACATACTGCCCGTTGAGGTCAAGAACAAGAACGCTGCCCTGACCGAACGGGTATGTGCCCATCGCGATATATATAAGCCACATTGTCAGCGCCGGAACAAGAAAAGCAAGGCCGAGATAGCCGTACTTTTGCATAAAAGTACGCGTTTTCATGCGAAATGACGGCTTTTTCGGTCTTTTTCCTGCTTCTGTTTCTTCTTCCGTGTCGCTGTTTGCATCTATATCATATAATTCGTAATCAGGCGGAGTGTTAATGTCTGTGTCGTCATTTTCTTCTTCGTCTGGTTCTACGAACTGTATATCAGATAGAGCGCTGCTGTCTTTGCTATCGTTCTCAATATCATCTGAGTTTGCAAGCACAAATTCATCAATTTCGGAAATTTCATCGGCATCGCCCGAATTATCATCGCCGGATGTGGTGCTGCTGCCGTTTGATGTGCCATCATCCCCGACACGTCCCGCCGAGATGGCAAGGGAGCGTTTTGCAACAGCTTTTTTCCGTGCTTCGTGAAGAGCGGCTCTCACGGCATCTGCGTTATGTTTGCTTTTGACGCTACCGTCGTCCGGATTTGCTGTTTGGGTACTATTTAAACTTGAAGTATCATTCTTAGGTTCCGAGCCATCGTCAAGCTTGTCGCTTTTGTTTATCAAGTCGTTTTTTTCGTCCATTATTTATGCCGTCCTTGATTTTTTTTACATTTTATATAATATAATTTATCCGCAGTTTATATTTGATTGATATTATACCTCATGGTCATCGGAAGATGATGAAGAAGAGGCGGGAATAATTTTCTTTATGCTTTTTTCGAGTTTTTCTCGAGGAATCGTTAAATCGCGCCCGCAGCCAAGGCATACAATCCGAATATCGCTGCCAACTCGCCGGCAAACGAAGCGTTTTTCGCCGCATGGATGCGTTTTTTTAAGTTCCAGCACATCACCGACACGTATGACGGGAATTTTCGGGTTCATGTTCCCTGACTCAACCTCCAAATTGTAAATAAAAATGTTTTTAACACGAAAAATTACGCGGGCATATTTATGTTTATTATAGCACGTTTGCATTTTTTATGTAAATATTAGCATAAGTAATTTTACAAATGGATAAAATGCAGGTGCAATTCTGAAAGAAAGCGTCCTCATTTTTACAAATCAACGAAACGTCGAAGGTGATTGCGCCATATTTTGTTCTGTTTACCGATTTTACAGCGACAGCGGTTAATTAAGGGTTGTATCTTTGACATCAATATTATATCATGATATAATACTATGGATTACTATCTATATAATTTCGAGAGGAGGCCATCCGGTTGATAATATTAGGAGTTGATCCGGGAATTGCAATAGCCGGCTGGGGCATCCTCGAGTATAAAAACGGCATGTGCCGTCCGCTCGGATATGGCGCCGCAACGACACCGGCTGATATGCCGACGGAAGATAGACTATTATCTCTTCACTTAGCATTTGACGATATTATAAAAGAATACAAGCCCACTGAATTTGCGTGCGAGGAGCTTTTCTGGAACACGAATCAGAAAACGGGCATATATGTCGCCGAGGCGAGAGGTGTGATTATTTTGACAGCGAAGCGGCGCGGGTTAAAAATATCGGAATATACACCGCTTCAGGTGAAGCAGTCTGTTGCAGGTTACGGACGAGCTGATAAAAAGCAAGTGATAACGATGGTGACGTCACTTTTAAAACTGCCATCACCGCCGAAACCGGACGATACGGCCGATGCGCTTGCTGTGGCTATATGCCATGCTTACAGCTCATCGTCGCTTCTGTCGAAGTATTACAATAATTAATAATATCACAAGTTATAATAAAGGGAAATAATAAAATACACACGTGCTTTATGTATATGCATAGCACGGTATTTTAAATGAAAGCGGCAATATCTGATGTGGCTATCTGATAAATGGAAAGATTACGAACTCCTTGACTGTCAGGGCGGGGAACGCCTTGAACGCTGGGGGAAATATATACTTGTAAGGCCCGATCCGCAGATTATATGGGACTGCGGACGGCATGCAAAGGAATGGTCATACCCTGACGGCGTTTATACGCGCAAAGGGGGCGGCGGCTCGTGGCAAACAGGCGAGCGACTTCCGGAAAAGTGGTGCGTATCGTATGGTAACATGCGGTTTTACGTGCGTCCTATGGGCTTTAAGCATACGGGGCTTTTCCCGGAGCAGGCCGTAAACTGGGACAGGATGTCAGCGCTGATACAGAGCGCAGGAAGACCGATTAAGGTACTAAACCTTTTCGCTTACACAGGCGGCGCGACAATAGCGTGTGCTATGGCAGGCGCTTCTGTCTGTCATGTGGACGCATCGCGCGGCATGACAATGACTGCCCGCGAAAATGCAGCTCTTTCCGGTCTTGCCGATGCTCACATAAGGTATATAGTCGATGACTGTCAGAAATTTGCCGAACGTGAGCTGCGGCGCAGAAACCGTTATGACGCTATTATAATGGATCCGCCGTCATACGGACGCGGCCCGTCCGGGGAAGTATGGAAGCTTGAAGACAACATACACAAGTTTGTGTCGCTTACGGCAAAGCTCCTTTCGGACACGCCGCTTTTCTTTCTCATTAATTCGTATACGACGGGGCTCTCGCCCCTTACGATGGAATATATACTTCGCCTTGAGCTTCTCTCACGGCTCGGTGGCGTGCTTGAATCCGGCGAGCTTGGTCTTCCGGTTAAATCAAGCGGAGGTGTGCTCCCGTGCGGTGCATCTGCATGGTGGATAGCTGACAGTGGACGTTAGTCCCGGGCAGATGTGCGGCGCACGAGGGTGGAAAAATCAGATTATAATTAAGAAAACAATCTCATTTTATATATTTGGAGCATCAAGTGAGTGCAAAAAAACCTATTATTGAAATAAAAAACGTATCATATTCATATGAAAGCATAGACGGTCGCCGCATATCTGCACTTGATGGTATTTCGCTTTCTATTGAACGCGGTTCCTTTGTTGCTGTGCTTGGGCATAATGGCTCCGGTAAATCGACTCTTGCGAAACTTTTAAATATGATATTGACGCCCGAGAAGGGTGAAATTTACTTTGACGGCGAGCGCGTCAGCGGGCCTGGCGATATAGATGAAAATGTCATGTACGCCGTCAGGCGCAGGGTTGGAATGGTTCATCAAAACCCTGATAACCAAATTGTCGCAACAATTGTTGAGGAAGATGTTGCCTTTGGTCCTGAAAACCTCGGTATTCCGCCACAGGAGATACGCGATCGTGTTGACGCGGCGCTTGCAGCCGTCGGAATGACGGAATATGCGCGTCATGCACCGCATCGACTCTCCGGCGGTCAGAAGCAGCGCGTTGCCATTGCGGGAATACTTGCTATGATGCCGGAGTGCATCATTTTTGATGAATCAACGGCAATGCTCGACCCGTCAGGACGCGCGGAAGTAATGGAAATTATAAAGAAACTCAACAAAGAGCGCAATATAACAATCATACTCATAACTCACGACATGATGGAAGCCGCTATGGCGGATCGCATTGTCATATTGAATGACGGTCGTGTATATGCGGACGGAACACCACAGGAGATATTCTCACAGGTTGATCGCATGCGCGCCATTAAACTCGATGTTCCGGAGACGACTGCGTTCATGTATGAGCTTTCATCGCTTGGGCTTACGCTCCCGCGGGGTGTTTTTAATGTGCGGGAGTGTGCTGAAGCGGTTGCCGCCGCTCTTTTTGCCGCAGGGAAGGTGCGAGTATGAGCGGGATCAGACTTGATGGTGTTTCATATGTTTACAGTGCCGGAATGCCGTATGAGAAAAAAGCGCTTGACAATATAAGTGTTGAGTTTGAAGACGGCAAAATGACAGGCATAATAGGGCACACAGGCAGCGGCAAATCAACGCTTGTACAGCTTTTAAACGGCTTACTAAAACCGACATCCGGTAAAATATATCTTGGCGGCACAGACATTTGGGCGGAGCCTAAAAAGATACGCTCCGTTCGTTTCCGCGTCGGTCTTGTTATGCAGTATCCGGAATACCAGCTTTTTGATGAGACTGTGCGTTCCGACATAGCTTTCGGACCGCGGAATATGGGGCTTTCTGATGCCGAAATTAAAGAGCGTGTCGTCGAAGCTGCCCGTTTTGCCGGACTTGACGAAAGCCTGCTTGATAAATCGCCGTTTGAGCTTTCCGGCGGACAAAAAAGGCGCGCAGCCATAGCCGGTGTTATGGCAATGCGCCCGGAGGTACTCGTCCTTGACGAGCCTGCCGCCGGACTTGACCCGGCCGGGCGTGAATCTGTCCTTGAAGGAATACGTCGTTACGGGCGGGAGAACAAAGCAACAGTAATTCTTGTGTCGCACAGCATGGAGGACATGGCCGAATACTGCGACAACATCGTTGTGCTTTCGCGCGGGCAGCTTTATTTGTCCGGTAAAACAAGCGATGTGTTCAGACATTGGGAGATGCTTACAAAAGTAGGGCTTGGCGTGCCTATGATAACGCGCGTTGCCGCAGAGCTTCGCCGTCTTGGCGTGCCGATGGACGATGATATATACACAGTCAGCGGAGCTGTCGCCAACATAGCTGCTATTATGGCAGGAAAGGAGGGCGGCAGCAATGCGTGACATTACGCTTGGTCAATATTATCCTGGTAATTCGGTGCTTCACCGCGCAGACCCGCGGGCAAAGCTTGTTTGCGCTATCCTTTATATAGCTGCAGTCTTTATGTGTAGGTCGGCGCTCGCTTTTATCGTTATTATTGCGGCAACGGCTGTATCAATAGCGCTATCCGGGATACCTCTGCGCGTGCTTTTGCGCAGCATGAAGTCGCTGATTTTCATTATTATATTCACAGCATTTATAAACCTGTTTCTGACGACGAGCGGCGAGCTTCTTTTTCAGTTTTATTTTATAAAAATCTACTCAAAGGGCATCATCAACACGATAGTGATGATTCTCCGCATCACGCTTTTAATCGCCGGCAGCGGAGTATTTCTCACATATACAACTACGCCTATTGCACTGACTGACGGGCTTGAGCAGCTTTTGGCGCCGCTAAGAAAGCTGCGCCTTCCTGTTCACGAGTTTTCTATGATGATGACGATAGCGCTGCGCTTTATACCGACGCTTGTCGAGGAAACGGATAAAATTATGAATGCGCAGAAGGCGCGCGGCGCCGATTTCGGCACCGGCAGTTTGCTTTCACGCGCGAGAGCGCTTCTTCCGATTTTGATACCGCTTTTCATCGCTGCTTTCCGGCGGGCTGATGAGCTTGCTATTGCAATGGAATGTCGGTGCTATCACGGTGGCGAGGGGCGGACGCGCATGAATGTTCTTCACCTCCGCACGCCTGACTTTGCCATTATGGCTTTTTGCGTCATTCTGTGTATAGCAGCGGCGCTTATAAACACATATATACCGATTTTTACGCTGATTGGCTAAAGGGAATGGTTAAAGCGGAATAACAGCTTTTGTGCGGAAGTATTGGAGCGTGGATGAATGAAACTTCTTCTGACAATAGCATTTGACGGCGGGGCGTATTGCGGCTGGCAGTCGCAGACGAACGGCCCGACCATTCAGCGCACAATCAACAAGGCACTTTTTGAAACATACGGCTTTGAATGTCTTGTAACTGGGTGCAGCCGGACCGACAGCGGTGTCCATGCGCGACGATACTTTCTCACAGCGGAACCGGACTGTACGCGCTCGCCTGACCGCACAGGCGACACACGCGGGATAGTTGATATGATACCTCTTGAGCGCGTGCCGAGGGCGTTAAATGTGCACCTGCCGGATGATATTGCCGTTATAAGCGCGAACGCTGTCCCCGATTCGTTTCATCCGCGCTATTCGGCAAAGCGCAAGACATATGAGTATGTATTTTACGACAGCGCAGAGCGGAATCCGTTTTACCGTGGGCGAGCATATCACATACAGCCGATAGACGACGATGCTTTGCGCCGTATGAACGAAGCCGCGACCGCTATGATAGGGCGGCATGACTTTCGCGCTTTCATGGCAAGCGGCTCGAGTATCGTTGATACTGTGCGCGAAGTGACCGAATGCAGCGTTCGCCGTGAAGGAGATTTTATAATATTCAGCGTAACGGCGGATGGGTTTCTTTATAACATGGTTCGCATAATGGCAGGGACGGTTCTTGCGGCAGCGCGCGGGAAAATAGACGCAAGTGATGTAAAAAAGATTATTGAATTACGTGAGAGAAAAAAAGCAGGTGACACGCTGCCGCCATACGGTCTATATCTTAAAGATGTAGTTTACTTATAAAAAACCGTATGTGTTGCAATTTCAGCGCCTGTAGCTTCATACTTGCGATATAATTCGAGTGTATAATTACAGTATTATTAAATCTGACTGGGGACGGGGGTGGCGTTTTTGAGCGCAGGACGCGAAAAAAGGCGAAATAACGCCTCTGTTATGCCGGAACGCTCGCCCGCAACAAAAAAAAAGGCGCGGCAGCTCGTACGTGCAGGAACATCCGCACTCCCGGAGGAGTCTATAGTTAATATTGGAGTTGAAATTCCGGACAATGCGCCAGACTTGAGTGTTAACTATTATTACCTGCGGTTGGCGCGCAGATTCCGGCTTGCCCAGACGCTTACTATAATAATAACGGTTTTTTTCGTTGTTTTCATGACAACGGCTTATTCGGATGACATAACAGCCGATAATATTAAATATCTATTTCGCGATATCAATGTAAGATCACAGGGCGATGACGCCAAATTCATGAATATCACATACAACGCCGACCCGACGCAATGTTTTTCAATGTTCCGGGGCGAGCTTGTATATGTGACCGGCAGTGGCCTTACACTTTATGGCGCGTCCGGTGGTGAGGGTTTAAAAGATTCCATGACACTCGAATCGCCTGTCGTTAAAGCAGGCGAGAAATACATGTTAGTCTTTGATATATCCGGCAGTCGCTTCAGTGTTTACAATTCTTTTTCAAGGCTTTATTCGGAGGAGCTTGATTACAATATAGCAAATGCTGCGATGTCGGACTCAGGTGCATTTGCCGTTGTTACAAGTTCCCGCGAATATAACTCCGTTGTTTTATACTACGATGATGATTTCGATTTAAGCGCACGTTACAGCAAAAGTCGCTATGTCACAGGCGTTGCCGTTTCCGACGACGGGAACCGCATAGCCATCGCTGCCGTGGATGCTAAAAATGGAGATTTTGTAACGGAGCTTACGTTTTACGAGCCCGGGCTTGACAGTGAGTTGGCGCATATTGAACTGACTGGCGTTTTCCCCGTATCCGTCGATTATATGGATGGGGGATTTGCTCTCCTGACACTGTCGGGGTTATACTGGTATGACATAGACGGGAATTTTATCACATCGTTAAATTTCAGGTATAAGCCATATAAATACGCGGTATCAGACCTATATTACATCGTAATTTTCCCGAAAAATATAGTAGGCAGCGTAAACGAAGTTGCTGTTTTTTCATCTGACGGGAAGCCGTTGTATGAAGGTGTGATTGATGAAAGAATAACGGACATTGAAGTGTCTGACTACGGATATGCCTATATTCTGACACAAGACAGGGCTGTTATGATTGATATTGAAAACAGCTCCACTGTGTCAGTCCCCGTTTCATCACAGGCGAAAAGGATTCTGCCGACAGGTGATGGAACAGTCCTTCTCGCATATTCATCACGTGCAATATTTCTTGATTTTAAATCTCAAAGTAACTGACAGAGTTGAGAATTCATAGACTGTTAAGCGCAGCAGCAGCATATCATGTAGATTTGCGCGCAGGGTATCAAGCTGATTGATTTACTGCAGGCATTTTGCTTGTGAACTAATGAAAGGACGGGTGAAGCTTGAGCGTTTTTCTTGATATAATTATACTTGCCGTTATTGTCATCTGCATTGTACGGGGTTACAGACTTGGCTTTATCCGCAGTATAATGGGGTTAATATCAAGTGTTGCCGCATTTGCTGCGGCTGTGTATTTCACACCGTCGCTTTCGTCTGTATTTTATAATAAAGTGTTTTTACCGTCGATCTCAGGTGAGATAAGAGAAACGCTGATGTCGCTTTTCATGCGGGGTGGAGAGACACTTTCACCAGACGAGCTTTTCGCGGAGTCGCCGGAAGCTCTGACTTCTCTTCTTGAGCGTTTCGGCGTTACAAAGGACTCACTGGCGGAGCGTTTTGCATCTGCTGAGGCTGCAACATCTGAAACTGTGACGGAAATATCAAAAGCAATAGCGGCGCCGACTGCGTCGGCGATGTCGAATATTGTTTCATATTTTATAATTTTCACAGCTGCGTTAATAATACTTAGAATTATTACCGTTGTGCTCGGCGCTGTATTTGAACTTCCGGTGCTGCGCACTCTCAACCGCACGGCTGGCCTTATTCTTGGTATCCTTTGCGCCCTTGTGCTTTCGGTTGCGATAAGCACGGCTCTTGCAGCGCTGATGAAGGCGATGGAACCGGTAAAGCCAACGGTTTTTGGTACCAATGTCGTGGAAAATACGCATTTAGTTAAGTTATTAGCAGGTCTTAGTCCAAAAAAGCTATATGCTCTGCTTTGGCCGAAGGTCTGATGATCTGATATTTAAAAGCCTATAGCTTCCGGTTATATACCGGGCAGGTGAAAACAAAGGAGACACACACATAAATATGGAAATGTGTTCAAGATGTCATAAACGGATTGCCGTTTTATTTATAACAAAAATAGAGGGCGGAGAAACCAAAAATGAGGGTCTTTGCTTAAAGTGTGCAAAAGAGCTTGGTCTTAAGCCAGTTGACGATATACTTTCAAAAATAGGTATAACTGAGGAAGACGTCGATAAGTTTGAGCATGATATGGAGGGGTTTTTAAAATCCGGCATGTCGCTTGACGGTACAAATGCTGGTGACGAAGATGAAGACGCCGGAGCACCTCCGATTGATATACCACGCCTAATCCGGGACGGCGGTTTCCCGATTCCGCGCAGACAGCAGCCGAATCCTGATGAAAAAGACCATCAGAAGAAGGATTCAGGTAAAAAATCAGGACAAAAGCGTAAATACCTTGATGTTTACACAAAGAACCTGACGGCAGACGCTGCCGCCGGGAAGCTTGATAGAATTGTCGGGCGCGAGCGCGAGATTGAGCGCGTTATTCAGATTCTCTGCCGCAGGCAAAAGAATAATCCATGCCTTATTGGCGAGCCCGGTGTCGGTAAAACTGCGATAGCTGAGGCTTTGGCCGAGCGCATAGCAGAGGGAAATATTCCGTATAAACTCAAGGACCGCGAAGTGCATCTTGTTGATCTTACTGCCCTCGTCGCCGGAACGCAGTTCCGCGGTCAGTTTGAGTCTCGCGTGCTGGGGCTGCTCAACGAAGTCAAGGAAGCAGGCAACATCATCCTTGTTATAGATGAGGTTCACAATATTGTTGGAGCGGGTGATGCCGAGGGCAGCATGAATGCCGCTAATATACTGAAACCGTCGCTTTCGCGCGGTGAAATTCAGGTAATCGGCGCGACAACGCTCAATGAGTACAGACTTTATATCGAAAAAGACTCGGCTCTTGAAAGACGATTCCAGCCGGTCATGGTAAATGAACCGTCTATTGCCGAGAGCATCAATATTCTGCGCGGAATAAAGCATTATTACGAGGAATACCACGGCATAAAGCTGCCGGACCATATTCTCGAACGCGCTGTCACACTCAGCGAACGGTATATAACCGACCGTTACCTGCCGGACAAGGCTATCGACTTAATTGACGAGGCGGCGTCGCACCTTGCTCTATCAACTCCATGCATAAACAAGCGGCTCATAACACTTGACGCGATAAAGAGAATCGATGAGGAATACTCCACACTCGAGTCAGCCGAACCGCCGAAGCTCGAAGAGGATATTGAGTGGCGTTATGCTCGCTTAGCGGAGCTTAAAAGCGAGCGGTTGCGTCTGACAGGAGAGCTTGAACGCCTTGATGTTGAATGTAGTAACATTGAGCTTACTGTGGCGGATCTTGCCGAGGTCATTGAGATATGGACAGGCATACCGGCATCAAATATTAAAGAAAATGAGTTTGAGCGCCTTGAAAATCTGGAAGAACGTTTAAAGCAGCGCATTGTTGGGCAAGACAAGGCTGTTTCCGCCGTTGCGCGCGCTATTCGCCGCAGCCGTGCGGGCGTTTCGTATAAGCGTAAACCTGTGTCGTTTATATTTGCAGGGCCGACCGGCGTCGGTAAGACAGAGCTTGTCAAAACACTGGCGGCAGACCTTTTCGATTCGCCTGAAACGCTGATAAGGCTTGATATGTCCGAGTTTATGGAAAAACATTCGGTATCGCGCATTATCGGCTCCCCGCCGGGTTATGTCGGTTATGATGAAGCCGGTCAGCTTACGGAGAAAATCCGCAGGCGTCCGTATTCGGTCGTGCTTTTCGATGAGATTGAAAAAGCACATCCCGATGTGCTTAATATATTGCTCCAGATACTTGACGATGGTGAAATAACGGACTCGCATGGCAAAAAAGTTGATTTTGCCAATACGGTAATTGTTATGACGACAAACGCCGGGTCAAATTATTCAATGAATGCGGCAGGTTTTGCTGTAAATCCTGAATCTTCCAGCGAGTCAAAGACAGATAAAGCGCTAAAGGAATTTTTACGTCCGGAATTTCTCAACCGTGTCGACGAAATCGTAACATTCCGTCCGCTTGACGAAAATGATTTTGTTGCTATTGCAAGAATAATGATGAATGATCTTGCAACAGCCCTGAAAGAGCATGATATAAAGCTAACATATACGGAGAGCGTGCTTGCTTTAATCGCTAAAAAATCATTTTCAACTAAGTATGGCGCGCGCAATATGCGTCGTTATATACAAACAGAAATTGAGGATGCAATCGCGTCCGGCATCATAAGCGCTAAAGGTAAACGAGTTACAAACGTTTACGTCGGCACATCAGCTGACGGCGAATCTGTTTCTGTCATCTGCTCCGGTGGAAATGTTTAATTAAAACCGGGCAGGATGTAATTATGATAAAAAAGCATTTTAATATGCATTTTTGACGATAAACTACATGGCTTTGAGAAATGAAAAGACATCCCTTCCGTGGCACTCTCAGACTGCCGCGGAAATAACAGCGAAGCTCGGTGTCTACCCAGGCACCGGGCTTTCCGCACGTGCGGCAAAAGACAGACTGCGCAGGATTGGGCCAAATGATGTGCCACATAGCGGGGTAGCGTCTGTTTTTCGGAAAGCAGTATACAGCACACTTGACCTCCCTCTTATATTTTTGCTGTTAACAGCCGCTGCGGCGACTGCTTTAGGCAATGGAGGGGGTACAAGAGCTCTTTTTATTATTTCTGCGATAGGTGTTTTTCTGCACGCAGTCGCATACATAATTGCCCGCTTTAGGACTGACAGGTATCTTCGCACACCGACCTCCGGGGTAAAAGCTACCGTCATTCGTGACGGCAAAGAGGTTATAATATCTGCGCGTTACCTTGTGCCCGGCGACATAATAAAGCTGAAAGCAGGCGATTATCTGACGTGCGACTGCCGTATTTTATCAGATGATAGCGTTACCGTTTACGAAGCAGATGTCACGGGTGTTGTCATTGCGGAAAAACATAACTGCACCCTTCCACCTGAAACGGACGTGGCACATCGCGCGAACATGATATATGCTAAAAGCCGTATTGTTTCGGGGGAATGTGCAGCCATTGTGGTTGAAACGGGCGAGTTTACGCTTGCGACAGAGACAAGCGTTGACACCGAGACAATGGCAAAAAAAGCAAAAGCGGCCATTTTTCATTCTCTTGAGCGGCGCGGACGCACGACAGGCGTCGTTATGATAGCAGCGGCTGCGGTGATGACTATTATAAGCCTGTTATCGCAAAGAAACGGCAGCATGCTGTACGATGTGTTTTTAGCAGGGCTTGCGCTTGCCGCTTCAGTTGCAAGCGAATATTATGAAGCATATGGCGATATAACACTTACATCCTCCATCACAGCCTTATTAAAAGCTACCGCGGGTAAAGTGCGGTATAAAAGCTCTCGTGCATTCGACGCTTCATCGTCACTTGATGTTATTATTACATGCGTCGACGGTATGATTGAGAGGGAAGGAATTTCATGTGCCGCGACATTTTTCGACGGGGTGGCACAAAATACTGCTGATATACCGGTGAGCCTTACGCGCGCCGCCGCCGTTTCATGCGGCGTATATGGCGGCGCTATCGCCGACGATACAATTCCACCTCGCTCCGAGTCGTCGCAGTTATTTATTGAGTATTTTAAATGCGCAGGACAAGCTCACACGGACATTTATTCACCAAAATTTATGCCCGTTTTTTTCCGCGGTGAAGCCGACGGGGTGCCATTTGACACACAGCTAATATATGACGGGGATAAGTACACGGCATTTGTAAACGGCTCACCGTCAGACGTGCTGCCGCTTTGCACAGAATATGAAGCGGCTGACGGCACGACTCTTCCTATGACAGAAGAGGTGAGAAGGGCAGCGTCGCGGTTTACAAGTGAGTATTCTGCCCGCGGGTATGTCGTTGTTGCCGTTGCGAAAAAGCTGACGAAGTTTTCTACATATGACAGAGTTCCGCTGATGCACCGCGACATGTGCCTTGTCGGCATGGCGGTGTTTTCAAAGCCGAGCGCACATTTTATTTCCGAAGCGATAAAGGACTGTCAGCGAGCCGGAATACGCGTAATCATCGCCGGACGCGGGCGGAAAGACGTTTTAGCTGCCGTACGAACCGGTTTTGCTTCCGGGGCAAGTGACGTTATCACAGCGCGGGCTTATGCGGTGATGGATCCGGACGAGCGAGCAGAAGCTGTCGGCAGTGCAAAAGTGCTGCTTGGGTTCGGTGTGCGCATGATGGCGGATGTGATACGAAATTTACGCAAAAACGGGTATCGCGTCGCTTATGTCGGCAACCCTGAGCGCAGCGCTCAAAGCGTCGGGGACGAAGTGGTGCTCATGAGGTTGGCTGATGTCAGCATTGCGGCAAGCACGACGGATATGCCTGACGGCACGGGTGGAGCTAATGCCAATGTCGATGTGCTCTCAGATGCGGCGGAACTCACAGTTCCGCTCTCTGATGACGAGGGCGGGGGCTTTCCCGATGTTATTAGGGCTGTATTATATGCAAAGCAGATGAAAAGAAATGTTGAATCAATCAAGGATTATCTGCTTGCGTCGCAGGTAGCGCGGCTTACCCTTGTTATCAGCGCTGCTGCAGCGCTTGGAGCCGGTGCGGCAGGCGCGGCACTGACGCTTGCATGGGGGTTGTTATTTGATTTTGCTGTTGCTCTCACGCTTGCCGTCGAGCGGCCGGATAGTGAGACGATTATGTATCGCTTGAGTAAGAAAAAGACTCGTTGGTTGTTTGTTCTCGCGCTTCTATCTGGCGCCATTTGGGGTGCCGTAATGTCAATATGTACTGCTCTGCACACGGACGGGGTGATGGGACGTGTTTCATCGGTTGCAGTAGTCTCGCTTTTGGTAGCGACTGTTGCCGCAGCGGGTGAGGTTCGGCGCGACAGGTCAATTCTCTCACCGAAAAGGCTTATCAGCCCGTCAGGCTTTTCACTTTTATGTATTTCGGCGGCGCTTATCGTGCTGTTGACGGTGTCAGCGGGGTTTTCATCGTTCATTGGTATCGATCAGCCAAAGCAAAAAGAGCTTTTGCTGTCAATCCTCCCGGCGGCTGCTGTTATGATTACATACGAGATATCAAAAATAATAAAACCTTATCAAAAAAAGTATAAACGAAATGAAAATGACATAGATTAGACAAAAAAGCAGATAACGTTTTGTGCGTTATTTGCTTTTGCTTTATTTACAGAAATTGTACTTTGGTGTAAAATAATAAATTGTGTGACATAAACTTAAAGGAGAATTATTAAATGGCTGACAATACGCAGGCAAACTGCACTCACGACTGCTCAACATGCGGAGCAAACTGCTCTCATAGAAAAGAGCCCGGCTCATTGCTTGCACCTCCGAATCCAAACAGCAAAACAGGCAAGGTAATAGCCGTCGTCAGCGGCAAGGGCGGTGTAGGGAAAAGCATGGTCACATCGCTGCTTGCAGTTGAGATGAATCGGCGTGGATATAAAACTGCGATTCTTGACGCAGATATAACTGGCCCGTCAATACCGAAGGCTTTCGGTTTAAAACCCGGGAATGTCGATGCGTCAAATGAGGGGATTTTCCCGGTCAGAACAAAAACCGGTATTGAGGTGATGTCGGTTAATCTCTTGCTTGATGACGAAACAAGCCCTGTTGTATGGCGCGGGCCTATTATATCGGGAACTGTTAAACAATTCTGGAGTGATGTCATATGGGGCGATATTGATATCATGTTCATCGATATGCCGCCCGGAACGGGAGACGTCACTCTGACAACGTTTCAGAGCCTGCCGCTTGACGGGATTATTATTGTCACAAGTCCGCAGGAGCTTGTCTCGATAATAGTCGAGAAGGCTATCAACATGGCAAACCTTATGAAAGTGCCAGTCCTCGGAATTGTTGAAAACATGAGCTATGTTCTGTGCCCGGACTGCGGCAAGAAAATTGAAATTTTCGGTAAAAGCAGCGCTGATGAAATAGCAAAGAAATTCGGTTTCCCGGTGCTTGGACGGCTGCCGCTTGATCCAAAGCTTGCCTCAATGTGCGACCTCGGCACAGTAGAGCTTGCACCGGATGGGCTGCTTTCGGCTGCTGCTGCATCAATTGAGCCAAAATGATAAACATGGATGACATCCTACAAAACAGAAAAGTCATTACTATAATAAAATTTATAAATAATTTTGTAAAATATTCTGGATTTTTATTTTTCTGTGATATATAATATACGACGGTCGATTAAAAAAGGGGCCGCGCGTCGGCACCGCGCAGCTCCTCTTTATTAATGGCATTTTTTAACCAAGTACATTTTTATTGAAAAAATATTATATAAAGGAGCAAATCCCCGAAATGAAGAAGAAACTGACCACGGTGCCGTTTAATGGCACAGAAGAGCAGTTGCGAAAGCTCGACGAGCTTATCGAATCGAAACGCGGTGTGAAGGGCTCGCTTATGTCTGTGCTGCAGGGGGCGCAGGATATATACGGTTACCTTCCGATTGAAGTGCAGCGTTACATAGCGTCAAAACTTGACGTGTCGCTTTCAGAAGTCTACGGAGTTGCTTCATTTTATTCCCAATTCACATTTAACCCCAAGGGAACGTATTCTGTATCAATTTGCCTTGGAACCGCTTGCTACGTAAAGGGATCTGGAGCAGTCCTTGAAAAGCTGAAAGAGGTTCTCGGAATTGAGGAAGGAGAAATAACTCCCGACAGAACGTTTTCACTTGAAGTTACAAGATGCATCGGAGCTTGTGGACTTGCCCCTGTCATGATCATAAACAACGATGTTTACAGTAAAATGACACCTGATGAAGTTGAAGGTATCATCGCAAAGTACAGAATATGATATAAGTGCTGTGATGCGATAACTATATATAAACACAGTATTAAAACGGTATAGCATAACAGAAGCGCAACAAATAAAAATAAATACACGGAGCAGGGATATAGCATAATGAAAACAATCAGCGATTTAAACGCTATTAAAGCGAAAGTTATTGATAAGATATACCCTAAAAATCCGGGTGAAAAAAGAATTGTTGTCGGACTTGCAACTTGTGGTATATCTGCAGGGGCGCAGCCCGTTTATGATGAGATCGTAAAGGCTGTAAAAGAGCTTGGTCTTGACGGAGTTTCCGTCGTTGCCACCGGTTGCGTCGGTATATGCCAGTACGAACCGATAGTTGAAGTTTTCGAGAGCGGGGGCAAGCGCGTGACATATGTTTCGATGACACCCGAGAAGGCCCGCCGCGTTGTGCAGGAGCACATAGCAGGTGGCGTACCTGTTCTCGAATATACTGTTGCTAATACAAAACTTTAAGGTGGAGGGATAAGTGATAAAATGGATAATACCTCTATTTTAAGTACCCGTTTCTACGGGGGGCAGAAACGGGTTGCCCTCCGCAACTGTGGAATTATCGATCCGGAAAATATTGATGAGTACATAGCCGTTGACGGGTATCAGGCACTTGCAAAAGTTCTCACCCAAATGACACCCCAGCAGGTTGTCGACGAAATAACAAAGTCCGGTCTGCGTGGACGCGGTGGCGGCGGCTTCCCGACGGGACGCAAGTGGCAATTTGCCATGGGCGGTGAGCCCGGGACTCAGAAATATGTCGTTTGCAACGCCGACGAGGGCGACCCGGGCGCTTTCATGGACAGAAGCGTTCTGGAAGGCGATCCGCACAGCGTTATCGAAGCGATGGCGATAGCCGGATACGCTATCGGCGCAAGTGAAGGATACATATATGTACGTGCGGAATATCCGGTAGCCGTTAAGCGCTTGGAATTAGCAATAAAGAGCGCACGCGAATACGGCTTCCTTGGAAAAAATATATTCGGTTCAGGATTTAATTTTGATATACAGCTCCGTCTTGGTGCTGGTGCGTTTGTTTGCGGTGAGGAAACGGCGCTTCTCACATCAATTGAGGGCAAAAGAGGTGAGCCGCGTCCGCGTCCGCCATATCCGGCAGTCAAAGGGCTTTTCGGCTGCCCGACTATTATAAACAACGTTGAGACACTGGCCTGCGTTGCTCAGATAATTAACAAGGGCGCCGATTGGTTCGCATCCATGGGAACTGAAAAGTCAAAGGGCACGAAAGTTTTCGCGCTCGGCGGTAAGATAACAAACACAGGTCTTATTGAAGTTCCGATGGGAACGACCTTGAGAGAGGTCATTTATGACATCGGCGGCGGCATACCGGGCGGCAAACAGTTTAAAGCTGCGCAGACAGGTGGCCCGTCCGGCGGATGCATTCCGAAAGAGCACCTTGACGCACCGATTGACTACGAAAACCTCTCCGCTATTGGCTGTATCATGGGTTCCGGCGGCATGATAGTAATGGACGAGGACAACTGCATGGTCGACATAGCAAAATTCTTCCTCGGATTCACTGTCGACGAGTCATGCGGTAAATGTACTCCATGCCGTGTCGGCACAAAGCGCATGCTTGAGATGCTCGACAAAATCACATCCGGAAACGGCGAGATGGAAGATTTAAAGCGTCTTGAGGAACTTGCAAATTACGTCAAGTCATGCTCGCTTTGCGGACTTGGTCAGACGGCTCCGAACCCTGTTCTCTCAACACTACGCTTTTTCCGCGATGAATATATTGCTCATATCGTTGAAAAAAGGTGTCCTGCCGGCGTCTGCAAGGATCTTTTGAGATTTACGATTGATCGCGATAAGTGCATTGGCTGTGGCATGTGTTCAAAGGTATGTCCGTCGAATGCAATATATGTAACAGATTATACAGCTCCCGGCAGGAGAAAGCCATCCTACGCGATAGACCCCGAAAAATGCATTAAATGCGGCGCTTGCCGTGATACATGCAAATTCGGCGCCATCGAAAAGAAATAACGGAGGCATAGGCTATAATGGAAAAAAGCGCTGCAACCGAAATGGTAAACATAAAAATAAACGGCAGAGAATACGCCGTTCCATCCGGGATAACTATACTTGAAGCTGCACGCATAGCAGGTATCGAAATCCCCACACTCTGTTATTTGAAGGATATCAATGAAATCGGCGCGTGCCGCATTTGCCTTGTAGAGGTAAAGGGCAGCCGTTCAATGTGCGCTGCTTGCGTATACCCTGTGAGTGAGGGTATGGAGGTGTTTACAAACACACCGCGTGTAAGAGCTGCCCGTAAGATGAATCTGGAACTTCTCCTTTCAATTCATAAAAAGAATTGTCTTTCCTGCATACGCAACACAAGCTGCGAGCTTCAGACGCTTTGCAACGAATACGGTGTTGACGACGAATACTTCAGCGGTGAAAACAGAGAGTATCAGCTTGACGAATCGACACCTTTCATAGTTCGTGACAACAATAAGTGCATACTTTGCCGCCGCTGCACTGCAGCGTGCTCAAATCTGCAGGAAATCGGCGTAATTGGCGCCGAGGACCGCGGTTTTGATACGCATATCGGCTCACCCTTCGAAATGAAGCTTGCCGAAACATCATGTGTTGGCTGTGGTCAGTGCGTAGTCGCATGTCCTGTCGGTGCTCTTTATGAAAAGGATGATACACAGCGCGTCCTCGACGCTATTGACGACCCGAATAAATACGTCGTTATCAGCGCAGCGCCGTCGGTGCGTGCAACAATCGGCGAATGCTTCGGTTATCCTCCCGGAACAGATGTCGAGGGCAAGATGGTCGCTGCTATGAAGCGTCTTGGCTTCGATGGAGTGTACAACTTAAACTTTGCCGCCGACCTGACGATAATGGAGGAAGGAACGGAGCTTCTGCATCGCCTTGAAAACGGCGGGAAGCTACCGCTTATCACATCCTGCTCGCCCGGCTGGATAAAATACTGTGAGCATTATTTCCCTGAGTTTGTTGATAATCTGTCAACATGCAAATCACCTCAGCAAATGTTTGGCGCTGTAATCAAGACGTATTTTGCTGAGAAAAACGGTATCGCACCTGAGGATATTTTCGTCGTATCGTGCATACCGTGTACGGCGAAGAAGTTTGAGATCGGGCGCGATGGCCAGAGCGCAGCAGGCGTTCCCGACGTTGACGCTGCAATCACAACGCGCGAGCTTGCCCGCATGATTAAATCAGCGGGAATAAACTTCCGCGAGCTGCCGGATGAAGAGTTTGATGAACCGTTCGGAATCGGTTCAGGAGCCGGCGCTATATTTGGAGCGACGGGCGGTGTTATGGAAGCTGCGCTGCGTACAGTTGCCGAAATTCTTCTTGGCGAGAAGCTTGAAAAGCTCGATTTCTACGATGTAAGAGGAACCGACGGCATTAAGCGCGCCACTTACAAGATAGGCGACCGCACAATCAGAGTTGCCGCCGCAAGCGGAACGGCTAATGCAAAGCGGCTTTTGCGTGCGATTGAATCTGGCGAGGAAAGTTACGAGTTTGTCGAGATAATGTGCTGCCCCGGCGGATGCGTAAATGGTGGCGGTCAGCCGACACAGCCCGCTTCTGTACGCAATAAGCTTGATTTACCTGCCCTGCGCGCAAGTGTGCTTTATAAAGCCGACAGCGAAATGGATCTTCGCCGCAGTCACGAAAATTCCGCTGTAAAGCGCGTTTATGACGAGTATTTCGGTGAACCGGGCAGTCACAGGGCACATGAAGTCCTGCATACATTTTACGTTAAGCGTGGTATTTATTAAAATAAACTGCTATATTGCTCCGCATCAGTTGATTGCGGAGCAATATAGCGTTATAATGATGTATATGATGGCGCCCGATGCAGGTTTTACCGGCAAGACGGCGCGACGGAACGAAAGGAACGGTATACGATGGAACAGGTTAGGTTCGGTATCGTCGGAATAGGTAATATGGGTACGGCACACGTCCGCCGCTTTGTTGACGGCGAAGTTCCGGGAGCCGTGCTTACTGCTGTTTGCGACATCAATCCGGCTCGGCTTGAGTGGGTAAAATCCTACTGTGCCGAAAAGGGAGCAAAACAGCCGAATGCATATGACGACTGCATAAAGATGCTTGATTCGGGTGACATTGATGCTATTTTAATAGCGGTACCTCATTATTACCACCCGATTTACGGAATTGAAGCGTTTAAGCGTAAGATTCACGTCCTTTGTGAGAAGCCTATCGGCGTTTACACGAAAAACGTCAAAGACTTCATCAAAGCGGCGAAGGAAAGCGGCTGCGCTTTCGGTCTTATGTTCAACCAGCGCACAGATAAGTATTATCAGAAGATGCGCGAGATGATTGCGAATGGCGAGCTTGGCGAGCTGAAGCGCTGTGTGTGGATTATCACGGACTGGTACCGCACTCAGGCTTATTATGACAGCGGCGGGTGGCGCGCTACGTGGGCAGGTGAAGGCGGCGGCGTGCTTCTCAATCAGTGCCCGCATAACCTTGATCTCTGGCAGTGGATATTCGGTATGCCAAGCCGCATACGTGCTTTCTGCCATTTCGGTAAATACCACGATATCGAGGTTGAGGACGACGTAACGGCATACGCCGAATACCCGAACGGAGCAACGGGCGTATTCATCACTACGACGGGCGAATATCCTGGCACGAACAGGCTTGAGATATCCGGTTCGCGCGGTAAGCTCGTCCGCGAGGGAAGGACGCTGAAGTTCTACCGCTTATCTGTTGACGAGCGCGAGTATAACGCGACGACAAAAGAAGGCTTCGGACGCATACCGTTTGAGGTTATCGATGTTCAGGTCGAAGGTGTTGGCGGTGCTCACACTGAAATCTGTCGCAACTTTACCGACCACATTCTCAAGGGAACACCACTCATCGCTCCTGGTGAGGAAGGCATACGCGGGCTTTCAATTTCAAACGCCATGATGCTTTCCACATGGAAAAACGACTGGGTCGATCTCCCGATTGATGACGATGAATTCTACACACAACTTATGGAAAGAGTCAAAACATCAAAACTCAAAGATGTTTTACCAACGGAAGTTGCTGATCTGTCGGGTACATACAATAACTAATAATAAAAAAGCGGCGCATCTAAACGGTGCGCCGCTGTTTTTTCGTCATAAAAGCCACGCTTTTGAAATATTAATCGTATGTGAGCTATTATAAAAAACCGGGGGCATATTATGAACACATATAATTACGGATTCAGTTCACGTGCGAGAAGTATGGGCAGAATACAAAGTGACGATAAAAGCAAAATAAATATAAACGCAAAGAATAAAGAGCATAGTAATAATAACACTTCATTTGCCACGACAGCGCTTCTTATGATGCTGACGGTGCTCATTTCATATGCGGCGGGTACGTTGACTGATCTTGCCGGCAGTGCAGCCGATGTGTCCGGAATATATAGATTTACTGATGAGTCGGCATCGGCAGGGGATGACAATGTAGCTGTTTATGCCATGTCGGGTGGTGTTGACGGTATAGATGGCATTGACGGTATAAATGAAGCGAATTACATGAATGACGATTATTACGATGATGATATTCATGGTAGCCCTTTTACGCCTGATGGCAATTCAATATCAGATGCCGAGTCGACAGCCCGCATAGCGGAGCTTGCGCACATTTATATTGAAGAATATATGCAAAGTATAAACGGCACAGGCGACGGACTTTTGCCGTGAGGAGTGCTTTATATGTCTTTTTTGGCATATCTGACAGCGCTCGCCGCCGCTGTTGCGGTACATGAAGCAGGCCATATTACAGCGGCGCTTGCCTTTGGCGTGGAGATGCGGCGGATACGCATATTTCCCGCGGGATTTATGATTGACTGCGAGATAGGCAGCGTTCCGTACAGTAAAAGCGCAGTTATACTTCTCGCAGGTGCGGCGGCTAATTTGCTCGCTGCAGCTATAACAGCATTATTTTGCGGGGTAAAGGCGCAATTTTTCACTGTAAACATAGGCCTTGCCTTCTTCAATCTTTTGCCAATGTACGGGCTTGATGGCGGTGGCGTTCTTTTTTGCCTGCTTTCTATGTTTTTATGTGGTGCGGAAGCTGACGCGCGCGCCGCACGTATAACTCGCGTAGTATGCGGGGTGGTTTTATTTCTCTTTTGGCTTGCTGCTGTTTATATAAATATAAAATCAGGCGGGAGCCTGCCTATGCTTTTTGCTGCAGTTTATCTCATTGCACGCTACGCTGCTGAAGACATGAAAAAAATATAAAGAAATGTATTGCATTAATTATCAAATAGCCTTTACTATTAAAATTGTGAAATATTACGAAAAAATGAGCTTAAATTCGTTAAAAATGATATAAGAGAAAAAATAAAAATAACTTGCATACCACGTATATATCTGTTAAAATGTTGTCGGCAAAAAACTGAATAAAAAACCCGCCCTAAAAGGGCCGCTGTAAGGGACTTGCGCGCGGCTTTTTCTCGTTTTGAGGGGTGGATTTTTTTAATGCCATCAAGTTTAGCAGATTTACTGCAAAAAAATAAGAATAATTGCAATAATAAATACGAAGGGAGAGTTTCCGCTTCGGTAACGCGGCGGAAGAAGCGACGGGTAAAAGACAAAAGAAATGAACGGAAAGAAAATAATTGAACTGAGGGGCATTACTAAGTCTTTTGACGGTGAGATGGTTCTTGACAATATTGATCTCGATATCTACGATAACGAGTTCATAACACTTCTCGGGCCATCCGGATGTGGAAAGACTACGACGCTGCGTATTATAGCCGGTTTTGAAACTCCGGACGCAGGTGATGTATTTTTTGATGGTAAGAGAATTAACGATGTACCTCCGTATAAGAGGCACATTAACACCGTATTTCAAAAATACGCTCTGTTTCCGCACTTGAATGTTTATGAAAACATAGCTTTTGGTTTAAGAATAGCAAAAGTTCCGGAGAAAGAGATATCTGCACGTGTCAAAGAAATGCTCGCACTTGTAAACCTCCGAGGTTTTGAGCGACGCCGTGTGACGACGCTTTCAGGAGGACAACAGCAGCGTGTTGCTATTGCCCGTGCGCTTATTAACAATCCCCGTGTGCTGCTATTAGATGAGCCTCTTGGTGCGCTCGATCTGAAACTTCGAAAAGATATGCAGAACGAGCTGAAGAACATGCAGCACAAAACCGGGATAACGTTCATTTATGTTACCCACGACCAGGAAGAAGCGCTTTCAATGTCGGATACTGTTGTTGTCATGAATGCCGGCAAGATAATGCAGATAGGCACTCCCACTGACATTTATAACGAGCCTGTAAATGCATATGTGGCCGATTTCATAGGCGAGTCAAATATCATTGACGGCTTGATGATTTCCGACAAGCGTGTCGCTTTTGCCGGTCACCGCTTCGACTGTGTTGACACAGGCTTTGCACCAAACGAACCTGTCGATGTTGTCATACGTCCGGAGGACGTCGATGTTGTTCCCGTCGAGCGTGGTATGCTGACAGGACGCGTCACGACTGTGACGTTCAAGGGCGTCCATTATGAAGTTATTGTCGACATTGCAGGCTTTAAATGGATGATACAGACGACGGATTATGTCGCACCGGATGCTGAAATCGGAATATATATCGAACCTGATGCCATTCATGTAATGAAAAAGTCAGAGTATTCCGGCATGTTCGGCGACTACTCTTCATACAGCGAAGAGCTTGATCTTCTCTCGGAAAATATAGAGGAAGATGAAGAGGTAAAAGATGATGAGAAGAGCGCTGAGTATGAGGAGGAAGAGCTGTGAGCGGAAAACGTAGTTTTTGGCAGCGTGCGGCAGCGGCACCTCACATGGTGTGGAGCGTACTTTTCATTATTGCTCCGTTAATCTTTGTTCTTTATTATTCGTTTACCGATTCTCAAGGGAATTTTACGCTTGACAACATAAAATCAATATTTAATCAGAAATATGTTGTAATATTCGTAAATTCCGTGACACTTGCGGTTATAGCAACACTGATTTGCCTTGTAATCGCATATCCGCTTGCGTATATTTTTTCACGTATGCGCGAGCGCTGGCAAAAGGTAGCCATACTTCTCACGATATTGCCACTTTGGATGAACTTCCTCATCACAACATACTCGTGGATGACACTGCTTGAGGATACCGGCGTTATCAATACGATTCTTAAAAAAATCGGTCTTAATCCCATACACATGATAAACACGCCGGGAGCTGTTGTCGTTGGTATGGTTTTCTGCTTTTTGCCGTATATGATATTGCCGATTTATTCGGTTATGGCAGGTCTTGACGTACAGTTGATTGAAGCCGCGGCTGATCTTGGATGCAATTCATTTAAGATATTGACAAAGGTTATAATGCCGATGAGTGTTTCCGGCGTTGTATCCGGCATAACAATGGTGTTTGTGCCGTCAATCAGTACGTTCTTTATTTCGCAAAAGCTCGGCGGCGGAACATTCCAGCTTATCGGAGACACGATAGAAGGGTATTTCACAGGAACTGCTATAAACTACAACGTCGGTGCTTCACTTTCGCTGATTCTCATGATATTAATTCTTATTTCGATGGCGATCATGAATCGCTATACGGATACTGAGGATACGAAAGGAAGGCCGATGCTATGAAAATACTTTCGCGTATATACCTCATACTGATTTTCGCCTTTTTATATGCGCCGATTGCTGTAATGCTCCTTATATCATTTAACGCAGGAGAATCAACGACTCAGTTCATGGGTTTTTCCCTCAGATGGTACCGTGAGCTGTTCCGTGATTCGGCCACGCTCGACGCGCTTCGCAACACTGTTATTCTGTCAGTTTCCGCAGCGGTGATTTCTACGGTAATCGGAACAATGGCTGCCGTCGGCATCGACCGGATGAGGACGAGATGGCTTCGGCGCTCTGTCATGATAGTGACGAATGTACCTATGATGAACCCTGATATTGTCACAGGTATATCGCTGATGCTGCTTTTTGTGTTTGCAGGCAGGCTTATGGGGCTAAGTAAATACCTCGGGTTTACGACGCTTTTGATAGCACACATAACATTTAACCTGCCATACGTCATACTATCTGTTCTGCCAAAGTTAAAGCAGATGAACAAACACATTCCCGAAGCTGCTCAGGACCTTGGCTGCACACCGCTTCAATCTTTTTTCCGCGTCGAGCTTCCGTGCATAGCCCCCGGAATAATAACGGGATTCATCATGGCGTTTACGCTTTCGTTTGACGACTTTGTAATAAGCAATTTCACAAGTGGCACGAGCTTTGAAACTCTTACAATACACATATACTCAATGATTAAAAAAAGTGTAAAGCCCGATATATATGCTCTTTCAACATTGATATTTGCCACAGTGCTCATTATGCTTTTCATTTACAATTTCCTCGAAGCTCGTAGTGAACGAATTGAGCGCATGAAAGCTAACGCGGATATCAAAATGGAAAGCAACATTCGTAAACTGATGAGACGCAGACGCGACAAAAGTGATGCACAAAAACAAGGCACCCGTTGAATTTTGTTTATTTATGCTTTCTTATTAACTTTTGCTTACTAACATCGAAAGGACGGGCATGACAATTGAAAATTAAATTAGGCTCAAAGAAGCTTGCCGCTTTTGTATTCATCGCTGTACTTCTTGCGCTCACCCTTTCAGGCTGCGGTGCAGATAATGTTCTTTACGTTTACAACTGGGGTGAGTATATATCCGACGGTTCTGAAGGATCACTCAACGTCGAGAAAGCATTTGAAGAGTATTACTTTGAACTTACCGGTGAAACACTTGACGTTCGTTATACGACATACCCCTCAAACGAGGATCTTTACGCAAAGATAAGCGGCGGGGGCTCCGAATACGATGTTATATTCCCGTCAGACTATATGATTGAGCGTATGATAAGTGAAGGGCTGCTTCAAAAGATAAACCTTGAAGCAGTCTGCGAAAAGTACGGGGTCGAGTGTTTGTATTCGTACATCGACGATAATTATAAAGGTCTTTACTATGACCCTACGGATGAGTATTCCGTTCCGTATACGTACGGTCGCGTGGGTATTATATACAACAAGGAAGTTGTCGACGAAGCTGACATCGGCGGCTGGGACCTCATGTGGAATGAGAAGTATGCAGGCAAGATACTTCAGTTCAATAATTCCCGTGACGCCTTCGCAACAGCGCTTTTCAAGCTTGGATATAGCGTCAATACAACAAATGAAGCAGAGTGGCGCGAAGCACACGATCTCCTTCTTCAGCAAAAGAGCATTATTCAGGGCTACGTAATGGACGAGGTCTTCAATAAGATGGAGTCCGGTGAAGCTGCAATAGCCCCGTATTATGCAGGTGACTATTTCATTATGCGTAGGGCGAACGAAAACCTCGGCTTCTATTATCCGGAGAATACGAATATTTTTGTTGATGCGATGTGCATACCTAAAGGGAGCCGAAATCCAGAGATTGCAGCGCTGTTTATCAATTTCATGCTGTCCGAGGAAATTGCCATAGAGAACGCCAAATATGTATTCTATGCGTCTCCTAACTCGCTTGTTTATAACAACGCCGAATATCGGGAATTTATGGGCGAGGAAGCGATGGAAGTTCTCTATCCTGAAAACTTTGATTTTTCAGGTGAGCTTGCTAAAAACGGTTTCCGCAATCTTGACCCGGAGACGCTTGCTTTGATAAGCTCACTTTGGGAAGATTTGAAGATAACCGGCGGTATTGGTACAGGTGTTTATGTCGTCGGAGCAGTAGTAATCCTCGTTATCATAGCAGGCATTACAGCGTTGACAATCAGAAAGAAGCGCCGCGCAAGGTACGAATGATGTTTGTTTACGCCGGGTAAGCACAATTAACATCGTTAATATATTAGGGCATGGTCGATTGACCATGCCCTTTGTTTTATAGCAACGTGCACAAATGTTCGTCGAAAAAGTTCGTATTTTGGCGACAAATATGTAGAATTATGTTGAAATTTAGATAATAATATATTAAAATCATATTAATGGTGAAAATTGAATATAAGGAACTTGCATGAGAAAACAACAGATGCTAAAAAGAGTGAATAAATTAATCAAAAAACGAATTATCAGCTGTCTTGTACTTGCAGTATGCGCTTCTATCACAATTATTTCAATGTTTATTTTAATGGCAGACAGAGCTGACATGACGGGCGACTATTATCTTAGCGTAGCAGACAAGGCACATGACTACGACCCGGATGAAAACCCGCTTCTTATAAAGAGTTTAGCAGATCTCATATATATACGTGATGCTGTCAATTCCGGTGATAAAGTCGCATACTCGTCCAATAACGGAAATATAAATAAAAAAGTCGATGCAAGATCTGCTTCATACCGTCTTTCGTCAAATATAGCCTTATCAGGCGAGTGGACGCCGATAGGCAGCTCTCTTGCGAGCTCATTTACGGGGACTTTTGAAGGGTATGGTAAAACAATCACGGGTCTTTTCATATCCGATTCAAATGAAGCCGCCGGACTTTTCGGCTACAATTCCGGTGTGATCCGCAATTTAAGAGTACAGGGAAGCATTTCAGCCGGCAGCCGGGCGGGAGGGATAGCCGGAGTCAACACCGGCGAGATAAATGGCTGTATAAACGAGGCTGACATCACGATAAAGGAGGAATATGCCGGCGGAATTGCCGGGGAAAACAAAGGCGGGATAATATATAACTGCGCAAACCAAGCAGTTGTGAGGGGGTTTTTGCGTGTTGGCGGGATAACGGGAGCATGCACTGTATCAGGTTCCTGCGGCATTGTGCGCAATTCATACAACCACGGCAACATCCGGGGAGAAGGAAAGGGGAGCTCTGAAGGCTTGCTTGGCGGAATTGCCGGCGCTGTTGATGGCTCAGGCGCAGGAAGGCTCGAGAATTGTTATAATTACGGTTCTGTAAGTTATTCGTATACAAATAATGGAATTACTGTTCTTCGTGGTGGTATTGCCGGCATAAATTCGGTAAGCAATAAGAATAATAAGATAGCCATACAAAACTGCTATACTTTAAGAACGACATATTATTATATACTGCCTAATACTAAAAAAGATTTTGACGAAATGACATGTGCCGCGTTCGATGAATCTGATGTTTCACTTAATGCACTGCTTAACGAACTGAATTCATGGGTTTCTACTCGTCCGTCATATTTCATGTGGGTACGGGATACAGAAGCAACGGGTTCCCAGCGTCTGCCGCGGCTTGTAATGCCGGAGTTTGACGACGGTCAAAATGACGAGCAGCCTTCACCTATGGTAAGTTCTATTTCCGTTTCATACGGTGGCGGTAAAAATTGTGCTATGCCATATGGTACGGTACCTTCATCAGGGTCCGGCACTGTCGATGATCCGTATGTTTTATACGGGAAAGAAGGCTTTCTTGATGTAAGCGGTGGCGAGTGTTCGGTTTCCGCACTTTTGACGCTTGGAGGTGCAGGGGGCGTTTATACCTCGCAGACGTTAAAATACAGGCTCGCAGGCTCGGACGATGATTATGTGTGCGAGTATCCGGGCGGTGAGACATTCGATTTCTATGTAGATATAATATCGTCGGCGGGGTATGTGTACGAGATTGTTTATGATGCTGACGGTGACGGAGAGAGATACACGGAGACGACAGTTTATACTAAGTTTTTGCCGTCTCTTGGGTCGTATTACGTTTACGAGGGCGTTAATTATTACTGGGACAGTGTCGGTGGCGTTCAATCTTGGCGGTCATATGTCCTCTCTTGCGGTGATGTAGAAATTTCAGATGTCGTTTACGGCTATGACGACGGCTCCGCATATGTTTACCTAACGCTTAACAATGAGGGCACTGATGCCGCCACTATTACCTCCTACGCTTCGGCAAGCAGTTATTTCACAGTATCCGGCGCCCACAGCAGCTATGTCTATCGGGTGACGCTTGCACCGGAGCTTGCGGCGGGTTTTTATACGACTGATATAACATTTACATACAATCATGGGCAAACGTTGACTGTCAAGGTCAAAAGCAGAGTATTGCGTCGGGCAATTGAGGTTACAACGGACATAACTGACGGTGTTGTTTTTTCATACGGTGATGTCTTATATTCGAGCGGTTTTGGTTTTACTGTTGTAAAAGGCACACTCGCGCCGGAAGATGTGCTCACAGGAGCCCCTGCCGTTGTCGGCAAATCGGGCGATGTGCCCGTTTACACAAAAGATGGGGGTCGGCTTGTAGCTGGTGAATATGAGGTCAAACGAGGGACGCTTTCTATAATAAGAAGTGGCGTCGATGTGTCGGAAAACTATGATATTACATATAGAATAAAGGGCTTCACCGTCGCGCCGCTCGTCGTCACTGTGACGGCGGGTTCGCTTAAAACGGAGTATAAATACGGCGAAATAACGCTCGATACGGTGCTGCAGCCGGTTTTCACAGGGCTTTTACCGGGCGATGTTATTATCGGGGGTGGGCTTTCGCTTTCCGGTTTTGATACCGGTGATGCTGCAGAGTATTCAGTATGCGGAAACCTTATCCCGGGGTCATATAAAATAACAAAAGGTGATGACTTTATCGTCAAAAATGGCAGCGCGGACGTATCAAGCTGTTATACTTTTGTTTATACCGGTACGCTTAGTGTTGTAAAGCGTTCTGTCACGGTGACGGCAACTTACGGCGCTGACGAGTTCATATACGGCGTAATTTCATCATCTGATGTGCCTTTTTATACTATAAAGCGGTCAGTTGAGCTTGCGTCTGGCGGATTTTTGTCCGGTGTGCCCGGGCTTGTTGCGCAGAATGGCAAAAGTGGTGTTATTTTTACATCGTCGGGCTATCTTTTGCCCGGGAAATATGCCTTCAGCACAGGCAACACGCTGCGTATTTTTGAATCGGACGGTATGGGCAACATTTGTGATGTAACTGATTATTACGAAATATCAGTTGATGGCAGTTTTACGGTTAAAAAACGTCCGATTTCGATTAATGTCGTGAGCATTGGAGGTCGTGCTCCATCTAATTCATACGAATACGGGGAGATAAGCTCGACTGATACTGTGAATGTCTCATTAGTATCCGGATATTCTCTTGCCAGTGGCGAAAATTTAGCTTTCGAGGTGCAAATTAGTCAGGCTTCAGGTGAAAAACCGCATTTTTCAAATGGCGGCTATCTTGTCGCGGGCAATTATAATACTTTACCGGATACAGCGGCAGTTTACGGGACAGGTGGTGAGGACGTTACCTTCTGTTATGACATAACATTTACAGGCATAGCTTTCACCGTTGCGCCGCGGCAAATAAGAATTACGGTGGTGGGGACTGACGTCGAATATGGTGTTTTCTCAAAAGACGATATGTTTTACAGTTTAACAGCAGAATATACTGGAGGACGGGCAGTTGCGCCGAATACAGCACTACTACCGGGAGACTCCTTTATCGGCTCACCGCTATTAATGTGTGCGGATGGTGCAGATGTCAGGTACAGCAAAGCAGGATATCTTGCAGCAGGGGAATATGTTATAAGCCGTGGCACACTTGGTGTTCGCGTTTCCGGGGAATCACCCGACGCACCATGCTATGACATTGTTTTTATACCGGCGTCATTTAACGTGCTGCGAAAAGCTGCTGTTGTTGTATTCAAAGCTGATAATAAAATATACGATGGCACGCGGAATGCTATAATTTCGTCTATTTATATCGAAAGCGGAACGATGCCCGGTGATGATGTCTCTCTAAATTCATCTGGGATTACAGCGACATTTTCGAGCGCTAATGCAGGAGCGGATATAATAGTTACCGCGTCGGGCTTTGACGCCGCGCGCAACATCACAGGCGACGACGCGGAAAACTATACATTTATATTCAATTCGACCTCAAAAGCGTCGATTATACCGAAACAGCTTGACGCTTCGTATTTTATCGTTGATACAAGCGATGAGATTTACACAGGGAAGCCTATTCGCAAGGATATTAGAACATCACTGCGGCTTTTAGATGATTATTTCATTTCATACGAAAACAGCATTGGCCCCGGTACGGCAAGTGTGACGCTTTATGGGCGCGGCAATTATCAGGGAAGCGTAAGGTTTGAGTTTAAGATAATTGATAAAGGCAGCAGCAGCGGACCGGCCGTTGATGTATACCATTTGGTTACAATATCGCGCAGCGCCGGTGGTATCGTAACACCAATAGGCGAGGTTTTTGTCGCCGATGGGGATTCGCTGACGATTAAAATAATACCTGATCCCGGGTATAAAGTGTCGAAAATAGTAGCCGACGGGTTAGAATTACCTGTTGCCGATGAAATTAATCTCACAAACGTGAGTTGCGATCATCATATTTATGTTGAATTTATTGAAATAACAAAAGAGCGTTCGGGGTTAGCTAACTTCACTGCATCGCATGAATACAACGGCTTCCGCGATGTAGCAGAGGATACATGGTATGGCACGGGTGGCTTTGGCTGCGTCCGCGATGTAGTCTCACTCGGTCTTATGGTAGGGGATGGCAACGGCGTTTTCCGCCCGACAGACCCAGTGACAATAGCAGAGGCAATAAAAATAGCCGCTGTCATACATAATATTTACACGGGCGGGGGCGGGGTATTTGAAAACAGTAATGCAAATGAGAGCTGGTACGTCCGATACGTCGACTATGCTATTGAAAACGGCATAATAAACGCAGATGATTTTGATGATTTCACCCTGCCGTGTACAAGGGCGCAGCTTTCATACATACTTGCCCGCGCGATAGATAAAAGTGAACTTGTTGCTATAAACGAGGGAGTGTTGCCGCCCGATGTAGACGGCAGCGGGATTTACGATGAATATATTCTGCTTTTGTACCGTGCTGGTGTTCTTATGGGGCGTGATTCAAAGGGGACATTTTACGGAGATGACTATATTACACGCGCTGAGGTCGCCGCTGTCGCTGTGAGAATTGTTTTGCCGGACAGGAGAATATACAGACAAGAGATAAATGCGTAAATTGTAAATTAATTAAAGCAAAAAAACGCATCGCACATTTGCTTTTCGGCAAATATAAATGCAATGCGTTTTTTGCTTTAGGTATTGTTTTATGCTAAATAAACTTAGTTAAAATATTGTAGTAGATAACGGGTATATTTTACTCACATAGATATACGCGCCAAAGAATATGGTGCATCTTGCAAACAGAAAGAAGATATAGTATAATTACAATGCATTTTTATATATAATTGAGATTAATATGGTTATAATTGGTTTATGCGGCGGAAGTGGAGCAGGTAAGACAGCGGCATCCGCCGCAATGGCTTCACTTGGAGCTGCTGTTATTAATACCGACGAAGTATACCATAAAATAACCTTCCCCGGCTCGCCTTGCGTTCGTGACATCGCAGATGCCATGGGGGAAAGTGTAGTAAACGAGGATGGCTCTCTCAATCGTGCGGCACTTGCCGCCCTTGTATTTTCTGACGAAGAAGCAAGGGCACGGCTTAATTCTGTTGCCCATCGCCATATAAGGGGGGAAACAGAGGCGCTCCTTGAGCGGTACCGCAATGAGGGGTATCCCGCTACTGTCGTTGACGCACCGCTTCTTTTTGAGAGTGGTTTTGACAAGATGTGCGATGTGACAATTTGCGTTGTTGCCAAAAAAGACATTCGTATAAAACGAATTATTGAGCGCGACGGTATAACAGAAGCACAGGCAATGGCACGCATTGAGGCGCAGTACGACGACGATGAGCTTCGGCGTTTGTGTGACTACACAATAGAAAACGATGGTACACCGGAAGAACTTATAACTGCCACAAAGGAGATTTATAGCGAAATTTTAGAAAAAAGACAACGCTAATTATAAGGGAGCGTGATGTCACTGAAAAAAGCCATAATCAGGAGTATCGTCGTAGTACTAATAGCCACAGCGTCAGTAGCCGTTGGCTTCTTAATTGAGAATATACTCGATAAAATAGACAGAAAGAACCATCCGCAGGATTTTTCGCAATATGTAAGCATGTATTCTAAGGCATACGGCGTGCCGGAATATATTGTATATGCAGTTATAAAAACCGAGAGCGGTTTTGATAGCAGCACCGTGTCAAGTGCCGGAGCCATCGGACTTATGCAGATTATGCCCGAAACATTTAAGTGGCTTACGACGCTGCTCGGTGACTCATATGAAACCGGTATGCTCTATGACCCGGAGACAAATATAAAATACGGAACATACTACTTATCGTACCTTTACGGAATTTATGCCCGATGGTCTACGGTTTACGCGGCATATAACGCCGGTCCGTCTGTTGTAACACGTTGGCTTGAAGATAAAACGTATTCAAAAGATGGTATCAACCTTGACACGATACCGTATCCTGAAACGGAAGCGTTTGTTTCGCGAGTCGAGCGGGCGGCAGATACGTATCTGCGTCTTTATTATAAAGATTAGCATAACCAATACTATATATAAAATAATCGAAAGGACTTAATGTAATGTCTGAAGAAATTAAAAAACTTAAAGAACAGCTTTTTTATAAGAAGCGCAGCGTATACGAAGTACGTGACGACGCACAAATCGAAGCAGCTATGCGCTTTGCTGAAGGTTACGCAAAATTCCTTGATGAAAGCAAGACGGAACGGGAAGCCGTTGCCGCAGGAATACGCATATTAAAGTCAAAGGGATTTAAGCCGTATAAGCTTGGCGATAACGTAAAACCCGGTGATAAACTTTACATTGACAATCGCGGGAAGTCACTTTTGGCATTTGTCATCGGAACTGAGTCGCTTGAGTGTGGAATCCGCATATCAGCAGCTCATGTCGACTCACCGAGACTTGACTTAAAACAGCACACAATATATGAAGATGGCGGTTTCGGCTATCTTAAGACGCATTACTATGGCGGTATTCGCAAATACCAGTGGACGACAATTCCGCTTGCACTTCATGGCGTTGTTATCAGAGCCGACGGTGCTTCTATTTCTGTAAATATCGGTGAGGATGAAAACGATCCTGTATTCTGCATTACAGATCTTCTCCCGCACCTTGCAAAGGATCAGGCGACGAAAGCTCTCGACAGTGCTTTTACCGGTGAAGGGTTGAACATTCTCGTCGGGTCGCGTCCGTACGCAACAAAGGATGAGCCGTTTGATACGAAATCCCCCGATGAGCGTGTGAAGCTTGCTATTCTTAAAGCGCTTTACGATAAATATGGAATCACAGAAAACGACCTCATCTCAGCGGAACTTAGTGCTGTTCCCGCAGGCAAGGCTCGTGATATCGGCCTTGACCGTGCTATGCTTGGCGGATACGGGCATGACGACCGCGTTTGCGCGTACCCGATTCTCATGGCTATTGCCGAGCTTGAAGCGCCGGCTCACACCGCTATGTGCATTTTTGCCGACAAAGAGGAAATAGGCAGCGAAGGCAATACGGGCATGAAAGGCAGATTGCTTGCCGATGTTATATCTGAGCTTTCAAAGACGCTCGGTGCTGACGAGCACATTGTTCGTGCAAACTCTATTTGTCTCTCTGCAGACGTTGCCGCGGGATTCGACCCGCTTTATCCCGAAGTTTTCGAGAAAAGCAACAGCGCTATCTGTGGTTGCGGCGTAGTTTTGACGAAATTTACAGGCTCGCGCGGTAAGAGCGGCACAAACGACGCCTCTGCTGAAACTGTTGCACGTATGCGCCGTATTTTTGATGAAGCCGGTGTTGTATGGCAGACGGCGGAGCTTGGCAAGGTTGATCAGGGCGGTGGCGGAACTGTTGCTATGTATATTGCAAACCACAATATAGACACAATAGATCTTGGAGTACCGGTGCTTTCAATGCATGCGCCGTTTGAGATAATATCAAAGGTTGACCTGTACGAGGCTTATCTCGCACATGTTGCATTCAATAATAAATAATATATTTCCGAGGAACAGGATAGCAGCGCGGCACCGATGGCGCTGCGTGAGTGATCAATGTTAGAAAAACTAAAAGAAGCAGAAGAGCGCTTTATTGAAATTGAAACGGCGCTCTCCGACCCGAATTTATATAGTGACAGGGAATTGTTTACCCGCTTAACGAAGGAGCATAAGGCGCTTTCACCGATAATAGAGAAATACCGCGAATATAAAAAGTGTGAAGAAGATCTCACCGAAGCACGCGAGCTTTTAAACTCAGGAGATCCTGAGATTTCAGAGCTTGCGCGCGAGGAAGTTAATGAAAAAGAAGAGAAGCTTGAAGCCATACTTGAAGAGCTGAAGATTTTGCTTTTACCGCGCGACCCGAATGACGATAAAAACGTTATTATCGAAATACGTGCAGGCGCGGGCGGAGAGGAAGCGGCGCTTTTTGCCGCTGTTCTTGCCCGCATGTACACAATGTATTCGGAATCGCACAATTTTAAAGTGGAAATTGTCAACGCAAATGAAACGGAGCTTGGCGGTTACCGCGAGGTTACTTTAATGGTATCGGGCGAGGGCGCTTATTCACGGTTTAAGTTTGAATCAGGCGTCCACCGCGTCCAGCGTGTTCCGGAGACAGAATCGCAGGGAAGAATACACACATCCACCGCGACAGTAGCCGTTTTACCTGAAGTGGAAGACGTTGAGGTAGAGTTGAATCCGGCCGACCTTGAAATTGAGACAATAAAGGCAAGTGGAGCGGGCGGTCAGTATGTTAACAAGACCGAGTCTGCGATACGCATGATACACAAGCCCACGGGCATTGTAGTTGAGTGCCAGGACGAGCGCAGCCAGCATAAAAACCGCGAAAAGGCAATGAAGCTGATGCGTGCGAAGCTTTATGATATGAAACTCCGCGAGCAGATGGAGAAAATTGCGGCTGACAGGCGCTCGCAGGTCGGTACCGGTGACAGAAGCGAGCGAATCAGGACGTATAACTACCCGCAAGGTCGCGTAACCGACCACAGAATCGGTCTGACGCTTCATCCGCTTGATACTTTCCTCGATGGAGACATCGATGATATGATTGATGCGCTTATTACAGCCGATACGGCGGAGCGTCTGAAGAATGGAAGCGTCATATGAGCAGTATTTTTGATGATTCGATTGGCACAAAATCCCACGAAAAGAAAAAAACGCTTATCATTTCAGCGCCTGCAAGGGAGGACGAGCTTACTGTTGCTTCCCATATAATACAAAGCGGCGGTCTTGTCGTTTTCCCCACAGAAACGGTATATGGTCTTGGTGCAAATGCGTATGATGCCAGCGCTGTCATGGGTATTTTTAAAGCAAAAGGCAGGCCGTCGGACAACCCTTTAATCGTTCATGTGTCAAAACCGGAAGACGCGGAGAATTTCGCTTACACAACGACGCTTTTTTATAAGCTCGCAAGGGCTTTTATGCCGGGACCGCTGACGGTCATACTTAAAAAAAGAAGCAACATACCTGCATCTGTTACGGCGGGGCTTGATACTGTCGGCGTGCGGTGTCCGTCGCACGAAACAGCACACAGGTTGCTTTCGCTTTGTAAAGTGCCCGTCGCGGCGCCGTCTGCAAATTTATCCGGCAGGCCGTCGCCTACGAAAGTGACGCATGTCATCGAAGATATGAACGGACGTGTCGACGCAATAATTGACGGCGGGGAGTGCGAATACGGGCTTGAGTCGACAGTTGTGCTGCCGACAGGCGAGGATTCGTTGAAAATTCTGCGTCCCGGTGCCGTTACGGCAGATGCTTTGCGCTGCGTGTGCGGTGATGTTACGCTGGCGGACGGTGCCGACGGCTCAGATATAGAAAAACCGCTTTCGCCGGGCATGAAGTATAAGCATTACGCCCCGCGGTCGCCCCTTATATTGCTCGATGGCAAAAGGGAGGACGTTGTCACGTTTGTAGCAAGTGAGATGAAGCAAAAAAGCTGTCTTTTCATTTGCTATGATGAGGACGCTGCCCCCTTTGGCGACAGAGCACTTACACTGGGGCGAGCAAGTGATGAAGCGTCTCACGCGCACAGGCTCTTTGACTGCTTGCGTTGTGCTGATGAGATAGGTGAAACGAAAAGAATAGATGTGATATACACATATATGCCCGCAAAAGGGGAGGACGGGCTGTCTCCTGCAATATATAACCGCTTAATAAGGGCGGCAGGGCATACAGTAATGAAGCTATAAAAAAGCGAGGGGGTTATACCCTCAGCTATTATATAAAAATGACACTTTAAGAAGGATTGGCGGGGAGCACCCTGCCTGTGAGAGATGGCAAGGAAGAAAAACGAAGCGCGCGCCGACGCTAATATAGAAAACACAAAGCCGGCGGTAGTAGTCGATCAGCCAATAACTGAAACGATTGAAACGAATTATATGCCGTATGTTATGACGGTTATAGTTTCGCGCGCAATTCCGGAGATTGACGGATTCAAGCCGGCACACAGGAAGCTCCTTTACACGATGTACCGCGCCGGGCTTATGACCGGGCCGCGTACAAAAAGCGCTAATATTGTTGGCCAGACAATGCGCCTGAACCCGCACGGCGATGCCGCGATATATGAAACGATGGTTCGCCTGACGCGAGCTAATGGCGCTCTTCTTCATCCGTTTATCGATTCAAAGGGTAGTTTCGGCAAGCATTACAGCAGTGACATGAAGTATGCGGCACCGCGCTACACAGAAGCGAAGCTTGAGCCTATATGCGCCGAAATATTCCGTGGTATCGATAAAAACGCCGTCGACATGGTTGATAACTACGATGGCACGATGAAGGAGCCGGTGCTTCTGCCGACGACATTCCCGAATATTCTTGCTAACCCGAATATGGGAATAGCAGTCGGCATGGCGTCAAATATATGTTCATTTAATCTCGCCGAGCTTTGCGATGGCACAATAGCGCTGCTTAAAAATCCAAACACTTCTATTGATAAACTGCTTGACATAATAAAAGGTCCTGATTTTCCCGGCGGTGCCCAGCTCATTTACGATAGAGAAGAAATGGCGGAGATTTACCGCACAGGGCAAGGCAATTTGCGTTTGCGCGCTAAATATGTTTACGACAGCAAAAAGAGAACGATAGAGATCATCGAGATACCGTATACAACGACGATTGAGATGATACAGAAAAAGCTTACTGATCTTATCAAGGAAGGTAAGCTAAAAGAAGTTACTGATTTCCGCGACGAAATTGACCTGTCCGGGTTTAAACTCGCAATTGATGTCCGCCGCGGCACCGATGTGCCGACTTTGATGGAAAAGTTATATCGCTTAACACCGCTTGAGGATACATTTAAGTGCAATTTTAACTTACTTATTGACGGCGTGCCAAAGACGCTTGGTGTTGCCGACATACTTCTTGAGTGGATACGTTTCCGCTGCAATTGCTATCGTCGCGAACTGACATACGATTTAAATCGTATGGAAGAAAAGCTTCACCTTCTGCGCGGCCTTGGCAAGATACTTCTTGATATTGACCGCGCGATTCGCATAATTCGCGAAACCGAAGAAGAAAGTATGGTCGTGCCGAACCTCATGGAGGGCTTCGGTATTGACGAAATACAAGCCGAATATATAGCTGAAATAAAGCTGCGCAATCTTAACAGGGAATACGTAATCAATCGCATACGCGAGATTGAAAGCCTGCAGGAGGAAATCGCGCGGCTAAAAGACATAATAAACGACGATATCAAGCTGAAGGGCGAAATAATAAAACAGCTTACCGAAATAAAACGCAAGTACGGTAAGCCGCGTCAGACAGAGCTGATTGGCGCGTCGGAAATTGAACCTATCCCGGAAGAAGCGCTGATTGACAATTATAACGTCAGAATCCTTCTGACACGTGACGGATATTTCAAGAAAATAACGCTTTTGTCGCTGCGCGGCAACGATGAGCAAAAGCTCAAGGATGGCGACGTTATAATTTGTCAGGAAGACGCGGAAAACCGCGATGAAATCCTTGTGTTTTCAAATAAAACGCAGGTTTACAAGGCAAAACTCTCCGATTTTGAGGACACAAAGGCATCAGCGCTCGGTGATTACATCCCGGCGAAGCTTAATTTTGACGAGGACGAAGGCACGCTTTATATGTGTGTCGTTCGTGAGTATAGAAGCGACTTCTATCTTTTATTCATTTATGAAAACGGCAAAGGCGTTCGCGTTCCGCTCTCAGCTTACGAGACAAAATCAAATCGCCGTAAGCTGACAAACGCTTACAGCGCATCCTCCCGGCCTGTTGCCGCGTTTCTTGAGCGCGGCGAGCCGTTTGACGTTATGATAATCAACAGCGTCGGAAAAGCGATTATCATATCTTCGTCACAAGTACCGGTGAAGGAAACACGAACATCAGTTGGCGTTCAGCTTTTCAACCTTAAATCAGGACAGCGCATTATATCAGCCATTGCTGCACCGTTTGACGCGGTTTGTGAGAACCCGTCGCGTTACAGGAAGAATAAACTGCCGGCTACGGGTGTAGCTTTATCAGATGCAGACGGAGTTTTAGGTCAGATGAAGCTCATCTGAGTAAGCAGTATAAATTGACGACACCTGTGTTTTAACACCAGTGCATATAAATCAAATGCAAATGCGATATCCCGCCTTGACGTTGTCTTACGTCTTGGTTACATGAAAGGAGCAGGATTATGTCAAAAAAGAGGAAAACACATGCTCTCGCGGCCGCACTTGCCATATGTCTGTGTCTGTCGCTGTTTGTTTTAGCGGCAGATGAAGAATATGACAGCACGGTTGACCCGCTGATTTCACTCTCATATCTTGAGCGGCGCCTTGCTGAGCAGAAAACAGTTTATGAGGATGAAATTACGGCACTTGAGAACAGAATCGCCGAACTCACCGCAGCGAATGAATCACTTAAAAGTACGATTGATTCACTAAAGAAACAGATTTCCGACATAAAAGGCGGAGCTGTCGGCGTAGCTTATGAAGTTGTTGAATTGAAAAAAGGCCAGATTTTATATGCGAGCGGTGACTATGGAATTGAATTAATACTGCGCTCCGGGACAGCAACGGTTGTTTCTCCTTTCGCAAATCAAGGCATTTCCGACAACACATTAGGCACAGATTTGCTAAATGGTACGGCGATAGCACTGAACCACTTGCTTCTTATACCTCGCGGCGGTGATGGCAGAGGTATAAAGATAACGTCGACAGGCGCTTTTGTCATGGTTAGGGGTGAATATACCATTGGCAAGTAATAAGAAAAATGCAGCTGCGCCGAAAAAAAAGAACCCGTTTGCGAACAAGAACAAGTTGTTTATCCGCATACTTGCATGGATACTTGTTCTGATGATGATAATTACCGGCGTGTATACTGCATTATATTTCTTTATAAGCACAGTATTCGCAGCTGATGCTTCATTGCCCGACCTGAAGATAGCAGTCGGACTTTTGTATGGCGACAATGTTGACGTTGCTTTTAAGACAACGACGACAAACGGATACATTATAGGTACAGCCACAATTGAAAAATACAAAAAAACATTTACCCCTCTTTGGTCGACGACTGAGGCAAACGTAATTACTATTGTCTGTGACAGAAATAACGGAAAAAAATCAAACACATACTTCTTCTCCGATACCTCCGTCGCTGTCGGCGAATACCATCTCCAGATTGACACCGTATACAAAGATGCACAGACAATGGCGAAAGATATGGCGGTGATTGATGCTGCTTTATCTGACAAAGGTATTTATTCAATCCCGTCCTACATAAACGGAGAGTACAGGATACGCGTCGGAAACTGGGGCACGAAAAAAGAGGCAGAAACAGCGCTTGAAAAGTACGGTTCTGTTTTTAAAGGGAAGAAAGTGACAATCGTCGGGGCTTCGGCAACCGGTGTTTCAATAGTAGCGACATCAACAGCTAAGATTCTTTTTGAATATGACTGCGGGAAAACATCATTTTTAGCGCTTGATGCCATTGACGACGCGGACGGCACGCCGGCTTATCTTTCGACGCCATCAGGCAACATTTACGACGGCATTTTTGTTTACAGGAGATACAAAACATCAACAAAAGACGGGATTGAGCTTATAAATGTTGTTTCACTTGAAGATTACGTTGCCGGTGTTTTACCATATGAGATAAGCAACTCTTGGCCGCTTGAATGTCAGAAAACATTTGCAATAGCGGCACGAACCTATGTTATTCAAAACATGGGCAAATACTGGTCGTATGGTTTTAACGTTGACTCGACGGCAAACAGTCAGGTATACCGCGGAATAGCACGTGTAAACTCAAACGTGCGTGCGGCAGTCGCGGCAACTGCGGGGCAAGTATTGACTTATAACGGCTCCCTTGCGGCTGTTTATTATTCATCAAGCACAGGTGGTTGCACAGCTGGTACATATTACGTTTGGGGAAGCTCGGGTTATTCGTGGCTGGCGAGCAAGTCTACTCCGTGGGAAGATTACTTAAATCATACCAATGCGTTTTGGCAGACTGAAGTGTCGCCATCTGAATTATCGGAGTATCTCATAAGCCGCGGTTACACGACGATTAAAAGCGACATAGCGAGCATTACGATAAATGAAACTGCGGGTGAGGAATCATCGTACGTTTATAAAGTAACCGTTGTCGATACACAGGGAAACAAAGTCACAATAACACGCTGCGACAAGGTTAAATCTGCGTTTTCAAAATATCTAAACAGCGCAAACTTTGTTGTAGGAAAGGGCAGTGTAGACTATACTGAATATACAGCTCTCCTCCCGCCGGATAGCCTGCTTGAGTATGAATATCCGGAAGGCAACGGCGAGAGGGAACGCATATTCAGTACATCGAAGCTGTTCGGCGTGTTGACGGACTTTGGACAGTACCTCGGCTCATGGCTAAATGGTATATCGGTTATAACAGCTGAGGGCAATCGTATCGCTCCGAAAAGCGGCAACATGACTGTTCTCACCGCTGAATCGCAAAACCCGATTTATGCTGTAAGCAAGCTCGATGGAAAGCGGTACGACCTCTCCAACTTAACGATAACATCAACAAAATATGCAAAGAACAAAGAAAACTTCATATTTGTAGGTAAAGGCTGGGGACACGGAGTCGGTCTGTCACAGTATGGTACATATGACCTGGCAATGATGGGTATTGACTACAAAACGATTCTTACGTCGTATTGTCCCGGCACATCACTTTCAAACTTCGCAAATGTTGTCAGTTGGCAGTGGTGGTAATGAAAGCTACAAAACATAAAACAGCATTAAAGAAGGCATCCCGCAAGGATGCCTTCTTACTTGATTTTATGTGTATAGATATACGCATTTAAGTAGGGCACGGTTAGTTATGATGACCATATTGAATTAAGCAACCTGTAATTGTTAGCGTGTTTAATAAAAAAGAACTATTAAGCGAGCTTGTATCTATTCATCGTATTCGGTGAATTTTTATGTTGCGTTAAAAACGAGCTTTTAAATGTTGTATTTAAGCCACAGTTATATAAAAAAAGACGGTAAATATCTCCTTAAAGCAACAGCGACTTGATGGGGAAGGATTCTTTAAGTGAGCCTATGGGGGATTTTGTCATATGATAAAGCGGAAATTTATAAGTTCAAGTACTGTCAAGCAGTACTGATAATTTACGTATTTGATGCTTATTTTTTATTAGTCCTGTTCGGTTCTATGCGTTCAGATTTATGCGTGTTGGCAGCATTTCGTGTCCGCGTATTTACATCTAACTTACCAACATCTGGGTGAAGCTCTCCTGAAACTTCATTCATGAGAGAGAGAGTGAAATTTTTAAAAACATCTCTGTGGGACGGTGGGAGTTTTATATATGTTTCGATAAACGCACGGCTAAAAGAGTCGAGACTGTGCCTTTTTGATATCTGATCTAAAAGTGTGTCGTCGTCGTTTATGAACATATTGCCTTCTCCAGTTCTAAGCCAGAGTTCGTCCACATTAAACTGGAGACATATAATTTTTATTATTTTCTCAGTTACATCCCTCTCTCCGTTTTCAATTTGCGAAAGGTATGTCTGAGCAAGTGTAATTTTATTGCCAAATTCTTTTTGAGTCATATTTAATGCACAGCGTACTTCTTTTATTCTTTCGTTTATCGTCACAAAATAATCACCTTTCCTTGTGTCAAATGCGCTCATATATATATATCGTTATAATATATATATAATTAATATGACAAAGATAACGATTTATAATACATTATTAAAAATTATGGTATTATCAACGATTCAGTTTTAGATTGCGATATAATAGCATTTTATATGTATTTTTGAGTAAAAATTAGTATTTGATATTATTGGGAATAGACAAAAAACGTATATATTAACGTCGTGAGCTTAAATATTAAAAGGCAGATAATGTATAAATAATTAACATCAGTGCATAATTAAACATATTATTTAAAAATGATTAAAAGAGAGCGTCGCATCGCTGACGCTCTCTTTTACTTGCAATTACGTTGTCGATATATCAGTGGATCAGTGCTTTTTCTTAATTAACGCGCTTCCAAAGATTGTTACTACTGTTGTCAATAACATTGCATTTGCAGTAATTACAGAGCCGCAACCTCCTTTTTTGTTGCTGTCAGCGTTTTCTGTGTCAGTAGCATCAGAATCAGCTCCGCTATTGCTTTCTTCCGGAGTTGAATTGTCATTGGTTGCCGGTTCGGTTGCCGGTTCGGTTGCTGCCGGTTCGGTTTCGCTGTCTTCTACTTCTTCAGTTATTCCGGCAGCAGCTTCATATTCATCATACGTGCCGTAGAATATTCCGCAATATGTAACTGTAAGGTTTATGAGTTTCGAGTCATATGTTGGTGCTTTGAAGTTGAACTCGGTTGCTTCGGTGACGCCTCTTCCATCAAAGTCCGTAGCGGTGAGCTCAATGTATTCGTCAAATTCGCCGCCGTAGAAACCCCAGCTTTGCATATTATACTGGTTTGATGATGTTGCAGCACCGCTTTCCATAAGCCACATACGGAAATTATCGTCGCATGTTCCAATTACATGGACAACGACTGTTTCGCCCATCGGTACGGGTTCAGGAAGTAAAAACGATATTTGTGTAATGTCGTTGACTGTAAAACCAACGTCATTCCATGTCACCTGATCGGCTGTCAGGCCGCAACCTATGCCAAGGTTTTCAGGTGTAAGTGGGATTTCAATGAACACATCTTCTTCAGCAGTTAATGTAATGCTTAAGGTGGCAGCAATGATTAGCACCATTAATATCGATAATAGTTTTTTCATTTAATCCTCCAAGTATTATTTATAAATACGGATTCACCTAAATTGTAATATAAATGTTATCAAATAACAAGACAATTATTAATAAAAAGTAGATAAAATTATTGATTGTTTTGTAATATCACTAAATATTCGATGTGTTTAACCAACAAAGTGTGGTAAGAATGCTCATAATACAAAAAGAAGAGGTAATATTGATTTTTCACTTCAAATGAAATATAATATACATTGGAAATAAGTGATAATTTCCAAGGGGTTGTGTATCGTGAAAAAAAGAGTCGTAGCGCTTTTAATCGCTATTTTCATTTCATTACCATTTGGGCTTTTTGTCAATGCTGCATCACCGGCAGTTGTTTTATCACCTCAAACAATTATGGTTGACGGAACAAAAATCCGGTTTGAGGTGTATAACATCGACGGTTATAACTATTTTAAACTTCGCGATATAGCTTACGTTTTAAATGGCACAGAATCGCAGTTCGGTGTTTCATTTGACGCTACCCTTGGGATGATATTAGTAACAACAGGCGAACCTTACATACCCGTTGGCGGCGAAATGGTGCTCGGGGCAGACAAATCATCGACAGCCGTTAAGAGCCCGCAAAAAATGTACATAGACGGCAAAATCGCGTCAATATCAGCTTTCAATATAGGTGGAAATAACTTTTTCAAGCTGCGTGAGCTTGGAGATGCGCTCGGATTTGGCGTAGATTTTGACATTGACACCGGAACGGTACTTATATCATCGGAAAAAAAGAAAGTACCCCTCACCGCAGAGGAAATATATGCAAAATGCTCCCCCGCTGTATGTTATGTTGAAACATATAACGAAAAAGGGCAGAAAATTGCAGGGGGCAGCGGTTTCTTCATGAGTTCCGACGGGCTTTTGGTGACGAACTGGCACGTCATAAAAGGAGCGGCGGCAGCCATTATAACAGTCCCTGATACGGGCAAGCAATACGACGTCGCCGGAATCTGTGATTGTGACGAGAAAAACGACGCAGCTCTTCTGCGTGTGAACGGCACCAAGTTCCCATACCTGAATATTGGATCTGCTGACACAGTTGTAGGCGGGGCAGAGGTATATGCTATCGGAAATCCTCTTGGGATGCAAAGCTCCATATCGGAAGGCATAATATCAAACCCGCGGCGCCTTTATAACGGTGTTTATTACATACAATCAACGACCCCGCTTTCGTCAGGTAGCAGCGGAGGAGCGCTGATAAACAAATTCGGTGAAGTCATAGGAATAACGACAGCAACACTCCTCTCAGATCAAGGTGTGGTGCAAAATATCAACTTATCCATTCCTATAACAGTTGTAGAAAATTTTAACCGCGGTTCATATACTCCGCTTTCAGACACAGGCGTGACGCTGCCTCGGTCGATTACGCTTAAACGCACATCTGTCACGCTTCCTGTCGGAGCAACAATGATGATGACGGCATCAATAACCCCGTATAATGCTGCGAATAAAAGCATTACATGGACTACATCAAATGCTAATGTAGCAACTGTCAGCGATACAGGAGAAGTAACTGCTATTGCGCCGGGGACAGCGACGATAACGGCGACGACAGTAAACGGTTTGAAGGCGTCATGCACCGTCACGGTTGAGAAAACATCAAAGATAACATATATCAACATAACATCGGCAGAGGTTATCCTCAATAAAGGCGAGCAGACAAAGATCAATATTGAGGTTGTGAATCCGCAATCTTCGGTTTACACGCTGACGTGTCAAAATCCGGATAAGCGCATTGTATCTGTTAAGTGGGATGGCTGGATTGGCGATACGACGTCGCTTACATTAACCGGTGTATCAAGCGGGCAGGTTGTTATTAAGGTTTACCTTAAATCAGACCCGACGATATACGATACGGTAACTGTGACGGTGAATTAAAATTAATATAATATAAAAAGATAGCCCGATGGCACGATTTACGTGCCATCGGGTTTTTATGTGAGCGAGTGGTTTCTATTTGCGAAGGGTATCAATAATTGCTTGCTTGAAGTAATATCAATTGCAGGTATATATAATGTCATATAAACAAGAGGGGATTTTAAGCATAATAAACACCCAATAATGTCACAATATGTTGTATATTGTCGTATGGCATGGTATAATTTTTCAATAATATATAAAATATATTGCTGAAAGGAAGCTTTTTTGACTATGAAAAAGAATATACTGTTGGCCATACTGATAATGGCGTTTTTAGGTGTAACGGTAGGACTTATAGCTTCACTAGCTTCTGATCCGCAAAAAACAAATTCCATCTGGTATGAAAATAATATTGCAAATATAAAATCATCTTTTAGTGTCGACGAGAAAAAAGCTTCAGCAATATATGAAATACTTGCTGCATGTAAAAGGGAAGGCGCTATCGAATACATATCGCGCTGGAATGATAAATCAACAGGCGAGATATATTACCGTGTACGCTTTGCCGACGGGAGCAAAGCGGACGTTTATTTATATGATGACGGGACGGTAAAAGTTAAAGATGGCGAGGAGATACTGTACGAGGGCGGTCTGTATGGCGTCGACGCGGAAACGATTGCAGTTACCGAGCCTGATGTGGCGGATAACGGTAAAGATAATAATGGTGATAAGTCAAATGATTCTGGCTCTGACAAGGATAAAGAAACACAACAAAATAATGATAGTGATACTAAAACGACCGATGGCAACACGGAAAACAATATAGAAACATCATATAACGAACCAAGCTCTGGTTCGGCGACAACACCGGATGCCGAAACGACGACGAATAAAGAAAAGGATACAGAAACAACAAAACCGACTGATAATGAGACTTTACCGGCAGTTGAGACAACAAAAGCTGATACGGAAACGGAAACAACTCAGGATAATACACAGAAAATTGAAATTATCGTCAATAAAAGCACGAAAAAATTCCACTATACATATTGCTCCTACGTTTCACGCATGAAAGAGGAGAATAAGCTGACAATTTTCGTGTCGAGCCTCAGCGAAGCGGAAGATATGGGGTATTCGCGCTGTTCATATTGCACAGGGAAAAGTAAATAACAACTCATCATAAAAAAAGTGTTGTAGCTCTGCTTTTTATCCGGTAAAACATACGCCATCAAGCCGCAACATATAAATTAGAATATATGAAGTTTGCGGAGGTAGGCGGTTCGGATGAAGAAAAATAACGGTGAAAACGTGGCGGCAGGTGGCCATATGTCGGCTGCTATAAGGTTTACGGCCTTTTCTGTTGTTGTTTCACTCTTATGTATAATAATCGGTTGTGCAGCCGGCATATTTGATCCGACAAGGATGAGGTATGCATCCTCTGATTCTGGTACAAATACAAATGTTCCAAACGTTATGGTTGTAATCGACCCCGGTCACGGCGGAGAAGACGGTGGGGCATCAGGTGCGAACGGTACTTATGAAAAAACGCTCAATCTTGCAATAGCCAAAATTTTGTGTTCGCAACTTTTAGCGGGGGGTATTCCCGCTGTACTAACGCGCGAAGAAGATAAAATGCTTTATGATAAGTATGGCGAATTATCCGACTATACGGGGCATAAAAAGACTTATGATTTGCGCAACAGGCTCAGAATGACAGAAGAATATGAAGAGCCTGTTTTTGTCAGCATACATATGAATAGTTTTCCCGTGAGCAAGTACAGCGGACTGCAGGTTTTTTACTCACCCAAAAACGAAACGTCAAAAATACTTGCTGATACGGTGCAAAGTACGGTGCGAAACTATATCCAGCCGAACAACAACCGCGAAACAAAGCGAGCGGACAGCTCAATATATTTGCTTGACAGGCTCACATGCCCTGCAGTCCTCGTCGAGTGCGGATTTATCTCCAATCAGGAGGAATGTGAAAAGCTTTGCAGCGTCGCATATCAGCGTGAGCTTGCTGCTGCAATATATGCGGCGATAGCGGAGTATCTCGCGTTGCAGGGAAAGTTATAAATAGAGGTAAAAGCAGGGCATTTGTGATAAAATAGAATGATGAAAAATTTAGGAATGTGAGATTATTTATAATATGAAACAGCGAAAGACAGTATATGTTTGCACGGAATGTGATTACCAGTATCCGAAAGCGCTTGGCAGATGTCCGCAGTGCGGTGCATACGGAACATTTGTTGAGGAAAAGTTTGATACGCCTACTGTACCTCTGAAAGAAAGCGAAAAAACACCGCGGCGCGGCGCTTTAACGGGTGGTACAGCCGTACCGATAACAGCAGAGGTTGCAGGGGATGAACCTCAGCGCCTTTTGACAGGCTTCTCGGAGCTTGACCGTGTGCTCGGCGGGGGAATTGTCCCCGGTTCCGTAATTTTGCTGTCAGGTGAACCGGGTATTGGTAAATCAACGCTTCTTACTCAGATTTGCGGGATATTGTCGCGTGAAAACCGTGTGCTCTACGTTTCCGGTGAGGAATCGGCGCACCAGCTGCGGCTTCGCGCAAAGCGCTTAGGCGTCGCGTCGGATGAGCTTTATATTCTCACGGAAACAAATATAGACGAAATTTGTGCAGAGGCAGACCGGATATCGCCTGATGTGATAATCGCCGACTCTATTCAAACACTTTACAGCGACCGCTCGCAGACACTGCAGGGAAGCATATCGCAGGTTCGTGAGTGTGCCGGTATGCTTGGCAATTTAGCGAAGGGTGGCAGCTCGTCCGTAATTCTTGTCGGGCATGTCAATAAAGAGGGCGGGATTGCCGGACCAAAGGTTCTTGAGCATATGGTCGACGCCGTCCTGTATTTTGAAGGCGACAGACAGCAGAATATCCGCATTATACGCGCTATAAAGAACAGATACGGCGCAACAAATGAAATCGGCGTGTTTGAAATGACGGATTCGGGTCTTTCCGAAGTAGAAAACCCGTCCGCTATGCTTTTAGCCGACAGACCGCGGGGCGTTCCGGGAAGCTGCGCCGTATGCGTTATGGAAGGAACCCGACCTATCATTGCAGAAATTCAAGCACTGACAACAAAGACAACATTCCCATCGCCAAAACGCGCGTCCGACGGCTTTGACCTCGGGCGGCTTTATCTTCTTTTAGCCGTTCTTGAAAAGAGGCTGGGACTTCGATTTTCAGATATGGACGTGTATGTCAATGTCGTCAGCGGTCTTACGCTTGATGAACCGGCGTGCGATGTTGCGGTTGCGCTTGCCCTTATTTCATCAATAAAGGATATCCCGGTGCCGTATGACCTTGCAGCTGTCGGTGAGCTTGGTCTTGCAGGAGAGGTAAGGGCTGTGTCGGCGCTCGATCGCCGCGTAAAAGAAGCGGCAAGGCTTGGCTTTAGGAAGATGGTGCTCCCGAAGCGCAGCTCATCCGGCATTGAAGCTGCCGGGATAAAGCTGATTCGCGTTGGCAGCGTATATGAAATGCTGAGCGTATTCACGCCGTCAGATGTCAGATAAGCGTACAAGCATATAAATGAATAACCGGACAAGCTGAAATTGACATTTAAATGCTGATTATGAACGAACAGATGTCTGAACAGTTGACAAATGCCTCATGTTTAAATATAATAATATGATATAAACTAATAAAGGAGCGCAGGCCTGGTGGAGAGCGCTAAACAGAGAGAAAAAATAGAAACAAAAGTTAATATTATTAACATACAGCGTTTTTCTGTCCACGATGGTGACGGTATCCGGACGACGGTGTTTTTTGCCGGGTGCCCGCTGCGCTGCCTTTGGTGCCATAACCCCGAAAGCTATACATCAGAGCCAAGTCTTTTATATTTTAAAGAAAAATGCACAGGATGCGGGGCATGTGTTGTCGCATGTAAAAACGGTGCCATTACAATCGGTCCGGATGGTGAGAGTAGTACAAGCGGCGGTACATACAAGTCAATGCAGAATTTTAACGCTTGCCGGGTGTGTGGCGATTGCGTTGCCGTTTGTCCAAGCGGGGCTCGTCAGCTTTCATCAAAACCTTATTCAGCAGATGAGCTTGTCGATATTTGCATAAAAGACAGGATGTTTTATGAGGAATCCGGCGGGGGCGTCACGCTGTCGGGCGGCGAGGTTATGGTGCAGGATACAGAGTTTTTACTGTATCTTTTAAAGAAACTCACAGGGCACGGACTTTCGGTTTTTATTGATACATCAGGTTATGCGCCGTGGGAAAAATTTGAGGCTGTTATGCCTTATACCGACGTTTTTCTTTATGATATTAAATCAGCGGACAGTGAAAAACATAAGTGCTACACAGGTGTCGGAAATGAGGTTATAATAGAAAATTTACATAAACTGTCGGACGCGGGGGCAAGGATATACCTGCGGGTTCCTGTCATATCACCATCAACGTCAAATGATGACGGCTTTGACGGGGTGAACTACACTGATGAAGATATTGAAGGTATTATAAAACTGTTGCCCGGCTTGAAGATAGAGAAGATTTACCTTTTGCCATATCATAATACCGGCAGTTATAAGCGTTCGGCTCTCGGACTTCAAAATGATGAGCGTTTCGCTGTGCCGGACAGGGAGAGACTTCTTGAGATTAAGCAAATGCTTGAGTCGGTAGTTGCAAAAAATAACACCAAGGGGGACTACGAAGTAGTTTTAAATGGATAGAAAGCCTTCTTAATAATCACAGAGCAAATTATCCGAAAGGAGAGGAATAAATAGAGGATGACGGATAGGGTAAAAAGATTGCGTGAAATAAGCGTGTCGACACAGCCATCGATATCGATGGAGAGGGCACGTTTGTTCACTGAAGCATACAAGAAGTGGGAAGGTACGGTTTCCGTACCGGAAATGCGAGCTTTAGCTCTTCGTTATTTCATGGAAAATCGCAGCCTTTACATAGAGCGCGGTGAACTTATTGTTGGCGAAAAAGGAGAGCGTCCGCAGGCTGCACCGACGTTCCCTGAACTTTGCTGCCACACTGTCGAGGACCTAAAAATAATAAACGACCGCGAGAAAATATCATTCACGAGCACACCCGAGCAGAGAGAATGGCACGCACGTGAGATTATTCCGTATTGGGAGAAACGCTCAATCCGCCACCGCATACTTAGCGAGATGACGGAGGAGTGGCATAATGCCTATAATGCCGGAATATTCACGGAATTTATGGAACAGCGCGGGCCGGGACATACTGTTGGCTCGGATAAAATATATAATAAAGGCTTCGGCGACTATAAAAAAGACATAGCAAAGGCGATTGCCGAGCTTGATTTTTACAGCGACCCTGACGCTTACCGCCGCCTTGAACAGCTTCGCGCAATGGATATTGCCTGCGATGCTATCATCACGCTCGGACGCCGTTATGCCGAGCTTGCGCGCAAGATGGCGGAGGTTGAAACGGATCCAGAGTGGCGTCAGGACCTTCTGACGATTGCTGAAAACTGCTCTGTCGTACCGGAGCATGCGCCGAGGACATTCCATCAGGCGCTTCAGATGTACTGGTTCGTTCACCTTTGCGTGACAACAGAGCTCAACCCGTGGGATTCATACTCTCCCGGACGGCTTGATCAGCACCTTTATCCGTTTTACCGTCGCGATACTGAAACGGGAATACTTGACGACGAAAAAGCCCTTGAGCTGCTTGAATGCCTTTGGGTTAAATTCAACAACCAGCCGGCGCCGCCAAAGGTTGGTGTTACTCTCAAAGAAAGCGGCACATATACGGACTTTGCAAATATCAACACAGGCGGCATAGCACCGGATGGCTCGGACGGGGTAAATCCCGTATCATACCTCATCCTTGACTGTATGGATGAAATGAAGCTGCTTCAGCCGTCGTCAAATGTCCAGATCAGCCGCAAAACGCCGAATAAATTCCTTCTTCGTGCGTGCGAAATAGCAGCAAAGGGATGGGGTCAGCCTGCGTTTTACAATACGGAAGCCATTATTACCGAGCTTCTTAACGCTGGAAAGTCGCTTGAAGATGCACGCAAGGGCGGCACAAGCGGCTGCGTTGAAACCGGAGCATTCGGAAATGAAGCGTACATCCTGACAGGCTATTTTAACCTGCCGAAGATTCTTGAGCTGACGCTTTATAACGGCTACGACCATTACACAGGCAAAACAATAGGCTTGCAGCTTGGAAATCCGGAGGATTTTAAGTCATACGACGAACTTTTCGCGGCTTTTTGCCGTCAGATGGATTATTTCCTTGACATTAAAGTCCGTGGCAACGCTGTTATCGAGTCTATATACGCAAATTACATGCCCGTGCCGTTCCTTTCAATCATAACGAACGACTGTATCAAGAAGGGACGCGACTACAACGCCGGAGGTGCGCGTTATAATACCTCTTACATCCAGGGCGTCGGCATCGGAACGATAACAGATTCGCTTTCAAGCATTAAATATCACGTTTATGACCGCAAGGACTTTACGCTTTCGGAGCTTGTTCGCGCAATGAGCGATAATTTTGAAGGACACGACGAAATTTATCGCAAAATCAGAAACGAAACGCCGTTTTACGGTAACGACGACGATTATGCCGATGATATAATGAAATCGGTGTTTGAATATTACCGTGACAGCGTGACAGGGCGTCCGAACGTACGCGGAGGGCATTACAGAGTCAACATGCTGCCGACAACGTGTCACGTTTACTTTGGGGAAGTTATGATAGCGTCTCCGAATGGAAGACTTGCCGGCAAGCCTGTCTCCGAGGGCATTTCACCCGATAAAGGAGCCGATACAAAAGGCCCGACGGCTGTTCTGCGCTCTTGTGCGAAAATGGACCATCTGAGCACCGGCGGAACGCTGCTCAACCAGAAGTTCACGCCCGCTGTTCTTGCAGGCGAGGAGGGCAAGCGCAATCTTGCGGCTCTTATAAGAACGTATTTTGCAATGGATGGGCACCACATACAGTTTAACGTAATAGATAGACAAACGCTTCGTGACGCACAGGAACACCCTGAAGAATATCGCGACCTCATCGTCCGTGTCGCGGGCTATTCGGATTATTTCCGCAACCTTTCACGTGTTCTTCAGGATGAAATTATCGAGCGCACTGAGCAAACGTTCAACTGAGTTTGGATATAATATAATATATTAAAATAAAACCGGTCAGCGGCAATCGAAAGGCAAAAATCAATGTATAAAACTGAAATGCACTGCCACAGCGCAAATGTAAGCACTTGTGCGCACGCGACGGCAGAGGAAATTGTTGAAAAATACACAGCTGCAGGTTACACAACGATAGTCAATACCGAACATATCAATCCGTGGACATTCCCGCGCGAACTTGAGATGCGCACGTGGGGTGAAAAGGTTTCATATTTCATCGACGGGTATAAAAAGCTGTGCGCAGCGGCAGAAGGAAAGCTGCATATTCTGCTTGGCGCTGAAATACGCTTCTTCCGTGAGAACAACAGCGACTATCTCGTTTACGGCATAACGGAGGAGTTCTTGCGCGAATGCGGCGATGTCCGCGCGCTTGACATAAATCGTCTGTCAGCTATTGTGCGCGAGCACGGGCTTATGATATTCCAGGCTCATCCGTTCCGCCCGACGATGATGGTGACCGATACAAGGCTGCTTGACGGTATCGAGGTCGGAAATTTTTCCCCGTGGCATGAATCAAACAACGAAATTGCTGAAGCATGGGCGAAAAAGCATAATCTGCTCGGCATTACAGGCACAGACTTTCACAACTCTGACCATGAACCTGCCGGCGGAATATTGACAGAATACCCGATTTATGATAATGAAACACTCATCCGGACGCTTCGCGCTGGCGCTTATGAGTGTATATACCCGGAAAACTTCAAACCGTTGGTTTAAATACTAATAAAAATAGCGCTCTGCAGGGCGGTTGCAACCGACCTACGGAGCGCTTTAACTTTTAGGTTAACTATCACTACACTTATTTTTCCGGTTTTCTTGTATTTTACCTCGAAGCCAGCTGAGTGCTTCGGCAAGACTGCCTATTTGATCGATAAGGCCAATCTCAACGGCTTCACGACCGTCAATTATACTGCCGACATCGTTTGCAAGCTCGTCCGTTTTCATTATAAGTGAACGAAATGTTTCTTCACTTATCTTTGAATGAGAAGTGATGAAGCCGATTATGCGTTTTTGCATTCTCTCGAGGTAGCGGTATGTCTGCGGCACGCCTATTATCATGCCGTTGAGCCTTACCGGGTGAAGCGTCATTGTGGCTGACGGAACGATAAAGGAGCGTTGTGCTGCAACGGCAAGCGGTACACCAATACTGTGACCGCCGCCAAGCACGACGGAAGCCGTAGGTTTTGTCATGCCTGCGATGAGCTCGGCTATTGCAAGACCGGCCTCGACATCACCTCCCATTGTATTGATGAGTATGAGGAGCCCCTCGACTTCCTCATTTTCCTCCGCATCAAAAATAAGCGGGATTATGTGCTCATATTTTGTTGTTTTTTGTGCGTCACTCAGAAAGTAATGCCCCTCAATTTGGCCGACTATTGTAAGACATCTCAGTGATTCACGATCGTTTTTTGTGTCGACTTTTCCATAATCTGATATATCGCCGGATTTTTCATCCGATGTATCGTCATGCTCGTTATCGTCTTTTTCATCTTTAATCTCATCATAATTAATATACGCGTCGTCAGTCATGCGAAAAGTTCCTTTTCTTATGTCAATAAATAATCGTAAACTATTATGAGTATTGTCAGAAGCTTGTTTTTTATGTACCATAGTGTTATAATGAAGGTGAAAGTTTATTATAAGGAGCATTAAATAAATGGAGAAAAAAGTTCTTGTCGAAACGTCGGCCCGCCACGTTCATCTGACAAAAGAGGCAATAGCAACTCTTTTTGGTGAAGGGTACGAGCTCACACCAAAGAAAATGCTATCACAGCCCGGTCAGTTTGCTTGTGAGGAGCGTGTTACTGTCGTCGGACCGCGCGGCGAGATTAAGAATGTCAGCATTCTCGGTCCCGCAAGATCGGCAAACCAGGTCGAGGTTTCGTTTACTGACGCAAGAGCGCTTGGACTTACACCACCAGTTCGTGAAAGCGGTGATATAGCCGGCAGCGCACCTTGCAAAATAATCGGACCAAAAGGTGAGATTGATATATCAGAGGGTGTTATTGTCGCAAAGCGTCACATACATTTTACCCCCGCTGATGCTGAAGCTTTTGGAATAAAGGATAAGGACGTTGTCAGCGTCAGAATTAAAACTGAAGACCGTTCGCTCATTTTCGAAGACGTTGTCTGCCGTGTAAACCCGAATTTTTCGCTTGCTATGCATATCGACACTGACGAATCAAACGCAGCTCACGCTGCCGGTGAAGTTTACGGCGAGGTTATAACAGACTGACGATTATATTATAAATTGGCGCAATACTTAAAACATAAAAAGCTCCGGGTGCTTGTATTTATTATCCGCACCCGGAGCTATATTTATTTTTGTTGTGTGTAAAAATACTTACCCTATACTTTTTATTGCTTTTTAATATTCATGCCAACAATAAGCCCGGCGAGCATACCGAAGCAAATGCCGTATGTTATGGCAACGCTGCCGAACCGGTTCATTAGAACACAGCCAATACCGCATCCGATGCACATTCCAAGGCACATGCCGTAACTCATGTATGTATCATCACCGTCATTTTTATCATCAGTTTTACCGGCTGCATTTATGCTTTCGCTATTATCTTTTGCTTCATTTTCGTTTTCGCTGTTATTGTCGTCAACATTGCTGTTGTTACTGTCATTACCGCTATAATCTGAGTCATAATTGTCATCTCCATTAACATCCTCATCCGGCGGCAATATGCGCATCTCTTGTGTGATATTATTCTGTTTATCTTTTGATTTGCGAACAATTGTGATTATTATGATAACGGCTGAAGCTGCGATTGCAAGAAAAGGAATCAGACGGATTAAAAACTGTTGCATGGCTGTCCCACCTTTTTATACGTTTCAGTTGTCAGATGGCATTATATCAAAGCTGACAAGTCAGCACTAAAGAATAAGAAAATGACGCACAGATGATAAATACCAGTTAAATTATAACATTATAAATATAAAAAAGAAAGCAAATTAACTTTTTTTATTTTACTTAAAAAACACCCGCCACATCTGCGGCGGGTGCTTTATTATACGCTGTGGATTTTAAGATGTAAGTTGCGTATAGCTGTCATGGCAGGTTGTGATACCGTTTCAGAGAAAGAGCGGGCGAAGTTGCCGGTCCTCAAGCGCAGCTTCAATGGCATCCGGCACGAGCGAGAAGTCAACGACGAGCGAATGTGGCTTTTTAACCGGATTGTCTTGTCGCATCGGTACAAAATAAATGTGTTTACGCTGTAAAAGCGTACCGATGTTGCGCAGGTTGGCAGACATCGCGTCATTCGTTGCAAGCGCTATGACAAGCGGCCTGTCTCCCCGAAGGTGTGCCTTTGCCGCCATACATACTGGCGTATCCGTTATAGCGCAGGCAAGCTTTGCGAGAGTGTTGCCGGTACACGGGCAGATAACGAGCACATCAAGCGGATCAATCGGGCCGAGCGGTTCCGCATCCTCAATTGTTAGGATGGCTTTGTTGCCACACAAAGCTTCCACTTTTTCTAAAAGGTCAGCGGCTCGCCCGAAGCGGGTATCCATACTTGCTGTGTTATAGCTTAATATCGGGGTTATGATATATTTCCCCGACTGTGCCAGATCTGTGAGGGTTGTGAGGGCGTCTTTATGCGTGCAAAATGAGCCGCAGATAGCAAAGCCCAATTTTAAGCGGCGGTCAGTCATACGATTCCCACCATCCCCTCCCGGCGCAGCGCTGAGTAAATGCTTTCAAAAATAACTTCCCCAGCGGAGCGTGGTGCGTACCGGCCTGGCAGGGATTGTGCGCGTATGACATCTATGCCATGGGCGGATGCTTCGTTTATGTCGACTCCAAACGGATTTGACGCAAGGTCTATGAAAAGTGTACCGGATGGAATGTTCCGCACGTGTTCGTGGTTGAAAATGCGGGCTGGTACCGTGTTTATGATACAGTCATAGCCTGATGCGAGGTGCCGGGTGAATTCAGCCGCATCAAGAATGTTGACAGTATCGCATCCTGAAAGTGATGCCCACGTGAGATCGGAATCGCTGCGTGCGGCGATAGTAACTTTAGCGCCAAGCGCATGAAATACTGACGCCGTACATTTTGCGACACGCCCCCAACCTGTTATTAGAATACGTGAGCGGAAGACTCCTATGGGTAACTTTTCCATATATATCATAAGCGCGCCCTCTGCTGTGAGAAGAGCGTTTTTGATTTTGACAGTTTCGTTGTCGTAGTAATCGACGGTGAATATGCCGCTTGTGCGGCATGCTTCGGCAAAGGCGGGCGGTATTCTGCCCGCGAGAACGATGGCATTCTCAGGTATCATCCTGAGAAGCTCGGCAAGTGTTATGTTACTATTTGGACTGTTCAGGCTGACGCCGTCGGTTGTAACAGGAAGCGGCAGTATGACAGCCGAGCAGCCGTCAACAGCGGCGGCGACATCACCGCAGACCGTGACAGAAGTTATAGTTGTCGGTAGGTTCCATACGTACACGGAACAGCCCGCGTCCGCAAGGCGACCAGCGACGAACGACTGCCGGGCGTCGCCACCTAACAAGGCTATTTTTTTTCTGTCGTTCATTTTTTGTGACCATTCCTTTCCCGGGCGGGCTTATAGGCATGCGCGAAGCTAATGCCGCGGCCGCCTACGGGGCAGCGGCCGCGCCAAAGCTATATAAGACGCAGCCGTATACGATATATAATATGAAAAAAAAGAAGCCCGCGTGACTTGCGGGCTTTGTGTGAGATGGTGAGTGTTTACAATTATTCTATCATATTTTCAGCAGTCAGGGCAAAAATAGGCATTCCTTGTGAATAAAACCGTTTTTCATACTCGGTCATAACATTGTCGGGTGCGGGGCCCGTTGCATGAAGATTTTCCGTTTTAAATGTTACGCGGAAGGGAGTCTCTGCAAGCTCCTCAAGCGTAAATGCGAAAAGACCTTCGTTATCCGTCTTCAGGCGAAGTTGACCGCCCTTCACAAGAAGAGATGAATATATTGAAAGAAATGCCCGATAAGTAAGCCGGCGCTTATAATGGCCTTTCTTTGGCCACGGATCGCAAAAGTTTATATAAATAGTCTCGATTGAATGTTCCGGAAACCAAAGCGGGGTATTTGCCGCATTCCCGATGATAAAACGCACATTGTCGGGAAGCGTTGGATCTTTTTCAAGCATTGCCGCACGTTTTTCAAGTGCGATAATTACTACGCTGTCAACACGTTCAATGGCATAATAAAGTTTATCTTTGTTTTTTGCGGCTGTTTCACAAATAAAATCACCCTTACCGCAGCCAATTTCTATGCATACGGGGCGGTCGTGAAGTTCGGGCGGAAACGGCGAATAAATACCTGATGAAAGAATATTTTCAGGCGATTTTACTATAAGATGTTCGCATGCAGCCATGCGTTTGTTCAAATTTTTCTTTTTTCTAGTTCTCATATTGAAATATCATTCGTTTTTTGATAATATAATTGAAGAAATGTGCCGTGGCAAAATGTCGCTTCGGTCATGCGCCACCGTCCTCCCCATTATAGCACGACGGCGCGAATTTTTCCATAAGAAAACCCGCGTAGGGGGACGCAGATTTGGACAGAAATCAATTTAAACGAATGCTTGCCGCCAAACTTGAGGCGAGGGGCTTGCCGCAGGATATCGCGGCGCATGAGAGTGTGTCGTTTACAGCTACGCTCTCAGACGCAGAGATATCAGCCGTAGCCAGAACAAATGATCCCGACTCGACGATAAGCAGCATAGCCGATGCAATAGTAAAATCTAAACAAAGCGGCGTCATGCAGCGAAACTCGGCATCTTTTTCACAAGCTTCTGGAAGGACAAGCTCGCCCGATGTTTCGGATGAAGACGAGGCAAATTTAAGCGCGATGCTTAAGGGGTCGGCTCCAAAGAAAAAGCCGCAACCGAAGCGGACAGTCGAGCGCGCACCGTTGACATCGCGTCCGCAACCTCAGCGCCCGCGTGATATATCGGAGCTGAACGTAACAAGGTCAACAAGTCCTGAGGGTGCAACGCCACATCCGACACAAAGGCCGGCCTTACGTGAAGGACAAGCAGAGCTTGTCAAGCCATCGCCTGTGCGCCGTATGGCGAGCCGCGATGCCGATCTTGCAGTAGCTCCGAAAACACCGGGACCGTCTGGCATGGTGGGGCCGGTTAAACAAACCCCTCAACGTCTGCCGCGACAATTGTCGGGTGCTCGTCCGGCGCGACCGGTTGAAAAACCGGGGGTCCCGCCAAAAAGCTTTGACCGGAAAATTCATAAGCCTGATCCAAACGCCGATTACACAAAGTTCTGGACAATTTTTATTTGTTCTTCACCACTGTGGGGTGCTGTGTTACTGCTCGGCGTGACATTTTTTATTTTACTCTTAGGCGCGCTTTGTGCTGCTGTTGTAGGGCTTATTCTTGGGCTCATTGTATTTGTCGCAGGCGGGACGATTATTTCACTTGTTGGCATTATCTACGGCATAACTCAGCTGTTTAAATATGTGCCGATTGGACTTTATGAGATAGGTCTTGGCATAACTGCTGGTGGTGTCGTAATGTTTTGCGGTATTATCATTTATAACGCTGCTATTCGCTTTTTCCCGTATCTTATCCGCAAAACTGCCGCTCTCTTTGTTTATACCGCACGCCGCACAGTCGAGCTTTACTATTACGTGAAGGGAGCGTGTGCTGACTTATGAAGCCAACATCATATATTTTTCTTGTCGTAGCAATAATAATATCGTGCATCGGGCTTATCATATGCCAGACAGCTAAAAAGAAGGCCGAAGCCGAGGGAATCGAGATATTTTCACAGACGCTTGATGAGAATAACAACTCAGTCTACACCTTTCCCTTTGGCGAAGGGGAGATATACGACAAGATTAACCTGACGCTGGGTGATGCTGATGTCAATATAGTTGGCGGATATACGGAACCTTATATTGAGATAGTCAACTTCAGAGAAGGCTCATATATGATGACTACCTCAAACAGGATAATATCAATCGATACAACGATTGATATTATGTCTATTTTAATGTTCTGGGAAAGCGGATATACGTTTAATGGATTCCGCAACTACGTGCACCGCTTCAACGAAGATGAAAAAGTAAATGCAAAGCAGGTCAATATATACCTGCCGGCTGACACAACAGTACATTCAATTAATATAAAAATCGACAGTGGTGACGTTTCCGTAACGAATCTCAATGCTGATGTTGATTTAATAGTTGACATCAACCGCGGTGACGCCGAATTCTCGTCATTTACAACGTCGTCCGGTGTCACGGCGTCAATAGACGTTGGAAATGTCTATTTATATGAAACGACGCTAAATAGCTTCGACGCTACGATTTATACAACAGGTGACGTTACGACACGTGCCTTTACCTTCAATAGAATGAATGTTGTCGGTAAGAATACGAGTGTAAACATCGATGCGACAAAAGAGCTTTTCTTATATGATATTAACCTTTCCGCTGTAAATGGTAAGGTTAGCGTCGATGGTGAAGAGAAGGGTGGCACATATTATTATGATTCCTACGATACGACAGGGCTTTCGGTTACAGTGACGACATCAGGCGGCGATATAACGATGACGAAATCCGACTACATCCCGCCGGAAGACATCGGCACCGATACCGATGCAGAGTCAGATACCGAGAGCAGTACAGACACAGAAGGAGCGGGGGAATAAAAACCTTTTTATGAGGTTATAACGGCAACGTGAATCCTCATATGGAGCGCAATTATGAGATACACATATAAAACTAAAAATACATGCGCATCAGAAGTATCCTTTGACCTTGACGGAGGTATTGTACACAAAGTTGAATTTGTAGGCGGATGCAACGGAAACCTCAAGGCGATAGCAAAGCTTGCCGAGGGGGAGAGTGCCGAGCGCCTAATTAAAATACTGAAGGGCAATACCTGTGGTTCGAGAAAAACGTCATGTGCCGATCAGTTTGCTCTTGCACTTGAAGCGGCCGTGGAAGAAGCAAAAGAGAAAAAGACCGAAGAAAGTGCTCACATTGTAAGGTAATAGCAGAGGATACGAGCAAAGTTACGATTAGTGCGATTAGATAATAAGAAAGCAGTAAAAAACTCACCCGTAAAAGGTGAGTTTTTTACTTTTTAATATGCAGTCCGTAGCTATTTTTATTAACAAAAAGAGTCAAGGTGACAGGGATATAGCACTACATAAAGCGCTGTAAGCTTTTTTTGCACTCTCGCAACTCACAGCAAAAAGCAGCGACCCTTCCGACACAGACATAGCAAATACAGATGCGCCTGCATTTTCAATGACTGTCTCGATTTCACCTATGGCACGGCGCATTCCGTATCCGCCTACAATGAGGATGGCGCACGGTGTGTATAGCGCATCAATGTCACTTGCTGCAAGTAGGCGAGTGGCGCGGAGAGCGTCTTTTTCGTCTTTATAAAGAAAGGTATATCGGCTGCCCGATGAAATGACAGCAAGGGGGGTATATGTGTCAATGACATATCGAGGGGGTGTGCTGCGTATAAATGTTATAAGCGCGGCATTATATACAGCGCTTATTGTTTTTGCCACATAACTCAAGCGCCCGCCCCCTACACTGGATGAAAAAACGCCGGTATGCAAAAGCTTCGGCGTTTTTCTTTTATCAATCAATAATATATTATGCGGTAAATGGAGATGGGTGCTTCTTTCTCTATCAGGGCGGAAGCGGCTTTTATTGCTTCACCGTGCGGCATGGCAGGGAAGATAAAAGCGGAAACCCCATCTGTCTCGGTCTCAGCTATCGGTGTTCCGAAGGCATCGCGGACGCTTTCTGCCACCGATTGCGGGGCGGTGACAAAGTGTTGGAATACAGCAAGATTCGGGTCAAGAACCTCAGAGGCACTTGCTTTTTCAAACGGTTTTATTCTGTTCTGAGTTCCGCGTATTATAGCTGCAATGTCGGCGACAATGCTTCCGGCAGTCGGATAGCGTCCGGCGCCCTGACCGTAAAACATGAGATCACCGGAAACGGAAGCGGATACAAGAATACCGTTGTATACGTCTTTGATATGAGCAAGCGGGGACGAATAAGGTACAAAGCACGGCGCAGCGAAAACATTGATAGCGCCATTTTTTGTGTCAGTATGTGCGATTAGTTTGATTGTGCCACCGAGTTTTGCTGCCGCAGCTATATCAGCAGAGGTAATGGAACGAATAGACTGCGTCGTTATCGCTGATGTCGGAAGAAGACGCCCTGTAATCAGCGCTGTCAATATGCAGATTTTACGTTGTGCGTCGACAGCGTCAATATCAGCGCTTGGATTTGCTTCCGCATAACCAAGTCGCTTTGCTTCAGCGAGGGCTTCGTCGAAAGAGCCGCCGCCCTCAGCCATCTTTGTCAATATATAATTAGTCGTACCATTGACTATACCGTCAATGGACGAGATGTTTTCTGTGCTAAGAGAAGTTGTTAGGGGCCTTATAAGCGGGATTCCACCGCCTACACTTGCTTCAAATAAATAATGAACGCCATGTGCTTCTGCTTCATGCAGAAATTCGTCACCGTAGTTGGCGACAACCTCTTTGTTTGATGTGACAACGTGCTTGCCGGCGCGAAGAGAGGCAATCGAATATTCATATGCGGGATGTGAGCCGCCCATTGTTTCAACAACGATTGAAACGGACGGGTCGTTTAAAATATCATCAAAATTGTGTGTTACGCGATCTGCAAGCGGATGTCCGGGGAAATCACGCAGATCAAGAATATACTTAATTTCAATATCATCATGTGCAGCGGCAGCGAGTGCCGCTTTATTTTTCATTATTACGTCGGCGACACCACCGCCGACAACGCCCATTCCTAAAATTGCAATTTTTATCATATATATAATTCCTTTCGTGTGTTGCCAGGGAGTATATTTTTTATAATTGTAAGAAATCAACCGGCAGCAATAATATCTACGTCACTGTTTTTTACTGTAACATGGCGCTTTTTTTATTCATTTTATTTATGTTTATGTGTTTATATGTAGTAGTATATCATAATATAGCAAAGCGGGCAATAATACTGTAAATAAGTCTTTTTATATAAGTGTAAGATATGCTTTTTTATCTTACCCCTATCTTTACACGGCGTTGTTTTTGTGATACAATAACGCTTGCGGCACAAAAAAAAGTGTCTGCATATTATATTATCTGCCCGTGGCACAGATGGATAGCGCGCGAGACTCCGACTCTCGAGGTCAGCGGTTCAAGTCCGCTCGGGCAGGGTAGCGATAAACGCAAAGCGTTGAGCGTAAAGCTGCAAGTACAGTGTCAAGCGCTAAAAACGCGACAAAAGGGACGTACAGCGTCCCTTTTGCTGTATTTTTAAATTTTTTAAACTAATAAAAATTATAAAATATATTGATGTTGGCATCAAATCTTGACATAAGGGTTATGTTGTATTAATATAATTTTATTAATAGAATAAAAGCTGGAAAGATTGGGGTAAGGACGGATGACAGATAAGTTATTTCCTGTCAGCATGAGAGCACGCGACGTTGTAGGCCTTGTTGTTTCTATATTAGTTTATTTGATTATTGGAGGCGCTGTTACGACAGTGCTGGGATGGTTGTCACATTTGTTGCTAATAGGTTGGATTTTCAGGGTCGTTTCCGGCATAGTTGGTCTTTATTGCTTCTGTGGAATAATAGTTGCGGTGCTTGTTTATTTAAAGATTGTAAGATAGAATATAATTAATACATTATAAAATAGGAAAGGGCAAGGCTCTTTCCTATTTTTTTATATTACAAAAAGGACTTTATCTTGTCTTACTTTTATAATAACACATATTATTTTTTGGTGAATCAAAACACATTTTTTATTAATAATAATGTTAATCGAACAATTCGTGAACATTGTAAATACCATGTTACTAAAATAAAAATTGGCAGTTATAATAATGTGAACGATGACAATAATAATGACAGAGGACGCGAATGCGGACTCGATTTATATAGATTGAGAGGATGTACCGAAAGATTTGGCGCATAGCTTTAAAGCGCGTCAAAACAGACGGAGATATCCAAACAGGAGAAGAAACATGGCATCTAGAGGGAACAGAACACTCGTACCGGAAGCCAAAGCTGCTCTTGATAAGTTCAAGATGGAAGCAGCAAGTGAAGTCGGCGTAACTCTCAACCAGGGTTACAATGGTGATCTGACATCGCGTCAGGCTGGTTCTATTGGCGGTCAGATGGTCAAGAAGATGGTTGAGAAGTACGAAAACGAGATAAAGAACTCCAAGTAAGGGATCTATGGCATAAGGTCTCCGCTTTAGCGGAGGCCTTTATGCTTTTTTTGTGCTTTTTTGCAATTTTTTCGCCATTCTTTGCGCCATAATGATTTTATAATCGTAATAAATCACACTTATTATGATTAAATTTACCCTTATATTACAGTAATAAATTGAATATTACTTATATTTATTTGACAAAATAAGTGAAGTATCAAGTTGTGGTATAAAATATCAACAATGACAGATAATAATTCTCAAAAAAAATTAAAAAAAGGGGTTGACAGGACAGGAGGGTGATGATATACTAGTAAAG
>ENA-UPSA01000276-UPSA01000276.1-bioreactor-metagenome-genome-assembly--contig:-NODE-276-length-81072-cov-16.894800_pt1 | contig 81072 bp, 82 predicted proteins | sample MGYA00238183_ERZ773288 | MGnify/ENA primary metagenome ERZ773288 (study PRJEB29028, sample SAMN07631243) | bioreactor metagenome | isolation source: Switchgrass digestor | place: USA: Dartmouth... | reverse complement strand
GAAAAGATAGCGTATCTGCTTTTTTGTATAGGGTCTGGCATTTAATGCTACATAAGCCAAGGCAAAAGTACACCCAAGGTCACAAATACCGGATTTTTTGGTCTTATTTTTTCCATATCTATCACCACGCAGATTGATAAAAACGCCAATATATTATATTATAAATTTAAATTAAATGCAATAAAAACTAAAATAAATTCTAACATCTTAGCAAAAAAATATGAGCGGCTGTTGCCGCCCACATTTTTATAAACAAAAGTAATGATAAACATTACTTTGTTATGGTTACTTTGTTGAGATTTCTGGGTGCGTCGGGGTTTCTGCCCTTGACAGCGGTCAGCTTGCACGCGAACATCTGCGCGAACACCGCGAACAGGAACGGCGAAACCGCGTCGCTGCCCAGCTTCGGAAGCATGAACGCCAGCGGTCTGTTCGCGACGATTTCCTCGTTATCAGAAACCAAAATAACCTCCGCGCCGATCGAATCCAGTTTCGCGAGCATTTCCTTGCAGTTCTCAAAGACAGGGCCTTCGGACGCGTAGAGCATGACAAAGGTTCCCTCGTCAACCTGCGCGAGCGGTCCATGCCAGAAGTCGCTGACCGCATAGCCCTTCATCTTGACGTAGTTGGTTTCCTGCAGCTTGAGCATGGTTTCATACGCGACGGCGAGGTTAATGCCTCTGCCGAGTACGAAACCGTTCTCTAAATATCTGTAACGCTGAATGATTTTATCGATTTCCTGCGGAATATACGATAACTCCTGCTCTATGGCGGCGGGAACCTTATCGAGGTCGGCCATCAGCTGCTCGTTGCCGGACCAGTAAGCCGCGAGCAGCGCAAGCAGATACATCTGGCTGGTAAAGGTCTTGGTAGCGGCAACGCTTTCCTCGACGCCCGCGTTGCAGTAGAGATGGTAGTCGCCATAGGTAGCCATCGGAGAAGACAGGTCGTTGGTGACCGCGACGGTAAGCGCGCCGTTTGCCTTCGCGCGCTCCATGACCGCGAGCACGTCCGCAGCTTTACCGGACTGAGAGACGCCGATGACCAGCGCGTCTTTTAAATCGAGCTTTCCGTTGTACGCGGTTACAACCGACGGAAGCGCGAGCGCCGTAGGAATCCCTACGAATGTACTGATCATATATGAAGCATAGATCGAAGCGTGGTCCGATGTGCCTCTGGCAGCAAAATAAACCAGCTTAATATCGCGATGTTTGATGTCGCTGACCAGATTCTTAAGCGTACTGTCGTTGGTCGCCTTGAGAGAGGCCAATACTTTTGGCTGCTCAAGAATTTCCTTTTCCATTTTTGTCATGATATTTTCCTTCCTTTTAGAACATATATATAAATTATTATTACTCCCAATTCATCCGCGATCCCTGAAGATCGGTTCTTCGTCCGGTTCTTTCGGCCGTTCCTCGGGATGCTCTTCATAATACGGCTCGATCATATACTTATCGATTACCGGGTAGGTGCAATAAATGCCGATGAACCATAAAAGCGAAATGGTAAAGATTCCCGGCAGAATCAAGCCGACGTTCGGGAAAAGCAAAAACACATATATGCTGGCAAAAACTACGAACGCGCTGCCCAATAGCAAGACGATGTTCCTTTTCAAGCCCAGCACGGTTAAGAGAAACGCGTTCTTGAATATCTTTCTGATCGGCAAATCGAAGGTAATCAGAATGGTATAGATATAATAGCGCATTACCAGGTACGTAAGCAGGAAAATGATAATCGCGATATAGAACGTTCCGTATATGAACGTACCGGCGTTCGCTCTGTACTGAACTAAATCATACCCCAAAATGAATAAAAAGAGCGCATCCAAAACGCTGATGAAAATGCCCTGCCTGAAGTTCTTCTTAATCGCGCCGAAGAAATCGCTCCAGGTAGACACGTATTCTCTTCTGACAATGCCTCTGATGACGTAGGTCATGCCGATCGCGGACAGTCCCAGCGTGAAAACCAAAAGCGCCGACAGATAAATAAACACTTTCGACGCGGTGGAAACCACCCGAATGCTCGTAGAAACGCCGAGAATACCGTTGAGCGCCATCACCGTCGGCGAGCGGTCGTTGAGCATGATTCCGTACAGCTGCCCGTAAAGCGGATTGGTCGGGGCGCTGACATAATCATCCATTCTGCCGGAAAGACCGTACAAAACAAATAAAACTACGATATTGCAGAGCAAAAAAGTGAGGTTTAAGCTGGTCAGCTTTCGCATCGAACGGCCGAGCAGCTTAAAGAAATAGCCCCACCCCATCTTTTTTGCTTCTTCTAACTCTTTTTTATCTACGCCTTTGCCTTTTTTGTTTTCCGTTCCGGAAAAAAAGTTAAAAACTTTGCTCAAACGTTTTACCTCTCAATTTTTCTCAACTAAACCTTAGAAAGGCAGTTCTAAGCCCTTGGATGAAACTTCATATAGCTGTTCTTCATCTTTTTCTTTAAGAACTGCGCATAACGCTGCGTCGAAGAAATATCGCTATGGCCGAGTATCTCCTGAATATCGTGAATATCCGCGCCGTTTTCGAGCAAATGCGCCGCGAAAGAGTGGCGAAGCGTATGCGGCGTTATGTCTTTGTATATTTTAGCACTTTCCGCGTAGTTTTTCAATATCTTCCAGAAACCTTGTCTCGTCATGCGCTCACCCGCCACGTTGACGAACAGCGCGAGCTCGTCCGCATGCAGCACGAGGAGTTTTCTGGATTTTTCTATGTAATTTGCCAGCGACTTCACAGCCAGCGGATAAATCGGGATGAACCTTTCTTTGTTTTCCGAACCGCACCGGATAAACGCAAGCTGCAAATTGACGTCGTCGATGTTGAGGTTGATCAGCTCGGACACCTTGATTCCCGTCGCGTACAGAAGCTCAAGCATCGCTTTGTCCCGTATTCCCTTGACGTCGGTCAGAGAAGGCTGCGCGAGCAGAAGCTCTATCTCCTTTGCGGTAAGCACCTGCGGACTCTTTTTGTCATACTTGTCGTTGGGAATTTCCCGCGCGGGATTATGGTCCACAGCGCCGACCGTAATCAAATACTGGAACATGCTTCGAAGCGCGGAAAGCGAACGGCTGACGGAAGACGGAGAGAGCCCAAGGTCAGACAGATATTTCTTGTAAGCGGCAACAGTATCCGTTTTTACCTCGCAGAAGGAAGAAATCACATTCTTCCGCGCAAACTCTAAAAACTTGGAAAGATCGCGCTCATAAGCCTGCAAGGTGTTATCCGAGGACTTCTTTATATCCCGCAGATAGCTGAGAAAATCATTCAATTGTAGGTAAATGTTTTTTTCTATTACCTGACCCTGCATTTTCTTACTCCGTTCAATTTATACTGAAATTATTATTTGCAGATTGTAAGGAAAATATAGGAAACCGTTAGATTCATACCCGTTATCAGGATATATGTAATAAGATAGCCCGCTATCCGTTTCGGCAAAAACATCTCCTTAGTCCCGCCGCGCGCGTATCCGGAATACTTAAAGACCTCGCAGGAGATTAGCAGGTCTATCATCATAAAAAGCGAAATGCATAAAAAATAGAGGATGATAGAGACTAACGAGGATTTTTCCTGCAGGTACTGTATCGAATACTGCAGCGAAAAGCCGACCAAAAAAGCGTCGCAGGCGGTAAAAAGCAGCGCTGCGGGTTTTCCGAAAATGGTAAATCCGGTTAAAAAAAGAAAAAGCGACGCAAAAAGATGCAGCTTTCTAAACCCGAATACCGCGCCGAAATCGAAAACGCCGCCCGTTTTTACCGGCGTGTAAATCGGAATCGGCGCAAGTCCGCTCGCCGCGGCGCTGTAATAATACAGCCCGAGAACCGAGAATATGCAGAACGTTAAGAATAAAAAACCGTAGATCTTACGCCTGTTTTTATAGCAGTCGGTAATGAGCGCATCGGTTTTTCTGAAAAATTCAAAATACGGCGGCTTTTCGTACTCAATCTTCGGATACGGTATGAGCGCCCGCACTGCGTAATTCGGTCTGATCATAAAATCATTCCTTTCTCAAACACAATATGCGAATGCCCGGGCTTTACGTCGAACCGTCGATCGCGTACATTTCGGACACCGCAATATTGTTTTGTATTACACAGTATGCGGACAAGCCGCTGTTTATGCTTTAATTTCTTCGGAAATTTCGTCCGCGCGCTTCGTGCAGGCGGCCATCGCGCGCTTGATGGCGCCGACAAAATCGTCTTTGCCTAAAGAATCCAGCGCCGCGAGCGTTGTGCCGTTCGGCGAAGCGACTCTTTGAATCAGCGTGTCTATATCCACGTCGGCCTGTCTGATCATGCCGACTGCGCCTTCTACCGTCTTTAAAATCAGCGGCAGCGCCTTTTCCTTCGGTATCCCCTGCTCCGCGGCGCCCTCAAGCATTGCCTTCACAAACAAATAAACGTAGGCAGGAGAAGACCCGTTGACCGCGATGATGCTGTTCATACTGCGCTCTTCCAAAACCGCGACTTCGGCGATTTCCGAGAACAGCCTGCAGATAAACGCAAACTTTTCGGTATCTACCGCTTCGTTTTTGCAGACGGCGATTGCGCCCTGGCCGATCAGCATCGGCGTGCTCGGCATGGTTCGAATGATCGGAACCGTCATGCCTAAAAATTCGCAGATAGAATCCATCGGCACAGCCGCCGCGATGGATATAAAGGTTGTATTTTTAAACGCAGATTTGTCTGCGGAAAGCTCCTTCATCGAAGAAACGACAATCGACGGTTTTAACGCTATTACGGTATATTCCGCGCCCCTTACGGCAGACGCCGTATCGGGCGCAATTTTTATCCCGCGCATTATGTAGTTTTGATACTTTGAACTGTCGATGTCGAAAACGATTATTTCTTCCGGTTTCACCAACCCGCTTTTTAAAAAACCGTCCAGCAACGCGCCGCCCATATTCCCTACGCCGAGGAAGGCGAAGCGGTGCGCATAGCATTTCGCATTGCATTTTTTGCTTAAATTGCTCGTATTTTGGCTCATCTTATGTCATCCATTTCAATGCCTGAAAATTCGCGGTGAGTATATGATAATACAAACTTTCCCATTTTTCAAGAGCTTTTTTGCATTTTTTAAAAAATTGTGTATTATGATCATGTATTATGGTAAATGCGTTATGTAAACTTTATCAACCATAACATTATATAGTGTTCAGCCGGACGGGCGATGTCTATATATTGATTTTTTGATGAAATATTTTATTTTTACTCTTGCAATAAATTCTTCTTATATTTTTCGCGCGATTTTGATTGTGAAAATACACAAATAAAAAAACAGCCCGAAACCGCGCAGTACACAGCGGATTTCGAGCTGTATTTTGATTGCTGATTCTGTTGTTATACGGTTATAGATTGCAGAATGTTCTGTACGACCTTCGGATCAGGAGCGCGCACAACGCCGTTACCAGCGCAAGGAAGAGTATGAGCAGACCGAAATCGCCGATCACGCCCGCCTTCGCCGACAGCAGGAAGTAGTCGGTGGCGGAAAGAATGCCCGGCAGCGAGATATACCCGGCGTCTTGCAGGCCGAACTTGACAAGCATGTACGGAAGTATCGTCGCGATGGTAACCGTGCCTAATACGGTTATATTTTTCCGCATAAGCTCCGATACAGACGTGATGATCAGGTACAACAGCATAAATCCGACGATCCTGACGACAAACATCAAAACCGCGTAGGTTTGTATCGAAATGCAGGAGGCCGCGGCTTCGAATCTCTCGATGCTGACAAGCGGCGCATCAGGCGCTGGCAGATAATTGTAATTGAACAGATAAACAATATCCAGCGCGGCGAACGCCAATGTAAAGACCAGCGCGGTTATGCCGCAGGTTATAAACTTGGCTTTGAACGTTTTATCCCTGCCCTTTTTTGTCGATTTGAGCAGCTGGTCGAAGCCGGAACGGTATTCGTCCGCGAACGCGCCGCTGAAAAGAAGCAAAAACAAAAGGAAAAGAACGAAATCGAACTCGGCAAAGAACATATGATTCCAGCCCGTGTCGTAAACGAAATGCGCGGTCTTCCCTTCCAAAGCCATTCGGTCGATATACGCCGCGTGCTGTTCCACTCTGAAAAAGACCTTGCTTTTTATCTCCGCGACGTTATACTGCGAGTAATATTTGCTGTACTCTTCGCTTGTGATTATGCCGCTTTGAAACTGACTATCCATTATACTCTTTTGCGCTATTATTTCGTTGAGCCTCTGTCTTTCCTCACGGATATACTGCCTTTTTTCCTCCGTCATTTCGCCTTCGAGCTCGACCATATAATCTTTATAAATCTCGTCCTCAAAAGAGTTGCCGACCCCGTACGCGGAATCGTTGACGAGCACCTTAATCATTACGAACAGCAGAATAATTAAGATCGTTTTGTTGGCGAGCAGCAGCTTATAGAACTCGTATCCGTACAGATTTTTTACGACTATCCGCTTATGCCAGCTTCTCACTCCGTTTCGTAGCGAAACCGGAATCTTCAGCGGGATTTTCAACTTTTTGCTCATAACGCCCATTCGTATGAATTTTACAAAGAGCAATCCGCCGACGATACCGGCCGCGATCAGAAACAGCGCGCAGACTGCCACCGTAAAGCCGTAGTGCGGAACACAGTATCCAAAAACATTTACCCCAAGATATCTTGCAAAGAACTTTTCCGACGCCGTGATAAAGAACAGGTTCAGCACCCGGATCGGACTGTTCAGATTTGTATAAGTAATCGTGCTTAAATAATAGGACAGCCCGCAGAACGTCAGCGACGCGACAAAGGTATGCGTTACCCTTCTGAATAGAATCGAGAGCAGCATTACGACGGCGGCAAGCCCTATAAACGCCAGTATCTTAACGCCGAATGAAACCAGCAGAAAACGCCCGATGCTAATCGGCAAAGGATTGACAAAAAAGTAATCGATCGCCTGAACGCTGTTGTGGATGGACGAAAAACCGGTTGTGAAGTATATTGCCAATAATGGCAGACCTAAAAACAGAATACTGGTTACAACGCTTATGATTATACAAAATAAATATTTTGCGTTGTATAACCTCATCCTTCCGTACTTGGTGGTATGTATAATCTGCTTGAGTCCCGTATTGTCCTCCGCGAGCACAATGCAGGGAACCGCGATTAAAAGATAAACAATAATCAGCAAATTTGGGATCGAGAATCGAAAATAATCGTCCCAGCCTTTGATCAGCTCAAACTCGATTTTTACGTTTTTTACCTTCGAATAGACCTCAATAACGCTGTCTTGATACCGGTAAAGATAGCTGTCCGGCGAAATGCCCACCGAAATATAATCCAGCTTGTTCCGCTCTGCTGTTTTGATAAAGACATCGATATTTTTATCAAACTTTTCTATATAATCGATATGATGCAACACGTTTCTAAAAGCGGTTGCCTTTTTACTGATCGCTTTATATTCATCCGAAGAAAAATCGCCTTTTGCTACAAATTCACTCTGAAGCGCCGATATGGCGTTAAACTCCTTCATGAACGCTTCCCTGTCGGAAAGGTATAGCGCAAATACTTCTTCGACCTCTGTTTTGTCTATGTATTCGTTCGCCGCGTTCTTTTCATTAACATAGTAAACCGACAGCCCCGCGTCGCAGACCAAAAGCAGAAGGAAAAATACGACCAAAAATTTGTTCAAAAAGAACTTTTTAGCTTCAAAACGCAGCACTTTCATAGGATGTCACCGAATATGAGCAGGTAATAGTCTTCCAGAACCGGCGGAACAGCGACCGACTCGGGCGTCGGCTGTTCGTCGGACAGAATCCGCAAAGCGATGCCGTCGTCGTTGTTTTGTATGTTGAGTATTCGAAATTTTTGCTGATATTCGGGCACCTGCTCGCTGGTTACGATCGTTTTCCATACCTTTCCTTCCGCTTTTTTCAGCAGCGCTTCCGGCGCGCCGGCATCGGCGATTACGCCTTTTTTTAAGAAAATGATCTCTTTCGCTATGTACTCTACATCCGATACAATGTGTGTGGCGATGATGATGGTTCGGTTCAGTGCCGTGCGCGCGATGTAGTTGCGAATCGAGATACGCTGTTTCGGATCAAGACCCGCGGTCGGCTCGTCAAGGATAATCAGTTCCGGGTTCCCAAGCATCGCCTGCGCCAGCGCAAGACGCTGCTTCATGCCGCCGGAAAGCGTTTTAATCGCTCTGTTTCGAACATCGGAAAGCTCAACCGCTTCCAAAAGTTCGGCGACCTGCTTATCCGCTTCCTTTTTCTCTACCCCTTTCAGAACCGCTATGTAGGAAAGAAAGTTCTCGACCGTAAACGCGGGATACATTCCGGGATTCTGCGGCATAAAACCGATCTTCTCGCGAAACTCCGCACCCATTTTCAGCGTATCGACGCCGTTCCAGGTGATATTGCCGCTGTCCGGCTTGAGGTTGTCCGTAATAATGTTCATCAGCGTGGACTTCCCCGACCCGTTCGGACCCAGCAAAGCATATATCCCTTTGCCGAATTCGTAGCTGAAATCAATGAGCGCTTTGGTTGACCCGTAGGACTTTGAAAGATTGTTGATTTTCATAACGAATCCTCCCAAAGATGCCGGCTTTTTATGTAACCATTTTGTGCTCTCTCGTTTTTATGTTCACAACAGTATACTCATTTTCTACTGTCATATTGCACTATCTCTTTACTTCTCACACCCTATGTCACCATCTTATACTCGCCGGTTATGATGTTTAGGACTGCGTACTCATGAGCAATATAAACCTGCTCCGTCTCTGTTGTTTCATACTTATCAAACTCTACAAGATAATAATCCCCTGCAGCCGGCTTATAGTTATACAAAGATAGAAAATGAGGGTTTATATGCTCACCGAAATCGCAGAGAATGCCGTTTTCGCTGCCGTCGTACTTAGCGCGATAAATAATGCTACCGCCTCTATTGTAATACTTCTTGTTGAGAACCTTATCTTCTGCTATAAACTTCTCCTCATCTAAAAATTCCACATAGTAAATATATTCATTAACTTCAGCTGACCATCCTGCTCTTTCTGTTATTATTTTTCTGTTTCCTTTGTCATCCTTAACTGATTTTATCGTCCTCCAGCCGGTTTTTTCATCCTTTATATATTCATAGTCATATTTTGAAGAAAAATCATCCGAATTCGTCGTTTTTCGATCCGTAAAATCTAAAGCAGTATTAAAACCAGAATTTGACCCAAAATCGAAAATGTATATTCGGTCATTCTTTATCGAGTTAATAACAAAAAGATTTTCGATTTTTTCTTGATTCAGTTTAACTACTCTATCTTCTGCCGATGCATATTTGTGTAAATTGTAGTAAGCAAATTCTTCTATATCATTTGCTTCATATATCCGTTCGATAAAATATAAATCTTCTTTATATGCAATGATATCTAATACTGTTTGATTCGTTTTATATATTTCTTTTAAATCTCCGGTCTTTAAATTATACTGAAAAATCTGATTTTGATCTATAGTTCGCGCAAAATACAAAGTGTTTCCACTTTCGGTAAGTGTAAATTTCCCTACATCGCAATAAAACGGGCATTGCCATCGATACATTTCAGAATGGTTGCATAAAGGATCCTGGCAAAGGGTAGTTTTTAGACCGGTCTGGCAATTAATTTTGACAAGCTGATTGTCAATGCTAAAAATTATGTATGGCGTTTCAGAACCCTCGTTTATTTTCCTAATATTTTTCTCGCAAGAAGAAAAAGAGAGTATCAGAATCAGCAATGCGCAAAAACACCAAAACTTTCTCATGCAAAACACTTCCCCACTTTAATTATGTCAGCATCTTATACTCGCCGGTTATAATGTTTAGGAACCTCTAAAAAGAGTAAAAGATGTGGCGTTATTTTATTATTTAATTATTTTCCAAAATTCCATAAATAAGTAGGAATATTTCCTGATTGTGTTCCATTATCTGGATAATTATAATTTGCTTTATATTTTCCTCTAGCTGTTAAAACAACATTTCCAAAAGGATCATAACGTACGATTCTATCAGAGTAAGCTAAATATACCGAATTAGTTTGCTTTCCACTTGTCATTCCTTTTGAAGCTGCAGATACCATATAACCACTTGTATAACTTCCACTTGTACCTTCCGAGTATAAGCAATAATCAATTATAGGTATAATTTCAACTAACTGCCTACCATCACCTGTTCTAATCTCTCCATATAAAGTATAAGGCTGACTTTGAACATCCCATAAGCTATAATAAGCTAAATCGATTGCTACAGGGCCTAAAATCATTTTATTTTCGACTATACTATATGCATTAGTAGATAGTGATGAACCAAAAAATATTGAAACGCAACATATTGATAATACTAATAATTTTTATATGTTTTTAAATTTTCTTTTCATATTCTCTTCCTTTCTTTTGAAATTTTAAACAACAAATGAAACCATAATAACGCCACATCTTTTGTTTAATTTTATTATAACCTATATGGAAATATATGTAAATAATGTAATTTTATTTTTATATCATTTTATTTAGATCATTGTATTCACTAGTTATAAACAATTGCGTAATCAAACTTATATTTTGCATCTTGTATTTATTGCAACTACGACATATTTTGTCAGCTTGATTTAATTCTATGTGACCACCTCCTCATAATTTTAAGATGTTTTTACTTGACAAAATAATTAAGTAACTGTATATTGGTTATAAGATAAATTTAATTATTTTTGGTAATGGTAAGAAGTATGAACGATAAATCAAAGCTGTTTCTTCTTTGTACTGTTTGCTTTTTCATCTCGTCGCTGACGGTGTTTTTCATCCCGGCTTTTCCGAGAGATAGCAACGTGACAGGCGCCAACATACTCGCAGGCATATTCTGGATTTTTTTGATTGGCGGAATTGCCTTGGCGGTAATTCTTCTAAAAAATACAAAGAAGAGCACAAAAGGACTGCACGTGTTTCGGTTTTTTAAAAGCAAGCCGGCGATCATAACCGATACTATTCTGGTTATTTCCGCGGCTGCATTCGTGTTGCTGAATGTTTTGGATGTTCGTTCGGAAATCCTTCAAGAAATCACGGTCTTTCTGCTTCTTTTTTCCATAGAAATGCACTGCGTATTAAATCTTCTTGATTGAGTAAAAAAATCCGCTGCCGGGCAGCGGGTTTTTTATTGAACGACAGGACATTTTACGCGAAATATGAATATATATGAAAAAGAAAGGTGGCAAACCTGTGCTATCTTGCATAGGCTGTCTTTATGGACGGAAAGATCCGCTTTGCAGCAATAAACGACGCTTTTGATTGCAGGGTTTTTATACCGTTGTCGCGGCGATAACCCTGCCCAACGAAAAAATACGTCAGAATCCACAAGGCGTTCGGATTAAAAGAGGTCGGCGTTTACCGCAATATCGGCTATTCGGCAAATGGCGCGATGCTTTGCATATGCAAAAACCGCTGCGCGCGTACGACGCCGTCCCTGCCCCTGTCAAACCCATCAGCGAACTTCCGCGGGCGTTTTTTAGACGAACTTTTTTACAGGATAAACATATGATTCAGCTTATAAACATAAACAAAACCTACAAAACAATAAAAAGAAGCGCCGGTCTTTTCGCGGCGCTAAAATCGCTGTTTCATAAAGAATACGAGTATATCCGCGCGCTCGAAGACGTTTCGTTCACAATAAACGAAGGAGAAACCGTCGCGCTGCTCGGTCCGAACGGCGCGGGCAAGAGCACGATGATCAAAATGATGCGCGGCATGGTGGTTCCGGACAGCGGCGAATGCATCGTCTGCGGGCTGACGCCGTGGAAGTCCTATCAAGCGCATCAAAAAAATATCGGCGCTGTGTTCGAGCAGAACCTTCAGCTCTGGCCGGACGCGCCGGTCTTGGATTCGTTTGAACTCCTAAAAAAGCAATATGGTATCAAACCGTCCGATTATAAAAGGTCGCTTAACGAACTGACCGAAACGCTCGATATTTCGGCGTTTCTTGCTGTACCCGCAAAAGACTTAAGCCCCGGACAGCGGATGCGCTGCGAGATTGCCGCTTCGCTGCTGCATAACCCGAAAATTCTTTTTCTTGACGAGCCGCTGAACGGTGTGGACGCGGAATCAAGAAATATCATCATCGGCTTTTTAATAAGAATCCGTCAAGAACGCAAAACCACCATTGTCCTTTCGTCATCCGATACGCAGGATATAGAACCGCTGGCAGAGCGCGTTCTGCTGATGGACGAAGGCAGAATACTGTTCGACGGTCCGCTTGCCGCGCTAAAAAAACGCTGTCCTATGCATAAAAAGGTCACGGTCGAGTTCGCCGCGGGCGATTTTGAGCCGGCCGCCGGTATCGCATTGGAAAAGAAGATAAGCGGGTTTGCTGTTTTTACCGTAGATACCGATAAAATCCCCATGCCCGATGCGATTTCCCTGCTTTCGAAGCGGGCGGAGATCATTAGTCTCTCCGTCGCCGGCGCAAGCGCAGCGGAGATTGCCGCGCGGTTTAAAAGAGCGGTTCGCGCTGAAAACTAAATACGCAAAAAAACCCCTTTCTTACAGCCATGTGATTACGGCAGCAGAAAGGGGATTCTTTTTTATTTGCTATTCAGCAAAGCGATCGCGATCAGGCACGCGATATCGAAGACCGCGGCAGTGGCAAGCGTCTTGAGTCCAAACTTCCTGATTCTGATTTTTAAAATATAGGCGACGCCCAAAAGCAGGAAGAAAATTCTGAAAATCCAGCTCGTAACAGCAAGGTTGTCGATCAGCATGCTTATAAGAATCAAAAACGGCAGAAGAACGCAGCTAACCGGGATCGGGACGCCGGTAAAGTACTTCATGTTCAGATCCGGCGTATCCGAAAGCGCCTGCGTGTTGAAGTAAGCGAGCCGAATTGCGCCGCAGACGATAAAGAATATGTACAAAATCAAATCCAAAACGTCCCGATAGCCCATGTTGTAGGCAATCAGCGCCGGAACGACGCCGAAACTGATGACGTCGGCAAGGCTATCGAGCTGAACACCGTATATTTTTTCACGCTTTGCCCTGCTCGCGGCAACCCTGGCGATCCTGCCATCAAACATATCGCACAGTCCCGCAATCAAAAGCATCACGACGGCGAGCGGATACATCTTTTGACTCGAGCAAAAAATTGCCACGACAGATGATGCCAATCCTAAAAGCGTAATCGTATTCGCCAAGCTGAAATATCCGATGAACATTTTGAAATAACCCATTTCTCCGGCGAGAGTATGTATCGTTTCCGAACAGCCGTATATCGCCGGATAGACGGCTGCAACTGTCTTTTATGCGTACTTCTTTACACTTTTTATTTCGTCGTAAAGCCGAACATAGCTGTTGTGCCTGGAAGCCGAAACCTCTCCGCGGTTTACCGCTTCGATGACGCCGCATTCTTCTTCCTTTGTGTGCGTGCAGTCCGAATAACGGCAGTCCGCGGCAAAAGGCGATAGGTCTGGAAAATATGTGATCAGCTTTTTCAACTCGATGCCGCTGAAAAGCTCGACGTCCAGCATCGTGAACCCGGGCGTGTCGGCGATGTAGGTGTTCCCGCCGACCGGGAAAAGCTCGGTCACCCTGGTGGTGTTCTTTCCTCTTTTAATTTTCTCGGACAACTCGCCGACCTGCGTTTTCAGCTCCGGGTAAAGCAGATTGATCAGGCTGGACTTCCCCGCTCCGGACGCGCCGGTAAATACGGTGATCTTTCCGCTCAGCCTTTCCCGTATCTCCTCCGCGCATTCCGGTTTATAAATGCTGCTGGTTGTGACCGGAAACGGCGTTTTTCCATAAATTTCGATAAGCTCTTTCGGTACGACGATATCCGACTTGGTTATAACGATATACACCGACGCGCCTGAAAGTACGGAGAGCACGCTGAGCCGGTCAATGTTATACGGCACCGGATCGGGCTGCGCCGCCGAAACAACAATCAAAAGCATGTCTGTGTTCGCAACGGCGGGACGGATAAAGCTGTTCCTGCGCTCCAGAACCGAAGTAATAAAACCGGTTCCGTCGCCGTTGTCGAGGAATAAAACATTATCCCCCGCCAGTATTTTCAAACCCGCTTCCTTGCGGATTTTCGAGGCAGAACGGCATTGATAGATGCCGCAGTCGGCTTCTACGGTATAAAGACCGTTCTGCCCTTTTAGCACTCTGCCTTTTCTTTGCAAATCCGTATAATTCGCTGTCATACCGCAGGTTATCAATCACCCACACCGAAAATCAGGCAAATATCCTGTTCAGAATTGATGATCGCGTTTTCCGGTATGCTCTGGTAAATGACGATCGAATCGTCGTCGTCCTCGTCAAACCGGTATCCCGATACGAGCAGAAAACTTACCGCGCTTTCAAAATCTTTGTCCCTGGTCGCGTCAATCGGGAACGTATCGTCCGAACGGACATAGAAAGTGTGATAATCCGCCAGATTCAGATACTTGATGCTGTAGATAATCTCGAGCGCTTCCGCTCTTGTTTTGCCGATCAGGTTCGGCATTTCAATGCCGTCCGTTTTCTTGGAAATCATGACCGTAACCTTTGTCTGCGGTTCGTTGATGGTTCCGGGCGCGATATCCTGACCGATCACTCGGTTGTTGCCTTCCAGGCTCGGAACCTCAATAAACTCTACGGTGTAGTTCGCGTACCGCAGCATGTTTTCCGCCTGCGTTCTGGACAATCCGGTCAAATCCGGCATAACGTCCGCTTGCGTCGCGGCGGCGCGCTGGCAGACCACCAGATTGATGGTTTCGCCCGCCTGAACGATGCTTCCGGCGGACGGTTCGGTCCGAATAACCTGACCGTCAAAGAAGTCGTAGTTGCTCTCGGTAACGATTTGCACCTTGAGCTGATACGCGCTGCTCTGCAGTTTCGACTTCGCCTCGGAAGAAGGCAAAAACGCTACGTCCGGTATGATGACATCCTCTAATTTCTTGCAGACGGTAATGGAAGTGAAATGATAGAACTTGTCGTTGTCTTTCGCAGGCTTTTTGCTAACTTTTCCAGCCGAAGGCTCCGTCGCGATAATTTGTCCAGAAGCGAAGTCCTTGTGCTCTACATAAATGACTTCGTCAACCGTAAAATACGCGCCGTAGGCTTTGTTTCTCAGTTTTGCCTCGAGCTCGTCGTTCCAGTACTTGCCGACCAGATTCGGGTAGGACACATACTCGTCCTCGACCGCATCTCTAAAAAAGAAATAATAAATGGTTATAATACCTAAAACAATCGCGACAAGAAGGAATGAGGAAGCAACTCCCAATATAATCGGGAACATGGAACGGCTTTGCTTTACCTCTCTTCTTCTTTTGCTCATGTCTGAATCCTTATCCTTGTCTTTCGATTTCTTCTTCGGCTTTTGGTTTTCTTTTCCGAGCGCTTCCGCGATTTCGGAATCGTCGTAATCCTGTATTTCTCCCGTATCAATCATGTCGATCGAAACGGAAGCGTTGTCTTGGTTTTCCGCGCCTGCCGGCACCGGCTCAAGGTTAAATACGACGTCGGGGTTCCGAAGCACCCATTCGATCGCTTTGCACATCGAGTGCGCCGACGAGAAGCGCTTTTCCGGCTCCTTTTCCATCGCCTTTAATATAATCTGGCTGACGCCGATCGGAAGAGAAGGCACAATCTCCCGCGGGTTCTTCGGCGCCTGGCTGACCTGCATCATGGCGATGGACAGGGGGCTTTCCGCGGTAAAGGGCAGCTTTCCGGTAACCGCTTCATACAGCATAACGCCGACGGAGTAAATGTCCGAGTAATAATCGGTGGGCTTGCCGCTCGCCTGCTCCGGGCTGATGTAATAGACCGTGCCGATCGCCTTTTCCGTCATGGTCAAGGTTGACGTGTTCGGGATTTTGGCGATGCCGAAATCGGTCACCTTGATTTCGCCGTTCTTCTGCAATATCACGTTCTGGGGTTTGATGTCCCGGTGAATAACCCCTTTGCTGTGCGCGTGCTCCAGCGCGCGCAGGATTTGAAGAATATAGACGCAGGCTTCTTTCCAGGGCAAAGCGCCTTTATTGTCAAGATACTCCCGAAGCGTGATGCCGTCAAGGTACTCCATAACGATATATTTCATATCGGGATAAATCGCAACGTCGTACACGCTGACAATGTTTTTGTGCGAAAGCATTGCGACCGCTTTGGATTCGTTGATAAATCTGGTTTCCGCCTGCTCGTTTCCATTATATTCGTCGTTTAAAATCTTTATGGCGACGATGCGGTTCATGACAAGGTCTTCGGCTTTTAATACAAACGCCATTCCGCCCAGACCGATTAGCTCAAGAATCTTGTATCGGCTGTCCAGCACCTTGCCTATGAAGTTTTCGTATTTGTACATTCTATAAATCCATTCCTTTCACGCTGTAAGCGAGAAGTACTATTCTTTTCAATAACGTCTTTTTATACCAGAGCTTTGCTGCTCTCTTCCTTGGAAATGAGAACCGCCGTGATATTGTCGGTTCCGCCGTGCTCGTTCGCTTTTCCGATGAGCAGTTCGGTCTTTTTCCGAAGCGAAACTTTTCTCTTTGCGTTGCTGCCGAGCAAAATCTGGGTGATTTCCTCGTCGGTCACATGCGAGGTCAGACCGTCGCTGCACAGCAGCAGAAGGTCGTAATCCTCGTCGTTTAAAATAAATATTTCGGGCGTGACCGTTTCATTCACGCCGAGCGCGCGCAGGATGATGTTCCTGTTCGGATGATTCCTTGCCTCCTCGGCGTTGATGCTGCCCTTGTCGATTAAAAACTGAACAAACGAGTGGTCGTTCGTAATCTGCTTCAGCACGCCGTTCTTCATCGCGTAAAGCCTGCTGTCGCCCACGTTCGCGACATAGGCTTTCCCGCCGAAAATTAGAACCGAAACCAGCGTGGTTCCCATGCCCTCCAGTTCGGCGTCGCTGTTCGCGGTATTATACACAATTTCGTTCGCCTTGTCCACAGCAGTCGTGATAATCTGTATGATTTCATCGTCCGTTATGTTCGTTTCGGGAGTGACTTTTGAAAGAGCGTTTTTTACGACGCGGGAATACGCTTTTGTCGCAAACGCGCTCGCTACGTTGCCGCCTCTGGCCCCGCCCATTCCGTCGCACACAACCGCGCTCAGAAAGTTGTCTCTTGAAATGACCGCGAAGCAGTCCTGGTTGCTCTTCCTTTTAAGCCCGATGTCTGTTTTTCCGCTGTACTTCAAGCACCCACTCCCTTTGCTCGAAAAAGTTTAACTGCTGTGGCTGGCTCTCAGCTGACCGCAGGAAGCGTCGATATCGCTTCCGAGTTTGCGTCGAACTGTTACGTTTATTTTATATTTTTCTAATGTTCGTGTAAATACCCCTATGGAATTTTTTTCACTTTTTTTATAATTTTTTCCACCAACCGGGTTAATTGGAATTAAGTTTACATGACACAGCATTCCGGAAAGCAGCTTGCCGAGCTTCTCCGCGTCACGGACGCTGTCGTTGACGCCCTGAATCATCGCGTACTCAAAGGAAATCCTTCTGCCGGTTTTTTCGATATACCGTTTGCAGGCGTCGATTAACTCCTCGACCGTCCATTTGTTCGCGACGGGCATCATCGACCGGCGCACTTCATTGTCCGCCGCGTGCAGGGAGACCGAGAGCGTCAGCGGAATATCCTCTTCCGCGAGCCTGTTGATCTTATCGACAAGCCCGCAGGTGGACAGCGATATATGGCGCATGCCGATATTCAGTCCGTCCTTGTGGTTCGCCAGCCGAATGAAGCGGATGACGTTGTCGTAGTTGTCCAGCGGCTCGCCGATGCCCATCAAAACGATGTTGGAAATCTTCTCGCCGGCGTCCGCTTCGGTTTTCATGATCTGCAGAAGCATCTCGCTGGGCGTCAGATTCCGCCGCCAGCCGTTCATCGTGGACGCGCAGAACGAGCAGCCCATCCGGCAGCCCGCCTGCGTCGATATGCAAATCGTGTTTCCGTGCTTATACCGCATGAGCACGCTCTCGATTTTCTCGCCGTCGTCCAGCGTGAACAGGTATTTCACCGTGCCGTCAATCGAAGAAACCAGCTTTTTTTCGACGGTTATCTGTTTGATGACGGCTTTTTCCTTCAGCTTGGCGATAAAGGTTTTCGACAGGTTGGTCATCTGTGAAAAGTCGGTGACGCCCTTGTACAGCCACGAAAAAATCTGCGACGCGCGGTATTTTTTCTCGCCGAGCGATTCGACCAGCTCTTCGATTTCATTCGGGTAAAGACTTAGAATATCAATCAATTTAACTCTCCGTCACTTTATGATTACGCGCTTATTTGTCAAGCCACTCTTCGGCGGCTTTTACGATTGCCTTCAGACTGCCTTTTACAAACGGAGCGATTACGCCGCCCTTTTCGCACAGCTCGACAAAGGTGTATTTTCCGCCGCAGGATACGAAATCCATATACTTCCTGAACGCGTCGTCATAGTCTTCCTGCGACATCGCCCAGTATTCCAACGCGACCGTCTGCGCAAGGCAGTAATCAATGTAATAGAAGGGATAATGGTAAATATGCAGCTGTCTTTGCCATACCCTTCCTTCGCTGTAGAAAGGAACGTCGTCGTAATCCATGTAGGGTCTGTAGATTTTCTCGAGCTTTTTCCACTCCTCGTGCCTCTGCGCCGGCGTGAGGTCGGGATTGTCGTACATGATGTGCTGGAAGTGGTCCACCATCGTGCCGTACGGGATGAAGGTCAGGCAGCTCTCCAGATGCGCGAACTTCGCTCTCTCCGCGTCCGCGCCGTAGAACTTGTCGAGCCACTTCCAGGCGAAGAACTCCATCGACATCGAATGAACCTCGCAGGCTTCATAGGTCGGGTCTCTCAGCTCAAGCAGTTCGAAATTCCTTGCGGTGTAAGCCGCGAAGGCGTGTCCGGCTTCGTGCGTCAAAACGTCGACGTCGCCGGAAGTGCCGTTGAAGTTGCTGAAAATAAAGGGGGACTTGTACTCCGGGATATAGATGCAGTAGCCGCCGTTCGCCTTGCCCTTCTTCGACAAGCAGTCGAGCAGTTCGTTTTCGTACATAAAGTTGATGAACTCTTTGGTCTGCTCGCTCATTTCGGAGTACATGATTTTTCCGGCGGCGAAAATGTCGTCCGGCGTGCCGATGGGCTTCGGATTGCCTTCCTTGTAGGTGAAGTTGTCGTCGTAGAACTTCATGTCCGGTATGCCGATGCGTTTCGACTGCTTCTCCTTGAGCTTGCAAACGATCGGAACGATGTCCTCCACGACCTGCTGCCGGAACGAGGCGACATCCTTCGGCGTATAGCAGTTCCGAATCATGCGCAGGTATCCAAGCTCGGTAAAGCTGGAGTACCCGAGGGTTTTTGCGATTTTCGTTCTGATTTTTACAAGTTTGTCGTACAGCTCGTCAAGCTGCGGACCGATAGAGGTATAGAAAGAAGCGAGCGCTTCGTAAGCCGCTTTTCTGACGCTTCTGTCCTTGTCAATCGTGTAAGGGGTCATCTGGGAGGTGGTCAGCTTTTTCCCGTCGAAGTCGATCTGCGCCGACGCGGTGAGCTTCTGGTACTCGGAAACCAGGAAGTTCTCCTCCTGAAGATACGGCACAATCTCGGGCGAGAAACATTTCAGCTGCATTTCGATGTTGCGCAGGAGCAGACTGCCGTATCTTTCCTCGATCTGCGGTCTGAACGGAGAATCAATCAGGGTTTTTGCGAACGCCAGTATGTCCTCCTGCAGAAGCGGCATGCTCTCGTCCGCGTATTTGTTTTCCTCGTCGTAGAATTTATCTTCGGTGTTGATGGTGTGCCGGATATACGCAAGCGTGCTCATCGAGGAAATGTGCGAGTAAGCCTTCTCGTGCTCTTCGATGAGTTTGAATACTTCGTCCGCGCTTTTCGCATTTCGGGACGCTTCCGCCAGCCTTTTATACAGCGCCTTGCATTCCTCAAGATTGAACCGCTCGTACTTCATTTCTGAAAATTTCATACCCATTACTCCTAAATCATGATCAATATTATATTTTTATAATTTTAGCCGCGTAAAAGCCCTCTCCCGCTTCCGCATACGGAAGAAAGGTTTTTTCCTCGACCAGCCGATAACCGCCGTTTGCAGCGAGGAATGCTTTTACGATTTCCTCGTTTTCCAGTTTATTGAGCGTGCAGGTCGAGTAAACAAGGATTCCGCCTTTTTTAAGATATTCAGCGGAAGCGGATAATATCCGTTTTTGCGTTTCGTATAAGCCGGCGAACTCCTTTGCGTCCTTATAGCGTATCTCCGGTTTGGAAGAGATTACCCCCAGCCCCGAGCAGGGCGCGTCGCAGATGACCCTGTCGGCCGCGCCGATATATTCTTTCAAGCTCTCCCGGCTGTCGTGCTGCCGCGTTTGAATGATGTCGATGCCGAGCGACCGCGCCTGTTTTTCAATCAGCGGCAGCTTGTTCGCGTGAATGTCAAGGCTTATCACGCTGCCTTTGTTGCGCATGTCCAGCGCGGCGCCGAAACTCTTGCCGCCCGGGCAGGCGCAGACGTCGATGACCGTTTGCCCTTCCCGCGCGTCCAACAAAGAAACCGCGTACTGCGAACCAAACCCCTGTATAAAGTATTCGCCTTTTTTTAGACCGTTAATGACCGCGCCGCCGCCTTTTTTTACCCGAACCGTTTTCTCGCTCACCGCTTCCGCAAAGCAGTCCAGCGCGTTCAGGTCTGCCGCCAGTTTTTTTGCGGACGTTTTTTCGGTGTTTACGCGCAGATAAAGCGCTTTTTTATCGTAAAAAGAGGATAGGATCCTTTCGGCCTCGTCCGCGTACTGGCTCTTTAAAAGGTCGTATATGCTTTCGCTGACCGAGTATCGGATATATTCCGGCGCGCCGCTCACCGCTTCTTTGACGCTTTCTTCGTTTCGGGCGATGTTTCTGAGAACCGCATTGATAAAACCAGCTCTGCCCTTGTCGAGTGTCTTTTTCGCGATGTTCACCGTCTCGTTGCAGGCGGCGCTCGCCGGAACATCCATAAACAGCATCTGCTGCAGACCCAGCCGCAAAAGCAGCGTCGTGTCCGTATCCGCTTTTTTCTGAATGTACTGTTTTAAGATATAATCCAGCAGGAGCTGTCTTTCCAGAACGCCGAAAACCAGCGCCTGAACGAACCGTCTGTCCTGACCTTCATAGCGCTCAAGGTTGACCATTTCGATGTTTGAGTAAGCCTTGCTGACAGTGATTTTCTGCAGTATCTCAAACGCCGCCTGCCTCGGCGAGTCCTTTTTTTCAGACATTAAAGAAAGCTCCTATTTCCACTTTGTTTCCGCACACATATTCGTCGGCGCCCATTCTGCATTTGCCCTCGCAGCACAGCTCGGTCAGCACGACGCTTCCGTCGCCGCAGGCAACCTCAATGCCTTCTCTGCTCACGGCCAGTATTTCTCCGGGCTCGCCGGTTTTTGCGCCGATTTTCGCCTGATAGATTTTAATTCTTTTCCCGTTTAAGAACACAAAAGCGCCGGGAAAAGGGTTCAGCCCCCGTATCTGGTTGACCGTCTCCTGCGGGGACATCCGAAAGGTGACAAGACAGTCGCTTTTCTCTATCTTTTTCGCGTAGGTCGCCAGTGATTCGTCCTGTTTTATTCTGGAGATGTTTCCGCTTTCAGCGAGCTGGAGGAACCGGACGATGCATTCCCCGCCGAGAACAGCGAGCCTGTCGTGATACTCGCCGGCCGTCATGTCCGGCGGAATCGCTATTTCCTCCTGCAGAATGATGTCGCCGGTGTCCAGTCCCTCTTCCATATACATAATCGTAATGCCGCCCTTGGTGTGCCCTTCCATTATCGCGCGGTTGATCGGAGCGGCTCCTCTTAACGCCGGCAAAAGCGACGCGTGGATATTGATGCAGCCCAGCGGCGGAATATCGAGCACCGCTTTCGGCAGTATTTTTCCGTAAGCGGCGACGATAAACACGTCGGCGTTTGCGCTTTTTAATTTTTCGATAACCGATTCGTCTTTGAGCGTATTCGGCGTAATGACTTCGATTCCGTGGGCTAAGGCTAACTTTTTAACTTCGGAGGGTTCCAAACGGTAGCCCCTTCCCTTCGGCTTGTCCGGCTGCGACACGGCAAGGACAATGTCCTGCCCGTCGTGTATTAAAGCCTCCAGCGCTTTTGCCGCGAACTCCGGCGTCCCCATAAAAACGATTCTCACTGAAAGCCATCTCCTTAATGTTTCGCTGAATTCTTTCTATTCGGAAAATTCGTCACGCTGTCGAATATTCGCGATGACGTCCCTTGACCTGCGGCGCAGGTTTTAAATTTTTTCTATGTATATAAACCTGCCTGTTTACTTATTCGTCCTCTTCTACTTCGCTCTGGTCCAAAACTTCGCTCGCCAAATCGGTGTAAAGCACGCCGTTCAGATGGTCTATCTCGTGGCAGAACGCGCGCGCGGTGAGCTCCTCGCCGGTGACGGTAAACTCGTTGCCGTTTCTGTCCAGCGCTTTTACGGTGACCCTCATCGGTCTTTTGACGGTCCCGTATTTTCCCGGAACCGAAAGGCAGGCCTCGAAACCGGTCTGCTCCCCTTCGGTCTTTACGATTTCAGGGTTGATAAGCTCCAGTATTTTTTCGCCGTTGTCCACCACCACGACGCGGCGCAGAACGCCCACCTGCGGAGCGGCAAGCCCGATTCCGTTGGCGGCCCGCAGCGTGTCCTTCATGTCGTCCAAAAGCTGGAGGATGCGCGCGTTGATTTGCTCGACAGGACGGCTCTTTTTTCTGAGCGTTCCGTTTTCTTTGTCGTCGTTTACATTTATTATGTTCAAAATTGCCAATCTTCTCACCTTTTTTAAAAAATATAGAATCGTTATACCACCGACGGATTGACGTCCAGATCAAGCCGAATTCCGTCGGGCAGTTCCGACAGCGCGTCGGAATAAACGTCGTCAAGGAACGCTCTTGACGAAGCGTTATCGGCATATTTTATGATAATCCGCTGCCTGTAACGTCCGCCGATTTTGTAGATCCCGTCCTTGAAAGGACCGAAACGGATGATTTTGACGTCCTGATGATGTTTGCTGTGTATTTCGTCCAGCTTCGTGCTGAACCGCTTTACGTACTCCCAAACGGCGCTTTCATCGCCGCCGGAAACGCCGAACACGGCCAGCGAACAGAACGGCGGAAAAAGCACCGCTTTTCTTAATTTAATCTCGCTCTCGTAAAATTTTTCGTAGTCCTGTTGCGCGGCGAGCTTTAAAATCTCGTTGTCGGGGTTGTAGGTCTGCAGAATCGCGCGCCCCTGCTTTTTCGCCCTGCCGGCTCTGCCGACCAGCTGGGTAATCAGCGAAAAAGTACGCTCTCCGGCGCGGAAGTCGTTCATATACAAAAGCGTATCCACCGAAATAACCCCGACCAGGCTCACGTTGGGAAAATCCAGCCCTTTCGCGACCATCTGCGTGCCGAAAAGAATGTCCGCCTCGCCCTCGCTGAAACGCTTTAACATTTTATCGTGCGAATACCTGGCCGAAGTGGTGTCGGTATCCATGCGGATATACTGCGCGTTCGGGAAGCGCGCGGCAATCTCGTCCTGCAGTTTCTGCGTGCCGAAACCGAAAAAGCCGATGTGCTTGCTTCCGCAGGACGTGCAGATTTTGGGCGGCAGGCTTACATAGCCGCAGTAATGGCAAATCAGCCTTTCCTTTCTTTCCGAACCGCTGTACGCATGGTAGGTCAGCGAAACCGAGCAGCTGGGGCAGGTATAAACCATCCCGCAGCTTCTGCAGGACAAAAAGGAGTTATATCCCCTGCGGTTCGCGAACATGATGGTCTGTTCCTTATTCTCAAGGTTTTTTCTGATTTCCTTTTCAAGCCGTTTGCCGATCAGGTTATCCGGGAAAATGTTCTCGTCGTTCCGCAGATCCTCAATGACTACTTCCGGCAGCTTTATTCCGCCGTAGCGTTCGGTCAGCTTGATGAGCGTATAGACGCCGCTCATCGCTTTATACATGCTCTCGATCGAGGGCGTCGCCGACGCGAGCAGCATCAGGCATTTGTTTTCTCTGCACCGGAAGCGGGCGATGTCGCGCGCGTGGTATTTCGGCGTAATCTCGGACTTGTAGGTGGTTTCCTGCTCCTCGTCCAATATGATGACGCCGATGTTCTTCAGCGGCGCGAAAACCGCGCTGCGTGTGCCGAGCACCACCCGTATGTCGCCGTTCGTGATTTTGCGGTATGTATCGATCCGCTCGCCCACCGACAGCATGGAGTGTATTACAGCGAGCTTGCCGCCGAAAACCGCCTTGTAGGTGGCAAGCGCCTGCGCGGTCAGACCGATTTCGGGCAGCAGAATAATCGCGGTTTTGCCGGCCGACAACGCTTTTTTGACCGCTTCGGTAATCACGCGGGTCTTTCCGCTTCCGGTCACGCCGAAAAGAAGCGCCGCTTTCGGTTCGCCGCTGTCTATCAGCTCCGATAACTTGCCTACCGCTTCTTTCTGCTCCTGCGTAAGCTCACCGGCGCAGACGTCTTTTTCTTCTAAATAAACTTCTTCCTCGTACGGCGTGCGCTCGACCCTGTCCTCGTACCGCTCGCAGATGCCCTTTTTGACCAGCGCCGAAATCACCGAAGATGAAATGCCGCTGATATCCTCGATTTCGCTCGCGCTGATTTTCGGATAATGCAGCAGCAGCGCGATTAACTCTTTCTGCTTCGCGGTCAGATTTCCGTCGCTTTCCAAAAGAAGCTGCGCCTGCTCTTCGTCAACGGTGAGCCGAATCAGCTTTCTGCTCTTTTCATTAATATGCTTCGATACTTCGCTGCGCTTCTCAAGAATGCCGTTTCTGACAAGGGTTTTTAAAAGCTTTTCGCTTTCCTCGCCGTACTCGGCGAAAATCTCCTTCTCGTACGCTTTCTTTTTGGTTTTGATAAATCGAAAAAGCACTTCCGAGACTGTATTGTATCCGTCCGGGAGCGCATCCACCGCTGCCGTATAATACACGGACGTGCCTAAGTTCACGCCGGGCGGCAATACCGTCCGCATCGCGTCGCCGAACGTGCAAAAAAACCTTTCCTTCATAAAAACGCAAAGATCGACCAGCTCCTCGGGTATCTCGATCGGATAATCCAGAACCGAGCTGACCGGTTTGATTCCCGGATAATCGGTCGTGTCCGAGAAGCCGACGACGACTGCGCTTTTCTGTTTGTTCGCATTTCCAAAGGGGACGACGCATAACGTGCCTTTTTTCATTTCGGCACGCAGTTCCGGCGGCACAAAATACACATACCGCCGGTCTATTCGGTATGGAATATCTAAGATATAGACGGCGGCATAAATCTTATCCAACACAGTATTCCTTTTATTTAGTCCGCAATGATTTTATACGTTCCGTCGAACAAACGCTTGATTGCAAGCGAAACCGCCTTGTCGTTTGCTGCGTCGTAGCTGGTGTCCTGCCTTGAATCCTTTGAAAAACGGTCGTTTTCCTTATGCGCTTCTGCGGCTTCCCTTTCCTCTATCGCTTTTTGCGTGATGTAGCGCGCGCATTTCGCAGTCGCGATGACAAGCATATAACGATTTATTTTATCATTTGTAAGCTGTTTAACGGATGGATAAAGCATGGCTTTTCTACTCTCCTTTTCTATGTGACTGTTATATTTTGCCAATTGCAATATTTGCTTAATTTATGAAATTCCGAAGAATCTCCTGCGCTTGGGCGTCTTTAACATATGTCCCGTCCGCGATTGCCAGGATGTCCCGCGCCGCTTTTTCGGACTCGCCGGTGCGGTTTACGATAATATAATCGTATTCTTTCGCGAACTTTATCTCGGTCAGCGCGGTTTTGAGCCGTTCCTCCATGGCCTCGTCGGTTTCGGTTCCTCGGTCGTGCAGGCGTTTTTTCAGCTCCTCAAAACTCGGGGGCGTAATGAAAATCAAAACCGCGTCGGGAATCTTTTCCTTTATCTGCATCGCGCCGCAGACTTCGATTTCAAGGATGACGTTCATGCCTTTGGCAAGCTGCTCGGCAACGAACTTCTTCGGCGTGCCGTACAGGTTGCCGCAGAATTCCGCGTACTCGAGCATTTCGCCCTTTTCGATCATATCGATAAACTGCTCCCGGCTGACGAAAAAGTAATCGACGCCTTCCTTTTCGCCCGCGCGCGGGGGACGCGTTGTAGCCGAAACCGAATAACAAAAGTTGTCGCTCATTTTAAACAGCGCGTCAAGCACCGTGCCCTTTCCGCTTCCGCTCGACCCGGAAACGACGAAGAGCTTTCCCATTTTACTGCTCATGCGAAAACCTCTCATTCAGTTCCTGCGGCGTCTCCGCGGACAATACGATATGGTCGCTGTCGGTAATCAAAACCGCTTTCGTTTTCTTGCCGCAGCTGACGTCAATAACGCGGCCGATGTTTTTCGCGTCCTGAATCAGTCTTCTGACCGGCAGAGAATCCGGGCTTATGACCGCCACAACCCTGCCGGCGGATATAAAGTTTCCGTTGCCTATGTCAACCAGTTTCATAAAATACCTTTCCGGATATATTATACTTAAAGTATTTATAAATCTATTATGAAATTATTTTGCAAATTTTACTCAATGTTCTGAATCTGTTCCCGTATGCGCTCGATTGCGCATTTCGCGTCGATTACATAGCGGGCGATTTCCGTGTCGCAGGCTTTCGAGCCGATGGTGTTGACCTCGCGGTTCAGCTCCTGCACCAAAAAGTCCAGCTTTCTTCCGGCGGGCTGCTTCTCGTTTAAAATCTCCCTGAACTGCGCGAAATGACTGCCCAGTCTTGCCAGCTCTTCGTTGATGTCGGTTTTGTCCGCGTACACCGCGCACTCGGTGAGCAGCCTTGACTCGTCCACCGGAACCCCGGCGAGCAGTTCCGCCACCCGCGCCTTCATGCGCTCGTTGCTGACGCGCAGCGATTCGGGCGCGCGCAGCGCGATTTTCTCGGCAATCTGCTCAAGTTCCGTCAGGTTGCCTAATATATCGTTTTCGAGTTTTAAGCCCTCGCGGATTCTCATTGCCAAATGCTGTTCGAAAGCCTCTTTTAAAACCTTTTCAATCGCGGTCCAGACCGCTTCCAAATCCTCGTCCACTTTGCGCGCGATAAACACCTCGTTTTTCGACGCGATCATGTCGAGCGACAAATCGCCGGAAAGCGCGTACTCGTTCTTGATTTCATTTAAAAGCCTGATATAGCTTTCCAGGTACTCTTTGTTGACGGACAGGTCGATTTTATCGCCCGCGATGCTCTCAACCGAAATGTATATTTCCAGTTTTCCGCGCGAAATATAGCTTGCCGCAAGCTGTTTGATTCTGTCCTCGAGCGGAGAATAGAGCTTGGGCATCTTGAGCGTCGTATCCAGATAACGGCTGTTTACCGACTTTACCTCGCAAAGGATATCTCTGCCGTCTATGACTTCTTTGTACCGGCCGAACCCGGTCATGCTTTTTACCATTATATCACCATTCTTAACGCAGTTTGAAAGTTCTATCAAAGATCTTTTTGATTTTTACGACATACAATTGAATCAGTCTGTCCAGCGCAATATCGAACAGCACGAAGGTCAGATTGCCCAGCAGATATACGACCAGCTTGAAGCTGTAAAAATCATCGTCCAGCATGAAAAGATACATGCCCGCCGCGATGATCGCAGTAAAAAACAGGTTGAAAACGGCCAGCTTGGCGATGAGCGCCAGCCATTTGTTCGGGATGCGCTGCAGGTATGCTTTTAAAATCGGATACAAACCCGCGAAAACCGCGAAAATGATGCCGGGTGATTTATATGGCAAAAGCAGGACCGTTAGTACCGAACTGACCGCATAAATGGAAACCGCGTATCTCGTTCCCAGCTCCACCATTGCGAACGCAATGGTCAGACTTGCCGCCGCGGCGGCCGTCAGATCCATGCTCTGGAAAACGGAGCCGATGAACATAATCAATATATTCAGCGCGCTCAGCATGCCCGATAACGCTATTTTTTTAGTGGATTTTACCGTGCTTTTCATATCCGCTAACAACAACTAATCAAATCTCCGCCCATACATTCGCAGCAGGTGTCCGCGATGCACAGGCCGGCGCAGATGTCGCAGCCGCTGCAGCTTTGCGCCTGACGGCCGGAATACGGGCTGTACGCCGAACCGGTATTCAGGCTGTCCAGTCCCGCCCGGTACTCGGCGTTGTACGGGTCAAGACGGCATGCCGTTTCCATTTCGTTGCGCGCGTCGAACAGCCAGCCCTTCTGATACAGCACATGCCCCATCAGGAAGTGCCACTCAGCGTTCCGCTGGTTTTCGGGAATCCGCAGAAGCAGAATCTCGGCTTCCGCCGCCCTGCGCGTCGCAATCAGCTGCCGTATGCGCAGATAAACATTGCCGGTGTACGCGTCGGAACCGGAACCGCCGCCGGAATACCCGGTATTGCTTCCCGAATACCCGGAATACCCGTTCGATGCGTTCGCGCGCTGACGCATGATCGTGTCGTACGCTTCGTTGATTTCCTTCATCTTCTGCGCCGCAAGGTCGGCAAGCGGGTTGTTCACGTAATTGTCCGGATGATACTGTTTCGCAAGCTTTCGGTAAGCCTGCTTAATTTCTTCGTCTGATGCCGTAGGGGATACTCCCAATACTTTATAGGGATCTGTCACGTTTACCTCCGATTTTCACTGCGAGCGTGGACTTTGTCAAGCGCCGCTCTGCCGCCGAGCTCGCTTATGTTAAAAAGTATTTGATCGTAAGCCGTAACGCCGTCTTCAACCGTGTGCAGTCCGTAAACCGAAGAAAAAGCGTTCAGGCTGTCGATAATGGTTGTTTTGATTTCGTCGGCGTGTTTGAGAACCGCTTCCGCCGTTCCGTATTTTACAAGAAACGGGTTGTACGAACCGCTTTTTTCGTCGTCATAAATATCGTCGTACGCGTCGATTAAATAGATATATCTGCCGATATGATACCCGCATTGGGAAGCGATCAGCTTTTTGCTTCCTTCCAGTCCGAAGGAAGCGATATCCTGCGTAATCTTCGCGAAGCAGTCCGCGACGGCGTCCAGCCTTGCTTCTTTCGCCCGCTCAAGCTCGTCGAGCTTCGCCAGTCCTTCCCGGATGCTGTTTTCAAGCTCTCCGTATCCGCTTGCCCTGTTTTTGATCCGCTTAAAAAAGGGCAGCGTAAGCTTCTTTACAAAGCGTTTGACGCCTTTTGAATCCCGGATATCGTCCAGCGCCTTGTAATAAAGCAGAATCGCGAACGCCGAACAGGTCAGGTCGTAAGCGTTATCCGCGCGCAGGGTGTTTTTCTTCTTTAAATGATAAGGGCAATACTTTTTCTCAACATTCGGTTTTTCGTCCGTCAGCGCAAGCCTTAACAGCGCGAGCGCGACGAAATCGTAGTTTAAAAAAAAACGGGTAAAATGCGATATGCGCTTTCCACCGTATCGGCACAATCCGCAGTAAACCGCCCGGTAAAGCTCATATTCTTTGACCAGCAGCTCTCCCTGCACCGGCCGTATATAACCGAACATAAAGGTTTTCCCTTTCGGAGTGTTGTATTTTATCGAATTATTATACCATATATTTTTTGAAAAGGCAATATAAAAAAACAAGCGCGCGTATTGTATTTTTTGTTGATTTTGACGTTATATTCATATTCTTTAAATATTGACAATCCCATAGTTGTGTGATAATATTAGTAAGATATTAAATTGGAGGACTGCTATGAGTTTACGTGTAAACGGTTTAACCAAATCGTTCGGCGACAAAATTGCCGTCAACAACGTCAGCTTTTCGATGGAAAAGCCGGGCGTTTTCGGCTTGATCGGCACAAACGGCGCCGGCAAAACCACAACCATCCGGTCGGTGCTGGGCATCATGACGCCGGACAGCGGGTCTGCCGAATGGAACGGAAAAAGAATAACCCGAGAAACCCTCAGCTTCGGCTATATGCCCGAAGAACGCGGCATCTATATGAAGACCAAAGTGCTCGAACAGCTTATATACTTCGGCATGCTCAGAGGCATGACCAAAGCGGATGCGAAAAAGAGCGCGCTTTCCTATTTAGACCGGCTCGGAATTATGGAGTATAAGGACGTTCCGGCGGAAAAACTGTCCAAAGGCAATCAGCAGAAGGTTCAGCTGATCAGCACGCTGATTCACGACCCGGTTCTGATATTTTTAGACGAACCTTTTTCGGGGCTCGACCCGGTCAACGCCGTCATGCTGAGCAATCTGATCAAAGAGCTGGTGGAAAACAAACGCTATATCGTCATGAGCAGCCACCAGATGAACACGGTCGAGGACTACTGCGAGAACATACTGCTTCTACATAACGGAAGAACGGTTCTTCAGGGCAATCTGAAGGAGATTAAGAAAGGGTACGGACACACCAATCTGGTTATTTCCGCCGACGAAAGGGTGCTCCCGATTGCGGAGAAAAACGGACTGGTCCTCCTGGCAAAGCAGCCTGAAACCTATGAGTTCAAGATAACCGGCGACGCGATGGCGGAAGCGTTCCTGAAAGACGTGGTTGCCGCAGGCATCATGCCCACGAAATATGTCGTCAAGGAACCTTCGCTGAACGAAATATTTATTGAAAAGGTGGGTGAAGAGCAATGAAGCAGATCAAAACAGTATTCGCGTTTACCTTCAGGGACGCCGTTCGGAAAAAGGCTTTTATCATTTCTACCGCCATCACGCTGATTATTATATTAATCCTGTCGTTTTTGACAAGACTTTCTTCCTCTTCCGGGGATGAAGAAACCGAGTATTACGGCGGTTATACGCTGTATTATATTGACGAGAGCAACCTGATAAAAGGCGGCGCCGACGCGCTTGCGGCCGCGATGAACGGTTCTGCCGTCATCCAGGGCAGCGCGGCGCAGCTGGACGAATACAAGGAAAAGATCAATACCGAAAATGGCGTTTATGCGGTTCAGGTAACCGAGCAGAACGGCCAGCCGTTCATCACCGTCATCAGCAAAGACTTTATGAGCAGCATTTCGTACGATTATATCACCGAGGTGCTGAGCAAAACCTATACCGCGAACGCCATGCGGGAATACGGTCTGGACGACAAAGCGATCGCGCTCGCGCAGACCGAGCTTCGTTATACCGCAGAGTTCACCGGCGAGATGAACATCAACGGCTATATCGCCGGCATCCTGCTGACGATGCTGATTTTCTTCGCGATCTATTATTACGGATACGGCGTCGCGATGTCCATCGCGACCGAAAAAACCTCGCGGGTTATGGAGACGCTGGTGGTTTCCGCAAAACCGTCGCGCATTTTAATCGGCAAATGCCTGGCAATGGGACTTCTGGGGCTGCTTCAGTTCGCCGGAACCATCGCTTTCGCCGCGCTGTGCAAAGAGGTTATCATTCCGGACAACTTTTCGCTGCTGGGCGCGCCGCTCTCTTTCGACGCGTTCACGCCGGAAGCGATTCTCCTTTTGCTCCTCTACTTCATTTTAGGCTATGCGCTGTACGCGGTTCTAAACGCTGTATGCGGCGCCCTGGTCAGCAAAATAGAGGACTTAAACTCCGCGCTGATGCCGGTTATATTCCTTTCGCTGATCTCCTTCTATTTAGGTTACATTACCGCAGTTTCCGGCAGCGAGGGAACCCTTGCCAAAGTCGCTTTGTATCTCCCCTTCTCGTCGCCGTTCATGATACCGTTTAAACTTATAAACGGCGGCTATACAGCCTCGCAAATCGCAATCTCCATAGCGCTTCTTGTCGTATCCATTCTCGTCATCACCTATATCTGCATACGGGTTTACTCCGCTTCCGTGCTCCACTACGGAAAGAGACAGAAGCTGGTTGATCTGTACAAGACGAAGTTATAATTATAAAAACAACGTATCAGCGCGGACCGGCCTCGAGCTCTCCGCGCTGATTTATTCAACACGCTTTTATAAAAAAATGTTGCCATTTTTTAAAAATATCTACACAAAAAGGTTTTTTTGTTTTTGATGCGTATATATACTACAAATTAGTGCAATCTATTATTTTGCACCTTTTATAGTGCGAAAACGCTTCTTATAAAAATACAAAAAGAAACGGAGCCTGTTATGATACTGGAAATGCGCAATGTCACCAAATACTTTGGAAAACGCAAGGTTTTGGACAACGTTTCCCTGACGGTAAACGAAGGCGAAATCTTAGGCTTTCTTGGCCCCAACGGCGCGGGAAAAACCACGGCGATCAAAATTATGCTCGGACTTCTGAACGCCGACAGCGGCGAGGTCATTATCAACGGCTACAGCATCAAAAACGACTTTGAGAAAGCGCTCAAAAGAGTGGGCGGCATTATCGAAAGCCCGGACATGTATAACTATCTGACCGGATACGAGAACCTAATGCTTTGCGCCAGAATGCACGGGCTCGGCAGAGAGCGCGTGCTGGAGGTTGCCGAGCAGGTAAAACTTGCGGGCAGACTGAACGACAAGGTCAAAAAATACTCGCTCGGTATGCGCCAGAGGCTTGGTGTTGCGCAGGCGATTATCAACAGGCCGAACCTGCTGGTTTTAGACGAGCCGACCAACGGGCTTGACCCGGTGGGCATCAAGGAATTAAGGGATATGCTGCGGGATTTCGCGAGAAGCGGCGCGGCGGTGTTCGTATCCTCGCACCTGCTCGCGGAAATGGAGCTGATGTGCGACACGCTCTGCATTATCGAACAGGGCGTAGTGATTGCGCAGAAATCCCTGCGCGAGTTTATTACGACGACGGACACGGCGGACCGGCTCAACTACACCTTCTCGGTCGGCGATTTGGAGAAGGCGGTAGCCCTTTTGAACGCCAACGGGTACGAGGTGACCGTGTCGGATTCGCTGATTCACGCGCAGATTACGAAAGAGAAAGCCGCCGCGATGGCGAAACTGCTGTCGCTCAACGATGTCGATTTGTATTCCATGACCGCGGAGCAGAAGAGGCTGGAGGACGCGTTCCTGCAGGCTACGCACGGCTCCAAAGACCAGATTTCTTAAAAGGGGGCGGCTTAAAATGAAATTGATTGCAACGCTTATCAAAAACGAGTATATCAAATTGTTTAAAAAGAAAAGCGTGCCCATTTTGCTTTTTGTGCTCTTATTGTTCATTTTCGGCATTTCGCTGATAAAACCGTTTAATTACGGCTTTATCGGGCGTGACTTCTATTCCCCGTCCTATTTCGAGAACGAAAAACTGCAATACAAATATAATATAGAGAATTCCGTTTATGAGTATTTCGGCGAAAAAGAGGATATCAGCGACGAGATCAAAGCGGTGATCAAAGAGTTTTACGAAAAGCAGATCGCGCTTTGCGATAAAGCCATCGCGATATTGGACGAAAGCGAAAACGACTGGAGAATATCCGCAATCACCGAGCTGCTGAATATGAGCGTTCCGCAGTATCTTTCGGATTATGCGACCGGAAACGGTGAATACGCCGAGGAAGTCAATGAATATTTAAGTAAAATCGGCTATTTTTATGGTTACGAACGCTATCTTTCCTACTCGGCGCAATTCAAAGCCATCATGGAAAACGATTACAGCGAGTCGAAGCGCTACTTATACGATTTAGCGGTCAAAACCTCCGATTCTTTAAAAGCGCAGCTCGATGAACTGAAAAGCAAAAAAGAAAACGGCGCCGGCGGCAGCGATATTGATTTTAAATTTTTCAAAGTCAACGGAAGGTATATAAACAGCGAAAGAATCGTAAGAGCTTACAAAGCCGCGCTGGACAAGAAAATCGAATATAATTCCGTACTGGACGAGACTTTGCGGCGTACGATCAACGCGCTGCAATCCGCCATGTTCGGATATGAAAGCATTTTATCCGAAGAAGAGTTCCAGAAGAACAAAGAAAACGATACGAACAACTATTATTACTATAGCGGCTACTACTATGGCTACAACAGCAACGATACTTATGAAGATTACTTGGAAAATTCAAAGAAATCCATTGAAAACGACGAAAACAAAGGTTTAGTCGGTTTGTACTCGCTCGAGAACGACGTGACCGAAATGTCGCTGGCAAATTCCGCGCGAGACAAGAGTCTGTCGTTTATAAACCTTTTCTGGTTTATCGCGCCGCTTGCGATTTATTTCGCAAGCAGCATGGTATCGCAGGAGTTCTCTACCAAGACAATTAACCTTTTGCTTATCCGCCCGGTTAAGCGGTGGAAGATACTGCTTTCCAAGTATATCTGCATCGTAACGCTCACCCTCGGCATGATCGTTGCGTGCGCGGCGGTTTATTTGGTCGGAACCGGCATCAGTTTCGGTTTCTCCGACTTTTTGCAGCCCTACATTTATATTGCGTCCGGCGAAGCGCATGCCGCAAGCTTTGTTCCGTGGTTCTTGTGGAGGGTTTTCCTGGCGGCCGTTCCGGTATTCTGCCTTGTAAACCTCACCTTTATGTTCTCGACAGTCACCAAGGGAACGGCGGTATCACTGATACTCGGCGTCCTTTCGCTCTTCTCGTCGATCCTGATCCTGTTCTTCACAGGGCTGTTTGAAAACCCCGACATCATCACCTACATGCCCTTCCCGTATTTTTCCATGTGGTCGTACGTGTTGAGCGATATCATTTATTTGGACGGTTCAAACGGGAACATTTTCAGTTATCTTATAAACGCCGACCTTACCTACGGCTTCATATTGATGCTCGGCTTTATCATACTTTCTGTAATCTTGGCGTTTGCCGATTTTACAAAGAAGGATATTAAGTAAACGGTATGAAGGACGTCACTTTGAAACGTGAGGAGCAGTTCCTCTGCAAAGAAGCATTTCTGACGAAAAATACCAGAGGCAGGATGTACCCCATCGACGACTGCCCGGTGCGCACTGATTTTCAGCGGGACAGGGACAAAATCACGCATTCAAAAGCCTTCCGCAGGCTGATGCACAAAATGCAGGTTTTCCTCTCCCCTGTCGGCGACCACTACCGCACCCGGCTGACGCACACGCTGGAGGTCACGCAGATTGCGCGCACCATCGCCAGAGCCATGTGCTTAAATGAGGACCTGACCGAAGCGGCCGCGCTCGGGCATGATTTGGGGCACACCCCTTTCGGGCACTCCGGCGAGCGCGCGCTGGACAAGCTCTGCCCCGGCGGGTTCCGCCACTATGAACAGAGCCTGCGCGTCGTGGACAAACTGGAGAACAACTGCAAAGGACTGAACCTCACCTACGAGGTGCGCGACGGAATTCTAAACCATTCGGGCGACAATCTCGCCTACACGCTGGAGGGGCAGATTATCAAATTCGCGGACCGGATTGCGTATATCAACCACGATATCGACGATGCCATCCGGGCGGGGATTCTGAAGATTACGGACATTCCGAAAGAAATCTTAGACATTTTAGGATACACGCACAGCGACCGGATCACCGCCATGGTGACCGCCGTCATCAACTACGGCACATCGCGTCAAAAAATCGGCATGGTCGAGCCGTACGGAAAAGCGATGATGGATTTGCGCAATTTCCTCTTTGACGCGGTTTACACCAACCCGGTCGCAAAAAGCGAGGACGAAAAGGTCAGCCGGACGATTGCCTTCCTTTTCGAGTACTACTTAAAGCACATTGACGAACTGCCCAAAGAGTATCTGACCTATCTGGAGACGGACGGAAAGGAGCGCGTTATCTGCGATTACATCGCCGGCATGACCGACCGTTTCGCGCTTGCTGCCTTCGAGGAGTTATTCGTTCCGAAAACGTGGCAATATAAGTAAGTAAGAGGTAAAAAGTAAGAAGTAAGAGGTAAGAAGTAAAAAAGTGAGAGGTAAGGAGGGATTCTGTGGCGTTTTCTCAGCGATTTCTGGAAGAAATACGAGAAAGAAACGATATCGAAGAAGTAATTGGTCAATACGTTCCGCTGAAACGCGCCGGTTCGAACCTGGTCGGACTATGTCCCTTCCATAACGAGCGAACGCCGTCTTTCACCGTTTTTCCCGGAACGAGAAGCTTTTACTGCTTCGGGTGCAGCACGGGCGGCGACGTTTTCACCTTCGTGATGCGGTCGCAAAACCTCGATTACCCGGAAGCGGTCGAATTCCTCGCCAAACGCGCCGGAATCCCGATCGAAGAAGACGAGTTCCGGAAAAGCGAGAAGCCTTTGGTGAAAAAGGAAAGGATTATCGAGGTCACCACCGAGGCGGCAAGGTTCTTCCGCGACATGCTGTTTTCGCCGCAGGGCGAAGCGGCAAGAAGATACCTGCTTGAAAACCGAAGGCTGACTTCGGCTACCATAAAGCATTTCGGCATTGGTTATGCGCCCGACAGCTGGGATGCGCTGACCAGGCATTTGACCGAAAAAGGCTTTACCCCGCTGGAGCTGACGACCGCCTTCCTTTCCGGAACCGGCAAAAGCGGAAAGCTTTTTGATATATTCCGCAACCGGATTATGTTCCCGATTTTCGACGCGCAGGGCGAGGTTGTCGCCTTCAGCGGCAGAAGGCTGAACGAAGCCGACGAAAGAAAGTACGTAAACACGTCCGACACGCCGGCTTTTAATAAACGCAAACTGCTTTTCGGACTGCATATCGCCAAAAACACCAAAGACGCAACGCTCATCCTCTGCGAGGGCGCGGTTGACGCGATCGCTTTGCATCAGGCGGGATTTTCCAACGCGGTCGCGACGCTGGGCACGGCGCTGACCAGCGACCACGCGCGGCTGATCGCCAAATATGCGAAAACAGTTTTTTTGGCGTACGATGTTGACAGCGCCGGAAAAACTGCTACAATGAAAGGCATCGCGCTGCTCAATCAGGTGGGCGTTGACACGAAAATCATTTCCTGGGGCAGCGACGCAAAAGACCCCGACGAGTACATAAAAAAACACGGCGCGGACGCGTTTCGAAACAAGCTCATCGGCGCGATCGGACAGGTTGATTATAAAATTAATGAAATTTTGGCAAAATACAATAACAGTGTTCCCGACGAAAAAATCCGCGCGCTGGGCGAACTGACCGACTTTATATCGGATTTCTGGAACAGAAGCGAACGCGAGATTTACGCCGCGCGCGCCGCGGAGCTGCTCTCCCTGACGAAAGCCGCGGTGCTGGAGGACGTGGAGCGAAAAGCGAAAATCAAGGAGCGGCGGCAGAAAAAAGCGTTTGCGGAAAAAAGCATTCAGGCGTCCGAAGGGTTCGGCGACAGAGTCAACCCGAACAAACTGCGGTTTTCCGCCGAAGCAAAGCTGGAAGAAGCGATACTGGGCATCATGCTGCTTTGCACGGACCTTGCGCCGAAAGCGATGGCGGAGCTGGACGAGGACTGCTTTGTTACCGAGTTCAACCGCAGGGTGTTCAACCTTTTCAAAGAAGAATTCTCGGAAGCAAAAGAAGCCGTATTGTCGAAAAACGGCATACTTTCGCAGGATGAAATCAGCGCTGTCGCACGGTATATCGCTTCCCGACGCAGGCTGAACGAAAACAGCGAGGAAGTTTTGCTTTCTTACATTCATACATTAAAGGAGCAGAAGAAGAAGCGCGATTATGAAAAGAAAATCGAGGAAAACCCGTTGGAAGGGCTGACTGAATATATCAATTTAAAAAAGAAAGGTTGAGCTTTGGTTTTTTCGGCTCGACCGGCGGTTTAAACTAAAACGTTGTTTATAACCGATAAGAAAGAACACCACTTTTTTGATATACAGGAGGAAAAAAGAGATGGCTGACGAAAAGAATTATTTAAAACCCGAGCTGCTGGAAAGCTCGCGGATTAAGGGCAGCGTAACGCCTGCCGACATTATGGAATCCATTGAAGATACCGATGTTTCCATAGAAACCCTTGAAAAGGTTTACGAAGCGCTCGAAAGCAACGGAATCGAGATCGCTACCGACCTTGACAACAGCGTCTTCGACCTGCCGGAAGAAGAACTGATTGACGAGGATCTGGACGACGCGCCGGAAGATGTGGACGAGCTTCTCAATCAGGAGGGCGTCTCGATCGACGACCCTGTCAGAATGTACCTGAAGGAAATCGGAAAAGTTCCGCTTTTGTCTGCGGAAAAAGAGATTGAGCTTGCAAGCAGGATGGCTGCGGGAGACCGTGAGGCCAAAAAGCAGCTGGTTGAAGCAAACCTTCGTCTTGTCGTCAGCATAGCAAAGAGATACGTCAACAGAGGCATGTTTTTCCTCGACCTGATTCAGGAAGGCAACCTCGGTCTGATGAAAGCCGTCGAGAAATTCGATTACGGCAAGGGCTACAAGTTCTCCACCTACGCGACATGGTGGATCAGACAGGCGATTACCAGAGCCATCGCCGACCAGGCAAGAACCATCCGTATCCCGGTTCACATGGTCGAAACCATCAATAAAGTCTTGCGTGTTTCCAGGCAGCTTTTGCAGGAGCTGGGCAGAGATCCCACCGACGAAGAAATCAGCGCCGAAATGGGGCTTCCCGTTGACAAAGTCCGCGAAATACTCAAAATCGCGCAGGAGCCTGTTTCCCTCGAAATGCCGATCGGCGAAGAGGAGGACAGCCATCTGGGCGACTTCATTGCGGACGACAACACCCCCGCCCCCGCCGACGCCGCTTCCTATATGATGCTGCGCGAACAGCTGCTTGAGGTTCTGCATACGCTGACGCCGAGAGAGGAAAGCGTGCTCAAGCTCCGGTTCGGCCTTGAGGACGGCAGACCCAGAACCCTCGAAGAAGTGGGCAAAGTCTTTGACATTACGCGCGAGCGTATCCGCCAGATCGAGGCGAAAGCGCTCCGCAAGCTGCGTCATCCGAGCAGGTCAAAGAAACTCAGAGATTATTTGGAGTAAAACGATACAATTGTAAGCATACACTGTATATACTGCAAATCAACATTCGAGAAAGGTTATATAAAGGACAATGAAAGAGCAACTTGAGAGCATCAGAAAACAAGCCGTTGATGAAATAAGCGCAGTAGGCTCAGAAGCTGAGCTGGACGCTTTGCGCGTCAAATACCTCGGTAAAAAAGGCTTGCTTACCGGAATTCTTCGCGGAATGGGACAGCTGTCCGCCGAGGAAAGACCTGTTGTCGGCGCGCTTGCCAACAAGGTACGCGAGGATCTTGAAAACTACATAGCGGAAAGAAGCGCCTTTTTGAAGGAAAAAGAGCTTCAGGAAAGACTGATTTTGGAAAAACTGGACGTTACCCTTCCGGCGAGGAAGAAAACGCTCGGAAAACTCCATCCGATTACCCAGATTGAGAACAGAATGAAGGAAATCTTCCTCGGCATGGGCTTCGAGATTGCCGAAGGGCCGGAGATCGAGAGCGCCTACAACAACTTCGACGCGCTCAACGCGCCGGCCGACCACCCGTCGCGGGATTTTTCCGATACCTTTTATATAACGCCGGAAGTATTGCTGCGTACCCAAACCTCCCCTGTTCAGGTTAGAGCCATGCGCGGCAAACAGCCGCCGATTCGGGTAATATCCCCCGGCAGAGTTTACCGCTTTGACGAAGTGGACGCCACCCACTCGCCGATGTTCCATCAGCTCGAAGGGCTCGTCGTCGATAAGAACATCACCATGGGCGACCTGAAGGGAACGCTCTCGATTTTCGCGAAGAGCATGTTCGGCGAGGAAACAAAGACCCGCTTCCGGCCCCACAACTTCCCGTTCACCGAGCCCAGCGCCGAAGTGGACGTCTCCTGCTTTGTCTGCGGCGGAAAAGGCTGCCGGCTGTGCAAGGGAGAGGGCTGGATCGAGATACTCGGCGCCGGCATGGTGCATCCGAACGTTCTCTCCGGCTGCGGAATCGACCCCGAAGTATATTCAGGCTTCGCATTCGGCATCGGACTGGAGCGCGTCGTTATGATTAAGTACAACATCAACGACATGCGTCTGCTGTTTGAGAACGACATTCGATTCCTGAAACAGTTCTAATTGGGGAGGTATGCGCAATGAGAGTATCGTTAAACTGGCTGAAAGATTACGTTGACATAAACAAAGACATCCGCGAATACTGCGAAATCATGACGATGACCGGTTCCAAGGTCGAAGGTTTCGAGATTCTTGGAGAGAATATAAAGAACGTTGTGGTCGGAAAGATTCTTTCCGCCGAAAAGCACCCGGACTCCGACCACCTGATTATCTGCAAGGTGGACGCGGGTCAGGAATACGTTTTGCAGATTGTCACCGGCGCGCAGAACGTAAAGGCGGGCGACATGGTTCCGGTCTGCCTGAACGGCGCGGTTCTGCCGGACGGAACGACCATCAAGACCGGAAAACTCAGAGGCGTGCTTTCCGAGGGCATGCTCTGCTCTCTGAGCGAGCTGGGGCTTACGCTGAACGACTTCCCCTACGCGGTTGAGGACGGCATCTTCATCTTGCAGGAGAACTGCAAGCCCGGCGACGACATCCGCGCGGTATTGAATTTAAACGACATCGCCGTCGAATTCGAAATTACCTTCAACCGCCCGGACTGCCTCTCCTACATCGGCATCGCCAGAGAAACCGCGGCTTCGCTCGGCGTTCCGCTCAAGCTGAAAACGCCTGTCGTTCCAAGCGCGAACGACGGCGACCATATCGACAAGCATCTTTCCGTGCGCGTCGAAAACCCGGTTCTCTGCCCGCGCTACACCGCAAGAATGGTGAAGAACGTCAAAATCGGCCCCTCGCCGCTGTGGCTGCGCGCCAGACTGCGCGCCGCGGGCGTTCGTCCGATCAACAACATCGTCGATATTACCAACTACGTCATGATCGAGTACGGACAGCCCATGCACGCGTTCGACTACAATTACATCTCGAGCAAGCAGATTATCGTCCGCAACGCGAAAGCGGGCGAGAAAATCACGACGCTGGATGGCGTTGAAAGAACGCTCACGCCCGATATGCTCTGCATCGCCGACGGCGACAAGCCGGTCGCGCTTGCCGGCATTATGGGCGGACAAAACAGCGAGATTCTTGACACCACCACGACGGTCGTGTTCGAGTCCGCGAACTTCAACCGCGAGAACATACGCCGCACTTCGAGAGAAGTCGGTCTGCGCACCGAGTCCAGCTCGAAGTTCGAGAAAGGACTTCCCGCCTGCAACACGCTTCCCGCTGTAGACAGAGCGGTTGAGCTTGTGCTCGAATTAGGCTGCGGCGAAGTTGTAGACGGCGTTATCGACGTTCTCAATACGGACGTCGAACCGCGCAAAATCAAGTTCGACTACAAGCGCGTCAACGAGCTGCTCGGCACAAACCTTTCTTTCGACGAAATGGCAAAACTGCTGGAGCCGCTGGATTTGCGCGCCGACAACGACGGCTGCCTTATCGTTCCGCCTTACAGAAGCGATATCGTCAACACCGCCGACATCGCCGAAGAGGTCGCGCGGCTGTACGGATACGACAGAATCGCCGAGAGCAGGTTCTGCGCCGGCATACGGGAGGGCAAGCTGACGCCGTTCCAGAAGTTTAAATATTCGATCAACGACGCGATGACCGCTTTCGGCTTTACCGAAGTATATACCTACTCCTTCATCTCGCCGAAAATGTACGATAAGATACAGCTTCCGGCGGACAGCGCGTACAGAGACAGCATCCGCATGTTAAATCCGCTGGGCGACGACACCTCTATTATGCGCACAACCGCGCTTCCCTCGATGCTTGAGGCAATCTCGCACAACACCAACCAGAGAATCGCTTCCTGCAAGCTGTTCGAAATGGCGACCGTTTACCGCAAAAATCCCGACGCGAAGGACGCCTCGGATTATTCAATTGAAGAGAAGAACCTCGTGTTCGCTTTCTACGGCGACGGCGATTTCTTCGACGCGAAAGGATACGCGGAGGGTCTGTTCGACTATCTGGGCGTAAAGGATTACGAAGTCTGCGCCGACAGAGAAAACCCCGCCTTCCATCCCGGCAGATGCGCCGTCTTTAAGAAAGGCAATCTTGTCATCGGCACGGTCGGTCAAATCCATCCCAAAGCCGCCGAGAACTTCGACATCGACGAAACGGTATTTGCAGCGGTGCTTAACGTGAACGCGATGTTCGCGGCGCACGATTCGAAAAAAGAATACAAGCCGCTGCCGCTCTACCCCGCCATCGAACGCGACCTCGCCCTGATTGCGGACGACGATATCGAAGCGGGAACCATCTGCGCAAACATCCGCGCTTACGCCGGAAAATCACTGACCGACGTTTATGTATTCGACGTTTACAAAGGCAAAGGCGTTGCGGAGGGCAAGAAAAGCGTCGCGGTTCGCCTGACCTTCCGTCTGCCGGATAAAACCATGACGGACGAGGAAGCGGACAACGCGGTCAAGAAGATTCTCAAAAAGCTGGATAGCGAAATGGGAATTGTACTCCGCTCGTAACTGCAGAATACACCTGGAACTTTTTTAGAAAAACAAGGCTGTTTTAGCAGAATTCAAAGAAATTTCGTAAAAAAAGTATTGACATATAAACTTTGGTCTGTTAAAATAGCCTTACCTCTGGATTCGAGGTTTTTTTGTTGTGCGCAGAAGGTTTGATTTCCGCCTTCTTCAGCCCGAAAAAGAATCAAGAGGGAGGTAACAAAATTGGAGGTGCCGATAAAGAATGAGAGTAAAAATCACAATGGTTTGCAGCGAGTGCAAACAGCGAAACTACGATACCATGAAGAACAAGAAGAACGATCCGGACAGACTTGAAATGAAAAAGTACTGCAGATTCTGCCGCAAGCACACTCTCCATAAAGAGAGCAAGTGAGGTGGAAGTATGTTCTATAGCAAACTCAAATCACTGCTTGCGTTCGCGCTTGTGCTTTTGCTTTCCTGTTCTTTCGCGGTATTTGCTCACGCTGAAGAGAATTCGGACGTAGTTTCTTCAGAATCTGCGGTTTCCGAAACGCAGTCGGAAACTTCTGACGACAGCGCCGTATCCGAGGACGAATCGAAGGATGCCTCGTCGGATGCGTCGGAAGCTGAAAGCGAAACTTCTGCGGAAAGCAGCGCCGCCGGCGACGTAAGCGAAGAGGATACTTCCTCCGGTGCTCCGGGTTGGCTTGGCTGGGCGATAGCAGGCGGAGTAATCGTAGTAATTGCTCTCTGGATATTCATTTCAATCAAGAGAAAAACGCCTTTTGGTCAGAAGGTAGTTAAGTTCTTCAAGGATTACAAGAGTGAAATCGGAAAAGTAGTCTGGCTTTCTAAAGAAGATCTTGTTAAAAAGACAGTCGTCGTTCTTGTTACGATCATCATCGCATGTATCGTAATCGGTTTTCTTGACTGGGCGTTTACAAAGCTGATTACTTTGATATAAAACCGCCGATTTCTCATCCATCATAGGGTTTTAAAAATACTCTGTGAACGAATCTATTCTATTTACCCTGTTAGGGGTTGGAGATTAATATGGGATTACCGCAGGATACGACTCCGCACTGGTATGTTGTTCACACATACTCCGGCTACGAGAACAAAGTAAAATCGAATATAGAGAAAATCGTAGAAAACCGCAATCTCGGACATTTAATTCTGGAAGTAAAAATCCCTGTTGAAAAGGTAATCGAATCCGACAGCAAGGGAGAAAAGGAAATCGAACGCAAATTGTTCCCGAGTTATGTCCTTGTAAAAATGGTTATGAACGACGAGAGCTGGCATGTTATTCGAAACACTACCGGTGTTACAGGTTTTGTAGGTCCCGGAAGCAAACCGGTTCCCCTTACCGACGCAGAGGTAGAAGCTCTCGGTGTAGAAACCAAAGTGATTGAAATCAAGTACGCTGTCGGCGACAGCGTAAGAATCTGCGATGGACCGTTATCCGGCTTCGTCGGCGTTGTAGACGATATCTCGCCAGACAAGAAGAAGGTTACCGTTACCGCTTCCATGTTCGGCAGAGAAACAAAAGTCGAGCTCGACTCCATGCAGGTTAAACCGTTAGACGATTAAAAATTTAAAAAGGAAAAAAGAAAAAAGAACGCTTAGTTGCCATTGAGCGTTCGGCTGTGCGAAGCACAGTTCTGTGGGAGGGAGTAATGCTCCCGAATTCAATACCACGATGGAGGTGTATATATTTATGGCAAAAAAGGTTATAGGTTATATTAAGCTTCAACTGCCGGCTGGAAAGGCAACGCCGCAACCCCCGGTAGGTCCCGCGCTTGGTCAGTACGGCGTAGCGATTCCGATGTTTACGAAGGAATTCAACGAGCGCACAAAGAACGACATCGGTATGATTATACCGGTTATTATCACTGTTTACGCAGACCGCAGCTTCACATTCATTACAAAGACTCCGCCCGCGGCAGTTCTTATCAAGAAGGCTTGCGGAATCGAGAGCGGCAGTCCGAAACCCAACTCGACAAAAGTAGCTCAGATCACAAAAGAGCAGATCAGAAAAATTGCTGAACAGAAAATGCCCGACCTCAACGCGGCTTCCATCGAGGCAGCTATGAGCATGATTGCCGGTACGGCCCGCAGCATGGGCGTTACGGTTGTAGATTAAGGAGGGCATGAGAAATGAAGAGAGGCAAGAAATATAAAGAAGCTGTCGCAAAAATCGACAAGACAAAGCTCTACGACAGCTTAGAAGCGATGGCTTTGGCATGTGAAACTGCAAAAGCGAAATTCGACGAAACCGTTGAGGTTCATATCCGTTTGGGCGTTGACTCGCGTCACGCCGACCAGCAGGTCAGAGGCGCCGTCGTACTTCCCCACGGCACCGGCAAAAAGGTCAGAACTCTCGTATTTGCGAAGGGCGACAACGCAAAAGCAGCTGAAGAAGCAGGAAGCGATTATGTCGGCGCTGAAGATTATGTCGCAAAAATCCAGAACGAAAACTGGTTCGATTTCGACATCGTTATCGCAACTCCCGACATAATGGGCGTTATCGGCCGTCTCGGTAAGATTCTCGGTCCGAAAGGACTGATGCCGAACCCGAAAGCCGGCACGGTTACCAACGACGTCGCAAAAGCGGTTCAGGAAGCAAAAGCCGGTAAAATCGAGTACAGACTGGACAAGACAAACATCATCCACTGCCCCATCGGCAAAGTTTCGTTCGGCAAAGAGAAGCTGGTCGAGAACTTCGAGACGCTGCTCCGCGCCGTTATCAAGGCAAAACCGGCGGCTGCAAAGGGTCAGTACATCAAGTCCTGCGTTATCGCGACCACGATGGGACCCGGCATCAAAGTAAACACCGCGAAAATCAACGCTTAATTTATAATTTCACTATTGACAAGCCATAGATAATATGGTATATATAAGCAGTAATATGTATTCCTAAGACAGTAGGCACCGTGTGTTTAATGGTTTTATACCGCCTGCCGAGGAAGAAATTAAGAGTTAATTTATAAGGATTATTATGCTCTTTTATTCCTTCCGCGGCATGACGCGGAAGGAATTTTTTTCGGTCCTCTGTCATACAGCGCAAGCCGTTTTCCGGCAGCGAACGGTTTGCCGATTCCCTACTTCATACTGCCGGAGAAAGGACTCTGTTTTGGCAAGTGCAAAAATTTTAGAGCAAAAGCAACAGATCGTCGCCGAATTAGCGGATAAAATGAAGAACGCAAAAAGCGGCGTTTTGGTGAACTATCAGGGCGTTTCGGTTGCTGACGATACCAAGCTCAGAAGCGATTTGCGCAAAGCCGGTGTCGATTACACGGTTGTGAAGAATACGCTTACATCAAGAGCTTGCGACCTGATCGGCTTCGATCAGTTAAAAGAGCACCTCGTCGGCATGAACGCGCTCGCAGTCAGCGACGACCCTATCGCGCCCGCAAAAATCCTGTATGCGTTCGCTGAGAAGAACGAAAACTTTGTGATTAAAGCAGGTTTCGTTGATGGCGAATATCTTGATGCTGAAGGCGTAAAGCAACTCGCAAAAATTCCGTCAAAGGAAGTTCTCATCGGAAAGGTTTTAGGTTCTCTGCAGTCCTCGCTGTACAGCTTTGCTTATGTATTGCAGGCTATCATCGACAAGAACAGCGAAGGCGCGGCCTCGGCAGAGGCAAACGCGTAAACAATGCAGATCGGCTTGATTGCATTGTTTGGCTTATTCAGATTTTAATAGGAGGATAATTTTAAATGGCAAACGAAAAAACACAACAGATTTTAGAGCTTGTTAAAGGACTTACCATACTTGAACTTGCTGACCTTGTAAAAGCACTTGAGGAAGAGTTCGGCGTATCCGCTGCTCCCGTTGCAGTTGCAGCAGCTCCCGGCGCAGCAGCAGCTGCTCCCGCAGTTGAAGAGAAGACCGAGTTCGACGTTGAGCTCACCAGCTACGACGAGGCAGCTAAGCTCAAGGTTATCAAGGAAGTTAAGGACATTACCGGTCTTTCGCTCAGCGAAGCTAAAGAGCTTGTTACGAGCGCTCCGAAGGCTGTTAAGACCGGCGTTTCCAAGGAAGAGGCTGAGAAGATTAAGGCTCAGCTCGAAGCTGCCGGCGCTAAAGTTACTGTTAAGTAATTTCACACAGACAAAAGAAAGGGTTACGCAAAAAAGCGCGTAACCCTTTTCTGTTATGCCTAAAAAAACCGTATGCTAAGCGGCGGCGTCCGCTTTTCCGTCATACAGAACCATATAAAGCAGACGACAGACACGGCGAAACATGATAATCAATGGTACGAATATAAATGTCAGCAAAATATGGAATTAGAGAATTGACTTTCCCGGCTGAAAATGATACATTATATGCAGTCTATGAGAAGGAAGTGTTTCTTTTGAATGTTTTAGAGACGATTGGAAAAATCGGCATTATTCCGGTCATAAAGATTACGGAGATCGAAACCGCGCTTCCCCTCGCGAAGGCGCTTTGCGACGGCGGACTGCCCGCGGCGGAAATAACCTTTCGAACCGACTGCGCGGCGGAAGCGATTTCCCTGATTGCGAAAAACTACCCGAATATGCTGGTCGGCGCCGGAACGGTTCTGACCGTCGCGCAGGTCGAGCAGGCGGTAAACGCGGGCGCGAAGTTTATCGTCAGCCCGGGTCTGAACCCCGCGGTCGTCAGCTACTGCGTCAGCCGTAATATTCCGGTGATTCCGGGCTGCGCCACCCCGTCGGACATTGAAAAAGCGCTGGAATTGGGTTTGGATACGGTCAAATTCTTCCCGGCGGAAGCGGCCGGCGGTCTGCCCATGATAAAGGCTTTGTCCGCGCCCTATAAGGTAAAATTTGTGCCGACGGGCGGCATCAACGAGAAAAACATACTCCCCTATCTGCTCTACGACAAGGTTCTTGCCTGCGGCGGCAGCTTTATGGTAAACGACGAGCTTTTAAAGAACAAAGACTACGCCGGCATAACGGCGCTGACCAAAAAAGCCGTAGACATCATGCTGGGCTTTACGCTCGCGCACATCGGCATCAACGCCGAGAACGAAGCGCAGGCAAAGAAAGCGGCTCTGCTGTTGTCCGAGATGTTCCATTTCAACGTTTCCGAACTGCCGGTATCCTACTTCGCCGGTCCGTTCGAGGTGATGAAATCAAAAGGCGCCGGCAGGAACGGTCATATCGCCGTCGGCACCAACTCGGTCGAGCGCGCCTGCTTCTACCTGAAAAACAAAGGCTTTGAATTCGACGAGAGCACGATTCTGTACGACGACAAAGGCAGGATGCGGTTTATTTACTTAAAAGACGAACTGCTCGGATTCGCAATACATCTTACGCTGAATAAATAGAAAATATTATATAATACCAAGCAAACTGTTGATTTGTTTGATTTTATATTGTATTATAGTACCATAAAGCATGTGGAGGCTATAATATGAAAAAACTTTGTTTGTTCATTTTGGCTGTTACATTGATCCTTGGTACCGCGGTCTTTTCCGCCAGCGCCGAGACAACTTCCCTGCTTCCGACGGACGTCTCCAAGTGGCGGAAAGTCGATGCCGGCGGCGAAAGCGCGACCGTAGTCATTCAGGACGGCGCCACGGTGGTTTCCGGCAGCGTCGCGTCCTGGCCGAACGTGACCTACACGATGACCGAAGACGAGTATGTCACCGTCCCGATTAAGGGATACGCGATCGAGTACGACATCTCGCTGGACAAAGGTCAAACCAACGTCCTGATTCTTTTTAAGGACGGAAAGAACTTCCAGTTCCCGAACTGCATCGATACGCCGAACAAGGACCCCGGCAGCGGCGACATCAAAGCGGGCGCGTACAAAGGCGTCATCACGATTGAGGACATGATGAAGAATCAAAGTTTCCCCGCCAATGTCGCAAACGCGGACGATACCATCACCATTACCGGCATAACCATTTTCACGGTTTCCGGCGCGACGGTTACGGTAAATAAGTTCCAGATTGTCGAGGCGGACGAATCCTCTGTCGGTTCCGAGTCCGAAGCAGGCTCAGAATCCAAGTCCGACTCGTCTTCCGCAGTATCGTCAGCTTCCTCGGCCGCGAGCGCAGCCGGCGCATCCAGCGCCGCTTCGTCCGATAAGCCCGCTTCTTCCGCAGAAGCATCTCAGCCGGCAGAAGGAGCTTCGAGCGCAATCTGGTACTACATAATCGGCGGCGCGGCGGTCGTCGCGATCATTATTATCGTTGCCGTGGTCGTAAGCAAAAAGAAGAAATAATAAAACGCTAAGGCTGTTTTACCCTTTTTGAAAGGCGAACAGCCTTAAAAAATACGGTGGTTTTCTATGAAGTATATACAGTTTAAGGATACGAACCTCCAAGCGTCCGAAATCGCGCTGGGCTGCATGCGCATTTCCGGTTTGTCGGAGAAAGCGGTGGACCGGCTTATCGGAACCGCGCTTGAGGAAGGCATCAACTTCTTCGACCATGCCGACATTTACGGTCAGGGAATGTCCGAGGAGGTTTTTGGCCGCGCCGTGGCAAAAACGCCCGGACTAAGAGAAAAGATTATTATTCAAACCAAATGCGGCATCCGGCAGGGCTACTACGATTTCTCTAAAGAACATATTCTCAACGCGGTGGAAGGCAGCCTGAAGCGGCTCAAAACCGATTACATTGATATTTTACTGCTCCACCGCCCCGATACCCTGATGGAGCCGGAAGAGGTCGCGGAAGCGTTCACAAAGCTCCAGGAGAGCGGCAAGGTGCGCCACTTCGGCGTAAGCAATCAAAAACCGCTGCAGATCGAACTGTTGTCGAAGTATGTAAAGCAAAGGATTATCATAAACCAGCTTCAGCTGAGCATTACCGACACGGGCATGATTGACTCCGGCCTGAACGTCAATATGAAGAACAGCGCGTCGCTGGACCACGACGACAGTATTTTGGAGTACTGCCGCTTAAAGGACATTACCATTCAGCCGTGGTCGCCCTTCCAGTTCGGCTTTTTCGAGGGCGTGTATCTTGACAATCCCAAATTCCCGGAACTGAACAAAAAGCTGAACGAAATCGCCCGGGAAAAAGGCGTTCGAAACTCCGCCGTCGCAATAGCGTGGCTGCTCAGGCACCCGGCAAGAATGCAGCCCATTGTGGGCACGACAAACCCGCAGCGGCTTATAGACATCTGCAAAGCTTCCGACGTCGAGCTGACCAGAAAGGAATGGTACGAGCTATACCGTTCCGCCGGAAACAGGCTTCCGTAACGCAAATAAACCTGCGGCGTAAATTGCCGCAGGTTTATTTTATTGCGTAGGCTTATCGTCGTCGTCTTTGTTGCTTTGGTCGTGCATCTGCTGCATGACATCTTTGAGCTTTTTCGGAACCGGCAGCCCGATATGCGCGACGTTTTCCAATATACTGATTCCCTCGTTCGAGATATAAAAGCAAATGATTGCCGTCCGAAAAGCGTTGCCGGAACCGATGAGTTTTTGATCGATCAAATGACCTACCGCAACCAGCATGAAAGTGATGATTTTCTTAAATATGCCTTTGAACCCGATCGCGCTGGAGAGCTTTCTGTCAACAATCGCGCACATTACGCCGGTCAGATAATCGATCGCCGTAAAAGCGATGAGCACATACAGCAGTCCGTCCAGCCCTCCGAGGATATAACCCAGCCAGGCGCCGATTGCGCAAATAGCCGCCCGGATTGCGTTCCACACCTCTTTCATATTAGAATCCCTCTCTTATAGAGAACGGATAAACCGATTCTCTACTATAAAATATGTAAAGAAAAGCATCTTGGCAATAAACCAAGACGCTTTTCTCTTTTAATGAAAAGCTGAAGGAGACTTGACGCAATTGGAATACGGAATTAAAAACTTTCGGATACCGCTCGAATAGGGCGCGATATCGTACTGCTGATAAAAAATAACGACGCCTTCCTGCGTTAAGTAGAAGTTGTTCGGATTAAAGGTTTCCGCAATCAGACTGTTGTAATTCTCAAAGTATAAATCCTTTTCGGGTTCTATTTGCTTTCGCACTTCGTCGAGGATGTACGACCTGTAATCCGTCTGGCAGGTTATTATCTGATTCAGTTTGACCGGACTGTACCGGTAAAGGTTATAGGTCTGCGCATCCCGCTCGGTACTGCCGTGCGCGCCGCCGGCGTATTCATATTTGTCAAAGTATAGGCTCAAAACGCCCGACGCCAGATAGGTTACGCGAAAGGTCATCACCGCGTCGAAAACGCGCACCGGGAAGTTGTTTTCCAAATCCTTTTTATACTGTTCCACCGCCGTATTAAAAAGCGTTGTTTCGCAGTGCTTCTGAAACGTCATCGCCTTGACTTTATAAAGCATGTTGATCGCTTTGAGCGGGATTCGATAAAAGGTAGAGACAAACTCGGGATACTCTATTTTGCAGTTGAGAAGCGTTTCGCCGTTGTAGGACATCTCCCCTTTCAGCGTAACGGTGTTTACGGATACTGTGCTTTTCTCTATGACTATCACCTCTTTTCAGGCTATGAAGCAGTATGAAATAAGGTGATTTTATCATAAACCGGTAATTCGCTTGTAAAACTGCCGTTTTTGACCTACCTGCTCGGGATGCAGATAATCTGACAGCGGACCAGGTTGTTGAAATCCACGTTCGGATTGGCGGCGACAATCGAAGCCGGGCAGACGTTGAACCGGTTCGCGATTCTGTAAAGGTTATCGCCCGCGCTGACTACATAGCGGAAAGAGTTGCTTGCGCAGCAGTTGAGCGGGATATACAGCAAGGTTCCCGGCTGTATGTTTCTCGAATTGATATCCGGATTTCTGGCGAGTATGCTGTCCGGGCTGACATAGAATTTCCTCGCTATGCTGTGGAGGGTTTCGCATTCTTTTACCATGTAAACAAACTGATCTTCGTCTGCGGGCGCCGTTTCCGGTTTTTCTTCTACAATCGGGATGCAGATGGTCGCGCCGACCTGCGGACTGTTGACGTTGATGTCCGGATTGAGGTCAATAATTTTCTGCACGCTGACGCCGAAGTTTAAAGCAAGCTGCCAGAGCGTGTCGCCCGCTTCGATGGTGTACGGGAATGTTCCTTTCGGACAGGTTCGCGGTTCTCTTTGCGGACGCGTCGGTTCGGGAACCGGTTCGGGCAGGGTTTCTTCCGGCAGCGGTTCTTCCGGCCGGACCGCTTCCGGCAGTTCCTCCGGCGCCGTTTCCGCCGCGGGAATACAAATGGTTGATCCGACCTGCAGATTGTCCGCGTTGACGCCCGGGTTCGCGTCCAGAATGCGCTGCACGCTGACGCCGTAGAGCTGCGACAGCTGCCATAGCGTATCGCCCGGCTTGACCGTATAGGAAACGCTTCCTTCCGGGCAGGCTGCCGTTTTCGCCGGCGATGTTTGCGGCGGCGCCGGCGTTTTTGCCGCGGCCGGAATGCAGATCGTCGAACCGACCTGCAGGTTGTTCGCCGGCACGCCCGGATTCGCATCGACAAGGCTTTGCAGGCTTACGCCGTATATCCGCGACAGTTTCCAGAACGTATCGCCCGGTTTGACCGTATAGGAAATACTTCCTTCCGGACAATAGACCGGTGTCGCCGGCGGCGGAGCGGGCTTCTTTTTTACCGCGGTCGGAATGCAGATGACTGAACCAACCTGCAAATTGTTGACCGGAACACCCGGATTCGCGTCGATAAGGCTTTGCAGGCTTACGCCGTATGTCTGTGACAGCTTCCAGAACGTATCTCCCGGCTTAACCGTATATGTAATGCTGCCTTCCGGACAGGCGGACTGCGCCGTTCCGACCTGCGGCTGCGTTCCGGCGGTCGGAATACACAGAATACTGCCTTCGCGCAGATTGTCCGCGTCGATGCCCGGATTTGCGTTCCTAATGCTTTGCACGCTGACGCCGTAGGTTCTTGCCAGCTGCCAAAGCGTGTCGCCTCTTTTCACGACATGCTGCGTATAGTTTTCGGGGCATATTCTTTCCTGATACATAAAATAACACCTTTAACCGTTGGATTTTATCGAAATATCAACAATTATGTTCATTATATCTTATGCTTTCCAACCATTTTGTTGCAGGTATTTTCAAACAATTGCTTTTATCTGTGCGAATAATATAAATTATCCGTTACACAGACGAATGGAAGTTCGGCGTGAAATGCAATTTATTCGGCAAGAAAAATAAAAAACGCGTGTTAAAACCTTTCGATTCTAACACACGTTCTATGATGGCCCGCCCTAAGGGATTTGAACCCCCGACCAACGGAATCGGAATCCGTTACTCTAATCCACTGAGCTAAGGGCGGATATCGGCAACTCGCCAAACCGAATCGCCGTACTATATTAAAATACAAACTTATGAATTAGTTATGAACAACTCCTATTTTTTTCTGAAAACAATATATGCGAAAAAGAAAACAAGCGTGATCAGCGTAAAGATGCAGATCGCCAGCACGCTGAAGAAACCCAGCCCTCTGGCGTCGCCGCCGAACAGCGCGAAAACCGCCTCCGAAACGACCGACGAAACAATCGCCGGCAACAGAAGAAACGCGCCATCGCAGAGCATAAACCGGCGTATATCCTTTTTATCCGCCTGTTCCCGCCGTATTCCCTGCAAAGCGAGCATGAAAGGCGCCGCGTACAGAAGCCCCATAAAGAACATGACGTAAAACAGCAATACCAGGCCGTTTTCGGCGTCAAAAAGCATTCCTGCCAGCTCCGCCAGTACAGGAAGCAACACGGCATATACGGCTTTGTAAATGAGAAATTTGCCTGAATACAGTTTATCGGTTGTCATTTTCGTGATACGCTTTGTGATCCTGTTCCCGAATCGCGGCGCGGCGTATTTTGCCGCTGGTCGTTTTGGGTAGTTCATCCACAAACTCAATGATGCGCGGATACTTGTAAGGCGCGGTGACGTGCTTTACATGCTCCTGTATTTTCTTTTTTAACGCCTCGCTCGGCGTATATCCCTTCGCGAGCACAATCGTAGCCTTTACGACCTGCCCTCGGATGGGGTCGGGCGCGGCGGTAACCGCGCACTCCAAAACGCTCTTGTGCGTCATAATCGCGCTCTCGACCTCAAACGGGCCGATGCGGTAGCCGGAGCATTTGATTACGTCGTCGCTTCTGCCCTCGTACCAGTAATAGCCGTCCGCGTCCCGCCAGGCCAAATCGCCGGTGCTGTACTGGTCGTGCTGAAAGGCTTTTTTGTTGGCTTCCGCGTCTTTATAATATTTGATAAGCCCGCACGGGTAATGTTTTGAAAGATTCTTGACGACGATGGTTCCGACGACGCCGTCCTCGCAACTCTCGCCGTTCTCGTCTACTATATCGACGTCAAAATCCGGCGAGGGTTTTCCCATCGAACCCGGCTTGATCGGGAAACCGTCGAAGTTCGCGACCAGAACCGGCGTTTCGGTCTGTCCGAAGCCCTCGGTCAGCGTCAGCCCGGTCAGCTCCTTGAACCGGTAGAATAACTCCGGATTCATCGGTTCGCCGGCGATGCAGCAGTGCTTGATGCTGGATAAATCGTAATGCGAAATGTCTTCTTTAATCAGGAATCGGAAAATGGTCGGCGGAGCGCAGAAACTGTATAGCTTTATCTCCTGAATCAGCTCCAACGTGTTTTTCGCGTTGAATTTGTCGGTGTCGTACGCGACAACAACCGCGCCGCAGATCCACTGTCCGTAAATCTTGCCCCACGCGAACTTCGCCCAGCCGGAATCCGACATGGTCAGATGCAGTTTGCCGTCCTCGACATGCTGCCAGTACTTTGCGGTAATGATATGTCCGAGCGGGTATGTATAATCATGCACGATCATCTTGGGCATGCCGGTTGTTCCGGAGGAGAAGTAAATCAGCATCTCGTCGCTGTTGTGATTCGGTATGCGCTCCAGCGCGTCGGGCTGCTTGGCGATCTCCGCCCTGTAATCAATAAATCCCTCCACCGGCTTGTCCCCGACGGAAGCATAGTACTTGACCGTCGCGCATTCGTTTCTCGCCGCGTTTATTTCGTGGATGACGTATTCGTCGTCAACCGCGATAATCATTTTGATTCCGGCGGCGTTGCAGCGGTAAACGATATCCTTCGCCGTCAGCTGATAGGTTGCCGGAATACAGACTGCGCCGATTTTGTGCAGCGCAAGGAAGGTTATCCAAACTTCCGGGCGCTGTTTGAGCAGCAAAAGAACCGGGTCGCCTTTTTGTATGCCGAGTGAAAGGAGCAAATTCGCGGCTTTGTTCGACAGAATTTTCAAATCGTAAAAGGTGTACATAACGCGGTCGCCCGCGTCCGTGCAATAAAAAAGCGCCTTTTTGTTTTTATCCTCTTCCGCCCAGGCGTCCACGACATCGTATGCGAAATTAAAGCCGTCCGGAACGTTCACTTTGTAGTTGGCTTTTAAATCCTCATACGAATCAAACTCAATTCCAGGCAGAAATTTCTCCAACATAACACTTAATCCTTCGTTTCCATTGAAAAATCAGAGGATTTTCTCCTCTGTATTTTTATACATATAATTTGAAAAATAGTATAGCCTATCGAAGCGCGCTTGTCAAGGAAATTAAAGATATTTTCTTTATTTCATCGTTTCCTGCTTCGTCTTTTTGTCGATGATATGGCGGGATTCCAGCTCTTTTTTGATGTCATCGACGGTAATGTTCATCTCGTTCATCAAAACGAGGATATGATAGCAAAGGTCGGAAATCTCAAAGATGGTCTCCTCTTTGCTGTTCTTCATCGCGCCGATGATGACCTCGCTGCATTCCTCGCCGACCTTTTTGAGTATCTTTTCTCTGCCCTTCTGGAAAAGATAGGTCGTGTAGCTGCCCTCCGGCATAAGTTTTTTGCGCTCTGCCAGCAGGTCATAGAGCGCCTGCAGAGAAAAGGGCTTTTTGTCCTCGCCGTAGAAAAGCTCGCTAAAGCAGCTCTCGGTGCCCAAATGGCAGGCGGGGCCGTCTTTGATCACCTTAATCACAAGCGCGTCTTTGTCGCAGTCGGTTTTGATGGAAACAACATGCTGTTTGTTTCCGCTGGTCTCGCCTTTCCGCCACAGCGTCCGCCTGCTTCTGGAGTAAAAGCAGGTGGTTTTCTCATTGAGTGTAATCTCCAGGCTCTCGCGGTTCATATAGGCGACCGTAAGCACCTCGTTCGTGTAAAAATCCTGAACCACCGCCGGGATCAGTCCGTTTTCGTCAAACTTAAGTTCGTTTATATCCACTTTTCTCACCGCTAAATCCTTACAGGTATGTTGTTTTCTTTCAGATACCGTTTCAAGTCGCCGATCAGCAATTCTTTGGAATGGAAAATGCCTGCTGCCAGCCCCGCGTCGATGCAGTCGAGCGCGAACAGGTCCTTGAAATGCTCTTTGCAGCCCGCCCCGCCGGAAGCGATGATCGGTATTGTAACCCGCTTTCCAATCGCTTCCAAAAGTTCAAGGTCAAACCCCTCTCGGACGCCGTCGGTATCGATGCTGTTCACGACCAGCTCGCCGGCGCCGCTCGCATCCCCTCTCTGCGCCCATTCGAGCGCGTCAATGCCGGTGTTCTCCCGGCCGCCTTTTGCAAACACGCGGAAAGCCCCGTCCACCCGCGCCACGTCCATCGAGAGCACGACGCACTGGTTTCCGTATTTCTTCGCCGCTTCCGAAATGAGCGCCGGGTTTTTAATCGCGCCGGTGTTGACGCTCACTTTGTCCGCGCCGGCTTTGAGCACCCGATCGAAATCATCGATCGTATTGATGCTTCCGCCGACCGTCAGCGGGATAAAAATCTTCGCCGCCACTTTTTCAAGAATGTCGGTAAACAGCTGCCGGCCCTCGAACGATGCGGTGATGTCATAAAACACCAGCTCGTCGGCGCCGCTGTCGTTGTAAAACTCGGCGAGCTTGACCGGGTCGTCAATATCCTTTATTCCCTTAAAGTTTTTTCCCTTCACCACCCTGCCGTCGCGGATGTCAAGGCAGGGAATAATCCTTTTCGTAATCATATATGAACTCCGAAAAAATAAGTTTACTCTGCTGCCCGCAAAGCGTCCTCCAACTTTATTTTGCCTTCGTAAAGCGCTTTTCCGATAATGGCGGAGGAAACGCCTATTCTCTTTAACGCTGTAATATCGTCTAATGAGCTGATTCCCCCGGAAGCGGTAATCTCCAATCCTGTAATTTGCGTCAGCCTTTGATAAATCGCGGTATTGGCTCCCCGCATCGCGCCGTCCCGCTCGATGTCCGTGTAAATGACGTTTTTGACGCCGATGTCCCGAACCTTTTCGCAAAAGGCGACGCTGTCCGTATCCGAAACCGTGGTCCAGCCGTCCACCGCGACAAAGCCGTTCTTCGCGTCCACGCCGACGGCGATTCTGTCGCCGTATTTTTTAACCATCTCAACCAGAAACGGAAAGTTCTTCAGCGCGGCGGTGCCCAGTATCACTCTGCCCACGCCGGCGGAGAGATACCGCCGGATGCGCTCCTCGTCCCGTATGCCGCCGCCGACTTCAACAAACATATCGGTCGATTTGATCACTTCCCGGATGCTGTCAAAATTTGAAAGACTGCCGTCCTTCGCGCCGTCTAAATCAACAATGTGTAAAAACCTCGCGCCCTTTTTAAAGAAACCCTGCGCCGCTTCTACGGGCGTGATATTGTACTTTTCTTTTTTATTGTAATCGCCCTGCGTCAGGCGGACGACGCAGCCGCCGATGATATCGATTGCCGGGTATATGTTCATTTTATCTCTCCAAACGCTTTTAGAATCTTCAGTCCGCAAGCCCCGCTTTTTTCCGGGTGGAACTGACAGCCGAAAACGTTGCCGGCGCCGACCACCGCTGGAACCTCGATGCCGTAATCCGCGGCCGCGATCAGCGAATCTTCGCAGTTCTTCGCGTAATAGGAATGCACAAAATACATAAAGTCGCCGTCTTTTATAAATTTAAGAAGCGCGCTGTCTTTCTTGATTTTCAGCGCGTTCCAGCCGATGTGCGGCACTTTTATGTCGTACCCTTTCGCTTTTAAATCCGGCTCCATCGGGCAGACCTCTCCTTGTAAATAGCCCAGCCCCGTATGGACGCCGTACTCGTAGCTTTTCTCAAACAGCAGCTGCATCCCTAAACAAACCCCGAGCAAAGGCGTGCCTTTTTTAACGCAGGCGTCCAACGTCGGAATCAGCCCGGTCGCTTCGAGCTTTTGAACCGCGTCCCCGAAAGCGCCTACGCCGGGAAGCACGATGTGCGAGGCGGACTCGATGGTTTTTTTATCGTCGGTGATGACGTTATCCAGCCCGATATAGGAAAGCGAACGGGAGATGGAAAACAGATTCCCAACCCCGTAGTTTACAATCGCGATCATAAAATCAAACCCTTTGTCGAAGGAATTCTGCCGTTCATTCGTTGGTCAATGGCTACCGCCGCTTTTAAGGCTCTTGCGAGCGCTTTGAATGCGCCCTCGATGATGTGGTGGCTGTTCTCCCCTGCGAACTGTTTTACATGCACAGCGGCGCCGAGCGCGCGCGAGAATGCGGTCATGAACTCCTTGACCAGTTCGGTATCGAAATCCCCGACCTTTTGCGCAGGAATCTCCAACGCGTATCCCAGCGCGGCTCTGCCGCTGATGTCCACCGCGGCAAGAATCAACGCTTCGTCCATCGGCAGTATCATGCTGCCGTAGCGGGTAATGCCCGCTCTGTCGCCCAGCGCCTGGTCAAACGCTTTGCCGAGCACGATGGCGACGTCCTCGACGGTGTGGTGGTAGTCCACCTTCGTATCGCCCTTGCAGGTCACGGTCAGGTCGAACGAACCGTGCGCGGCGAACAGCTCGAGCATGTGGTCAAGAAAGCCGCAGCCCGTGTCGATGCTGTATGTTCCGCTGCCGTCCAGATTCAGCGTCAGCGTTATCTGCGTTTCTTTGGTGTTGCGGGTGATTTGCGCTTCTCTCATTTACATTTCTCCTAAAATCGTCTTTGTTACTTCGTACAGCTTTTCCATCTGCTCCATCGCGCCGACTGAAATCCGTACGAAATCCGCGCTTCTGCCTTCGGGGAAGTACCGGACCAGGATGTTGTTCCGCCTTAATTTTTCAAAGTAGTCCGCGGCGCTCACTTTTTTGTTCCTGCCGGCGAAAACAAAGTTCGCTTTGCTGTCAAGAACCGTAAACCCCAGCTCGCGCAGTTTCTTTGCGATATATTCCCTGTTTTTGATAACCGTGCTTCTGCACGTCTCGAAATACGCCGTATCTTTCATCGCCGCTTCCGCCGCCGCTATGGAGAGGGCGTTTACGTTGTACGGGTTAAACGCGTACTTCATCCGGTTCAGGTCCGCGATAATCTCCGCGTCCGCGACAGCGAACCCGATTCTGCCGCCCGCCAGCGAGCGGGATTTGGAGAAGGTCTGCACGACCAGCAGATTTTTGTACTCATCGATCAGTTTAACCGCGCTCTCGCCGCCGAAATCAATATACGCCTCGTCGACCACCACCAGCCGGTTCAAATCCTGATTCAAAAGCCTTTCAATTTCGCTCAGCGGCAGGCAGATTCCGGTCGGGGCGTTCGGATTCGCGATGACGACGGTGCTTTTGATGTCCTTATAATCGTCTATCTGAATGTTAAAATCATCATCCAGCGGAACAACCGTTTTCCGAACGCCGAACATATCGGCAAACACCTTGTAAAAACCGTAGGTAATATCGGGAAAAGCCGCGCCGTTTTCGCAAAGTCCATGAAAGATAAAGGATAATGTTTCGTCGCTTCCGTTGCTTACGAATACGTTTTCTTTCCGGACGCCGTAGAAGGCGGCGATTGCTTCGACCGCTCTTACGCAGGCCGGGTCGGAGTATAGGTTTAAAGACGAAACCGTTCGGTTTACCGCTTCAATCACCATCGGACTGGGCGGGAACGGGTTCTCGTTCGTATTCAGTTTAATAAGCCCCTCAATGCCGTGCGGCTGCTCGCCCGGCGTGTACGGAACCAATTTTTCCAGCTTTTTGTCCAAAAACGCGCTCATCTCTGTGCCGTTCCTTTTATTCTGAAAATCTGGCGTTCACGCTTCTTGCGTGCGCTTTTAGCCCCTCTTTTTCCGCGAAGGCCGTCACTTTGTCCTTTACCCTGCCCAGCGCTTCTTTTGAATAGCTGATGTAGCTGCTTTTCTTAATAAAGTCGTCCACCGATAACGGACTCGAGAAGCGGGCGGTTCCGGACGTCGGCAGCGTGTGGTTGGGACCGGCGAAGTAATCGCCCAACGCTTCCGGCGTGTATTTGCCGAGGAAAATACTGCCCGCGTTTTTGATTTTATCCAGATAATCAAACGGGTTATCGACGCACAGTTCCAAATGCTCGGGCGCAATCTCGTTTGCGATTTCAACCGCTTCGTCAATGCTGTTCGCCACAATAATTTTACCGTTATGGTCGATCGAAGCGCGCGCGATGTCCGCTCTCGGCAGTTCTGAAATCTGCTTTTCGAGCTCGGCGCTCACCTGCATGGCGAAATCCCTGTCCGTGCAAATCAGCACGGCGGCGGCGAGCCTGTCGTGCTCCGCCTGGCTGAGCATATCCGCCGCGACGCAGCGCGGGTCGGCCGTGGAATCCGCGATGCAGAGAATCTCGCTCGGGCCCGCGATCATGTCGATCGCGACCTGACCGAACACTTTTTTCTTCGCGGTGGCGACATAGATGTTGCCCGGTCCGACGATTTTATCCACCATGGGAATGCTCTCGGTGCCGTACGCGAGCGCGGCGACCGCCTGCGCGCCGCCCACCTTGAAAACCGCGTTTACGCCGGCGATTTTCGCCGCCGCAAGAATCGCGTCCGGAACACGCCCGTTCCTGTCCGGCGGGGTGACCAGAATAATCTCCTCCACGCCGGCGATTTTGGCGGGAATCGCGTTCATCAGCACGGTTGACGGATAACTTGCGGTGCCGCCCGGAACGTAAACGCCCACTCTTTTTAACGGCATTACCTTCTGCCCGAGCACAACGCCCTCTTTGGTTATTTCAAAACCGCTGCGCTTCTGATTCGCGTGAAACGCTCGGATATTTTCAGCCGCTTCTTTTAGAATATCCAAAAAGCCGCCGACGTTCCGGTACGCTTCCTCGATTTCCCGCTCGGTTACTTTCAGGTGATTCAGCTTTACCTTGTCAAACTTTTCGGTATAGTCTATCAGCGCCTCGTCGCCGCGTTTTCTGACGTCGGCGATAATGGCGTCAACCGTTTTTTCGACTTCCGCGAGCTTTTCCGCATCCGCTACCGAGCGCTTCAGCATCTCTCTGACCGAAAGTTCGCCGCATTGATATATCCGTATCATAATATCGCTTCCAGCTTTCTGCAAATAAAATCTATCATTTCCGATTTGAACTGGTACCGGCTCTTGTTCGCAATCAGCCGCGCGCTCGAGTTGTACGCCTTCGCGTAAACCGAAAGGTTGTTCTCGCGCAGGGTGGTTCCGGTTTCGACAATGTCAAAAATCACGTCCGAAAGCCCAAGAATGGGCGCAAGCTCGATGCTGCCGTTCAGTTTGATGATCTCGATCTGCCGGTTGACCGAGGCAAAGTACTTTTGCGCGAGGTTCGGATACTTGGTCGCAACCCGCAGCGGCGCGCTTAAATCGTCGGTCCAGCCGTTCTTCGCCGCCACGGCAAGAAAACACTGCCCGATTTTTAAGTCCAAAAGTTCATACACGTCCGGGTTGTACTCCATAAGCACGTCCTTCCCGACTACGCCGATGTCGGCGGCGCCGTGCTCGACGTAAATCGCCACGTCCGAGGGTTTGACAAGCAGGTAGCGGATCCCTTTCTCCTCCGACTCAAACACCAGCTTGCGGTTGTCCTCGAGCATAGACGGGCAGCCGTAACCGATTTCGGAAAAAAGCGTATATACTTTATCGCCGAGTCTTCCCTTCGGCAAAGCGATGTTAAGCATGTCTGATATCTCCAACTTCTGAAATATTCATAATTTTTCTTGCCCGGATGCCTTCCGGAATGCTGCGTTCCGCGCGGATATTCTTGTACTCGGGTTTCAGCATTTCTACGACTTTCAGCGCGATTTTGGCGGGCATATTGCCGTATATGAGCAGCAGGTCGGCATCGTACTCCTCCGGCTCGCTGAAAAACCGCTCCAGCTCGCCTAAATAGAGCGCAAAGCCGATCGCGTTCCGCTGTTTGCCGAACCGGCGCATAAGGTTGTCGTATCTGCCGCCGGAAAGCACGGCGCGCGGTATGTTCGGCAAATAACCCTGAAAAACAATGCCGTTGTAGTAATCCGGGTCGTTGATTACCGAGAAATCAAGCTGCAGCTTCCCGTCGCAGCCGGTAAAACTCAACGTATCCGTCAAATCCTGCAGTTCCGAAACCGCCGCCTGCATGGCGTCGCTGAAAACATAGTCCGACAGCTTTCCGACCGCTTTTTTGATGCTTCCGGTAACGCTCATCACGGCCCTGACCGCTTCGGCTTTGTCCGGATCGACGCCTGTTTTCTGCATAAACTCGCCGAGCCCGTGCAGGTTCTTCTGACGCATCAGCGCGATGCATTCCGCCCTGTCGCCGTTTTGAATACCCGCAAAGTCCATCAAAGCGGCGATATAGCCCATATGCGCGACATTCAGCCGGTATTCTTCGTTGATCGCCTCAAGGCTTCGCATCGCAAGCAGTATAACCTCGGCCTGCGCGTAGCTGTTGTCCCCGCCGATGAACTCAAGCCCCATCTGGTTGATTTCGCAAAACTCGTTTCTGCCGGGCAACAGGCGAAAGACGTTCTCGTTATAGTACAGCTTTCTGGTTGCGTCGCTGTCGGCCGAGTTCTTGATAATGCTCATGGTTACATCGGGTTTTAATGCCATCAGCCTGCCGCTCGGGTCCGTAAAGGTGATAATGCCCTCGTTTTTTAAAAAGTTCTTGTTCTCGCGGTACATATCGTATGGCTCAAATTTATCCATGCGGTACTGCTTGTATCCGTATTTTTCGTATATTTCGCGCAGCTTTAAGGGAAGCTGCTCCCGGAACGGCAGTTTAATCATATCCTGTTCACCCGATATACTTTAATTTGTTAGCATATTATCATACTATTATAATGATGTCAAGTATAAAATCAGATAAATTTTATGATATTTTTGCGCAAAAAACCGCTACCGTCAAAAACGGCAGCGGTTTTATTTACGATTAACCGTTGGTGCCGGACGCGTCCGTTTCGGATGCGGCTTCGCTTTCGCCGGCGTTATTGTCCTCGACAAAGGTAACAGACTTTATCACCTGTTTTTTAACAGGCTTTTCTCCGACTGTCTCGACGCGCGCGATTCTGTCGACAACGTCCATGCCCTCGATTACTTTACCGAAAGCGGCATACTGTCCGTCCAGGCTCGGATAGTCCTTGAGCATGATAAAGAACTGGCTGCCCGCGCTGTTGTAGCTGTCCGCCCTTCTTGCCATGGAAACCACGCCGCGTTTATGCGAGAGGGAGTTGTCGAATCCGTTCGCTTTGAATTCGCCTTTGATGGAATATCCGGGACCGCCGGTTCCGTCGCCGTTCGGATCGCCGCCCTGTATGACAAAATCCTTCGATATTCTGTGGAAGGTCAGACCGTCATAAAAATGCTCGGATACCAGCTTTTTGAAGTTGTTGACCGTAATCGGCGCGATGTCGGGATAAAGCTCGATCTTTATCTTTCCGCCGTCCTCCATTTCGATCAAAACGATATTCGGCAGTTTCGCGTAATCCTCGTCGCTTTTTTGCGCGGACGACGCTGCTTTGCTGGCCGCCTCGCTTTCCGTTGCATTGTTCTCTTTGCAGGAAACAAGAAGCGGAAGCAGCAAACATGCAGTTATGAAAACGAATAGTCTCTTCATTTTTTTAGTTCCTTTTCTTTGATTTTTTTACGAAAATAAAAAACCGAACACAACGGGCTGTGTTCGGTAGTTTATGGTGATCCATCGGAGAGTCGAACTCCGGACACCATGATTAAAAGTCATGTGCTCTACCTTCTGAGCTAATGGATCGTATCTGTTTTTAGCGGTTTTTTTGTTCCGTTTTTTGACCGCTCAAAGAGAATACCATAAACGAACCGCGTTGTCAAGCCCTTTTTTTACATTCTGCGCTTTTTGGTTAAAATGTATAAAAAAGTCGACTTTTCTATGAAAAATATGGGTTTATGGAAAAATTCCGATCAATAAAACCGGTAATTCGCAATCACTTTGCCGAGAATCGTCGGGTTCTTTACCAGAATCGGCTTCATCGAAGAATTCGCCGGCTGCAGGCGCACCATGCCGTTTTCCTCGCGGTAAAAGCGCTTCACGGTTGCTTCGTCGTTCATCATGGCAACCACAATATCGCCGTTGTCGGCGTACTGCCTGCTCTCGACAATCACAATATCCCCGTCCAAAATGCCGGCTTCGATCATACTTTCGCCGATGACGCGCAAAGCGAAAAGATTCGAGCGCCCTCTGGACATGGACACCGGGAAATCGACGTAGCCCTCGTAGTTTTCAACCGCAAGGATGGGAACGCCGGCGGTAACCCTGCCGAGCAGCGGAACCCGCATCACCTGGTCGCCGTCGGTATTGCCGACCGCTTCCAGCTTCAGCGCTCTGCTCTTGCCCGAGCTTTTGGTCAGATAGCCTTTCTGCTCGAGGCGGGAAATATACGAATGTGCCGTGGACGTGGATTTAATTTTCAAAGCGGCGCAAATATCCCGGACCGACGGGGCATAACCATCCCTTTCGATGCATTCCTGAATATACTTGTATATGCTTTTCTCAAGTTGCGTAAGCTCCAACATATTTGCACCGTTCCTTTCTTTTTTAAGATTACTTCTCTGTTATATATCCCTTTTCAAACAGCTCTTTCGCCCGCGCATGCCTGCCGGAAAAATACAGCCAGCCGAACAGACATTCCAGCCCGGTCGCGCGCCTGTAATCGACGGCGGAAGCCGAACGCGGCGCGTGATTGCTCTTGGCGTTCCTGCCCTGCTTATAAACCGCGAGCTCCTCGTCGGTCAGCAAAGGCAGTATCCGTTCCACAGCCGCGCTCTGGGAGACGGCCGTCACAAACTCCTTGGCGCGCGTGTTCAAAGCGGCGGGACTGCAGTTGCCGTCCCCGATTATATACGCGCGCGTCAGAAGCTCGATGTAAGCGTCCCCCATGTAGGCGAGCACGAGCGGCGCGTAATTCTCAGGCTTAAAGGTTATGCCCTTTTCCATTTTACCCCCTGCGGCGTGTCCTCAAGGATAATGCCCTTTTCGCGAAGCTCGTTCCGAATCGCGTCCGCGAGCGCGTAGTTCTTCGCTTTCTTCGCTTCCGCGCGCTTCGCGATCATTTCCTCGATATACGCTCTGTCGGAATCGTCCGTTTCCGCTTTTACAAAACCGAACAGCCTGCAGAATCCGCCATAAATCTCGTCCGCTTTTTCCAAATACCGCTTTGAGATGTCGTTTTCCGCAAGGCAGGTGTTAATCTCCCTTGCCATCTCGAACAGGCAGCCGATCGCGTCTGCGGTGTTGAAGTCGTCGTCCATCGCTTCGATAAACTGCAGCTTTTTCTGCTCGAGGAATGCGACGCTTGCTTTCTCTTTTTCGTTCAGTTCTCTGTCGGACGCGCTCGCCAGACGGAACTGCATATTGTCCGAGCAGTTCAAAAGCCGCTCAAGCGCCGCGGCGGACTGCTCGAGGATTTCGGCGGAAAAGTTGATGGGGCTTCTGTAATGCGCGGAAAGCAAAAAGTAGCGGATTGTCAGATAACCGTACTTCTGCGCAGCTTCTCTGGTCATGAAGAAGTTGCCGAGCGATTTGGACATCTTCATGTTATCCACGTTCAAAAAGCCTATGTGCAGCCAGAAACGCGCCATCGGCTCTCCGGTCGCGCACTCGGTCTGCGCGATTTCGTTTTCATGGTGCGGGAAAATCAAATCGGGTCCGCCGCAGTGTATATCAATGTTCGTGCCGAGATAGCGGTTGACCATGGCGGAGCACTCGATATGCCAGCCCGGTCTGCCCTCTCCCCACGGAGACGGCCAGCTGACCTCCCCTTCCTTCTTCGCCTTCCAGAGCGCGAAGTCGTACGGGTTCTTCTTCACTTCGTTTACGTCGATGCGCGCGCCGGCCTCCAGGTCGTCCAAATTATGGTGCGACAGTTTTCCGTACTCCGGATCGCTCTTCTGGTCGAAGTAAACGTCCCCGCCGGAAACGTAAGCGTGGCCTTTTTCTATCAGCTTCTTGATGAACTCGATGATTTTGTCAATGTTCTCGGTTGCTCTGGGATGTACGGTCGCCTCGCGGATTCCCAGCCCTTCCGCGTCTATTTTGTATTCTCTGATATATTTTTCGGCAACCTCGGCGACCGTCGTGCCCTCCTCCGCCGCTCTGCGGATCAGCTTGTCGTCGACGTCGGTGAAGTTCTGGACGTAGATGACCTTGTATCCTTTGTACTCAAGGTAGCGCCTGAGCATATCGAAAACCACAAAGCAGCGCGCGTTGCCGAGGTGGATATAGTTATAAACGGTCGGACCGCACACATACATCCGTACCGTGTTGTCGTGTACGATAAACTCTTCTTTTTTTCTCGTAAGCGTATTATAAAGTCTCATCGAAAAATGCCTTTCCTATTTATTCGTATCAAGATGTTTCCAATACGTGACCAAATAATTCACGCCGGACCAGACTGTAAAGACGACCATGACCGCGATTGAAACAAGCGACAAATAGCCGTATGTAAACGGGAACAACGCCGGCTCGAGGATAATCAGCGACACGCAGATGATCTGCGTGTTGGTCTTTATTTTGCCCAGCTTGCTCGCGGCGACGACCGTTCCCGCCCCGCTGACCACCACAAGCCGCATGGATGTGACCGCGAGCTCGCGGAAAATTACGATCAGGGCCGCCCAGAAGAAGATATGCCGCATGGTAACGGGAGCGAAAACCCAGTCTTCCGGAAAAATGAAGTCCGATACGCAAATCGAAAGCAGCGCGCCGAAAATCAGAAACTTATCTGCAAGCGGGTCCATAAACTTTCCGAAATTGGTAATCAGATTTCTTTTTCGCGCGATATACCCGTCCAAAAAATCGGTGACGGCGGCCGCGATGAACAAAATACCCGCAATGATTCTGCATTTATATTCGCTGAAAACCGGATATACGAGAAATACCATGAAAAAAGGAATCATGATAATCCGCAAAAGCGTCAGTCTGTTCGGAGTATTCAGACTCATTGTAATGAACAATCCTTTCGTCAAAGAGCAGGAACAGTGTTGTAAAACTGGTTAATTGCTAAAGAACCGCTTTTCCGACCAAATCATAGTCCAGCACTTCGGTGATTTCAACGTCGAGCATTTCCCCGTCTTTCAAATTTTTGCCGGATGAGAAGTAAATCTTTCCGTCGATATCCGGAGCATCCGCGTAAGACCTGCCGTAGAAGGATTCTGCTACCTTATCGTAGCCCTCGCAGATAACCCGCAGCGTTTTTCCGACAAAGGTTTCGTTAAACGCGTTGTGAATTCTCTGCTGCTCCCGCATCAAGATGTCATAGCGCTTCTTTTTGACCTTCTCGCTTACCTGATTCGGCATGCCGTACGCGGGGGTGTTCTCTTCTCTGGAATACGTAAACACGCCCAAACGCTCGAACTTAGTTTCTTTGATAAACTTATGAAGCTGCTCGAACTGCGCGTCGGTCTCGCCCGGGAAGCCGACGATGACGGTGGTGCGCAGAATCAGCCCCGGAATCCGCGCGCGCAGCTTATGAATGACCGCCTGAATGCTCTCGCAGGTGTCGCGGCGGTTCATCGCCCTCAATATATCATTATTAATATGCTGTATCGGCATATCAATATACTTGACAACTTTTTTATTGTTCGCGATTACATCGATCAGTCCGTCCGTTATCCTGTCCGGATAACAATACATAAGGCGAATCCATTCGATGCCTTTCACTTTCGAAATTCCCGTAATCAGGCTGTCCAGCGCGTAGGTGCCGTATATATCCTCGCCGTACCGCGTCGTATCCTGCGCGATAAGGCAGACTTCCTTGACGCCCAAATCGGCGAGCTGTTTTGCTTCCTCAAGAATCTCGGAAAACTGCCGGCTCCTGAATCGGCCGCGCAGCTGCGGGATTACGCAGTAGGTACAGCAGTTGTCGCAGCCTTCCGCGATCTGAAGGTAGGCGAAATAGCCGGGCGTGGTGATCACGCGCTCACCGCCCAGCGGGATGCTGTTTATATCCTTATAGCTTGTGTACTTCTTTTTATGATATGCAGCTTCCACCGCTTTGCAGATTTCGTCATAACTGCCGGTGCCCAATACGCAGTCAACCTCGGGCAGCTGTTCAAGAATTTCGTCCTTATACCGTTCGGCCAGACAGCCGGTGACAACAATCCCCTTTAACGAACGATTTTCTTTGAGCCAGGCTATGTCGAGGATATTGTCGATTGCCTCCTTTTTCGCGCTTTCGATGAACGCGCAGGTGTTGATTACGATAACGTCCGCATGAATATCCTCTGCCACGATTTCATAGCCGTTATCCGCCAGCTTCGAAAGCATTTTTTCAGTATTGACAAGATTTTTCGGACATCCGAGTGATACGAAGCCGACTTTAATTCCCAAAGAAACCACTTCCTAATTTTCCAATGAATTTAAAACATCTGTTATATCGCTGTATGAATAGCCCATCCGGTAAAGATAGGCGCTGACTTTTTGTTTTTGCCCGCGGACAGCTTCGGCGTCTCCGCCGAACTTTTCAACCACAAGCGCGCGCATTTTTTCACGATGGTCAAGCTCCTCCATAAAAGCACAGGAGGCGTCTATGTCCTCCTTTGCAAAACCCTTGGCATACAGTTCGCTTTTGATTCTGTTGGGTCCCCAGCGCTTTATCTCGTAAAAGTTTTGCGCATATTTCCGCGCAAGCAGCGAATCGTTGAGATAACCGCGCGCTTTCAGCAGTTCGATTACCGCATCCACAATGTGTTTTTCAAATTTTGCGCGCAGTTTGTCTGCCAGCTTTTTCGCCGGCATGTCGCTGTACGACAGGTAGGAAAAAGCCTTTTTAATGCAGGAAAGTTTGCTGTCGGCTTCGCAAAGCTGCGCAAACGCTTCCTCGTCCAGCGTTTCGCCCTCGAAAATGCCAAGATGCTCAAAATCCGCCTGCGTTATCCGGAAACTTGCTCCCGAACAGACGACGCCTGCTTCGTGATTCTTGCTGTCGAGCAAGACCTTTTCGATGATGTATTCCATATTGGTAAAAAGCCTATGCTGTTCAAATACGTCCTGTCATTGCGGCCGGATTAATCCAGTTCGAACGGCTCGTCGTCCGGCTGCGACTCGAGCTTGATGTCTTTAAATCTTGCGCGGATTTTCGCCTCAATTTCCGCGGCAAGCGCCTTGTTTTCCTCGAGCACCTGACGGGCGTTGTCCTTGCCCTGTCCGAGCTTGTCGCCGTTGTAGGAGAACCACGAACCGCTCTTTTCGATAATGCCGAGCTTGGTGCCGATCTCGATCAGCTCGCTCTCTTTTGAAATGCCCTTTCCGTAGAGTATATCAAATTCTGCGGTCTTAAAGGGAGGAGCGACCTTGTTTTTAACGACCTTGCATTTGACGTGGTTGCCGACAACCTCGGTGCCGGATTTGATTTGGTCGGTCTTCCGGACGTCGATGCGGACGGAAGCGTAGAACTTGAGTGCTCTGCCGCCGGTCGTGGTCTCGGGGTTGCCGTAAAGAACGCCCACCTTTTCGCGCAGCTGGTTGATGAATACAACAATGCAGCTCGACTTCGCGATCGCGCCGGACAATTTGCGCAAAGCCTGCGACATCAGACGCGCGTGCAGTCCGACGTGCGCAGCGCCCATATCGCCGTCGATTTCGCTTCTGGGTACCAGCGCCGCAACCGAGTCGATGACGACAACGTCAATCGCGCCGGAACGTACCAGCGCTTCCGTAATCTCCAGCGCCTGCTCGCCGTCGTCCGGCTGCGAAACAAGCAGCGAATCAATATCGACGCCGAGCGCTTTGGCGTACTCCGGATCCAGCGCGTGCTCCGCGTCTATAAACGCGGCTTCCCCGCCGTTTTTCTGAACCTCGGCGATGATATGCAGCGCAAGCGTGGTTTTACCGGAGGATTCCGGACCGAAAATCTCGACAATTCTTCCCTTCGGCACGCCGCCGATGCCGAGCGCCATGTCCAGCGAGAGCGAACCCGTCGGAACGCCGACAACCTCCATCCTGGAATTTTCACCAAGACGCATAATCGCCCCTTTGCCGCACTGCTTTTCGATTTGCGCGATAGCGGTATCAAGGGCTACTTTTTTATTCTCTTTGTTATCGATTTTGCTTCTGGTATCGTTGACTGCCATACATCTTCTTCCTTTCGTTTTTTATGCGTCCGGTTTGTTGAAAATAACAAAAATAAAACTTTTTATTCAGAACCAATGTTCTTAAAAAGAATATCATATTGCCGCAGTTTTGTCAACCGACAGCTTTCTGATTTTGAAATTTTACATTTTGATATTTTTCGTCAAATTACGTCAAAAAAATTGCATAATTTGTGTAAATAGACTATATACAACGCATAAAAAATAGGCTAAAATAAAAACTAAAGAAGTATGCGTTCGTCGCGAACGAGAATGAATAAATTGAGAATTGAAAGGATGTTTGGTTTTATGGTCGGCTTATGCAACCATGGAAAACTCGGATTGATTGTTCTTCGCAGCGCAGCAAAGTTGGGCGAGCTTGTCGAAAACAGAATTAAAGTCATCAGAGGCGAAGAGAATTCGGACGTGAAGTACATCATCCCGATCGAAGAGGTACGCTTCGCCAACGGTGAGGGCAAGATTAAGATTCTTGATTCCGTAAGGGGCAAGGATATTTTTATTCTTGTCGATGTCGGAAACTACAGCTGCACATACAAAATGTTTGGTTTTGAAAATCATATGGGACCGGACGAGCATTATCAGGATATCAAGCGTGTGCTTTCCGCGATCGGCGGCAAGGCAAACAGGATTACCCTTATAATGCCCTTATTATATGCTTCCAGACAACATAAGCGCAAAGGCAGAGAGTCGCTGGACTGCGCTGTTTCGCTTGAAGAGCTTGAAAACCTCGGTGTCGATACCATCATTTCATTTGACGTACACGACCCGACGATTCACAACGCGATTCCGAACACATCCTTTGAGAACATATTCCCAACCTACTCGATTTTAAAAACCTTCATCGCCAACGAAGGCGACGATATTTTCAAGGAAAACATGGTTGTCATCAGCCCGGATACCGGCGCGATGGACAGAGCGGTTTACTACGCCAACGTTCTCGGACTGGATGTCGGTATGTTCTATAAGAGAAGAGACCATACGAAGGTGGTCGACGGAAAGAACCCGATCGTGCAGCACGAGTACATCGGCGGCCCGCTGGAGGGCAAGCGCGTGCTGATTGTCGACGATATGATCGCGTCCGGCGAATCGGTCATCGACATTATCAACGAGCTTTCCAGAAGAAAGGTTACGGACATCTACGTGGTCGCGACTTACGCGCTCTTTACCGAAGGCGTCGCCAAGTTCGACAAACTGTACGAGGAGGGCAAACTCACAAAGCTGTACTCCACCAACCTTTCCTACATTCCGGAAGAGATAAAGAACCGTCCGTGGTTTGTGGAAGCCGACCTTTCAAAGTTTATCGCGAAGATTATCAACACGCTCAGCCGCGACGAGTCCATTTCGCCGCTGCTCGACTGCACAACCCGCATCCGGAAGCTTTTAAAGCATTACGAATAAGCGGTTCTTTTAAAAAGATAGATGTGCATAAAATCTTTTCAAAACAGATGCTTGACAAGCATCTGTTTTTATGTTAGAATTATACGGAATTTGAAAACTTTTAAGGTTTTACTCTTTAAGTTTTCTCCTTGCCTGTCTTAAAAAAGGGCAGGTCGTTCCCGTTTTTTAAAGAGCGGGATTAATGTCCAGAAGGAGGTGCAGTTATGGAAAAGAAGAATCTGTACGAGACCGTCTTTATTGTAAACAACGCTTTGGGTGAAGAGTCCGTCAAAACCCTCGTCGAGAAGTTTACCAGCCTTATCTCTACGCACGGAGAGATTCAGGCTGTTAACGAGTGGGGCGTAAGAAGACTTGCTTATCCCATCGAGGATCACACCGAAGGCTATTATGTTCTCGTCAAGTTCACATCGGGACCCGAATTCCCCAGAGAGCTCGACAGAATCTACAACATCACAGACGGTATTCTTCGTTCGCTGATCGTAAAGTGCGAAGAGTAATGAATTTTGGAGGTCTATATGGCAAGCTTTAACAAAGTCATATTGATGGGCAACCTCGTTGCCGACCCCGAGCTGAAGCAAACGCCCAACGGCATTCCGGTCACTACCTTCCGCATCGCGGTAGGCAGACGTTTTGCGAAGCCGGGAGACGCCCAGCAGGCAGACTTTTTCGACATCGTCTGCTGGAGACAGACAGCCGAATTCGTTACCCGCTATTTCAGCAAAGGAAAGCCGATTTTGGTCTGCGGCTCGCTTCAGACCCGTTCCTGGGTGGACGCGAACAACAACAAGCGTTATACGACCGAGATCGTAGCGGACGAAGTAACCTTTGTCGAAAGAAAATCAGGCGATTCTGTTCCAAGGGAAGGCGGCGCGGCCGAACTCCCGAATTACAGTTCTCCCGGCGAGTCCACGTTCGAGGACCTTTCCGCCGACGACGAACTGCCGTTCTAACTGCAATAAACGAAAAAGGAGGTTATCACGTTGGATAAGGAAGTAAAGACCAAAGATACCAAGGAAGCAGAGCAGAAAACCTTCCGTCCCCACAAGAAGAAGAAGGTTTGCGCGTTCTGCACCGAGAAGATAGAAGTTATCGATTACAAAGACATCCCCAGACTGAGAAAGAATCTTTCTGAAAGAGCCAAGATTCTTCCCCGCAGAGTAACCGGAACCTGCGCGAAGCATCAAAGACAGCTTACCATCGCCGTCAAGCGCGCAAGACATTTGGCGCTGATTCCGTACATCGCGGATTAAAAAATAAAAAATTTCTTTACAGATGCCGCAATTTTTTGCGGCATTTTTGGTAGCGTTATGTTTGAGAAAATAAGAGAGATTTTCCGTTCAGAAAACATCGAATACGTCGGCGTAATTCCGGCAAGCGAAATGACGGTCATCCGCGAACGCCTGCTGCCCGACGCCGAAATAAAGAGCTGTATTGTCTTTTTGGCGCCGTATAAAACCGATTATGAAGTAAAAGACCATTACGGCGTCTCCCTCTACGCGCGTTCGCAGGATTACCATATTTACTTTTCGGCACTTTACGGCCGAATCATCCCGCGTTTGTCGGTGCTTTTTCCGAACGAGCAGTTTTTCGGCTTTGCCGACCACAGCCCCGTCAACGAAAAATTAGCCGCCGCGAAGGCTGGGCTCGGCCGCATCGGTCGAAACTCGCTTCTGATAAACGAGAAATACGGAAGTTTCGTTTTTATCGGCTCCCTGCTGACTACCCTGCCCCTGCCTGCCGCCGCGCGCGAAATTCAGGGCTGCGACAACTGCGAAATCTGCGTTCAAAGCTGTCCGGTTCAGGCGATTGCGGAAAAAGGCATTGTCCGGGAAAAATGCCTTTCAGCGCTGACGCAAAAAAAGAACAAGAATGAAAACGAATGGTCGATTATAAAAAAACACGGCGCCGTTTGGGGCTGCGACGTTTGTCAAAACGTGTGCCCGATGAACCAAAACAAAGCGCGATCGAAGATTGACTTTTTTGCGCAAAACAGACTGGACGACATTTCGGAAGCGTTATTGGTTCGCATGCCGGACGAAGTATTCAAAAAATATCCCTTTTCCTGGAGAGGCAAAGAAACGATACTGCAAAATCTCAAGAACCTCTCGGACAATGGCAACTAAAACGAAATTTAACGCTTAGGATATGACAATTTTATTGACTTTGTAAAATATGTGTGTTAATATAGTTTTATCATTTAGGGGAGGTATTGAGATGAGTAAAAAAATATTGTGCCTATTACTGCTTCTTATCCTCATTTTGCCCGTAATCAGCGCGTGCAAAGATGATAATGGCGATAATAAGAAAACGACGTCAACCGGCGCAATCACCGAGGCCGAAGCCGCAGGACTAACGCCGCGCAATTTCGGCGGAAAACAGATTAATATCGTCACTGTCGATGAAAAAAGAGGCTATACATATTACAACATCGAATGGGCTTCCGATAAGCTCGACGACGATGAAGATAAAATTCTCTCGGCGCCGATCAACAATGCCGTTTATAACAGAACGCAGATTCTTCGCGACGAGTACGGCATTGATCTAAACGTAATATACACAGCAAAACCCAGCGACGATTATAAAAACGAAGTCATGTCAGGCACGAGCGACATTCATATCATTGCCGACGGCGTCGTTTATCTCGCGCAATGGGGCTTGTCCAATCTCCTAAAGGACCTGAATAAGATTCCCAACCTTGATTTGACAAAATCCTGGTGGGACCAGACCGCGATCAAAGATTTGTCGATGGCGAACTACCTCTTCTGCATTACCGGCGACATTATCGTCAGCGATAAAAACGCAACGTGGGCCTGCTTCTTTAACAAAGACATGCTGTATAACAACGGTCTTGAGGACCCGTATCAGCTTGTTCGGGATGGAAAATGGACCGTCGATAAACTGCACGAGATGGCAAAAGCGATCAATCCGAACGGCGCGCAGCTTTCCGACTGGCAGAACGACACGTACGGATTCCTAACGCAGACCTACGACGCAATCGCTTCCATGTGTTCTTATAATCAGAGAATGATTATCAAGGACGAAAACGACTATCCGCTTTTGAACATCGACAACGAGGATACGTATAAGAAGTTCGAAAAAATCTTCAACCTGATGACCGACAAATCCTGTTCGATTGTCACCGAAGTCGCGATTAAAAACAGCCAGGACCTATACAGGGACATGGAGAACATCTTCCTATCCGGAAGAGCTTTGTTTGAATATAACAAGGTAGCCTACGTTCAGAAGATTCAGGAAGCAAATACAAAGTTTGAGTTCGGTATTCTGCCGATGCCGAAATATGATGAAAACCAGGATAAATACTATACGACCTGTACGGTTTACTTCTCCGAATTCATCGGAATTCCGATCTGCGTAAAAGATGAGGACCTTGACGCGATCGGATATACGCTGCAGCTAATGGGCTACTACGGCGAGAAGTACGTCAGACCCGCTTACTACGACGTAACCCTGAAACTGCAGAAAGTAAACAGCGAACAGGACGAGGAAATGCTCGACATCATCTTTGCGAACAGAGTGTACGACCTTGCTGCAGTCTTTAACTACGAAGGTTCGCTTACCATGTACACCAACATCGTCATGAGCGGCGTCAACACCCTCACCTCTGTCGTCGAGAAAAATTCCGATCGAATTCAGGCATATATAGACCAGACCATAGAATCGTTTAAGGCGCTTGACCAATAAACAACGCGCGCATCCCTGCCGGCCCTGCCGGCAGGGATTTTTCATTTTGCCGTTCTTTTTTATTGACTATGATATTTTTCTATGATAAAATAATTTAAATGTAAACAAGCTATTATTATCATGATAACAGACGAGGTTTCCATATGAAAATGACATTTCGCTGGTATGGCGACAACGACCCGATTCCGATTGAATATATCGCGCAGATTCCTTTAATGGACGGCATTGTTTCGGCTGTGTACGACGTTCCGCCCGGAAAAGTCTGGAGCAGCGAGAGCATACTCAAAATTAAAAACGCGGCCGAAAAGCACGGGCTTACCTTTGAAGTGGTCGAGAGCGTGCCGGTTCACGAGGACATAAAGCTGGGCAAAAAATCGCGTGACGAATACATCGAGGTCTATCAAGAGAACATCCGCAGGCTCGGTAAAGCCGGCGTCAAAGTCATCTGCTACAACTTTATGCCGGTCTTTGACTGGCTGCGTTCGCAGCTGGATTACAAAAACCCGGACGGTTCCACTTCGCTGGTTTACCGTCAGGAGCAGATTCTGAAAATGGACCCGAAAACAGGCGACCTTTCGCTTCCCGGCTGGGACGCCAGCTATACAAAAGAAGATTTGGTCGCCTTGCTGGACGAGTATAAGTCGGTGGACCACGAGGTGCTGTTTAAGAACCTGAAATACTTCTTAGACGCTGTTATTCCGATCTGCGAGGAATACGACGTGAAAATGGCAATCCACCCGGACGATCCGCCGTTCGACATTTTCGGTCTGCCCAGAATCATCACCGACGAAGCGAACCTCGACCGCTTCCTCTCGCTGTATGATTCGCCCTATAACGGCCTTACGCTCTGCACCGGCTCTCTCGGCGCCGGCAGAAAGAACGACATTCCGAAGCTGCTGCGGAAATACTGCGAAATGGGCAGAGTGCATTTCGTCCACGCGCGAAACATCAAGCTCATCGGCGACTGCGATTTCAACGAAACCGCGCACCCGAGCAAATACGGTTCGCTGGATATGTACGAGATTATGAAAATTCTTTACGATACCCATTTCGACGGCTACATCCGCCCCGACCACGGCAGAATGATATGGGGCGAAACAGGAAAGCCGGGCTACGGGCTTTACGACCGCGCGCTCGGTGCGGTTTACCTTTCGGGACTTTATGAGGCGATTCAGAAGTCGGCTAACCTAAAATAACGAAAGGAACGAGGATTTTTTCCTCGGTGCGGGTATACTATCTATGATTATGAACGAGCAGATAAAACAGGTTGCAGACAGAATACGCTATCTCCGCGAAACGCTGGAGATGCGCCCGGAGCAGGTCGCTTCCGCAATCGGAATGGACGCCGAAGCGTATATACGTTACGAAAGCGGCGAGAAGGACATTCCGGTCAGCATGATATATTCCGTCGCGTCTGTTTTGGGCATTGACCCGACCGAACTGCTGACCGGCGAGAGACCGCGCATGAACGATTACACCGTGACCCGTAAAGGGCACGGCGTGGGCATCGAGCGTTTTAAGGGATACGCGTTTGAATCGCTTGCCTACAACTATATCGGCCGGAGCAAAGAGCCCATGATCGTCACCATTTCGCCGGACGACCAGCGTCCCCAGCTGGTCACCCACTCCGGACAGGAGTTTAATTACGTGCTGGAGGGCAGAATCGGCGTCATCCTGGGCGAAAAAACGATCGAGCTTTCGGAAGGCGATTCGATTTACTTTAATCCGAAGATACCGCACGGACAGATCGCGCTCGGCGCGACGGCGCGCTTCCTGACGGTTATCGACAAGGAATAAGTTTTTAAGAGAAACGGCAGGTTTTTACTATCGGTACGGAATTTAAAAAGAAAAAGCATTACGGGCAGAATTTTTTAATCAATCAGGCGATACCGAAAAGAATCGCGCAGGAGAGCGGGATAACCGGCGTGTGCGGCGTGATTGAGATTGGTCCGGGTTTCGGCGTGCTGACCAAGGAACTCTGCGCAATCGCAAAAAAAGTGGTCGCGGTCGAAATCGACAGCGACCTTATTCCAATTCTTGCGAAAAATACGGAAGGCATCAAGAATCTGAAAATCATCCATCAGGACATATTAAAACTAAATATCGCCGAACTCATCGCCGGCGAATTTCAGGGAATGCCGGTCTGCGTTTGCGCCAACCTTCCCTACTATATCACCACGCCGATTATTATGAAGCTGCTGGAGGGCAGGTACGGCTTCGAAAGCATTACCGTCATGGTCCAAAAGGAAGTCGCGGACAGGCTGTGCGCGAAAAGCGGCACGCCGAACTACGGCGCGATCACCGCTGTCATCAACTACTACGGCAGCATCAAAAAGCTCTTTACGGTCAGCGCCGGGTCATTCTCCCCCGCGCCGAAGGTGGATTCTGCCGTCGTAAAGCTTGATTTATACAAAGAACCGCCGGTTTTTGTCAAAGACGAGGAACTCTTTTTCTCCGTGATAAGGGCATCCTTTTCGCAAAGAAGAAAGACGATTGTAAATTCTTTACATTCTATCTTAAATTCCCGCTTTACAAAGCAAGAATTATGTGATATTATTATCGAAATAGGGCAAAAGCAAAATGTTCGCGGAGAAGAACTGAATATTGCGCATTTTGCTGAAATCTCAAACCGGATATATGAAAAACTACATATAAAAATGGAGGCAAACTATGACACAAAATCCGAAAATCAATGCCTGGATTAAGGAAATGGCCGAGCTTGTCAATCCTGCGAACATCGTTTGGATTGACGGCAGCGAGGAACAGGCTGAATTGCTCAGGGCTGAAGCTTGCAGAACCGGCGAGATCTTCAAACTGAATCAGGAGAAGCTTCCGGGTTGCTACCTTCACAGAACCGCAGTGAACGACGTTGCGCGCGTTGAGAACCGTACGTTCATCTGCACCACAAAGAAAGAGGACGCCGGCCCCACCAACAACTGGATGGATCCTCAGGAATGCTACGCGATGATGAAGAAGCTCTTCAGGAATTCATATACAGGCAAGACCATGTATGTAATTCCCTATTCCATGGGCGTTATCGGCAGCGAGTTTTCAAAATACGGCATCGAGCTGACCGACTCCATTTACGTCGTTCTGAACATGCTGATTATGACGCGTGTCGGCACCAAGGTTCTCGAAGCGATCGGACCTGACGGCGACTTTGTAAAAGGTCTCCACGCGAAGGCCGACATGGACGAGAACAACAGATATATCGTTCACTTCCCCGAGGACAACACCATCTGGTCGGTCAACTCCGGCTACGGCGGAAACGTTCTGCTCGGCAAAAAGTGCTTTGCGCTCCGCATCGCTTCCTACCTCGGCAGAAACGAAGGCTGGATGGCCGAGCACATGCTCATTCTCGGCATCGAAAATCCGCAGGGCGAGGTTAAGTATATCGCAGCCGCATTCCCGTCCGCTTGCGGCAAGACCAACCTTGCAATGCTCATTCCGCCTGAGTATTACAGAAAACAAGGCTACAAGGTATGGTGCGTAGGCGATGATATCGCATGGATCAGAAAGGGTCCGGACGGAAGACTCTGGGCGATGAACCCCGAGAATGGCTTCTTCGGCGTCGCGCCCGGCACAAACGAGAAGTCCAACCCCAACGCGCTCGCTACTACCAGATCCAATACCATCTTTACAAACGTTGTTTTGAACCTCGACGACAACACCGTTTGGTGGGAGGGCCTGGACAAGAATCCTCCGAAGAACGCGCTCAACTGGAAAGGCGAGAAGTGGGATCCCGCTTCCGGCGAGAAAGGCGCGCATCCGAACTCCAGATTCACCGCGCCCGCAATCAACTGCCCGTGCATTTCCAAGGAGTTCAACAACCCGAACGGCGTTCCGCTCTCCGCTATTATCTTCGGCGGCAGACGCGCCAAGACCGCTCCGCTGGTTTACCAGTCCTTCAACTGGGAGCACGGCACCTTCGTCGGCTCCATCATGGCGAGCGAGACAACCGCTGCTGCAACCGGCGCTGTCGGCGTTGTAAGACGCGATCCGATGGCTATGCTGCCCTTCTGCGGCTACAACATGGGTCACTACTTCCAGCACTGGCTTAACATGGGCAAAGTTGTCACCAACCAGCCGAAGATCTTCCACGTCAACTGGTTCAGAACCAACGAGAACGGCAAGTTTGTTTGGCCCGGATTCGGCGAGAACTTCCGTGTTCTGGAATGGATCATCAAGAGATGCGAGGACAAAGTTGACGCTGTTGAAACCCCGATCGGCTATGTTCCGAAGCCCGAGGATATCAACCTCACAGGTCTTGAGTACGAAATCGAGCCCGGTCACATGTTCGCCTTCGAGGACCTCAAGAGCATCCTGACCGTCGAAAAAGAATACTGGCTTGAGGACGTCAAGGGCATCAAGGAGTTCTACGACATGATCGGCGATACCGTTCCCGCAGAGCTCCGCAGCCAGCTCGCCGCTCTTGAAGCAAGACTTACAAAGTAATAAGTAATAAACGCTAACGCAAACCCGCTCCGTTCGGAGCGGGTTTTTGTTTTTATAGAATAAATACCCGCCGCTTTTTGTCGCTGACAAGCACGCGCTTAAGAAACATCCGTAAAAAAGCATTTATATTTCGCAGCAAAAAACTGAATGGAAGTCCGCCGCTTTTACCTTCCATGCAGTTTTTATTTGCCACTATGTATTCAGAATTATAATGTAATCTTTACCTCGTCCCCGTCGGCGCTGTGAACCTCGACAAGGTCCAGTTTGGGGTGCTTCTTTTTGATTCTGTTTATTTCGCGCATCAGCCGCCTTAAGTCGCTCGCTCTTAATTTATAGCCGCTGTCTGTTCCAATATGCTTGTTCACGATTCCCGCTCCGATTGTTCCGGTAAAGCCGTTAAAAAGCATTCTGGTCGGAAACCTTAAGTGGATATTTTTTCTTTCTTTCGAGCGGACAACAATTCTCATTCCACCATAACCTCAATTATGTCGCCGTCAGCGCTCTCGATCTCGACCAGCTTTCCGATAAGCCCTTTGTCGACCATAGCCACGAGCTGCGAAAAATCAATCCCCTTCAAAACGTCGCTGCCCGAAATCTGCGGCATCTTTAAACCCATTTCAATGCCCACCTTAATCAGCGGCATCGGCAAGTTTACCTTTATCTTATCACCGTCAGCGGAGTTAACGCGCACCTTAAACAAAAGGTCGTCCGGGTTCTTGCGCTGTTCCTGCGGAAGCATCATGGCTTCCTTTTTCGGCTCGTTCGAGAGCAGTTCGTCGACGGTAATTCCGACCATCTCTGCGATTTTTGGAAGCAGCATAATATCGGGGCAGCAGGTGTCGTTTTCCCATTTTGATACTGCCTGCGGCGAAACGCCCAGTCTTTCCGCCATTTCCTCCTGTGTAATTCCCTTCTCACGTCTTAACTCTGCAATCTTTTTCCCAAGTGTTGTACGCATATCAGTTTCCTCCTTTTTTATGTTGCTTCCATTTTATCCGCTTCGTTTCCTTATTTGAATGGATTAAAGGTTGAGAAAGCGCAAATAAACACAACCATCGGTTTATTTTTCGCTCAACTGGTGGTTGTTTTTAGTATATATTCTCTAATTTATTTTGTCAATATATTTTTATTCAAATTAAATGATACTATTTGGCAGATCCATACTATATTCTCATTGTCCGTCAAGTATAATAAAAAGAGACCATTCACGAATGGTCTCTTTCTATATATAAAAAGCTTTTATTTTAAATTCATAAAATCATTATTGGGGTCTGCAGGGGTATTTGCAGTGGTGTCTGATTCCATTAGCATCACTTCTTGCAGCGGAAGTTTTTTCAGTTTAGAGTTTGCATAAACACCCATCGAAAGCGAGTATATCACATACCCATGAAAAATTAGATCAATAATACTATTCAGCCCAATGCCTTCAAGTACTATAAAGAGTAATGTATCCGCTACAAAGAATGCAAGCGCGAAAATTAACCAACCAGCACTTTTTTTCGACAATAACCAACTGGCGAGGTAAAGAACCAAAACGATGACAGCAATCGCTACACATATATAAAATACGGATTGTTCTGTTGCTTCCGGTTTTACAAGTTCTGCACCGTAAAATTCGTCAGGAAGCATTCCGCTGTAATGCATGCCAAGTATGACCAGTAAATATGGAATATATGCCGAAAACAAGAAATATGTATCACTTTGGGCAACAAGAAGAAAGAGATTTACTGTCGTTAATGCAACGACAAACAATAAATTTACTCTTGAGTTTAAATACTTTTTTTCTAAGGTCTGTTTTTCTAACATATTATTCGGTGCTGATGTCATATGAACCCTCCATTAATATTTCGTGTTCATTATAACATATGGTAAATAATAATGCAAGAATTATTTTCAAATATTTTCTTATTTTTTGATTTATATCATCCAATTTTTGACATATCAATAAAGGTTTAAAAGAAAAAACCTCGTTCAAAGAACGAGGTTTTTATGGCGCCTTTTGTAGGGCTCGAACCTACGACCCTGCGGTTAACAGCCGCATGCTCTACCGACTGAGCTAAAAAGGCATCTTCTCTTTTAGAGAAGTGTCAGCATTGACCTATTTTCCCAGGCCGTGTCCAGCCAAGTATCTTCGGCACGA